>Ga0116184_10000032_pt1 | contig 163517 bp, 144 predicted proteins | sample AD_JPNNA5_MetaG_FD_89886 | JGI IMG/M metagenome (GOLD analysis project Ga0116184, IMG submission 89886) | Active sludge microbial communities of municipal wastewater-treating anaerobic digesters from Japan - AD_JPNNA5_MetaG | ecosystem: Engineered > Bioreactor > Anaerobic > Digestate | place... | reverse complement strand
CCGTCGCTGACAATCAGAGCGGGGATACCCAGGCGGGGCACGGCGGGGACGGACCAGTTGTCCGCGCCGGAAAGCAGCCTGATCTTTTCGGGAAGGGTAAGTTGGCTTAGCCAGGATTCCACCTGCAATTCTTGTTCGCGGGAAAGATAATGAACCATGCGGTCCTCCGGGGTGCTTTGGGTAGTGTTTGTATTATACCTGCCTGCCTGCGGAATTCCTGTCTGAGAGGGAGTTCCAGCTTTTGCGGGCAGTTGTGGGTTTGAATTATGCATTGTTGGAGACAGAAAAACCTGATACTTGCGGGTTCACAAAAAAAGCCGCCTGCGCGTGGGAGCTCAGGCGGCCGAAAGCTTTGCGTTAGTCCAGGGCGGGGTATCCGGTGATATCCGCCAGCTCGTCATACAAAGGCCGCAGGCGTTTATACATCTTTAGGTAGACTCTCTTGTAGAGGGCGTCATAAAGCTTGTGGTTTTCCGGGTTGGGCTCAAAGGTCTCGCTGACGCGCGTCATCTCGCGCACGGCGGTTTCAAAATCCGGGTGCAAGCCAAGCCCGACCGCCAGGTCCATCGCGGCGCCCAGGCCACTGGCTTCCGTGACGTGCGGGCGCGAGGCCGGCAGTCCGAAAATATCAGCGGTCAATTGTACAGCCGCCCGGCTGGCTGAGCCGCCGCCCGCCACGCGAATCGTTTCAATTTTTAGACGCGAGCGCTTGTTGGTGCGGTCCGCGCCTTCGCGCAGGGCGTAGGCCAGTCCTTCGATGATTGAGCGGTAAAAATACGGGCGGGTATGCACATCGCCAAAGCCAATCACGGCGCCTTTGGCCTCCGGGCCGGGCAGCTTCAGCCCCGGGCTCCAATACGGCTGCAGCATCAGTCCCAGCGAGCCGGCCGGAACCGAGTTGATCAGGTCATCAAACAGAGCCTCGGTCGGTACCCCGCGCTCGCGCGCCAGGCGCTCCTCGTTCATGCCGAACTCACGCTTGAACCAGGATACCATCCAGTACCCGCGGTAAATTTGAATTTCAAGCGAATACATTCCAGGAATAGCGGCCGGGTAGGGCGGGATGAGCGGGATAACTTCCAGGTAATCCTTATGGGTGGTGTTGATGGTTGCTGTGGTGCCAAAAGAGAGGCAGGCAGTTGTGGGTTCGATGCAGCCCGCGCCAATGACCTCACAGGCCTTATCCGCCGCGGCTGCAATCAGCGGAAGCCCTTCCAGAATGCCTGTCGCTGCAGCCGCCTCCGCGCTGATGTGTCCCAGAAGCTCAGTGGGTCTGACCAAATCGGGTAAAGTCTCAGGACGCACCGGCACAGCCTGCCATTTCCAGTCCGATTTAGACGACCAGCGCTGATTTTTGTAATCAAAAGGAATATATGCCACCTGAGAGCCGACGGAATCAACAAAACGGCCGGTAAGCAGGTAGGTCAGGTAACCGGAAAGCAGCAGATACTTATAGGTTTTATCCCAGACCTCTTTTTGGTTGGCGCGCAGCCAGTTGGCTTCGGCCTCGGATTGAAGGTAAGCCACCGTGCCGGTCATGCCGGCCAGTCGGAAAAGCAGGCCCCAGATGCCCCCGACAGGTTTCAGGCCGGGTGTGCGCCGTTGGTCCAGCCAGACTATGGCCGGGCGCAGCGGCTGACCGCGCTCATCCACATTGATAATCGTGGACCGCTGCGTGGTCAGCGAGACGCCTGCGAGCGCGCTTTTATCCACGCCGGGCATGCTCCACAGCCTCTGGCAGGCTTCGCACAGCGCTTTCCAAAAAACCTGCGGGTCTTGCTCGGCCCAGCCAGGTTCCCGCGAATAGTAAGGCTCAATCGGCACCTGACTTTTGGCCAGCAAGTTGCCGCGCAAGTCAAAAATCAGAGCGCGGACAGATTGGGTGCCGTTATCAATTGCCAATAGTTGTTCAGCGCTCATCAGCCCTCCAGGTCCATACTCCATCGTTTTTCTGCCTGTTCAGCAGTCATGTCCAGGCCGAGCGTGCCGCCCGGGTTCATAATGTTATGCGGGTCAAAATGCTTTTTCAGGGTGCGAATTACATCCATTTGCGCTTTGCCGATGGTCTCTTCCAGCCAGGGCGCGGTTTGTTTCCCGACGCCGTGGTGGTGGCTGATGGCCGCGCCGCTTTTGGCAATCGCTTCCAGGATGCCGTACTGAAGTTGTAAGTATTCTTTTATTGTACCGATGCGGGCGATAAAAATGAAGTACAAATTACCGCCCTGGGGATAGGCGTGGGAGAGATGCGTCATGCACACCGTGTCAGGACGCTTTTTCACGAACTCTCTCACTTCCGCGTGGACGCGAGGCATCTGTTCCCAGGTCACCGCGCATTCCAGCGTGTCTATCAGGACGCCAAAGTCCTGCAGGTCTTCACGCAGGTACGGGTCTCTAAAGCGGTCTTTTTCCCAGCGTTTGGTCACGCCAAACAGGGAAAGCTCAAAGGCGTGGTATTTTCGGCAAATGCGGCGGATTTTGCGGTCCAGGTTGGCGCAGAAACCTTTTTCTCCATCCGTGAAACCCAAAAAGAGGCATTTTTGCATCGGCTGATAACCGAATTTTTGCAGCAAAGCATCCGCGGCGGTGCCCTCAATGTGGTAGAGCTTCATCGCCACGTCGGTTTCTTCGGGGTCGGAGAGACGGAAAACAGAGGGGAAACCAATCTCCGCCTGCATGATTTCGCGGCAGGCTGCCTGTGCTTCTTCCCAATTTCGGAACATGTAGCTGAAGCGCTTGCGGTTTTCAGGCATGTAGCGAAAAACGCGCAGGGTAGCGCTGACGAGAATTCCGAACGCGCCTTCGCCGCCCATCATCACCTGGTCAAAATCCGGCCCGGTGGCCGCGCGCGGCTGCGGACAGGTGCGAAAATCACCAATGGGCGTGACATAATCCTGCGCGATAACCAGGTCTTCAATTTTGCCGTAATAAGTGGAGTTCTGACCGGCTCCCCGCGTGACAATCCAACCGCCGACGCTGGAATACTCAAAGGACTGCGGGAAGTGCCCGCAGGTGTAAGCCCGCGCCGCGCCAAATTCCCTGACGGCGTTATTCAACAGGGCTTCCAGTTTTGGGCCGCTCATGCCGGCTTCCACGGTGATGGTCTGGTCTGTTTCGTTAAAGGCAATCACGCGGTTCATGTGCTTGCTCATGTCCACGCAGATGCCGCCCAGCGTAGCTTCCATCCCGCGGGTGACTGTGGAGCCGCCTCCGAACACCGTCACTGGAATGCGGTGCTCGGAGGCGTAAGCCACAAGGCGGACAATTTCATCGCGGCTGCGAGGGGAGACCACAATTTCGGGTAGGTTTTCCACGATTTTTCGACGCAGCCGAAGCGCGTCGAGCATGCCTTTGCCGTACGAGCGGCTGATGCGCGCATAAGCATCGGTGCGCACATTTTCCTCTCCGCATAAATCCCGGAAGAACGCCAGGTGCTCAGCAGGCAGACGGCAGGGCAGGTTGTCTTCAACCGGCTCCAGAGACAAATTGATGGGCGCACTCAGGTCAGCTTCAGTTAGATGGAATTTGTCCATGATTAAGCGAACCAATCCGCTGTTGGGATGTTTGATGCCGGCAGGGTCGCCCCATTTGATTAAGGAACGGTAGGTACCAGCCGGGGTTACGTCTTCGTACCAATTCGGTCTGAAGTGTTCTTTTTTGGGCATGGCATTCCTCCTTGCAGCTAAATCCCCGCGGGCGCGGAGCTGTAAAAACGCTTGTAAATCTCCGCATAGCGCGCTGCTTCCTGCTCCCAGCGCGCGTCCTCCCAGCCCAGTTCCTCCTGCGCGATTTCCCTTACCGTTGGCAGTTCAGCGCGCGCTCCTTCCGGCAGGAGCAGGCCCAGGCGGGTGCGGCGCAGCAGCAAATCGTCCAGGTGCTGAACGCTTTCGCTGCGGGCGGCGTAGCGCAGTTCGGCGCGGATGGTTGGAAGGTCCCCCACGGGGCTGAGTTCGGCAGGCCTGGCGGTGGATAAGAAGGTATCGAGCGCGGGTCCGTATCGACCGGCCAGGTAAAACAGCTCCGCCGGATTCAGAGCGGAGTATTCCGGCTTTGTTTGCTTTGGGAGAGCGCGGTAGTATCGTTTCAGCGGATTAAGCTGGACACCGAGTCTTGGCGCGGCTGCCTGCAGCGCGTCGGCAGCCATCTTGCGGAAAATGGTGAATTTTCCGCCGGTAATGGTAATCAATCCGTTCTCTTCCCAGACCACATGCGCGCGGGATTCCGCGGAGGGGTCTGCCGCGCTGCCGCGGATGATGGGGCGCAGCCCGGCAAAGCTTGAGAGCGCGTCGGCCTGATTGAGCTTTACCGATGGGAAAATCGCGTCCGCGGCCTCCAAAATGTAATCAATTTCTGCCTGGGTGCAGTAGGGTTCGCCGTTATCCAGGGAAGAGGGGTGGTCCAGGTCTGTGGTGCCAATGATTGTGGCGCCCTCCCAGGGAATCGCAAACATGGCGCGCCCATCTTTTGGGTGAAGCAGCGTTACCGCGTGCGGAAGCGAAAGTTTTTCTTTCGGGAAGATGAGATGCGAACCGCGCTGCGGACGCAGGCGCCCCGGCGCATTCACCTGACGGCGCAAACCATCGCACCACGGTCCGGCAGCGTTGATGACAACCCGGGCGCGCAATTCCTGGCTTCCAAGCGCTGTTGGCGATTGGTCGCTGAGCGCGACGCCGCAAACTGTGCCGTCGCGAAGGGTAAGCAGCTTCTCCACCCGCGCGTAATTAAGGGCGGTCCCGCCCTCCTGGCAGGTTTCCTGGATTAACCGCAGGACCATGCGCGCGTCATCCATCACCGCATCGTAGTACAGATACGCGCCTGCCAGCCAGGGGGCGCTCAGCTGCGGTATCAGCCTGTGAACTTCCTGAAGCGAGAGTCCGCGGTGCTTCCATTTTGGGGCCAACAGGTCGTACAGGATTGTCCCCAGCCGAAACATTTCGCGCTGTCCCCGCGCAGTGCTATATGGCAAGACAAAACCCAGTTCGCTGACCAAGGACGGGGCTTCCCGCAGCAGAGCTTCCCGCTCCCGCACGGATTCCCGGGTGATGTCGTATTGCCGGTTGCGCAGGTAGCGGATACCTCCGTGGATGAGCTTGGAGGAACGGCTGGATGTGCCGCTGGAAAAATCATTTTGCTCGAGCAGCAAAACGCGCAAACCCTGCGCGACTGCCAGCCGGAAAACACCAGCTCCTGTGATACCGCCGCCCACGATGATGACGTCCCAATCCTGCTGCAGGGACTGCAACGTTACAGCCCGGTTATTGTCTAAGTTCATTCAGTTTGCTCTCCTTTATTGCGTATAGTCTCCCAGATGTGAATGCTTTCAGTCATCATTTCGAGGGTCAATCGTTCTCCCGCGTCCGCGTCCCGCTGCCGGGCAGCCTGATACAGCTGCTGATAAAAACGGCGTGACCGGTTTCTGGCGGTTTCAAGGGAGAAATAGAGCGGACCCATCACCCGGTACAGCTCTTCGAAACCATTAAAAATCAAAGTGTAGATTGGATTTCCGGAAAGAATCGTCAGAACGCGCTGAAGTTCGATATCCGTGGCGGTAAAATCCTGCGCGGTATCCGGCAGGGCTTGCATCTGAGCGAGCTTTCGCTCCACAGCTTCAGGATCGCGCAAAATCGCCAGCCTGGTAAAGACGGGGGCGATTGTGGCGCGCACATCCAGCAGATTAGGAACGAAGGAGGGGGGGCTGCGCCTGGGGCGTTTTGGCGAGGTAGTTGAGGATCAGCAGGTTGCCCTCCTGCCAGTAATTTCTTACGCGCGTTGACCTTCCATGATGAATTTCAATCCAGCCCTCCCGCGAAAGTCTCTGCAGCGCTTCGCGCAGGGTGGGGCGGGTGACGCCCAGCATTTCAGCCAATTCCCGTTCAGGGGGAAGTTTGCTGCCGACCGGAAATGTGCCGTCCAGGACAGCGTCAAGCAGGCGGCGCTCAGTGATTTCAGCTGCTTTTTGTGGAGCGCTCCACTCGGGCATTGTTTCCTCCGCGCAAGGCTAATTTGGTAAGAGGTCATACCACTTATAGTTTATTATACACGGTTTTTTACTACCTGGTATTTTTGACGACCCTGGCGGAGAACGCGGTCATAGGTGCCGTAAATATGAACAGGCTTGGGGCGCATTGCAGGGCGGCTTTATGGGATAATAACCATGCTCATCCTTCCATCTCGCATGGGCTTGTCAGGGAGTGGTGAGGATGAAGCAGTGGACAGCAATGGACGACAAGCAGGGCCTGATTAGGATTCTTGGTAAGACCGCCGTGTTCTCTGCGCTTTCAGTGCAGGAACTTGGTCTCATCGCGGAAACGAGCGTGCTGCGTACGTACAGCCCGGGGGCCCCGATTTTCTTCCAGGGTGATGAGATTGCCAGCATCCTGGTCGTTCTGGAAGGTGACATCGCAGTATTTCAGTGTTCCTCCGACGGCAGGGAACAAATCCTCTCGCATCTGCGGGAGGGCGAGATCATTTCTGTGGTTCCACTGTTATTGTACAAAAATGCCTGTCATGCCGCCAGCGGGAGAGCCGTCCGGGCGACAAAAATCGTTTCTCTGCCGCTGCGTCTATTTGATGAATTGTGCGCCAAAAACGCGGCCTTCGACCGAACACTGCTCCGCTACCTGGCAGGGAAGCTGGAACAAATCAGCAGTCTGGCTGGCAGCCTCAGCCTGAGGACCGCCCGCTCCCGGCTGGCTGCCTTTCTGATAAAAAGGGCAGACGAGCCCGGACAATCGGTAGGCATCACGCAGGAAGAAATCGCCGCCGAAATCGGCACTGTCCGCGAGATTGTCGCCCGCCTGCTGCGGGATTTCGCGCAGGCAGGCTGGCTGAAACGTGAGCGCCAGAACCTGGTCTTGCTAAACAGGGAAGCGCTCGAAGAAGAAGCGCGGCGCTGATTGTCGGCACGTCGGTCAAACTGACATATGTAATGTGACTTAAGTCACAGCGCTTGCAAACAGAACCAGGTAAACTCAACTCATGGTAAACGATTTCGCTCTTCCAATTATTGACCTCACGTTGTGCAGCGGCTGCGGCGCCTGCGCGGCAGCCTGCCCCGAACACGCGCTGATGATGACTGTCGACAGTCAGCAGCCGGCCTTCGTGGAACCATACGCCTGTACTTACTGCACGGAATGTGAGGCGGTCTGTCCGGAAAACGCGATTCATTGCCCATTGACCATTACATGGAACACTGAAGATTAGCAAAAGGAGAAATCATGAGTGAATTTATCAACAACGCGTCGAAACGCAAAGAGGCCCTGAAAGCTATCATCCGCAAATTACATGCCGGAGAAAGCGTGGAGTCTTTGCAGGAAGAATTCAATGAAATCATCGCCGAAGCCACCGCCTCGGATATCGCCCAGGCAGAGCGCGAGGTCATCGCCGAAGGACTGCCAGTCGCTGATATTCAGAAGCTGTGCGATTTGCATGTGGCCGTTTTTCAACGGGGGTTGGAGAACCAGGCCGCTCCGGAATCCGTACCTGGCCATCCGGTGCACAACTTCCGTTTGGAAAACGAGATTATCGGGCGCGTGCTTGAATCTGTCGAAGGCAGCCTTGCCCGGCTCCTGGCTGGTGATAAAGACGCGCTGAAATCCCTGCGCATGGCGGCAGGCAACTTACAGTTGATTGAGCGCCACTACGAGTGGAAAGAGAATTTGCTCTTTCCTGTGCTCGAGAAGTACGGCTTTGAAGGACCCTCCAAAGTGATGTGGGGCGTGCACAACGACATCCGCAAAGCAATCCGAAACCTGCAGGCATTGATTAACAGCGACCCGCTTGACCTTGAGACCATTGACGCCGAATATCTTGACCTGGCAAAAGCAGTTAGGGATATGTTCTATAAAGAAGAAAAAGTGCTGCTGCCGGAGTCTTTAGCCCGCCTGAGCCAGGAGGATTGGGACATGATTAAGGCGGAGAGCCTGAGCCTTAAAAAGGAACCGGAAGCTGCCGAGCCGGCGGAAGGCGAGCCTGAACCAACCCCCGCAACCAATGGCAAAATTCCGCTTTCCACTGGCGCGCTGACGCAGGAACAGATTAATCTGATGCTCAGCAATCTGCCGGTAGATATCACCTTTGTGGATGAGAACGATAAGGTGTGTTTCTTCTCTCAGACGCCCGACCGGATTTTCGTCCGCACGGCCGCCATCATTGGCAGGGCTGTCCAAAACTGCCACCCGCCGCAAAGTGTGCACGTTGTCCAGCGCATCGTTGATGATTTCCGAGCCGGAAAGCGGGATGTAGCGGAATTTTGGATTCAGATGGGTCCCAAATTTGTTCATATTCGCTACTTCGCGCTGAGAGACGCGCAGGGTACTTACAAGGGCGTCATTGAGGTGACCCAGGATGTCAGCGGTATCCGCGCGTTGGAGGGAGAACGCCGATTGCTTGAGGACGATAAATAAGAGTCAGGCAACCGCGCATAAATCGCGGGCATACTCTGAGAGTGCGTAAGACCATCCTCTTGAAAAACCAAAATAGGAGCTCCGGAAACCGGAGCTCTATTCTTTTTCGGGCTGGAAAGGATGGCTTTCTACCTGCATTGTTAATGAAGCCGGCAGCATGTTGCCCTGTGTTTTCCTGGCGCGGTGGTTATCCTGTTGAACAGGTTTTCGGAAAGCAATCCTTGAGAATAAAAAAGCCGTGGGATACGATTCACCACGGCTTTTCCAGACGAATTTTTAAAGACTGCTCTTTACTTCAGCTGCGAAAACTTTGAGGCGCAGGGAATGTAGAGCCCAAATCCAATGTATTTATCCGCTTTACCGGCATAATTGAAGCCGCCAAGCGAACCGCCGACATGATAAACCACATTATCGAGCGTGACAGCCGATGTGCGGAAGAAGTCTCCACTTTGCAGCGGCCCGGCGCTTGCCCAGGATTTGGTCTTGGCAGAGAAAATCCAGGTTTCGGGGCTGATTTTAAATTCGCCGTCCGCGCCATTCACCAACCAGAGCCGGACCTGGCCGGAGATAATATTTTGCGCGTAGCCCATGCCCCACAGCGCAATCGGCAGCGGCCCAAGGTCAATATCCTCTTCGTTCCAATTCTGCTTGGAAAAGTCGTAGCACTGGGTGCTGCGGAGCACCGGTCCTGTGGTTACACCGCCTGCGACGCAGAGCAGTTTATGGCTGTCGCTCGGGCGGGTAAACAGGAATGCGGCGTGATAATTTCGGACGCTGTCAAAAGCGCGGAGGGGAGTAAGCCATTTATCCTGAACTGTGTCATAGGCGTAAACCGTGTTTAAAGTCCCGCCGCCCGGTGCAGCAGCGCCTCCGGTGAGGTAACAGATTTTCGTTGCTGGGTCAGCCACCCAGGCTGGCGCCCAGATGCCTTGATAGGCTGGCGGGGTGCCGGTTGGAGTCTCCTGCTTCCACACGTTGGTGCTGATGTTGTAGCTCCACAGCCCGGTAAAGCCCTGTGTCACGCCGTCGCCGTAGACAAACACTTCGTTGCCTACCTGACATCCCGACCTGGCATAGTTGTTGCCGAAAGGCGGCGTGGAACCGCTCACAAGCGACCAGATTCCGGTAAGCGGATCAAATGAAGCGACGCCTGTCTCGCCGCGCCCGGTGATATCCCAGATTTTTCCGTTGTAGGCGGCCAGAACATTATCCATCCGGTCGACCTGGCTGTTCGGGAGCTGCTGCCAGGGACCCTGTTCACGGCAGCCGCGGATGATAAATGGCAGGTCCTGACCTGTACCGGTGCCAGCGTCCAGCGCCGGCTGCCATGAATCCTTAAACACCTTGGCGTTTCCAGTGCTGTTCTGGCCAAGAATTGTCACGGGGGGCACCCACGGACCGGTGGTCATACTGCCTTTTGTGGCCCAATCCAGCCAGTATGTGCCGGCAGGCAGGAAAGCGCCTACATACACAACATTTTCCATGATTGGCATGCTGTCATCCAGCAGATTGGTGTCGGCCACGCGGTAGGTTTTGGTCCAGGAAGTAGAAATCAGTCGGTTGGTAGAGAGGTCGCCAAAAACCACTTTGCTGTTGGGATCATTAGGCGGGCCGTCCCAAATCTGCAGGTAAACCTCCACGATTGGAGAAGAAGGTGGATAAGCATAATCGCCATCCTGATACGCAAAGAAGGAAATGTTATCCACCTGCCAGCCGCGGGTATCCGTGATGACAAAGTCATCGGCAGTATGGTAGCCCATGGAAAAATATTGGTTGGTGAAGCCGTAAGTCTGCATTCCCAGGGCGGTCTGCAGCGCGCTGCCATTCACACCCTGATACGCGCCGCCTGGGTTGGTGATAAATTCTCCGTTATCCCAGAATTCCTGATTACAGCTTGTTAGTGAAAACGCGGACGAGCCCGCAGTAGAATTCCGCGGTTCGGTGCCAAGCAGCCAGGCGTTCTCTTGGATAAGTTCAGAATTGGGGGGATTCTCGTCTTCAGCTTTGGCAGTCTGAAGTCCGTAAAACCCTGCCATGGCAACGAACACCAGGCTGATTACCAGCGTGATTGAAAATACTTTTAACTTTCTCATGCGATACTCCTTCTATGCCGAAAATGATTAATTCCTAACCTTATATGAATGCCTGCAAGAAAGCTGTAATCCTCTCATGATGATGGCTGCCGTTCTTGTCTTCCCGCTCAGGTGAGGCGGGGAAACGCGAGTGCCGAAAGGCATTGCGCTGATTTCATCTGGCCGGCGGCCCAATAACATGGTGAATAAATGCCAATTCACCACTGAGTTTGTTGCAATAATCGCGCCAGAATTACGGGAGTTTATGGGTTTTGGCCCCTTTATCCCCAGTTAATTGTTGAATTCGCTGCTCAGATTATCAGCCAAGCATTTTTGGTATCCGCTGCAAGCCATATTCTGCAAATTTCAGGCTGGATTGGGACAGCGTTCGGCAAAGTTTCCCCTTTGGCTGTTGATGCGGTTGCTTATTTTTATGAATGACCGGAAAGAACGAAAACGAGAGGAAAAATCGCTGCCGGGCTTCGAACAAACCTCAAAGGAGTGAATTAAACGTTGAAAGCACCGGTTACGGTGCTTTCTCACGAAAAAACTCAGGCGGGGAAGGAGGGATTCGAACCCTCGGTTGGATTTTACTCCAACAACCACTTAGCAGGCGGCCCCAATCGTCCACTCTGGCACCTCCCCATATTCGGTTGTCAACCCGAGCGGAAGGAGTGGGATTCGAACCCACGATGGGTTTCCCCATACCTGTTTTCAAGACAGGCGCCTTGAGCCGCTCGGCCATCCCTCCGTAGGGAAGCTATTCTAACATAAATCGATTCTTCGGGCAAGACGATTTTAGCCGATTTCGGCGCTCCCCAAGTGATGGGCTGAGGTTTGGCATGCTCCCGCTATTCCGGGTTGGGTTCGTCAGGGTTTATTTGCAGCTGGCTGCTGCTGGCGGTTGCGACGCGCGTGCCGCTGCCAAAACGGAAAGTGAGAGAACCAATTTGTATCAGGTCGCCGTGTTGGAGGCGAATGCCTTTTCCTCCCACAGGCGCGTAATTTACCCAGGTGCCGGCTGTGCTGCGGAAATCAGTCAGGCGAAATTCGCCGTCGGCGAACATGCGCAGCTGGCAGTGCATCGGCTCAACGGCCGGGTCATCCAGAACGATATTGCACAGGTCCGGGTCGCGGCCAAGAATGCTGATTTCCTGTGTAATCGCGATGGGTTTTTCCGGTAAGGGCACATTGTCGATGCTGAGCTTCGTCAGGCTTGCCAGTAATTTTTGCGGAACCGCCGGCGCTGGCACCAAAGCATCCGCCGAAGTCTCCGCAAGCGGCTTTACCCTGGCTTTTTGCAAAGCTGGACGCGCGGCCAGCAAGGCTAAGGCCGCCAGGAGCACTCCAAGGGCGGCAATCAACCATGGGCTTTTCAGGAAAGACAGACTGCTGGAGCCCGCCGAGGGAATGGTGGTAATTCCAAGTTCTGTCGGGGCTGTGCTGGCTGTGAGGCCGAGCGCGTCCACCATCAACACTTGCAGGATCAATTTTTCAGCACCGGCAAATTCTGCCAGCTTCAAAATGAAGCTTCCATACGGCGCTTGGATGTTTTCCTGCACAAGTTTTCCGTTGGCAAGCAGACGCGCCGTTGCAATATTCCGCGGGTGTCCATCGACGAAATCTATCAGTACTTCCAGGGGCAGCTCTGCCGGCGTCACGCTGCCGTCCTCAGATTGCTGCAGCGAAAGCGAATCTGGCAGATTGAGGAATCTCAGGCTGGCAGGTTCCACCACAATGTCAAATTTTCCGCTCGCGGAGCTGACTGCCTGGTCCTCTAATTGCAGACTGACTGAAAGCGTTTGGCTTCCGCTTTTGCGCACCTGAGAAAGATAGGAGACAGTATATGTTTTACCCAGATTCTGAACACAGGTCTCTGCATCGGGCAGGGGTTCGCTCCCGGAATAGATAAAGAGGCTTCCGCCGCTGCTCTCCGCCAGGTCCTGAAGGTAAGGAATCTGAGGATAACCAGCGATAAAAGCTTCGCCCGCCAGCCAGATTACGACCTTGATTTTTTTCTCCCGCGCGATTTCGGCCAGAAGCTGAAGGTTTTTGGCGTCCTGCACTGTGGGAAGACCTGTAATGTACAGCAGGACCTTGTCTTTGCTGCTTTCGTCAATGCTCAAAGCGTCCAGCGCGCGCGTCAGGCTGGCAAGGTCGGATTTCATGGAACGGAAGTTCCCGCTGTAAGCCTCCAGCGCTGTGAGGAGGGAGCTGAAATCTGAGAGCTGCTCATAAACATAATCGGGGTTGATGTACAGGCTGAAGCGGTCTTTGCCCTCCGATGAAAAAATATTGGAAAGCAGTTTAAATGCACCTATTAGCTTGGAATAGCGGGAAACTCCTTTGGGGTCGCGTGAATCAAGCGCGAAATCCGGATTGACTGCCAATGCGAGATGGATGCCCAGATAATTCTCCTGGACATCCCGCGCCGGAACCGTGTTTCCATTTTCCAGAATGGTGAAAGCATCCGTGGCAATTGGCGCGGCTTTTCCCGCGGGCAGGTTGCGTGGTTTAACTTCGAAGCGGATGAGCGGAAATTCCCGTTTATCTATGTTGAGTATTTCCAGCGAAGGCACGGCCTGGGCTCCCGCGGCCGCGTTTACTGGCAGCATGGCCCGCAGGCAGAAACCCAGCAGGAGCAGCCAGACGCAGACCCAGGACAGCCAGGCGCGGGAAGAAGCCTGCCTGCCGCAGCGGGCAGCAGCTGGAGAACCTGCCCCCAGTGGTCGAAGCTGTCGCGAACGCATTGGCCTACTTAATCTCTTCCCGCGGCAAAGACTGCGAACCGAGCGGTACGGCGAGAGACTTTTCCTTCAGCTGCCGGAATGCCAGCACGCGGGCAGTCAGCTCGTACGCGTTCAGCAGCCCCAGCGCTGCCAGGAGCAGCGGAAGCAGCAGCAAGAACAGCAGGCCGGAAATCAGGCCCGCGGCCGCGGTGATACCGGCAGTGGAAGCGCGCAGCGTGAGGAGGAGCGGCAGCGCCGCGGCAATAAAGGGGACGCTGATTATCAACCCGGCGACAAAGCGGATGATGCCCAGCACAAGGTGCAGCACCAGCAGCGGCCCAAAGTTTTGGAGGGTCAGCTCCCAGGCGCGTTTTATGGCCTGAAGCACGTCGAGATTCTCGTCCACCAGAGCGATGGAAGCATTGTGCACCAGCACGCGCGCGCCCCATCCGACCGGTATGAGCAGGATGAAGAACGGGATCAGGCAGCACAGCCCCACACCCAGGGTGCCGATGATAAAAATGACAATAGGAAAAGCGAGCAGACCGGCGATAAGCGCTTCAGCGAAGATTACCAGCAGCCGCAGAAGCACCAGGCGCCAGTAGAACGGCTTTAGCGCGCGGTGTACAGCCGTGAAGTCGATTTTTTCGCCTGGCTGGTCTTGGGTCAGCGCGGAACCTTTTATGAGGCCGCCCAGGCCGTACTCGCGCAGAAAGAACGCCGCTAGGCTGACCAAAAGCACGCAGATTACAATCCCGGCGGCCAGCAAGAACCAGGCGTATGTCGGCAGGTTCCGGAAAAAATCTGCCATGCGCCCAAACATTGGAAAGTTTTTTGGCCCGCCATCAAACCACCGGTGCCAGGAAACATCCCGGGAAGAGAACCGGTAACTTAAACCCTGGCCGCCTCCAAGCGCGAATCCAGCCAGGAGGCCAAACAGCCAGAGGATTTTGTGCTTCCACACAATATTCCAGGCTTTCTTCAGGATTTCGGAGTAGTTCATGATTCCTCGCTTATTCCAGGATTATTCCCATTCTATCGTCGCAGGGGGTTTACTGGTAATATCATACACCACCCGGTTCACCCGCGGAACTTCGTTCACAATCCGACTGGCGGTTCTTGCCAGCAATTCGTGCGGCAGCCGCGCCCAATCCGCGGTCATAAAGTCGGTCGTGGTGACCGCGCGCAGGGCAACGACCTCTTGATAGCTGCGCTGGTCGCCCATCACACCGACCGACCGGACGGGCAGCAGGACGGCAAAAGCCTGCGAACTGCCTTCCGCCAGCCCTCCGGCGGTCTCAACCAGCTGCAGCAGACCCTCTTTTTCAAGTTCCGAGGTAAATATCGCGTCCGCCTGCCGCAGCGTGTCCAGCCGTTCGCGCGTAATTTCGCCCAGGCAGCGCACCGCCAGCCCCGGACCCGGGAACGGCTGCCGCCAGACCAGCGCGCGCGGTAAGCCCAGAGCTTCGCCAACCGCCCGCACCTCATCCTTAAACAGCAGGCGCAGGGGTTCGATGAGTTCGAATTTCATCTCAGCAGGCAGAGCGCCCACATTGTGGTGACTTTTAATGCGCTGCGCTTGCTGCGCGCCAAATCCCTGCGATTCCACGACGTCCGGGTAGATAGTGCCCTGAACTAAAAACCCAGGATTTCCCACTTCCCGCGCAAAAGCTTCGAATTCGCGAATGAATGCCTCGCCGATGATTTTCCGCTTTTCTTCCGGGTCTGTCACGCCCTTCAGTTTGGTTAAAAACCGCTCCGAAGCGTCCACGACCCGCAGAGGTTCGCCAGGGAGATTTTCGAAGGCTCTGACCACCTGTTCCCTTTCCCCCAGGCGCAGCAGGCCGGTATCCACAAAAACGCTGCTTACATTCGCGCCAAGCGCTTCGCGCGCCAGCGCCGTCGCGACGCTGGAATCGACGCCGCCGCTGACCGCTGAAAGCACGCGTTTTCCGGCAGCTTGCTGCCGGATACGGGCGACACTTTGTTGAATGATTGATTCGGGCGTCCAATCCGGCGCGCAGCCGCAGATTTCCAGAACAAACCGCCGCAGGATTTCTGTTCCCAGCGGTGTGTGGCGAACCTCCGGGTGGAACTGCAAGCCAAACCTTTTTTTTGTTAAATCCCCAACCGCCGCAATCGGGCAGTTCGCCGAGCTTGCCAGCACTTCCCAGCCTTTGGGCGGCCGGGTAATGCGGTCGCCGTGCGACATCCAGACCGTGAGATTGCCCTGAGGTAGAAGCGGGTTTTCTTTAATAACGGTTATCTCCGCCAGTCCATATTCGTGTTCCCCCGCGCGGCTGACCTCGCCTTCAAGCGCCTGCGCGAGCGCTTGCATGCCGTAGCAGATGCCCAGGATTGGCAGCTGGCTTTTCAGCAGCGCGCCGGTAATGCCGGGCGCGCCTTGCGCGTAGGCAGACATTGGGCCGCCCGACAGGATGTACCCGCGCGTACCAACCTCGGGTTCGGTAAGTTTCGGGTCGTTCCATGCCAGAATTTCGCTGTAAACCCGGGCTTCACGGACGCGCCGGGCAATCAGCTGGGTGTATTGCGATCCAAAGTCTACAATGATGATTTTTTCTGTCATGCCTGCGTGCCGGATTAGTCCGCGAAAATGATCTTGCCTTCATCCATCGAAGTGATGGTGACCAACGCGTGAATCGGAATATTGAGATACGAAAGTAAGCTCCGACCGCCTTCAAAGGATTTCTCAATCAGAGTCCCAATCCCTACAACCTGCGCGCCGGCAACCTGCGCGAGCCGTACCAGTCCGGCAATGGTGGCGCCTGAGGCAAGAAAGTCATCAATTATCAGGATGCGCTCGTCCCTTCCGAGATATTCCGGCGAGACGATTAATTCCACATTGTTGCCTTTGGTATGGGAAGGGGCGACGGTCAGGTAAACCTCATTGGGCATGGTAACCGGCTTGGTTTTTCGCGCGTAGACCACCGGGATGCCCAGATACTTGCCTGTCATTAACGCGGGAGCGATGCCCGATATCTCCGCAGTCAGCACTTTTTGGGCGTTAATCCCAGCGAAAAGGCGGGCAAATTCCGCGCCGCACGCGTCCATCAGCTTTGGGTCTACCTGGTGATTGATGAACCGGTCCACTTTCAAGATTCCCGAACCAAGGTTTTTACCATCCCGCAATATTCTTTGTTTGAGCAGTTCCATGCAATGACTCCTTAAGACCCTGGGTGTGAATAGATGATAAGGGGCGTCCATCCGCTTGCTCGCGACACCGCGGAGACGGACCCAATTTCGTGAAAATTGCTCTGCTTAGCAGGAGCGCAAAATCAGCCAGGTAATCCGCGCGGTCAGTCCTTTTGGTGAAGCAAATCACCCTGGGATACTGTGACGGCCTTGCCGCCAATATATGCCCGGTCCGTTCCCAAACGCACCCAAATTTCGCCGCCGCGTGCTGAGGCTTGATAGGCGAAAAATTTGGTTTTGTTCAAGCGTTCCGCGTAATAAGGCGCCAGTGTGCAGTGGGCCATTCCGGTAACCGGGTCCTCGGGGATGCCGGTGACAGGCGAAAAGAAGCGGGAAACAAAATCGTACTTTTCTTTGCAGGGAGCTGTGATGATTAAGTCCGGTTGGGGCAAGGTCGCGATTTTCTTGAAATCGGGCACAAAATTCCGGACCGCTTCTGAATCTGCCAGTTCCGCCAGGATGACCTGGTCTTTAACGACGGCAGCCGCAAGCGGCTTCTGGCCGAGAACTTCAATCAGTTCATCCGAAACTGGTATGGGAACAGGGTCTCGCCGGGGCATGTCCAGTTCAATCGTTCCGCGAGAAAAACTGGCCGTGATTGTTCCGCTCAGGGTCTGAAATTTGATGGTTTCATCCGGTTCGTAAAAACCGAATTCATAGAGGATGTGCGCGCTGGCCAGCGTGGCATGGCCGCAGAGCTCTACTTCTGTTTTGGGAGTAAACCAGCGCAAATGATAGCCCTCGCCTTTCGGATAAAGAAACGCGGTTTCGGAAAGCGCCATTTCAGCAGCGACATTTTGCATCCATTCCGCACTGCGCGGCGATTGCAGGAGGCATACTGCCGCGGGATTTCCCCGGAAGGGTTCCACAGCAAACGCGTCTACATGATAGATAGGTATCTTCATGGCGAACTCCTCTATTCAGGTTTTGTTGATTCTATCCTAATTCAAGCCGTCTGTGGAGAGAATTTCGCCTGAAAAAAGGAAAAACCTGCCAGGCGAAAGCCCGACGCTGTCGCACAATACCGGCCTGATTATCCTTCCGGGAGCTTATACCTGGCGCGGCACATTTGCTGAGAACAGGTATAATGCCGCTATGAAAATTTATGGTAAGCTCACCGCGCTGCTGCTCGCGAGCGCGCTGCTGTTCAGTTTTTATCCAGCCGCGAAGGTGCAGGCAGCCTCTGCCGAGACAGATGGCTCGTTCTATTACGACTTACCCTTGTGTCTACCCGGCTTATACAATGACGCCCCGGAAGACTGCCTTCCTTTGGGGGCTTCCCTGTCATTAAAAAACCTGGCTGAAGAAGGAATCCCTTACATCCTCGAGGAACTTCCCGCGGCTTCTCCGGATTATTCCCTCACTGAACTGCCTGTTTGGGTGGCAAAAATCGTCGCCGGCAGCTCCGAAGCCGTGCCAGTCTATGCCAGCCTGGATGAAGCCCGCAACGGCGGGACGCCGCTGCGTACGCTGGCCGCAGGGCCGATGCGCTACGTCTCCATGGTCAATCAGGTCAGCGACGGCAACCGCATTTTGGTGCAGTTGGAAAGCGGCGAGTGGATGCAAGCCCAACCCATTTATTCCTGGACGCGCTTTCAGGGGCTGCGTTTTTCCCGCACGCCTAAAAATGACTTTGGCTGGATTGTGAATGACGCGGAAGGATACACAGCGCCGGGCTACGCCTCCCCAAAAACCGGCCGTGTGCATGCCAAGTATGAAGTGATTCAGATTTTCCAGATGGCGGAGGCTGATGGATATGAATGGTACCGCATCAGTCAGGATGAATGGGTTTCGTCGCATAAATCCCGCCGGGTGGTGGTGGATACCACTCCCCCGCCGGGTGTGACCGGCGACCGTTGGATAAACATTGATTTAGGCAACTATACCCTGGCAGTCTACGAAGGCGGCGAATTGGTTTTCGCCAGCCTGATAGCCACCGGCCTGCCGCCTTTCTATACCCAGCCGGGGACCTTTCAGATATACAAGATGTACGAAACTGTAACGATGCAGGATGCTTACGAGGCGGACCGCTCCGATTTTTATCACCTGCAGGCGGTGCCCTGGGCGATGTTTTACGACCGCAACACGGCCATACACGGCGTTTATTGGCCGGTGGTGTTGGGATTCAATCAATCGCACGGCTGTGTCAATATGTCTCCCGGCGACGCGAATTGGGTGTATCACTGGGCCAGGGAAGGTGATTGGGTTTATGTTCACGACCCCAGCGGCAAGACTCCGACAGACCCGGCTTATTACGGCGGAGTCAGCACCGGTCCTTGAACGGATTCCATGAACGACAACGCAAAAAAACACGGCCGCGACAAGCGGCCGTGTTTTTTCCTCAATTCATGCTCTCAGAAACGGTAAATATCGCGATATTTGGTGTTTAAGTAGCGCAGATATGGTTCCGGGTCAATGGGTCCGCCTGTAATTCTCCGCACAAGGTCCAGAGGGTCATACCGGGCGGAAAGACTGTGCACATTTTGGCGCAGCCAGGCGAGAATCTGGCTGAAATCGCCCGCGGTCATCGCGTCCGGGATGCCGGGATAGTCCTGCAGCATTTTTTCCCATAATTGCGCGGAAATTAGATTGCCGAGGGCGTAAGTGGGGAAGTACCCAATTAATCCACTTGACCAGTGGACGTCCTGCAGGACGCCGTTGGTGTCGTCCGGCGGCGTGATGCCAAGGTATTCCTGCATGCGGGTATTCCAGATTTCCGGCAGGTCCCGCGCGCGCAAGCTGCCGTCCAGCAGGCCGGTTTCAATCTCAAAGCGCAGCATGATGTGCATGTTGTAGGTGGCTTCATCCGCCTCGACTCGGGTGAAGGAAGGTTCCACGCGGTTGATGCCGCGATAAAACTGCTCCAGAGTGATATTGCCAAGATGCTGCGGAAAGAGCATTTGCATCACCGGGAAGGCGAAGCGGCAGAATTCACGCGAGCGGCCGACCATATTTTCCCACAGTCGGGATTGGGATTCGTGTATCGCATACGAGGCAGCCCGGTCCAGGCTGGTTTCCCGGTACTTGGGAGAGAGGCCCTGGTCGTAGAGCGCGTGTCCGGTCTCATGCATCATGCTGAAGAGCGCGGACATGCCGTCTTTCTCAAGGAAACGGGTTGTAATGCGCACATCCCCGGCGCCAAAGCTGGTAGTAAAGGGGTGCGGCGCCAGGTCGAGGCGGCCGCGCTCCCAATCGTAGCCGAAGCGGCTGGCGATGAAGCTGCCAAGTTTGCGCTGGTCATCAAAGGGGTAATACTGCTTGACGAACGTGTTGTCTACCTGCTCGGAAGCCGCGATCGCGCGTAGCAGTTCCACCTGGCGCGGCCGCAGAGCTTCAAAAATCGCGCGGACGTCCGCCGTTTTCATGCCGGGTTCGTATTCTTCCAACAGCGCGTCATAGGGATGCTCGTAAGGCTGAAAGAGCTCGGCCTGCTGCCGACGCAGGTCAAAGATGTGGGTCAGATGCGGTTCAAAGCTCTTAAAATCATTGTCCTGACGCGCTTTCACCCACACTTCGTGGGCTGCCGAAGTGGCCAGCACAAACTCAATAATCTTTTCCCTGGGGATGCGCGCGCTGCGTTCAAAATTGCGCCTGGCCACTTTTATTTCCCGGGCGTACTCATCATCCGCGTCCAGGTCTGTCACCTCGGAGGCCAGGTCCGCAATCAGAGTGCCAAGTTCGTCGGACGTGCTCTTATCAAAAGCCAGTCCGGCAATTAACGCTGTCTGATTGCCGCGGTCCTCGGCGCCGCCGCGCGGCATATTCACCTGCTGGTCCCATTCCAGCAGCGCCTGTATGGAATTCAGTCGGCTGATTTCAGCGGTTATTTCCCGCAGTCTTTTTAATTTCTCTTCAGTGCCGGCCATTTAGCAAATCTTCCAGCGAAGAGGCAGACCATTCAGCGCGTTCAGCACTTCCGTGGAAATGTCTTCCGCAGCCCGCAGTTGGGCTTCGGCTGTCTGCGCGCCAATATGTGGAGTGGCAATGACCTTGGGGTGCTTTATCAACTCAAAACTAACCGGCGGTTCTTTTTCGTAGACATCCAGAGCCGCGCCGCGCACTTTGCCGCTTTCCAGCGCGCGGAGCAGCGCTTCTTCATCGATAATGCCGCCGCGGGCAGCATCCACGATGAGAACGCCGTCCTTCATCCTGGCAAAGCAGGCGTCGTTGAACTGGTGCCTGTTCTGGTCGGTTAGCGGAGTGTGAATGGTAATGACATCAGCTCTTTCCAGCAGCGCTTCAAGGCTGACCGCCTCCACGCCGCGTTCGTGCATGTACACGGCGTCCCGGAAAGGATCGTGCGCGAGTACTTTCATGCCCAGGGCTGTCGCGTAACGGCTGACGACCTGGCCGATATTGCCAAAGCCGACCACACCCAGCGTCTTCCCAAAGAGTTCAATGCCGTTAAAATCCTTCTTCAGCCACTGACCGGCTTTCATACTCGCATCAGCGCGGGGCAGTTCCCGCACCAGAGCAAACATCATGCCCACCGCCAGTTCCGCTACCGCGATCGTGGTTGCGACGGCCGCGTTCACAACGGTTATCTGATGCGCTTTGGCTGCGTTCAAATCGATATTGTCAACTCCGACACCCATGCGGCCGATCACCTTGAGGTTCTTTGCCGCTTCAATTACTTCCGCGGTCATTTTTGTACGCCCGCGTATGATGATGGCATCATAATCGGGGATTATCTGCAGCAGTTCTGCTGCTTCTATTCCCTTCCTGTCATCCGCAATGTCGTTTTTGGTGAGAATCGCTTTTCCGTTGCTTTCCAGCCCATCAGTAATCAATACTTTCCATGCCATAGTTCTCTCCTATTAGTGGTTTGTTTGTTCTGTATTGTTATTTTACCTGTTTAAGCACCCGTATGTCGCCTTTTCGGAGCGTCACGCCCATTTCATCCAGAAACTCCAGCAGCGCGGCCGCATATTTCCTGCTGGTACCAAAGTGGTCGCGGAATTCCGCCAGAGTCAGGCTTCCGCGCGCTTGAATATGAGCTTTTACCCAGGCGGTCATCTCCTGCACGGCTGACGGCGTGAACAATACCAGCCCTGAAGCCTGGACCAGGTCGCCAGCGGCTATCAGTGCTTCCATCAATTCAGGACCCAGCAGCGCGGAGACTTCTGAGGCATCCGGCGGCGAATAAGGGCTTTCAGCGAAGCGCTGCAGCAGGCTGGAAATTTGCGCGCGTTGGTCGGCAGTGAAACGAATTTCGTGGCTTGCCAGCGATATTAGCGCGCCCCGAACAGAGACTTCCCTGACAGCGCTTAATTTTACCAGCACCGCCTCAAAAAGCTGCGGCGGCAGCTTCAGGGCGGCGCGGAGGGATTCGCGGGACATACCCGGTTTGAGAGGATTGGCCGCGTGGAAATCTGACAGGGTTTTTAGAAGGCTGGCGCGAATTTGCTGCCAGGTTTCGTTTTCCATCAAAAGGCTGCGGACAGGTTCCTTCTCCGGCTGAAGCGTCACGATGCTGCCCTCCGCGATCAGCCGGGCGCACAGCGCCAGGCCGGCCTGGGCATCCAGGCCCGCCCTGGCAACAGCCGCCTCACCCGTGGCTGCACGCAGCGCTTTCAGGCTTTGCAGCAGCACGTCAGCTTCTTTCCCGGAGAGCAGCCTTTCCAGGTTTTGCAGCACTGTCTCTTCGAAACGTTTGTGCAGGCGCGCGGGATGCGGCTCCAATACGATTCCACCGCCCAGGGTTTCCGCGGGCGAAGGCAGGCGAACAATCAGCCTGTCTCCGCGGGCAGCCACAACCGGACTGTCAAGTTTAATCTGAAGAAAGGCCTGCTCGCCGGGTTTCAAGATGTCTTTTCCCAACAGGCGCACATTTCCCGCTCTTTCCGCTGAACCAATAAAGATTTTTACTTGGGTATTGTGCCGCAGTTCAAACGGCGCATCCGGAAGATACCTGAAGTGCACATCAAGCAGCGCAGTCGGGCTGTATGTACCCGGCCTGGCAATGACACTCCCGCGAATGAGCTGGCTTTTTTCAATTCCGACCAGGTTAAGTGCCGTCCTGGAGCCAGGGAAGGCTTTTTGCAACTTTTGGTTGTGAGTTTGCAGTCCACGGATGCGTCCGTTGAGTCCCTCCGGTAGGCTCACCACTTCATCCCCCACCGAAAAACTGCCGTCCAACAGCGTTCCAGTCACAACGGTTCCAAAGCCTGTAAGCGAAAACACGCGGTCAATTGGTAGGCGCGGCCTGCCAAGGTCGGGTTTTGTGGCTGTGTTTTCCAGCAGCGTTTGCAGGTTTTCGAGCAGCGCCGGGATTCCGGCACCTGTTCGCGCGGAGACTTTGATGATCGGCGCGGAATCGAGGCTTGTGCCGCGCAGCGTTTCGCGCGCTTCAAGTTCCACCAGTTCCAGCCACTCCGGGTCGGATACCAGGTCGAGCTTGGTCAGCACCACCAGACCTCTGGTGATGTGCAGGAGGTCCAGAATGGCAAGGTGTTCCCGCGTTTGCGCGGCGACACCTTCATCGGCAGCGATAATGAGAAGAACGGCATCAATGCCCCCGATGCCCGCGAGCATATTGCCGATAAAATCGCGGTGACCGGGCACATCAATGATGCCCACTTTTTCGCCGTTTGGGAGCGTGAGGGATGCGAAACCCAGGTCGATGGTCATCTCCCGCTCGCGCTCTTCTTTCAGGCGGTCGGGATTGATGCCAGTCAGGGCGGTGACTAAAGTTGATTTGCCGTGGTCGACGTGCCCGGCAGTCCCAACAATGTGCACGGAACTACTGGGCTTTCTTCTCCGCCAGCGGAGCCATGCTCTGAATGGATTCCTGGTAAGCGCCCAAAATATTCTGAACAAACCTGAAGGTTTCGCGGGTGAGCTTATCCAGGTCGTCGCGGGTTCGGACGGAAGCATCTTTGACCGCTTCCAGGTCTTCGCGCGCGGCGTTCAACTGCTGATTGATGATGCGCAGCTGCTCTTCCTGACCGAGCAGGTAGTTCGTCCAGCGCTTCAGGTCGTCCGCTTTAAAAGAATTCCATTCCTGTCGGAAGCGTTCGTCATTCAATCGCTGAATTTCGCTGATTTCGTTGATGCGCCGTTCAAAACGGGCAATGACTTCCTCGGCGCCGCTGATGGATTTATCTACCGCTTTTCTGGCGTTTTCCAGTTCGTCCAACTGGGAATTAAGGTTAATGTTGACCTTGTCAATATCTGCGAAACGTTTTTCCCATTCGCGGAAAGTCTTTTCCTTGTCCAGGAGGGCGCTGTTGACTTTCTCAATGAAGACGGACTGGGCTTCTTTTCGGTCTTTCTCAAATGTTTGAAGTTCCGCGATGCGCATATCCAGGGTCCGGAAGGTATCGCTGAAGACATCGAAGCGGCTGCGGGTCTCTTCCACGCGCTTACGGTGGGCGACCAATTCACCCTGGAAGTCGTTTAGGCGCTTATTCTCCTGGCGGTAGTTTTCTTCCAACAGATGCAAGGAGCGGCGGTATTCTTCATCAAAGCGGCTCACTTCCTGAATTTTGACCTTCAGCTCCTCCAGCAATCTGGCAAGGCGGGCATCTTCCACTTTATTGGCTTTGATTTCGTTCCGGATTGGTTCGAATTGTTCAGAAAATTGATAGACCTCGTTGAGTGACCTTCTGATGGTGTTTGTCTCCAACTTAATACGTTTGACGGCTTCGTTTAAATTCATTTCCGCGCGTTCGTTCACGTCGCGCACCTGTTTTGTCAGGTCGATGTTCAGGCGCTCGATGCGGTTGTCATATTTATCCAGGCTGGCAAGTTGATTCTTTAATGCACTGATTTCCTGCTCCAGTTCTTTCATCTGTTTTCGCAGGGCGATATTCTCACTCTCCAGCCCTGTCAGGCGGTTTTGCAGCGCGGCCAGGTTGGTCTTATCGTTGCGGCGTTCGTTATCCAGCCACTCCACTCTTTTTTCAAGTTGTTCAAAACTTGTAATTTCGTCCATTTTTCACCTGTTCCGTATTGGGTTCTTGTACCTGATTATACACATTTCCCACAGCGGTCTTACGGCATGGGAACAAGCTGGCTGAAGGGAGAAAGAATCTCTAAGAAGCGCGGCACCAGTATCTGTGTGGACAGGCCCATGGTTAGCATCAACAAAAAGAGCGCTGCCATCAGGATGACAAAACCGGTCTTTTCTCGCACGGGGAGGGATTCAACAGCATCAGGTTTTTCGAGGGAGAATACCCGCATTAAGCGGGCAGCATTAATCAGCAAGCCAAGGCTGCCGGCAAGAACCCATCCCAGCAAATGCGGGTCCAGCCGGGCGGTCAGCAGCCAGAGCATTTGCTTGTGTGGGAAAAGCGGTAAAAGCGGCAGACCCAGCAGACTGAATGTTCCAATGAGTATCCCTCCGGTGACAAGCGGCCTTCTTTTGAACAGACCCTCCTGGGCTTTGTAGTCCAGCGCCTCTGGATGCTGGTGCTGAGTCAGTGCCGAAAGCGCAAGGCCGACGACAGCATAGCTCAGGACGCGCGGAACAAAGAGCATTGCCAGATAATTCAAGCCTCCGGTGCGGGCAAGGCCGATGGCCAGCAGGGAATAGCCGGTTTCAAACAGTATCAGATACCCGAAAGCTTTACCCAAATTGTTTTGAACAGCGGAAAGCAGTCCGGCGACCGCGATCATAATCACCCCAATCCACCGCAGGCCGCTAAAAAGCACGGGCAGATTGCGCAGCCAGGCATATTGGTCCAGAAAATGAAGCAGAAAAACGGAAAGCGCGCTCTGCAGAGCGGCGAGCAGAAAACTTAATGCCCAGGGGTGGCTTTTTTCGCTGATCATGGGTATCCAGGAATGGAAAGGGAAAGCCCCAATCCACAGCGCGAAGCCAAAAAGAACCAGCATCGCTGAGCGTACAATCAGCGGATTCGCGGATGGGGCGGAGCCAATGCCGGAAAGCATCCAACCGGTAAGCAAAATCAGCGGCAGCGCCAGCGTTTGAAAAACCAGATAGCGCAGTACTCCGCGCTCAGTACGCACCCCCCGCGGTGAAAGCAGCGGTATGCTGAGCAGGGCAATCAGTTCTATGAATACCGCGGCATAGAGGAATGGGTTCACGGAAAGAGTTGCAATCCACAGGACGCTAATTCCAAGCGAGAGGACATTAAACCACAGGCTCGGCCTAAAAAGCGTGCTTCCAAGATTCCATAGGAAGGTGATGCCGTACAATAAGGCAACCATGGTCAGCTGGCTGCCTGTGATTTGCAGGCTTCTGCCGAAAATTACCAGCGTGCTCGCGATTTCCAGACGCCGGTCGGGCAGAAGGAAACTCAGGTCGCGCGGAAAAATCAGTGCCAGCACCGCGAGCAGCAAGCTGAAAACAGAAGCAAGGATGCCGGATAGTATGGGTTTTTTGCGCGTAAAAACCAGGAGTAGCGCAAATCCGAGCGGGATAACAATCCATATCAGCGGAGTGCTCATGGTTCTCTCAACTCCGCGTCCTTAATCACGAAGAAGGCGCCAACCAAGGCCAGGCCCAGGTTCACCCCGGCAAAGAGCGCTTCGAGGAGGATGGAAAGTTCCAGGCTGGCATAGAGCAATTCCACGCCGGAAAGGAAGGTAAGAAGTCCGATGATGACATAAAATGGTTCGGAAATCATGCTTGCCTGGAGCAGTCCCAGCACCGCCAGGCCAAACACAGCGAGCAGAATCGGCAGCGAAGTCTGTGGGAATACGAGCGACTGTAAACTGGGTGTAAATACAGCCAGGAAAGCAACAGCGAATAATCCAGCTGCCAGCCTGAAAACTTCCCCCGCGCTAAATTTGAAAAAGCCCGTCACTTTGCGCACTTCTCCTTCGGTGATGAGGGAAAGGAAGAGGGTCAGGGTCACCATCCAGCCAACTAAAAGCTTGACCACTGCCAGACTGGCAGGGCGCACCGTGCAGAGCAGCACAAATACTGCCAGGTACTGAACCGTGAGGGCTGCCGCGTTGACAATCCAGACGCGTCGGGTGAGATTGGTTCCAGCTGCCAGAAGGGCCAGTACCGCTGGAATGTACATCCAGGCCGCGCTGTTCATGGGGTCACCCCCGAAAGGAAAAGTGTAATCAGGACGGCCAGGAACACAAGCGACCAAAGGATGCCGCCTTCACTGTCCATAATCTGGTTAACAAGACCCACAAGTGCGGCAAAGCGTTCCAACAACCAGGCAAATGCCTGATAGAGCCACCGCAAGCTGAGCACTTGTTGGAATGATTTAAGTAAAAAATTCCACAGGCGGAAAAACGGCAGGTTGTTCGCGATACTGGACAGCGGCAACCTGGCCGCCCATTTGCGATAAAGGAAGGTGCCAAGAAGGGTTAGAGCCAGGCTGGCAAGGCTTGCCCACCAGACTCCCAGGGTCAGAATGCCCGGCCATCCGGCCAGCCCGATGATGATGATGGTCTGGACAATCAGAATAAGACCCAGCGGATAGGTAATGCGGGCGTGTTTTTCAAGGCCGGTAACCGTGCCGCTGATTTCAAAAGCGTGGCGTATAAAACCAAGCACCAGGAGGGCGTGCGAAAGGAGCATGACTGCTCCACTGAGCGTGAACTTCTCCCCGAGCAAACCGTTCCAACCGCTGGCTGCGAGCGTGTAAGGCAGAGCGCTTAGGCCAATCAGACCGAGCAGCGGGAGAAAACGAATGCGCCGGATGGGTGGGTCGAAAAGAAAAAGCACCCCACCGCTCAGCAAAAGAGCGACGCCCCAAACCCGGCTGGTTTCCGCGCGGTCATTCAACGCGCAGGTAATCGCAAAGGACGCCAGAGCGACAATCCAAAAAGGGAGGGTTTCGTGCTGGCTTTTGCCGGTCAGCCACATGGCGGAAGCATAGAGCGCGGCAATGCTCGCGAGTACCAGCAGGAGAGTGTGCAAGCTGCTTTTAGCGGGCAAAAAACCCTCTGGAAGCCGCGCGATGAGCGCCAGGCTGGAAGCAACCGGCGCCAGGCGGATAAGCAGCGCCGAGCCCTGTTTGGCGGTTCTGCTGTTCAGCGCGGGCAAGTTCAGGGGCAGTACTCCCAGACGCAATCCGGCTGCCAAAAGGAAATAGATGCCGGCGTTCTGGGGTATCTGTGCCAGTCCGAAGGCGGGCAAGGTTTTCCAGCCTGCCACTGTTCCTGCCGCGAGGGCTATCACGCTCAGGATGCGCACACTTAGAAAACCTGCCAGTCCGGCGTCTGTGTTTCGTTCAGGACGGTTCTGATAGAGGTGAATGAACTCGATGGTATCGATGACCACCCAGGCAAACATCAAAGTGAGCGGGTCGCCGGCCAGCAGCCCCACCAAATTAAGGGCAGTAATCGCGATCGCGCCTGCCCAGGAATCTGGGGATGACGGCAAAAAGCTGCGGGTGGAATCCGTCAGGATTACCGCCGTGCAAAGCGTCACCAGGGAAACAGCGTACGGCCAGTTTTCATAATTGATCGCGAGGCTGGGGGCTGAATAAAAAAGGGCGTCGGGTTTCCACGGCGGCAGTGCGAAATCCAATGGTAGGTAGAGCCTGAGCACAAAAAAAGCCAGCCAGGCAGCCAACGCGCTGATTAAGGCGATCATCCAGGCGCGCGAAACCTTGGGTTTTACGGCGTTGAAGATTGTGATGGCAGCCGACGCAGCCAGCAGCACCAGGATGAGCAGGGGGATTACCACAAGTCCTCAGCAAGAAACAATTTAGATGACCTCTCCACGCTGGCGGCGCAGGAACTGCCCCATCCCCGCGCGTCCGCGCCATTCTCCATCCCTCACTATCCATTCTCCGCGCAGAAAAACCTGCCGCGGAAAGCCGGTCAGCTGCCAGCCTTCATAGAGGTTGTAATCCGTGCGGTGTTTGGCGGTCCCAACGCCGTAGTTGACGCGCATTTCCGGGTCCCAAATGGCGATATCTGCGTCGGAGCCGGGCTTGAGGCAGCCTTTTTTGGGGTAGAGACCAAAAATCCGAGCGGGGTTGGCCGCGGTGAGCGCCGCGAACTGATTTGGGGTAATGCGACCCGAGCGCACGGCATGCGTCCAAAAAACCGGCAGGCGGTCCCCAACGCCTGGAACGCCGTTGGGCACGCGCGTGAAGCATCCCCGGCCCAATTCCTTGCCAGGCAGGGCAACGAGTTCGTCTTCATACGCGATTGCTTTTGTCCCATCATAAAAGAACGGACAATGGTCGGTTGCCAGCACCTGGATAGTGCCGTTTTCCAGACCCTGCCAAAGGCCTTGCTGGTCCGCGGGGCTTCGCAGCGGCGGCGAGCACAGCCATTTGGTTCCGTCAGGCCGCTCAAGGTCCTGCTCGGTAAAAAACAGGTATTGCGGGCAGGTTTCACCCATCACGCGGACGCCGTGGGCGCGTCCGTACGCCAGCTGGTCCACTTCGCCGGCCACATTCATATGCACCAGATACACCGGTGCCTCCGCCTGGGCTGCCAGCGCGACAGCGCGCAGGCTGGCTTCCACTTCGCCCCAGGCAGGGCGTGTGCGCGCGTGCCAAACCGGCGAAGTGCGCCCCTGTTCGAGCGCCTCGGCTGTAAGCACTTCAATCACATCGCCGTTTTCGGCATGAACGAGCGTGAGCAATCCAAGCCGCGCGGCCGCGCGCATGGTTTGGAAAATCTCCCCGTCGCCGAGCCGCAGGCGATTGTTATAAGCAGTGAAGACTTTAATGCTGGTGATGCCCTGACCTGGAAGGTCTGCCAGCTCTTCCAGCACCTGACTGGAAAAGCGGGTGATGTTCATGTGCAGGCCGTAATCCACGCTGGCAGTTCCCCGGGCTTCCGGCAGCTTTCGGCTGATGTTCTCCGAAAGGCTGCCTTCGTCCTGCGCCACAAAGTCAATCAGGCAGGTAGTGCCGCCAATAGCAGCAGCTTTGCCAGCGGTGTAGTAGTCATCACTGGAACGCGTTCCCATCATGGGCAGGTTGATATGCACATGCGGGTCGATGCCGCCGGGCAGCACAACCATGCCTGCCGCGTCAATCACTTCCGCGTCCGGGCAGGAAAGGCCGGGTTCCACACGCGCGATTGTCTCGCCTTCAATCAGAATATCCGCTTTCAGGCTGTTTTCGGCGCTGACAATTGTTCCGTTTTTAATGAGTTTTCGCATTTTTGCCCCGGTCTGGTAAATGAGCTGGCAATTTCTGATTTCGAAATTGCATCAGCGCTAATCGGATTTTTGACTAAGGAAGCCTCCGCTGAAAAGCGCGAGAATTGCTGGGTCTACTGGTATTTGCGGCAGTTCAGCCGCCTGGTATTCATTGGCTTTTAACGCGCGTTCCCGCAGTGACTGCCAGAGAACGGCGCGTTCCTCGTCGTGAACCGGTAAATCTGCCAGCACCGCTGCTGTTCGTACGCGCCCGTAGGTGGTGTAGAAAAAAGTGATCCGTTTCCAGCTGTCCGCCAGGATGGGATTGGGGAGTTCCTGCAGCGGACCGAGTTGAAGTTTAAAGTACTCCTCCAGCGCGCGGGGATGGTCCGGCTGGTCGCGCAGCAGTTCTACGCGGGTGGTCAGCTCGTGCCCCAAAATCGGAGCAATCCAGCGAATTTGCCAGCGGTCCTCCGGCCTGAACGCGCCCGTCTGGTAGAGCGCCAGGTAATCCACCGAAATCACCTTTGGCGCGCTCTTCAGCGGAATGCGGTACCACCCCAACAGTCTGGCAATTTCCAGGTCGCGTTGGTCCCGCGCAATCGCGACAAGGACCAGCGCGGTATCAGGCGGAGCTGCGGTTTTCGGGCTCATCACAGGTATTATCAGGCCGCGGCGCGGTTGAATTCCTCAATCAGGGCGTCAATTTCCGGCGCCTGAGCCTGGATTTCCAGCCAGTAATCCGGGTCGTACCACTGCGCCTGGATTTCTTCATAAGTTTTGCCTTGCTGCTCCACCCAGGTGTAGTACTTCAGGTTGTGGATGCGTTTGCGGTCGTAAAAGCTCAGTTCCTGCATGTAATCAATCGGCTGACCTTTCAAATACCGGGCATCGTCGGCCACGGCGTTGGCGGAGGTGTACTCACCGTATTGCTCATGCATTTCGCGCAAACGACTCTGATAGAGGTCCATGGAATCGGTCAGGACGGTCACAACAATATCCTTGTTCGTGAGTTCGTTGTATTTCGCGAACTTTATCGAAGAAAGCAGATTGGAGATGCCGGAAAAACCGAGCATATCCAACTGACTCACCAGTGCTTCATCCACGCCGCTGTCTATCAGGTGCTGCCGGCCGGCAGGCTCATTGAATAACCGGGCAAGATTGACCACAGCCTGGTCATTGATGGCCGTAATGAAATCGGTATTGCGCACGTTGTGAATCCAGGGGACATGCTTATCCCCGATGCCTTCGATGCGGTGCGCGCCAAAGCCGTTGTTCAGCAGAGTCGGGCATTCCTGCGCTTCGCTGGCCACGATTTTGCTGGTCGGGAAGCGCTGTTTAAGGTAGTCCCCGGCCGCGATAGTGCCAGCCGAACCGGTGGCGGAAACAAATCCGCGGTATGCGTTTCCTGGCCGGCTGATATCGCCCACCACTTCCTCAACCGCGCTGCCGGTTATCGTGTAGTGCCACAGGTAGTTGCCAAATTCCTCGAACTGATTAAAGATGACCAGGTCCTCGCCGCTGCGGCGCAGTTCCCAGCATTTGTCAAAGATTTCTTTGACATTCGATTCACTGCCCGGGGTAGAAATCACTTCGCTGGCAATCTTGCTAAGCCATTCAAAGCGCTCGCGGCTCATGCCCTCCGGTAAAATCGCGATGGATTCGCAGCCCAGCAGATAGGAGTCATACGCGCCGCCCCGGCAGTAATTGCCCGTGGAAGGCCAGACCGCTTTCTGACGGGTCGGGTCAAATTGACCGGTCACCAAGCGCGGGACCAGGCAGCCAAAGGCCGCGCCCACCTTGTGGCAGCCGGTCGGAAACCACTTGCCAACCAGCGCCACAATGCGCGCCGGCACGCCTGTGAGTTCGGATGGAAATTCCAGGTAGTTGACCTTCCCAAACAACCCTCCCTGGGAGCGGGGTTCGTTATGCCAGGTAATCCGGAACAAATTCAGTGGGTTCAAATCCCACAACCCCACTTCCCGCAGTTGTTCCAGGATTTTGGCTGGAATCAACGCGGGGTTTTTTTGTTGGGCAAGCGTCGGGATGTAAAATCTCTTCTCGCGTACGCGTTTGAGTGTGCGCTGCAGGTTTTCCGTATTGGTGGTCAGGTCAATTTTGGTCATTTTTGCTCCAGGTTCAGGAATTTGGATTGTGTTTGTAGGAATCTGCCGGAAGGTCCAGGCGGATGGGATTAAAAGGTTCCCGCGGACCCTCCGCGACAATGTAAAGGGGGCGGTTCTTAGCTTCGTCATAAATCCTGCCAAGGTACTCGCCAATGACCCCCAGAAATACCAGAATTAACGCGCTCAGGAGCGTCATCAGGATAGCAAGGGAAGCCAGTCCGTGGAACTGAACCTTGGCCGCGTTGTGGAGGACAATGACGACAGGGATGGCAAGCACACCCAACGCGCCCAGAAGGAAGCCCAGACGCGTGGCAAGCTGCAAAGGCCACATGGAGAAGCCAGTGACGGCATTCATCGCCAGGCGCAGCATTTTCTTCAGCGGATATTTCGTCACACCGGCATGGCGGGCTTTGCGCTTATACTCCACGCCAATCTGACGGAAGCCCGCCCAGGCGCTCATGCCGCGCAAAAAGCGGTTATGCTCGCGCATGGATACCATCACGTCAACCACTTTGCGGTCCATCAGGCGAAAATCGCCTGTATCCAAAGGAATCTTGATATCGGTGATGCGGTCAATAAGGCGGTAGAACAAAGCGGCGGTTTGAGTTTTAAATTTGGTTTCGCCTTCCCGCTCGGTGCGCACCGCGTAAACCACTTCGTAACCTTCGCGCCATTTCGCGATTAGCTCGCCGATGACTTCCGGCGGGTCCTGCAGGTCAGAATCGATGATGATTACCGCATCTCCGCGGCTGTAATCCAACCCGGCGCTGACGGCGATTTGGTGGCCGAAGTTGCGCGCAAAAATGACCGGGCGGACGCGTTCATCGGAGGCTGCCAGCTTGCGGATAACCTCTGTGGAGCCGTCCTGGCTGCCGTCATCGACCATGATCAGTTCCCAATCCTGCTCGGTTTTATCCAGTTCCTCACGCACGCGGGCGTAAAGCAAGGGCAGGTTTTCGAGCTCGTTAAAAATTGGCGCAATAATCGTGAAAACGGGTTTAGTCATGAATCACCTTCATCAGTGCCTGTATGGTAGGTTCAATAATTGGCGCCGGAGGCACAGCGTTTGCCGCGGCGCGAACATCCTTCAGGCCGCTGCCCGTGCACAAGACCAGCGCCGGGCTTTCCGGGGTCAGGGCGCCTTCCCGGATGTCTTTGCGCAGGCCGGCAAAAGCCGCGGCAGCGGCCGGTTCGACAAAGATGCCGACCTTTCCCAGCTGCGGGATTTCTTTCAGGATTTCGTCATCCGATACGGTGGTGTAGTGCCCGCCAGTCTCGCGGACGGCGCGCAGAGCCCGCAGTCCGTCGCGCGGCAGGTCCACGCTGATGCTGTCGGCCAGGGTGGTGGCGCGCACCGGCGTGATTTCTTCCGTTCCGGCAAAAAACGCGTTCGCGATGGCCGCGGAATTTTCGGATTGGACGCCAATCAGCATGGGAGGTTTCTCTATCCAACCAAGGGAAAGCAAATCCAGAAATCCTTTATGGATGCCGGAGATAATGTTGCCGTCGCCCACAGGGATGTAAACCCTGAGCGGTTCAGACCCGGCAGGCAGCGTGCGCAGCACCTGTTCCCAGATTTCAAAGGCGGCCGTTTTCTTGCCTTCCGCCGTGAATGGGTTGTGCCCGGTGTTGCGGTTGTACCAACCAAAAGTCTCAGAGGCCGCCAGGCTCAGGTCAAAGGCCTGGTCGTAATTTCCATCCACAAGGATGACCTGCGCGCCAAATGTGAGCAGCTGCGCGGTTTTGGCTGGCGGAGCGGAGCGCGGCGCGAAAATCACGGCGCGCATGCCTGTGCTGGCAGCCATGCAGGCAGTCGCCGCGCCGGCGTTGCCAGTGGAGGCCGCGACAACAGTCTCCTGGTTAGTGGTTTTCATGCGCGCCGCGACCAGCGCGCTGGCGCGGTCCTTGAATGAAGCGCTCGGATTGCGGCTCTCATCTTTTATCCACAGCTGGCGCAGATTTAATTCCTGCTTTAGAAGTCCGGGCTGATAGACCGGCGTCCAACCAACCTGCCGCAGGGGGGTATGCCAATAGCCGGGGTCTTCCACCGGCAGCAGCGGGAGGTAGCGCCAGATGGAGGCTTCTTTGGACTCAAGGATATCGGCAGGGTTAGGTTTCCGTGCCGCGGTTTCATATTCCAGGTGGACGGTGAGATTTCCGCCGTCGCGCGGGCAGACGTACTGCACCTCGCCGCTGGAATATACCGCACCGCAAATAGAACAGGAAAAATACGCAATGTTCATAAAGAGCCTCAAGCTTTCCTGGCAGCTTCGCGCTTGTTTGCCAAATTCTCTCAGGGCAGAATCCAGGTTCCGGTTTTCCCGTCCAAAGCGTCTTTGATGTGTTCCGGGTCAGTAATCAGGGCTGCTTTTCCGCCGCAGTCCAGATACTTGAGGATAGCCTCGATTTTTGGAAGCATGCTGCCCTTGGCAAAGTGCCCTTCTTTGATATACTGCCGCGCCTCCGCCGCGGTCAAGCGGTCCAGCCAGCGTTGGTCGGGTTTATTAAAGTTGATGGCAACCTTTTCCACGGCCGTGCTGATCAGGAACAAATCCGCTTTAATCATACAAGCCAGGATGGCTGAGCCAAAATCCTTGTCAATAACCGCTTCGACGCCGACAAGTTTGCCCTCAGGCGTACGCATGACAGGGATTCCGCCGCCTCCAACCGCCACAACCACAAAGCCGTGGTCAATCAGGCTGCGAATCGCGTCAGCTTCCACGATGGTCTGCGGGATGGGCGAAGGCACCACGCGGCGCCAACCGCGGCCGGCGTCCTCTACCATAGTCCAGCCGTCGTGTTCCATCTTAACTTTGGCCTGGGCTTCATCGAGGAAGGAACCAATTGGTTTGGTCGGGTGCTTGAAGGCCGGGTCTTCCCTGTCCACGATGGTTTGGGTCACGATGGTCGCAGCGGATTTCTTAATTCCGCGCTTATAGAATTCGTTTTGCAGGGCTTGCTGGAACATGTAGCCGATCGCGCCCTGGGTATCCGCGCCGCAATAATCCAGCGGAACTTCGTGCAACTCATGGGCCGCGAGTTCGGAACGGCGCAAGATAAATCCGACCTGGGGGCCGTTTCCATGGGTGACAACTACATCCCAACCATCTTCAATCATGGTGGCGATGTGCGCCATGGTATCAACTGCGGCTTGATACTGATCGGGGACTGTCTGATGGTCTTTGTCCTTAATCAGGGCGTTTCCACCGACCGCGACAACTGCTAAACCTTTTTTTTGCATATGCTATCCTTTGCGTTTATGGAGTGAATTTCAGCCCTGGATCATCTTCCTTGAGGCTGTGTTGTGTTTTTCAATATGGCGGGGCAGGTCAAGGCTGACAAGCTCGCCGGCCTTCACGACTGCCTGCCCACCGACGACGGTCCAATCCGCTCTGACGGGCGCGCAAAAAACTACCGCCGCGACGGGGTCTTGCCACGCGCCGGTGTATTCCAGCCGGTTCAGGTTCACGGCAAAAAAGTCCGCGCACTTGCCAACTTCCAGCGACCCAACATCCTGCCTGCCAAGGACGGCTGCGCCGCCGCGCGTGGCAATCGATAACGCCTGCCGGGCGGTCATCAGCGGAGGCGCGTCGGGGGCGGAACGGCTGGCTCCGTGCACACCGCTGTTCAGGCGCGAAAGCAGCATCGCCTGCCGGGCTTCCGCGAGCATGTGTGAGCTGTCGTTGCTGGCGGAACCGTCCACGCCCAGCCCCAGCTTCACTCCGCGGGAGAGCATTTGCATTACTGGCGCGATGCCGGAGGCAAGGCGCATATTTGAGCTGGGGCAGTGCGCCACACCGCAGCCGTGCCGGGCGTAAAGGTCTATCTCTGCTTCATTCACGTGCACGCTGTGGGCGAACCAGACATCGTTCCCAATCCAATCTACCGTTTGCATGTAGGCGACCGGCTTGTAACCAAATTTTTGCAGGCAAAAATCGTCTTCGTCTTCCGTTTCCGCCAGGTGCGTGTGAAGGTGAACGCCGTATTCCCGCGCGAGCGCGGCCGATTCACGCATCAGGTCGCCGGTGACGCTGAACGGGGAGCAAGGCGCCAGCACAATTTGCAGTCTGGAGCCGGGTTTGGGGTCGTGATAGCGCTCAATCAGGCGCTGGCTGTCCCGCAGGATGGCTTCCTCGCTGTCGACCACTGAATCGGGCGGCAGGCCGCCTTTAGATTCGCCCAGGCTCATGGAGCCACGGGAAGCGTGCAGGCGCAGGCCGATTTCGGCCGCCGCATCAATCTCATCATCCAATCGGGAACCGTTTGGGAATAAGTACAGATGGTCTGAGGCTGTTGTGCAGCCGGAAAGGGCCAGCTCCGCCAGGGCGGTTTGCGTGCTGATGAACACCGCTTCGGGGTCCATGCGCGCCCATATCGGGTAGAGCGTTTTCAGCCAGTTGAACAGATTCGCGTCCTGCGCGGCAGGCAGAGCGCGGGTAAGCGTCTGGTAAAAGTGATGATGGGTGTTAATCAGTCCGGGAAGTACCACATGGTCTCGCAGGTCCAACACTTCATCTGCCTGCGTGGGGAGGTCTCCGGCCGGGCCGATTTGTTCTATGAAGCCGTTCCGACAGAAGATGGCCGCGTCCCGCAGTTCTCGGTTTTCCGAGTCCATCGTGACAATGAGTGAGGCGTTGTTTACGAGCAGCGTTGACATGTCTGCCTCCAATTAATTAACGATTAAGCCGCATTATCAGCGAGCTCGCGGGCTCGCAAAGTGTTCTGCAAGAGCATGGCTATCGTCATGGGTCCGACGCCGCCGGGCACCGGCGTGATGGCGGACGCGACTTGAAGGGCTTCTTCAAAGGCAACGTCCCCAACCAGGCGGGAACCTTTGGGCGCGGAAGCGTCTTCCACGCGGTTGATACCCACATCTATCACAACAGCCCCGGGTTTAAGCCAGTCTCCGCGCACCATTTCCGGTTTTCCGATTGCCGCGATGAGCACATCCGCCTGCCGAACCACCGCGGGCAGGTCCCGGGTTTTTGAGTGGCAGATAGTCACGGTAGCGTCCGCCCGCACCAGCAGAAGCGCGACGGGCATGCCGACAATATTCGAGCGCCCCAGCACAACGGCATTGGAGCCGGCCAGCTTTGTTCCCGCTTTTTCCAGCAGCACCATCACACCCGCCGGCGTGCAGGGCACAAACAGGGGTTCGCGTCCCTTTTGCGCGAGCCTGCCGATATTGACCGGATGGAATCCGTCGACGTCTTTGTTCAGTTCAATTGCACTGAGGACGCGTTCTTCATTCAGATGGGATGGCAGAGGCAGCTGCACCAGGATGCCGTTCACGTTGGGGTCCGCGTTCAGCCGGCGCACCAGTGCTTCAACTTCTTCCTGGCTGGCGTTCGCCGGCAGCTCGTAACCAAAAGAGCGGATGCCGACTTCGGCGCACATTTTTTGTTTGCTGCGCACATACACCTGCGACGCTGGGTTATCTCCGATCAGAACGGTTGCCAGACCGGGGACGGGCAGACCCAGGCGCGCGCGCTCTTCCACCTTTTGTTTTACATTTTCTCGTATCTCTGCGGCGATTTGTTTACCATTGATCAGGTGAGCTGTCATGTTTCCTCTATGCAGTTGGTGATGAGATTATACCCGAATCGACGGTATAATTTCGTTATGGATAAGACCGCGCTCCCATTGGTGATTGGCATTGCCGGAGGTTCCGGCTCCGGAAAGACTACCCTCGCGCAGTCCATTTTGGACGCGATTGGGCGGGACCGGATTGCTTTTCTACCGCACGACGCGTATTACCGCGACCAGACGCAGCTCAGCTTTGAGGAGCGCCTGAAAGTCAATTATGACCACCCCGACGCGTTGGAGACCGATTTGCTAATCCGGCACATCCTCGCGCTCAAGGCTGGAAAGGTGATTGAACGGCCGGTTTATGATTTTAAACTCTACACGCGCGCCTCGGAAATCATGTTGATTGAACCACGTCAGATTATTATGGTGGAAGGCATCTTGCTTTTCTATGAACCTCAGCTGCGGAAACTTTTCGATATGAAGGTATACGTGGACGCGGACCCGGATATCTGTTTTATCCGCAGGCTCACCCGGGATATCGAAGAACGCGGGCGGTCGGTCGAATCGGTCGTGCAGCAGTATCTGAGCACGGTCCGCCCCAGTTATATTGAATTTGTGGAACCCTCCAAGCGGTTCGCGGATATCATTATTCCTGAAGGCGGGAAGAATACCGTCGCTTTGAATATGGTCATTGCCCGCTTGCAAGGGCTGCTTGATGATGCAAACAAGCTCACCAGCTAATAACGCGCTTAAGCCTGCCCAGGTAGTCTGGCGGGTCGTCCTGCTGATTGTCCTCATCGCGGCCACATTCACATTAATTATCTTCAGGGAACAGGTGCAGAAGCTGCAGGCCTTCGGCTATCCCGGCATTTTCCTTTTTTCTCTACTTTCCAACGCGACCATTCTGCTCCCTTTGCCAGGGGTGGTCTTTACCTCCTCTATGGGGGCGGTCTTTAATCCTTTTTGGGTAGCTCTCGCGGCTGGTTTAGGCGCCGCTCTTGGCGAAATTTCCGGGTATCTGGCGGGGGTAAGCGGGCAGATTTTGTTTGAAAACAAGGCCAATTATTCCAAAGTGATGGATTGGATGCGGAAATACGGCTTGTGGACCATCCTCGTGCTGGCATTTATCCCCAACCCGCTCTTTGATATCGCCGGGTTCGCGGCGGGTTCTCTAAAAATCCCGGTCTGGAAATTCCTGCTGCTTTGCGCGATTGGAAAAATCGCGAAAATGCTGTTTTTTGCGTATCTCGGAGCGGGGCTTTTTTCCATCTTCAGCTGACCATGGGCTCTGTTCATGAATACAGGCTTACTGCTCCCGCGTAGAATCCTTTAAGTTATAATGCCGGTTGTGGAAAATTTCGTGCAAAACGCGCGCCAGTTATTAGGGCTGCAGCTCAGCCGCGAACAGATTGCGGCGTTTAAACTCTTTCAGGATGAACTGATAGAGTGGAACAGCCGATTTAACCTGACCGCAATCCGGGATAAGGAAGGGATTGAGACCAAGCATTTTCTGGACTCCCTGACCTGTTTGATGGCTTTGGACCCAGCCGCTTCTCCGCGCAGCTTGATTGATGTCGGCACTGGCGCTGGCTTCCCTGGCATTCCTCTCAAATTAATTCTCCCGCAGTTGCGCCTGACCCTGGTCGAATCCATTCAAAAAAAGGCCGGCTTTTGCGTGCATATCGTCGAGAAGCTTGGGTTGCGGCAGGTGCAGGTGCTGGCGGAAAGGGCGGAGGACGTCGGGCAGAACCCTGAACACCGCGAAAGCTACGACCTGGCGACAGCCCGCGCGGTCGCCGCGATGCCCACACTTGTGGAATACCTGCTGCCTCTGGTGCGCATAGGCGGACTTGTGATTATGCAAAAAGGGGAAAGCGCTCAGCTCGAAGCCCTGCAAAGCGAAAAGGTCATCCAGCGTCTGGGCGGAAAAATCAAGGTCATCCTGCCTGTGGTGCTGCCCGGAGTCGTTGATGAACGCTATCTGGTGGTGCTGGAGAAGGTCGCGCGAACTTCCGCTGAGTTTCCTCGCCGAACCGGTCTGCCTTCCAAACAGCCGCTTGCTTAATTCTATCTGCCCATGTCCGCAACTCTGAGGCAGCACGCGGGGTTAATTTTTATATGACAGCCACTACAATAAACCCATTACCCAATCTCATGTTTCTTTGCGCGCCTGAGCCTAAAACGCTGCGCGCGCTTTTTGAAAACCGCTTCGTATTAGATGACCTGAAAAGCCTTGGCGCGGGGGTAGCTTTGGGGGTGCGGGATTTTTCTGAGGAACATGCCTTGGCGGTGCGTCTGCTGAACCGGTTGAACATTCCGGTTTCGGCGTGGCTGATGCCGTCGGGTGAGGAGAGCGGCCGCTGGGACTGCGCCCGGGTTGCTGAACATTATGATACCCTGACGCGCTGGTCGGAGCGCAAAGGCCTGCGCTGGTCGGCGGTTGGTTTTTCGGCCTGCACTCCTGGTAAAACTGAGGGGGCGGGCAAGCCTGCTGGAAATCCTGAAAACGCGTTCATTCAGCTGATTGAGCGCGCGCACGCGGACGGACTGGCCGTCGAGGTCTTTTACAACTGGCCAAAGGCTGACAAGCAGCCGGCAAAATATCTGGGGAGCCCCCGGTTCTCGGCGCGGATTCCGACCAATGTGGAACGCTGTGTAAACCTGGAGCCCTGCCGCCTGAAAGCAGGCGGCGAGCTTTCCGCTCCTCGTGAGCGCAGCCAGGCAGTATGCGTCAGCAGTACGCGGGCAGGCCAATATCCAGCAGAAGGGGCAGGCGGAGAAGCGAAGACCTGGCCCGAATTCGCGCAGGAACTGCGCCTCGCCCGGCAGGAGAGCGCCGCGCTGTACATACTGTCGCTGGAAAGCTGCGCGAAGCAGGGCTTTTTGGACCGCATGGTTACACTGGAATGGAACGGGGAAATTCCAGGAGCGGAAGGCAGAAAAGCCGGCGGCGTCCGCAAAATTCAGGGGGAACTCCGGAAAAGGCCCTGGCTGGTGGTTACCGCGCTGATGGGTTTTGTGGGTGGAGCGTTCCTGATCGCCGGCAAGAAGAAAAAATAATCAATTCTGCCGCGTAAGGCCCCTTTTTTTCAGTGGGTGCCCGCCCCGGAGCGGGCTTGAGCTACAGTTTTTTTCTACGCAGTTATTTGGAAAAAGGGGCTTTACCGTCTTTCCCCTGGCAAGGCCAGACAGCCCCGGGAGAGATACCATAATTCACTCGCGCGGCTGCGCGGCCTGAACAAAAAACCAGCCTGTTTTTCCTGTTAATCGTTTTTCGTCCGCGTAAATGGCAAAACCTGGCAAACCTTAATGGCTGTAAAAGCCCGCCCGGACTGGTAGGGAAATCCGTGTTAAACTTAAAGATTGCAAACTACGGAAAGCTTAACCATGGACTCTACAAACGACACCGCGATGATTATCGGCCTGGGGAATCCCGGCGTGCAATACCGCTATACCCGCCACAATGCCGGGTTCATGGTGGCGCAGGCTCTGGCGGATAAACTTGGCATCAGTCTTACCAGGGTTAAGTTCCGCAGTCAGGTGGGCAGCGGCCGGCTGGACGGCATCCCTGTGATTATCGCGAAACCGCTGACCTATATGAACGAATCGGGCAGCGCGGTATCCTCTCTGCTGCACTACTTTAAGGTGCCGCTGAATCGCCTTTTGGTAATTCACGATGACCTCGATTTGCCCCTGGGAACGCTGCGCCTGCGCCCCGGTGGAGGCAGCGCTGGGCAGCGCGGTATGCAGTCTATCGCCGACAAGTTGGGCACCAACGCTTTTCCCCGCTTGCGTTTTGGTATTGGCAGACCACCGGGCAGAATGGACCCGGCCGACTATGTGTTGGAAAAATTTGGCGCCTCCGAACAGGAATTGCTCAAAATGACGCTGGACCAGGCCGCAGCTGCTGCCGTGACCTTTATTCGCGAAGGTTTAGAAAAAGCAATGAACCTATACAATGGTGAAGTCGGCTGACCACCCTCTTTTAAAACATCTGAGCGGTCTCAGCGCTTATCAGGATTTGCTCTCCCGTCTCTCGGAAGGGCAATTCCGGGATTCTGAGCGTTTTGGTATGGGTCTTCCGCGCGCTTCCCGCCTCGCGCTTTTGGCGGCGCTGCGAGCGGACCTGGAAGTGCCGATTTTGTTGCTTACCAACCGAGCGGACCGCGCGCTGGGATTGTATGATGAGCTGAATTTTTGGTTGGGTTCCGAACGGAATTATTACTTCCCGGAGCCCAATCCCCTCTTTTATGAAGCACTGCCCTGGTCGGAATCGACCCGCAAAGAACGGCTGGCAGTGCTCTCCGAGCTCTCGAAGCTGCTGCTGCCGGGAGCGGAAAAGGACCCTGTTCCGCCGGTCGTTGTCGCTCCCATCCGGGCGGTGATGACCCGCACCGTTCCCCGGCGTGAATTCCTGCGCGCGGCCCAGCGCCTGAAGGTGGGTGACCAGCGCGACCCGCAGGAGTTGGTTCAAAGCTGGGTGGGTTTGGGTTACCAGTACAGCAATATCGTGGTGCAGAGCGGGCAGTTCTCCCGCAGAGGCGGCATACTCGACATCTGGTCTCCTTCCGAGGCGCTGCCTGTGCGCGTGGAATTTTTCGGAGATGAGATTGACACGCTGCGGCAGTTCAACCCTGCCACGCAGCGCACACAGCAACCGCTCGAAAGCACCCTGATATTCCCGGCCTCAGAAGCGATGCCCTCCGCTGCCGAAAAAATGGGAATCCCGCTCGCGAATCTAAGCGAATTCCGGCTGCCGGAGATCTATGCTTTCCCGTCCAGCCTGATGGATTACCTGCCAGACAGCGCGCTCATCCTTCTGGATGGTGAAGAATTTATCACCGCCGCGGTAAATGATATTGAGGAAGAATCAATCGCGCGATTTAAAGCCCTGGTGGAACAGAAAGCGCTTCCAGCGGATTTCCCTGTGCCTTACATCACCTGGTCCGAAATCGAAGACAGCTTCGCGCGGCGTCAGGTGCTCGAACTTGGACATACCAACGCGGTCGGGGGCACTCCGCTCGCTTCCGCTTTTGAACCCGGACCGCGTTTTGCCGGGAAGTTGAAGGATTTTCAGGCTCACGTTGCTAACCTTGAGCGCAAAGGCCAGGATTGGACCGTGGTTTCCCGTCAGGCTGCCCGCCTGCGCCAGCTTTGGCTTGAAAGCAGCCCTGATTTCCCGGCGCAAGAAGCCGCTTCGCGTTTTATGGAGGGCTCATTAAGCGGCGGGTGGGTGCTTCAGCGCGGCGGGGGCAGCGCGCACCACCTATTAACCGACAGTGAAATTTTTGGGTGGGGCCGCCCTCAGGTTCGCCGGAAAGCCCCGGTAATTTCTGAAGCGCCGGAACTGGTCTTTGGCGACCTAAAACCAGGGGATTGGGTGGTCCATGTGGACCACGGCATCGGCCAGTTTGTCGGGCTGCTCAGCCCGGTTATCGACGGCGTGCAGCGGGAATACCTGACCATCCAGTATAAGGATAATGACATCCTGTACGTGCCTATCCATCAGGCTGACCGGGTTTCGCGTTACATTGGCGCTGAAGGAGGCCCGCCGTCTATCAGCCGGCTGGGCAGTCAGGAATGGACGCAGACCAAACAGCGCGTGCGGCGCGCTGTGCAGGAGGTCGCCGCTGAACTCTTGGACCTGTACGCCAAACGTCAGGTCGCCGAGGGGTTCAGCTTCAGCCCGGACAGCGACTGGCAGCGAGAGTTGGAAGCCAGCTTTCCCTATATCGAGACCCCGGACCAGTTGAAAGCGATTGAGCAGGTCAAAGCAGATATGGAATCACCCCGACCGATGGACCGGCTGCTTTGCGGTGACGTTGGGTACGGCAAGACGGAAGTGGCTCTGCGCGCGGCTTTCAAGGCGGTCGCGGACGGCAAGCAAGTGGCGGTGCTGGTGCCGACGACCGTCCTGGCGCAGCAGCATTACGACACGTTCCGCGAACGGCTGGCAACTTTCCCGGTGAACGTGGAAATGCTCTCGCGCTTCCGCAGCCAAAAAGAACAGACAGATATTATCAAGCGCCTGGCCAATAAACAGGTGGATATTGTTATTGGCACGCACCGCCTGATTTCCAGCGACGTAGGATTTAAGGACCTGGGGCTGGTCATTATTGATGAGGAGCAGCGCTTTGGCGTTTCCCACAAAGAGCACCTGAAAAGACTGCGCAACTCGGTCGACGTCCTGACGCTGACTGCCACGCCAATCCCGCGTACCCTCTACATGGCGCTGACCGGCGTCCGCGATATTTCCAACATCAATTCGCCGCCGGAAGAACGGCTGCCGATAATCACGCACATCGGTCCTTACGACCCGAAACTGGTGCGCGAGGCGGTCATCCGCGAACTGGACCGCGGCGGCCAGGTTTTCTTTGTGCACAATCGCGTGCAGTCCATACCAGCGGTTTACAACCATTTGCAGAACCTGGTCCCGGAAGCGACAATCGGGATCGCGCACGGCCAGATGGATGAGGAGCAGCTGGCGGATGTGATGCACGCCTTCACCTCCGGACAGTTTGATATCTTATTGTGCACCTCCATTATTGAGTCCGGCCTGGATATCCCCAACGCCAACACGCTGATTATTGACCGCGCGGATACATTCGGCCTGGCACAGCTTTATCAGCTGCGCGGCAGAGTTGGGCGGGGTGCCCAGCGCGCGTTCGCGTACCTGTTCCGCAGCGCGCGCCACCAACCAACGCCGGAAGGGCAGGAACGCCTTGAGGTGCTGGCGGATAATTCCCAGCTTGGGGCGGGCTATGCCATTGCCATGCGCGACCTGGAAATGCGCGGAGCGGGGGACTTGTTGGGCACGCGCCAGTCCGGCTACATTGCCGCGGTGGGTTTCCAGCTTTATACCAGGCTGCTTTCCCAGGCGGTGCGTTCACTTCGGGCAGCGTCCGGGCTGGAATCGGAATCTGAGAGCGGTTTACCCTGGTTGGACGCTCCCAGCCTGACCATCAACATCGAGCTGCCTCTCTCCAGCGAAATTCCGGCCAGCTACATCCCGGACCAGGAGCTGCGGCTGACGCTCTACCGCAGAATCGCGTCCATTCGCAGCGAGGAAGAGCTGACCTCCACCGAAATTGAGTTTGCCGACCGCTTTGGCGAACCCCCTCAGGGTGTGAAAGACTTGTTGTTTCAGATGAAAATCAAAATTCTGGGTGAGCGGGCTGGCCTGGAGTCCATCAGCATCATCAACAATCAACTGGTGCTCAGTTACCCGCCGCTGCCCAAAGGTGCGGGACAGCGCGGGCTTCCGGAGGTGGACCCTGCCGCGCGGGCTGGAAAAAATGCTTATTGGATTAATCTGGCCGGCTTGAAGAACGAAAGCTGGCAGGAAGTGCTTATGCGCGTGCTGCGAAAACTGCCGGAGAGGGCCTGATTTCACCTTTTGGCGCTGTGTTATACTGCAAAAACAGATGCAAAACGACCACCCAATCAAATTGGCTTTCAAGTCGCTCTGGCTGCCTGCGCTTTTGGTTGTCTGCGGGCTGCTCCTCATCCTCGCCCAGTTTTATGGGAATTACACCTTGCTCGTGAACGGCGGGGTCCGCGAAGCCCGCGCCGCGGCATTCACTTCCGGGCAGCTTTTGCAGGCAGCCGGATACGCGCTTCAGCCTGAAGACCGCGTTTTTCCTTCCCCTAACAAGTTAAATCTTACTCACCGGACTATCGTTCTTGACCAGGCCCGAACGGTTACCATTCAGGTTGGGAACGAGCAAAAAACTGTATTTTCTGCAGATACTTTGCCGGCCAATCTGCTGGCGGAAGCCCAACTGCGTCTATATCCCGAGGATTTGCTGCTCTGGAACGGTGCCCCAATTGACCCGGCTCAGTCCCTTCCACCAGGGGAAGAATTACAGCTGGAATTTGTTCCCGCGAAAAAGGTAGCGCTGCAGATAGAAGATTCTATCCAGACCTTTTTTACCCAGCAAAAAACCCTGAGCGGCGCGTTGGCAGAAGCCGGCATCAGGCTGCGCCCTGAGGACGCGCTTTCTCAGCCGCTTGATTCAGAGCTGAGCGGCGATACTCAGGTTGCCGTCCGGTTGGCAAGGGAGATTACCGTTCAGCAGGCTGGCAAGCAATATACCGGTTTAAGTGCCGCTGAGACGGTCGGCGAAGCGCTGCGCGACCTGGGATTGCCGCTTCAGAATCTGGATTATTCCCTGCCGAATGAAAAAGAACCTATTCCGGCGGATGGACAAATTCAGGTCGTGCGGGTGAGTGAAGAAATTCTTTTACAGACCGAAGAGACGGCCTACAGCAACACCTACCAGGATGACCCCAATGCCGAACTGGATACTATTTCCGTGCTCGTACCCGGGCAGATTGGGTTGGTGGTGACCCGCGAGCGCTTGCGTCTGGAAGACGGCGTGGAAAAAGGAAAAATGGTGGAAGGTCCCTGGAAAGCCAGCGACCCGCAGGACGGTGTGCTTGGCCGCGGCACTAAGGTGGTTGTGCGGACCGAGACAATCAACGGTGAGACCATTGAGTACTGGCGCAAGGTGACCGTTTATGCCACATCGTATAAACCAAGTTCTCAGGGCGGGGGCACCGGTACAGCCTCTGGTATCCCTTTGACCAAGGGAATCATCGCGGTGACGCGGGCGTGGTACCTGGGTATGAAATTTCAGCCTGTGTATGTGCCGGGGTACGGCCGCGGCATCATTGCCGATACCGGCGGAGGAATTCCTGGAAGATATTGGATTGACCTTGGTTACGATAACGAGAATTACGAAAGCTGGCACTTTTGGACGACCCTGTACTTCCTGACGCCCGTACCCAGTTATATTCCGGTGGTGCTTCCATGACCAGGCAGTACCTGAACGTCCCTGCGCTGCTGCGGGAATATGGGCTGCAGCCCAAAAAATCGCTTGGGCAAAACTTTTTGATTGACCCAAACGGACTGGATAAGGTGATGCTGGCGGCCGGGGTGCGGCCGCAGGACACAGTGCTGGAAATTGGCGCGGGGCTCGGCAGCCTGACCGTGCTCCTGGCGCAGGCTGCCCGGCAGGTTGTGGCCGTAGAGATTGACCGCAGTCTGATTGCCCCGCTTACAAAAGTTCTTGAGCCTTACCAGAATGTGCGGATTGTTGAAGGGGATGTGCTGAAGCTTCCCCTGGAAGATTTGCTGCCGGAGGGAGAATATCTCGTGGCGGCCAATATTCCTTACTACATCAGCTCGGCGATTATCCGCCGCTTGTTGGAGTCAAAAATCCGGCCCTCGCGCGTGGTGCTGACTGTACAACAGGAAGTCGCGGAAAGAATTTGCGCCAGGGATGGCAAGCTCAGCCTGCTCGCGCTTTCCGTGCAGGTTTTCGGGCAGCCGCGTGTGGAAGCGCACATCCCGGCGGGCTGTTTTTATCCGGTGCCGGATGTCGACTCGGCCGTTCTTTCCATCACACTGTATCCCCAGCCGCTCATCGCGCTTGAGGAACTGGACGATTTCTTCAGGCTGGCCCACGCGGGCTTTTCACAGAAACGCAAGACGCTGCGCAACGCGCTCTCGGCCGGGTTGGGTCTGCCGGCAGGCGAGATGGAAGCCTTGCTGTTGCAAGCGGGTATCGATGCCCGGCGGCGCGCTGAGACGCTTGGCATCCCGGAGTGGGGACGGCTGACCTCTGTGTTGAAAAGTGGAAAGTAAAGTGTTTTTACCGGAAACAAAGAAACTGCCCGAAGAGGGCAGTTTCTTTGTGTGAACGGTGCTTACATAACCAAAAGCAGCAGAGCTGAATTTTGCCATGCCGTTGAGAAAAATCCCAGGAAAATCGCAATCGGGCAAACGCAGCACAGCAGCAGGACAAGTAGCACAATCAGAACAATCGCCCATACCGGGAATTTTTTCTTGTCGGTTTCAGGCGCTCTGACGGTCGGACCGGTGGTTGGTACGTCCACGACCACAGACTCGGCGGGTTTAGCCGGGGGAACCTCGGCAGCCGTTTCTGCTCCGGGAGTGTAGAGTTCGCCTGACCAGCGTCCGGCGTCATCCGCAGCTGAGGGCTGCGCGGCGCCCCAGCGGTCTGTCTCTGTGGGGGGCTCGGGAGGAATAGGCGCGGGAGGTACTTCTTTACTCCATTCCTCCGCCGAAGCGGACGGAATCTGCTGCCATTCATCACCGAAGGATTTTGCGGCGTCTTCAGGTGTTTCTTGCGGGGTGGGGTTGGTGTTATCGTCCATGAAATCCTCTTTTCTCTTGGCTAGACTGGTCTTATTATACAGCAAACCTGAGAGTTCAATCCCGGCTTATGGGGTGTGTGCGGTTATAATCGGGATTAATTATATTCAGGAGTAAATTATGAAAAAGTTGTTGGGAGAATTTAAAAATTTCATCACCAAAGGAAACGCACTGGACCTCGCGATTGGCGTGATTATTGGCGGCGCGTTCGGGTCGGTTGTCAACGGCCTGGTGAACGACTTGCTGATGCCGCCCCTGGGTTTGCTGCTGGGCAATGTGAATTTTTCTGACCTGTATATTCAACTTAACCGCAAGGCAGTAGCGCTCGCGCCGCATACCACCCTGGCAGCCGCCAGAGAGCAGGGTGCGGTGGTGCTGGCTTACGGCAGTTTTCTCACAACAGTTTTGAATTTCATCATTATCGCGTTCTGCATCTTTCTGCTGGTCAAGGGAATCCAGAAGCTGAGGGAAAGCGCTGCCAGGTTACATAAGGAAGAATCCCCGCAGGCTGCTGAACCAACGGAAAAATTATGCCCTTTCTGCCAGACAAGCATTCCGGTAAAAGCAGTGCGCTGCCCGCACTGCACCTCTGAATTAGCGGAATAAAGCCTGCCACGCCGATTTGTTCCAGGAAATGCGGCCTCGGTGACTAACATAATTTACTTTGGCGATAACCTTCCCATCCTGCGTCGGCTCCCTGATAAGTCGGTGGACCTGATTTATATTGACCCGCCTTTCAACACCGGCAAAGTCCAGGCGCACAAACGCCTGAAAACCGTGCGGGATGACCAGGGAGACCGCATTGGTTTTGGAGAGAACAGCTACCGCACAGAAGTCCTTTCTGAGCTGGCTTACGCGGATGCCTTCAGTGATTACGAAGCGTTTCTACTGCCAAGAATGCAAGAGGCTCATCGCCTGCTGAAAGACAGCGGCAGCCTATATTTCCACATCGACTACCGGGAAGTGCATTACTGCAAAATCCTGCTCGACCAGGTATTTGGGCGCGAAAACTTTTTGAATGAAATTATCTGGGCTTACGATTTTGGGGGGCGCGCCCGGGATAAGTGGCCGGCCAAACACGACAACATCCTCTACTACGTTAGGGACAGGCGTAATTACATTTTTAATCGGGACGCGATTGGCCGCGAACCATACCTTGCCCCCGGCCTGGTGGGGAAAGACAAAGCTGAGCGTGGAAAGCTGCCCACCGATACCTGGTGGCACACCATTGTAGGTACCAACAGCCGCGAAAAAACCGGTTACCCCACCCAAAAACCGGTCGCCATTCTTGAACGCATTCTGCGCGCTTCTTCCAATCCCGACGACCTGGTGCTGGATTTTTTCGCTGGCAGTGGCACCACCGGTCAGGCCTGCCTGAATTTGGGGCGGCGTTTTATTTTGATTGACAACAATCCCCAGGCACTGGAAACCATGCGCAGGCGTTTTGCGGGCATCCCTGATATTCAATGGGAATTGGAGCCGACCCGATGACAGATTATTCGCAATTTCCTATCCTCGATTTTGACCCGGAGCGCAAAGCCATTATTTCCCCTCCCACTAAGGAAATTCCCGGAGGTTTCCCGCGGCGCGCTGTGATTTGCTTTTTTAAAGAAGTGATTGAAAAAGTCGCCCTGGAGCACAAGGCCAGGAAGATTGCCAGTCTGTCTTCTGAGGGTGGGGAGCACCCAATCTACGAAATTGAGCACCGCGGTGAGCGTCTGGTTTTCTTTTTCCCGGGAGTGGGAGCGCCGCTGGCTGCCGGACTGATGGATGAAGTCATTGCGCTGGGGGCGAGCGCGTTTATCGGCTGCGGAGGTTGCGGCGTGCTGGATAAATCACTCGCCGTCGGGCATTTGCTCGTTCCAACGGCGGCAATACGGGCGGAGGGCACTTCGTACCATTACCTGCCGCCTGCCAGAGAAGTGCAGGCAGACCCGGAGGCGCTCCAGGCGATTGAAGCGGCGCTTCGCGCGCGCGGGGTTGCTTATCAACTCACGAAAACCTGGACAACCGACGCTTTTTACCGCGAAACTCCCGGAAAAGTGCGCAAATACCGGGCGGAAGGCTGCCTGGCGGTGGAAATGGAAGCCGCGGCTTTTATGGCGGTCGCCCAGTTCCGCGGGGCGCGCTTTGGAATGCTCCTGTACGGCGGGGATTTGGTGCAGGCGGAAGGCTGGGACCACCGCGATTGGCACAGGCGCGAAGAAATCCGGGAAAATCTTTTTTGGCTGGCCGCGGATGCCTGCCTGATGCTTAAGACGGAATAAAACGGAGATAACCATGCCCGATTACAGCGACTCAATACTCCCCAAACTGCTTTCCAGGAAAAGCCCCCTGCTTGAAAAATCACAGCAGATTGTGCTTCCGGATATTGCGGGGCATTCCCTTAGCAACATCCCTGGAACTGTGAGCAAACTTTTGGGAGGCCCGGAAATGAGCCGCCCGGCACTCAGCCCTGAGATACTGGACAAATTTGACGGCCGCTATCGCAATGTGATTGTGCTGCTCGTTGACGCCCTGGGCTATGACCATTTTCAGCGGCTGATGGCTGAGGGAAAAGCAGAGTTTTGGAGCCAAAATCTGGAACGGGCCAGTATGTTCCCCCTTACCAGCATTTGCCCCAGCACGACTGCCACAGCGCTTTCCACCGTATGGACCGGCGCGGAGCCGATTGAACACGGCTATATTGGCTATGAAATGTGGCTTAAGCGCTACGGTATGGTCATCAACACCATCTTGCATATGCCGGCTTCTTATTTTGGGGATACTGGCAGCCTGGTGAAGAGCGGTTTCGTTCCGGAAAGCTTTCTGGGAATCAGCCCATTGGGAGCGCGCTTTGCCGACAGGGGCATCGAGAGTCACGTCTTTCTGCCTTATTCTATTGGCGGCTCGGGGCTTTCGCGGATGCATCTGGAACAAACCAGCGTGCACGGTTATGTCGCTGAAAGTGACATGTGGGCCAACTTGAGGGACATTCTCAATACCCCCGCGCGCGGCTCGCGCTTTCTGTACGTTTACTGGAGCACCCTGGATACATTGATTCACCGCTACGGACCGGCAGACGAACGCGTGGACAATCAATTCGCTGACCTTTCCCGTTCACTGGCTGTAAACTTATTTGGCCGTCTGGAGAAAAAAGCAGCTGAAAATACGCTGCTGCTGCTCACCGCGGACCACGGCGCAATCGCGACGCCTGTTTATGAACAATACAATTTGCGCGGCCATCCGGAATTAACAGCCATGCTGCACCTGCCCCCCACCTGCGAAACGCGGCTGCCTTTCCTGTTCATCAAACCGGGAATGGAAACAAACGTGCGCGCTTACTTTGAAAACGCCTGGCCGGGAAAATTCACCCTCATCACCACCGAACAGGCGCTTTCGATGCGTCTGTTTGGGAACGGCCCGGAACACCCTGACCTGCGCGACCGCCTGGGCGACATAATGGTTATTCCTCATGAGGATGCTTATTTGTGGTGGCCGGAAAAGCCGAATGTGATGCAAGGCAGGCACGGCGGCCTGAATCGTCTGGAGATGCTCATCCCGCTCTACGCGCTGCCGCTCGGCTGAGCGGGTGTTATCAATCCTGAGATAAGGGCCAGCTTATTTCGCGAAACCCATAGGCGTTCACAACCAGGGTTTGCGCGAAGCGGGTTTTCCAGGGTTTGATAGGGGTATAGAGGTGGACGTGCCCGTGCAGGTGCAAACGGGGCTTAAAAACCTTAATCAGCCAACGAAACGCCCTGATACCGCGGTGCGGCAGGTCGGTGTCATCCTGAATCTTCTCCGGTGCGCTGTGCGTGACGAAGATATCCAGGTACCGCCCGCGTAGCAGCTTATTCCAAAGCAACGCGGGGATTAATCCCAGCACCATCCACCACATACGCGCCTGCGAATATTGATGCGGATTCTGGCTGTATCGCAGGGAGCCTTCAATCCCGGCAAGGATTAAATCCAATTTACGGTCGTAGACAACTTTGCGGTGCAGATTCACGGCGCCCCAGGGTTCCGCCCGCGTCTCTCCGCTGACCTGCAGCACTTCGGTTACATGGTTGCCGTGCACATAGTAGAGCGGTATGTCCAGCGAGCTGAGTACATATTCGAGATAGTAATAAGGCAGGTCTCCGCAGCTGATTACCAGGTCTACGTCCGGAAACCGTTCGCGAATGCGGGTGCTGTATACCGCTGGCAGTTCCACATCGCTCAGAGCCAGGATTTTCATGGGGGGACTATCCCTGGGCGACTACAAAGGCCGCAGCAATTCCACCGTCGTGTGTGATGGAAACCGTCCACTCGTGCAGGCCGCGGGCGAGGGCGGCGCGCAGCGCTTCTCCGTGCAAGCGCAGTTCGGGTTCTCCACTTTGCGCGTGGACAATCTCAAAATCCTGCCAGCGGACCTTACCGATACCTGTTCCCAGCGCCTTGGAGGCGGCTTCTTTAGCGGCAAAGACGCCTGCCAAAGCCTGGCTTTCCGTGCCTGACTGGCTCAGCTCGAGAGGAGTGAATACGCGTTGAAGAAAGCGGGCGCGGATGGCAGGCTGAATGTTATCCAGACGCTGAATCTCAACTATATCCACACCGCATTTAATCATGAGAGAGCCACTCCCGCGGACGCGATAACCATATTGTCCAGCTGCCAGTAAGTCTGAGCCACGCGCAGAATGTCTTCACGGGTAACGGCCGCGATGCGGGCAGGCAGCTCGCGGATGTAATCCAGGCTGTGCTTATACCGTTCCAGGTTCAGGAGCGCGCTGGCAATTCCGGCGTTGGATTCCAGGGAAAGGGGCAGCCTGCCAACCACCGCGGAACGGACATCTGCGAGTTCTTCTTCTGTTACCAGTTCTGTCGTAAAACGGGACAACTCCTTGCGAATGAGGGCTATGGCTTTATCCACATTGTTTGGATTTACCCCGGCAACAACCTGCCAGGTGATGGGTCCCAGCCCCATGCCAAGCTCGGATTGCGCGTAGTAAGCAAGGCCTGCCTTTTCCCGCACGGCTTCACCAATGCGTCCCATCATGCCAAACTGTCCCAATATTTCATTGCCCAACTGCGCCGGCAGGAAGTCCGGACCGGTAGTTTTGGGCGCGAACGTTCCCATCACCAAATCCGTCTGGCTTTTCTCTTGCAGGGTGACGTGTTCGCGGATAATTCCCGTCAGCGGTTCCACCGGCGGTAATTCCGGCTGCGCCTGCTGGTCTATATTCACCCAGGTTCCCAAGGTCCGTTCAAAGGCATCCAGCGCTTCAGCGGGTTGGATTCCGCCGGAAATGGCCGCGACCAGACCTTTTGGTCCCATATAGCGCTGATGGAAGGCCTCAAGGTCTTCCCGCGAAATCATCTGCACAGTCTCAGGGAAGCCGAGTTCTGGTATCGCGTACGGGTGGGCGCGATAAATAGCGCGGTCAAAAGCCTGGTCGGCCATGGCGGCAGTATCCTGAGCCTGGATTGCAATAATCGTCAGGATTTGCGTTTTTATGCGCTGAAATTGTTTGGCCGGGAAGCTGGGTTCGGAAAAAACTTCTTTCATGATTTCCAGCATCCGAGGCAAATCCTCCCGCAGGCACTGCGCGGCGAAGGATGTTGCCAGCCCTCCGGCGCCGATGCTTAATGAAGCTCCCATGGATTCAATTTCATTGTGAAGCTCGCGAAAGGTCCGTCTGCGTGTGCCGGCAGTCAGCATGCTGGCCAGAAAATTGACCAGGCCGTATTTTTCGGGTGGTTCCGCGGCAGAACCCGGCGGCAAATATCCCCGGATGGAAACTGCCGGGCTGCTGTTGTTGGGGCGGGTGAGCAGGATCGCGCCGTTGCCGAATTGTTTTCGGGTGATATCATCTGAACCTGGCAGTTTTGCGGTTGAGAAGAGCGACTCAGGCATCCCGGGCCTCCTCTCCATTGGGGGTGTATACCCCAATCACGCGTGCGTCCGGCCGCAGGTATTTCCGCGCGATATTTGTGACCTGTTCCGGGCTAACCGCGGCAAGGCGCTGCACGTACTCTGTAAACCAGGAATAATCCGCAAAACTGTTGGCGTACCCCATCCAAAAACCGTGATTGGTGATGTTGTCGCTGCCGTACGCGAAAAGAGCCTTCGCTTGCTTCACCGCACGGTCAATCTCTGCCAGTGCGATGGGTTTGGACTGGATTTTTTTAATCTCTCGGTCCAGGGCTGCAAGGAGCTGGTCCACACTGCGGGCCGGATGTTTGGTCAGATTGATGGAAAACGTGCCCGGGTCAATACTGGCGTTCAGGCTTCCGTTCACGCTTACTGCCAGCTCTTTTTCCACCAGCGCCAGGTACAGCCGGCTGGTCCTGTTGCTAATGCCGCCGCCGCCAAACATGTTCAGACTGGACGGCCCTGTGAGCAGGCTCTCCAAAATAGTGAACGCGAAGAATTCCTCGGAGTTTCCTTTGGGCGCGCGCCAGGCGATTTCGATAAAGGTCGTGTCTCCCGGCCCGCGCAAGTCGACGCGTTCAAATTCAGGCAGGTCTTCTTCTGGGGCGGGTTGATGCTTGTTGAATGGCGAACCTTGAATCCCGCCAAAAAACTTCTGGACCAGGTCCAGCGCGCGCCGCGGCTCGATGTCTCCCGCCAGGCAGAGCAGCGCATTCGCGGGTTGGTAATAGTTCTGGTAGTGTCCGTACAAATCCTCGCGGGTGAGCGCCAGCAAGTCTTCTTTAGCGCCGATTACCTCTCCGCGGTAAGGGTGGTGCTGGTATGCCCGCAGCTGCACCGCTTCGTTGAGCAGAAACAGCGGGTCATTCTCCAAACCTTCCCTTTCAGAAAGAATTACAGTCCTCTCGGTCTCGACCTCGGCCGGGTCAAATAAACTGCCGCGCATGCGGTCAGCCTCCAAGGCCAGCGCCGTTTCCAGTGCGCTGGCAGGCAGGGTTTCAAAGTAGGTTGTCCAGTCCGGGCTGGTGAACGCGTTCCAGTGCCCGCCCAGGCGCGCCACCGCGTGGTCCATCCAGCTAGCGGAGCGTTGAGCGGTTCCCTTGAACTGCATGTGTTCCACCCAATGGCTCAGGCCGGTCTTGCCGGGAACTTCGTTGCGGGAGCCAACGCCGTACCAAATCCAGCAACTCGCGATGGGGGCTGTATGAATTTCACGGATTAACAGCCTCAGGCCGTTATCAAGTGTGTGCGTAATGAGTGTTTCAGGCATTCTGGCAGATTTCTGGTGGAATTTGATGTTTAAGAAAGAAGCGGCGTTCAGCGCTGTTCATGTTTAAAGGGCAGCATCATCACGAAGCCGGCGCCAATGATGACCATTCCGATAATCAACCCCTGAGATTGCAGCCTGCCAAGGAACACATTTGGCATGGGATTGGTGCCGAAGCCAAAGGCATCCGCCAGCGCGGTGAAAAAGCAAATCACATACCCTGTCGCGATAGTGCGCGTGCCAAAATCTGCCAGGAGTGATTTTGTCGTATTCCCCCACAGAGAGAGAAGGACAAGCGCGCCGCCCCAGGTCAGTATGCCCAGACCCAGGAGGATAACGATAATCTGAACGAAACCAATGGAAACGCCACGGTTGAGCCCAAAAACCTCCGGCTTAGCGCCAATGATAAAGATGAGGAAACCGATGATGAGCAGCGTCAGCCCAAAACGTCCGCGAAACGTGGTAGAGCCATTTTTCTGGCCGTTCGGTTTCTGGGAGAGTTCAGGGGTGGGAGCGGGACAGTTTTGTTCCAATGGGTAAACCGCCTTTCATCCAATTTCAGGGTAATGCAGATTGTAACACACGCAAAAAATTTCCGTGCGCGATTTTTTCGAGTTCAGGCTCCGCGTATCCCTTGGCGCTTAAGAATGGCAGCAAAAGGGGTAAATCCGCGATGGAATCCAGTTCCCTTGGGACAGATTGCAGTCCAAAACCGCCGTCAAAATCGGTGCCAATTCCCACGTGGTCGGCATCGCCGGCAATCTGGCACAAATAATCCACCTGGTCCGCGACCATGCTGAGGCTGACAGACTGACGCCCGCCGTTCATCCTCCAGTCTGCCGCCAGGAAATTGTTAAAGGGGACTGCGCCAATCACGACGCCGCGCTCGAACATCGCACGGATAAGGTCATCGTCCAGCAAGCGGTTTCCACTGTAAGCTCTCACAGGGCGGCTGGCATTGGCGTGGCTGGTGATGATGGTACCAGGGTAGCACTCCAGCGCCTGAAAAGCGGCAGCCGCATCCATGTGAGAAAGGTCCAGAATGAAACCCAGCTCAGCCATTGCGTCCAGAAGCGCTTTCCCTTCTTTGGTAAGCGGCCCTGGTTCGCGCGTCCCGCCGCAAAAACGCGTGCCAGTCCAGGCTGGACCTATCACGCGCAAGCCGGCGTCCCACCAACGGGGGAGTTCATCCAGGTTCAGGATGCCCTCCGCGCTTTCCATCAATGGAATTAGACCCACCGGGCGATAATTGCTGCCCTCTTGTTCCGGGGGATTCTCCTCCCAGAGTTGGAGGTGCTGTTGCAGCTGTTCCTGGTTGCCAATCAGGCGGAAGGCGTGCGGTTTCTCATCGCATAGGCGGTGATAGCTGCCGAGCTGGTTCCAGGCGATTTGATTGGCCTCCCGCGGAGTGCTGTACATCTGTTTGTCCATGGGGTCAACGACGCCGGGATGGGTGGGAGCAGCAAATAGGGTTCCGAAGACCAGCGCGACCCCAGCCAGGTTGTATTCAGGCCAGCCGAGCATGGTGTCCCCGGCGTAGGCAGGGATGGGCGTGCCTTGTTCCATCTGGCGCGTTTGATACGCCGAGCGGGAATAATCCCGGCCAAAACAGGCCATGTTCCAGGCTAAATCTTCGTGCGCGTCTATGAACCAGTTCATCCAAATGAAAAAGCGCCGGAATAGAGATTACTCCGGCGCTTAGGGGTCAAATTCTTATGCCTCAGGCTTTTCGGTTTCAGGGGTTTCCGGCGCGGAATTTTCGTCAGCGGGTTCCTGAGGAATATTGCCAACAATATCGCCGAGTGTTTCGCCGGAGGAGGAACCAACGACATCCAAATCCTGGGCAAGCGATTTCCAATCCTGGTCGGCATACTGCGCGGAATCCACGCGGCGCATGCTCAGGCCGATGCGGTGATTTTCTTCCTCAATGCGCAGGATGCGCAGGGTGACCTTGTCGCCAACCTTGAGGATCTCTTTCGGGTGTTCCACGCGCTTATCGCTCAACTCGGAAATGTGAATGAGGCCTTCCATATCGCCCGGGATATTTAGCTTGGCGAAAGCGCCAAAGTTGGTGAGCCTGGTAATTTCGCCTTCCACCAGTTGGCCGACCTTGAGGGCGTTCACCTGGCTGGACCAGGGGTCGTTCTGCAGTTGGCGGATGGAAAGGCCGATGCGGCGGCGTTCTTTATCCACACTGATGACCTTCACTTTGACTTCATCGCCAACCTTGAGAGCTTCGCTGGGATGGGTGATGCGGTCGTAAGAAATTTCCGAGACGTGCACGAGGCCGTCCGCGCCGCCAATGTTCACAAAGGCGCCGAAATCGGCCAGGCTGGTAACGCGGCCGGTGCGGACATCGCCTTCTTTGAGATTGTCCAGAATCTTTTCGCGCACCATGTCGCGCGTCTCGGTGCTGGCCGCGCGTTCGCTCAGAATCAGGCGGTGGCGTTCACGGTCCACCTCGATGATGCAGCACTGGATTTTCTCGCCAATCATCGCTCTGTATTTTTCTTCCGGGGTTTCGCCGGAGATTTCAGATCGGCGGGTGAGGCTGAGCTGCGAAGCAGGGACAAAACCGCGGATGGTGCTGAACGGTACAAGCAGACCGCCCTTGTTGTAACCAACGATTTCGGATTCAAAGCTTTCGCCGGAGCTTTTCATGGCTTCAGCGTCCAACCAGCTTTGTTCCTCTACAGCACGGATGAACGAGAGAACCAAATTGCCATTTTGATCTTCGGGGGTAACCACATAGACCGGGATAGCCTGTCCAACGGTCAGAGTCGCAAGAATATCAGCGGGGATGCTTTCGTATTCTTTCCCTGAAATGATACCTTCGGATTTGGCGCCGACACTGACCAGAATCTGGTTTTCACCGATGCTGGCAATGATGCCGTCCCGAATTTCCCCGGCTTTGGGGAAGTCAATATTGAGATTGGACTCGAGCAGATCCCCCATTTGTTCCATGGTTTGAGGTTCGTTCTCTTCCGTCTTCTCCTGCTTGCTTACATCGTCAATGTCAGTCATGAATAAATTACTCCAGCATTAAATTTGGAGGTGATTATAGTAGACAATACCTACTTTTGCAAGCTTGCTCGCTTCTTTTTCCCCGAATTGACCTGCACGAAAGAAAATTAACCGGAAAACATGAATTTCCCCTGACAATATCAGCAATTTCCGGGTCAATCTTCCTTCAGAGGACCGTACTCCCCATAATCCAGTACTTCCCGGGTTCCAGTCTGCGGGTTTGGCGCTCCGATAATTCCCTTTTCTTCCAGGCTTTCGATGATGCGGGCTGCCCGTGAGTAACCAATGCGCAGTTTGCGCTGCAGCAGCGACACGGACGCCCGGCCTTCCTGCCGGATGATGCGAATGACCTCGTCAGTGAGCGGGTCATCAACGGGGTTTTTACTGGTTTCTTCCCAAAGCGAGAGCTGCGGCTGGGAATCATCGAGTAAAGGAGGCCTGGATTGCGAGGTAAAAATCGCGGTATCCGGGCGTTCCTCCCCGGATTTTTGCAGCGCCTGAGCGCGCCAGAAATCCACCAATTGATTCAGCTCTTCTTCTGACACATACGTGCCTTGCAGGCGCACCGGCGCGGGGGAGTCCGGCGCCTGGAAAAGCATATCTCCCTTTCCAAGCAGCGTTTCAGCGCCGGTCTGGTCGATAATCACGCGGCTGTCCGTCCCGGAGGCTACCGCGAAAGCGATGCGCGCGGGGAAGTTGGCCTTGATCAGACCCGTGATGATATCCACCGAGGGACGTTGGGTGGCAAGGATAAGATGAATGCCCGTCGCGCGGGCCAGCTGGGCCAGCCGCGTGAGCAGCCGTTCTGTTTCTGTCGGTGCCAGCAGCATCAAATCCGCGAGTTCATCAATCACAATCAGAAGATACGGCAAAGTCTTTCCGCCTGCCGCGCTTTGCTTGTTGTTGTATTCGTTGATATTGCGCGCGTTTGCCTCGGCGAACATACGGTAGCGCAGGTCCATCTCGCGCTGCATCCACTGCAGCGCGCCCACCACCTTCTCCGCGTCGACGATGACCGGCGCGAGCAGATGCGGAACGCCGTTATAGCCCGTCAGCTCCACGCGTTTGGGATCTACCAGCACAAAACGGATTTGGTCGGGGGTGAGGGTGAGCAGGTACGATGCCAAAATCGCGTTCACGCAGACCGATTTTCCTGAACCTGTGGTGCCGGCGATGAGCAGGTGGGGCATATCCGCCAGGTCCGTTATGTACGGCTGGCCGGCGACGTTCTTGCCCAATGGAAACTTAAGCGGACTTGCGTTGGCGGCGAACCCGGGGCTCTCCACGAGCTCCAGCAGCGAAACGATTGAGGTTTTATTGTTGGGCACTTCAATGCCGACGTAACCCCGGCCAGGCACAGGGGCTTGAACGCGGATGCGGGAGGCTTTTAGCGCCAGGGCCAGGTCATCGGCAAGACTGACAATGTTGCTGACCCGGACGCGCTTTTTTCCATTCCGCGATTCCACAAAATCCGGTTCCACCCCAAACATCGTCACCGCCGGTCCGCGCCGGATTTCCACCACGCGCGAAGGGGTATTGAACGAACGCAAAGTCTCTTCAATCACCCGGGCGCGGTCCTGATCATTTTCCTGGTCCTGCGACTGGGTGGGGACAGGCATGAGCAGCTCTTCAGGATCCGGCAGTACCCAGGAATGGGCAGCGCCGTGTGTGCCGACAGGCGCCTGCGGAGCCGGTATCGTCGGGCGCTTTGGAAGGGGAGCGGCAGTCTGGACCGCCGGTTCTTCCTCTGTCTGGCCCGCTGTTTGGGGCGGGGCGGCTCTTTTTGCCTGCAGTTGGGCAGCCTTGGCCTTGATGAAACGTGCGAAGCGCGCCTGATTATTCTTTAATTTTTCTGCCAGCCAGAGTGTCAGGTCGGACATTGAGAAATCCACCAGCAGCACTAAACAGATGAGCAGCCATGCCACCAGCCAGATGAGCGCCCCGGGGGTGCCAAACCAACGCGCGAGCAGGTCAAGGATAAATTTCCCTGCCGCGCCTCCTCCGGAACCTCCGAGGGAGTCAGTGCTGCGGCCAATCAATTGAAACCAGGCCAGGGCGTTGAAAAAGGCCAGAACAATGCCGATAATACGTTCCCCTGAGAGTTCGGGGAATTGGTCCATCTTTCGCAGCAGGAACCAGGTTCCCGTCAGGGTGAGGATTACCGGGATGGCGTAGGCTCCCCAGCCGGTGAATTTGTACAACGCGTCTGACCACCATTTTGATACCACTCCGGAATCGCCAATCATCAGACTGAGCAGAGTCAGGACGCCAATGACTATCATCACAATGCCAGTGATATCTACCTTGCGGTCGGGCGAGATGGAAAATGACTGTTTCGAGGGCGTTGGTTTGCGCGGGGCGGTGCGGGCGGCGGCGCGCTGGCTGGTGCTGCGGGGCGCGGTTTTTTTTCTCGTCCCGGAGGAAGATCTGCGCGTTGTACCGGCCGACCGAACGCTTCTTGAGGCGTTCTTTGGCGCGATTTTTTTGGTTTTTGGTTTTGCTCTGGCGCTCGTCGCCATTTTTCCTCCGACGGCTGCTAAGGTATATGCGATTATAGCATTAATGTTCTTAGCCGACTTTGGACCTGCCAGTAAGCTTACGGGCGTATGTTTATAAATCGAAGGCTTGACAAATGTTGCACGTTTTTGGAAAGCTGTTATAATCGGGTTATAACTCATCATGTAAAAATCACTTAGAAAGTTTTAGAGCTCTTTTTTTTACGAGAGCAAAATCCCTCATCATATCGAAATGAAATTTATTAACAAACCAAGAATTCACTTGACAGTTTTATTAACGTCGGAATCATCGCGGGCCTGCACAAAGCCCTTATCTTTGGCATATTAAAGGGACAACATGGACATATTCGAACTTGAAAAGAAATCACTCAAAGAACTGCGGCGCATTGCTGAGGACCTGAACTTTCCCAAGCCAATTCGTCTGAAGCGTGAAGGGTTAATCGTGAAGATTGCCCAGGTGCTGGCTGAACAAGAAGGCCTGGAAATGCGCGGCGGCGTTCTGGAAATCATGAATGAAGGTATCGGGTTTTTGCGGTCCAATTATCGTATTGGCCCTGAGGATGTGTATGTGTCTCAGGCGCAGCTGCGTCGGTACGACCTGCGCTCCGGGGACCTCGTAATCGGGCATGTTCGGCCGCCGCGCGAGTCTGAGCGGCACTTTGGCCTGCTGAAAGTGGAATCCATCAACGGCCTTTCGCCCGACGAAGCCCGCAAACGCGTCCGCTTTGAGTCTCTGACCCCAATTTTCCCAAATTACCGCCTCAATCTGGAGCACGACTCCAAGAACCTTTCTACCCGCCTGATAAACCTGATCGCGCCCATTGGCGGCGGTCAGCGCGCGATGATTGTCTCGCCGCCCAAAGCGGGCAAGACCACCATCCTCAAGGATATCGCCAACGCGATTGCCATTAACCACCCGGAAGTGCGTCAGATTATGTCTCTGATCGGCGAGCGCCCTGAGGAAGTGACGGACATGGACCGCTCCGTGGAAGCGGAAGTGGTTGCCAGCACTTTTGACGAACCCGTCAACGCGCATGTGCGCATGGCGGAAATCGCCCTGGACCGCGCCAAGCGCCTGGTGGAAAACGGGCTGGATGTGGTGATTTTGATGGATTCCCTGACCCGCCTGGCGCGCGCCTACAATATGGTCGTCAATCCGTCCGGCCGCACGCTTTCCGGCGGTATGGACCCGTCCGCGCTGTATCCGCCCAAACGCTTCTTTGGCGCCGCACGCAATCTTGAGGACGGCGGCAGTCTGACTATCATCGCTACTGCCATGGTGGATACCGGTTCGCGTTTGGATGATGTGGTGTACGAAGAGTTTAAGGGCACCGGCAACATGGAACTGCACCTTTCCCGACGCCTGCAGGAACGCCGCATTTTTCCGGCGATTGATATTGAGCGGTCCTCCACCCGACGTGAAGAACTGCTGCTGGAACGTGAGACTCTCCAGCGCGCATGGTTGATGCGCCGTATGTACCTGCAAATGGTGGCAAACCCGCCGCAAGGCGCGGGAATGGATACTGCCGTGGCAACCGAAGCCATTCTCCAGCGTATGGAAAAAACCAAGACTAACGCGGAGTTTCTTGAAAGTCTGACCGATAATTAATCGGTCCGTCAGAAAAACTGAGGAAACATGACAGAACAAAACCAGAGCCCAAGCAAAGGCAGTCTGCGCCAGCGAAGCCTGATTTCGTGGGTGCTCACTGTGCTTAATTGCGCCGGGCTGATTTCCGTGCTAGCATGGCAGCCAAAAATCGCCCGATCAATGGCGGAGCAAAACCTGCCTTTGGTCACGGCAGAGCCAGCGACTGTTGAGAGAGTCAGCGGCTCGGCGCTGCAAAGCACGCCGCAATTCACGCTTGCCCCGACCGCGGAAGTATTAATCCGAGAACCAAACCCGCACACGGAAATTGATACAAGCCTGCGGACGACCGCGATTGAATACACCGTCACGGAAGGCGATTCGGTGTTTAGTATCGCGCAGAAATTTGATATTTCCCCGGAAACGGTACTCTGGTCCAATTATGATGTGCTCAGCGATAACCCGCACGAACTTTCCATTGGACAGGTGCTAAAAATCCCGCCAACAAATGGAATCTGGTACAAATGGACCTCCAAAGATACCCTCGAAAAAGTGGCGGCGAAATTTTCTGTGACCGTGGACGATATCAAGCTCTACGTCGGCAACAACCTGGATTTGAGCAATCCCGTCATTGAGCCGGGACAATATGTTATGGTGCCGGGCGGGCAGCGCGAGTATATGCAGTGGGTCATCCCCGAAATTCCCCGCGGTGCGGCAGGGGTAGCCACCTCACCGTTCTTTCAATGCGATACAAGCGGCATGTACTACGGCGGCAGTGGATATTTCATCTGGCCTTCCGCGGTGCATACAATTTCCGGGAATAACTACTGGTCCGGGCACCTGGCCATCGACATCGGCGCCGGGATGGGGTCGCCGATTTACGCCGCGGACGGCGGGGTGGTGGTATACGCTGGCTGGATGAACGGCGGTTATGGCAATGTGATAATCATTGACCACAATAACGGTTACACAACCGTGTACGCTCACCTCAGCGCGATCTATGTAAACTGCGGCAACGCGGTTTCTCAGGGAACCCAGATTGGCTCAGCCGGCAGCACCGGCAATTCGACCGGCGCACACCTGCACTTTGAAATTCGCTACATGGGTGGTTTTATCAATCCACTAACGGTACTGCCGTTCGGATGATATAATCAGAGCGCGCGCTCCAGTAGCTCAAATGGACAGAGCAAGGCACTCCTAACGCCTAGGTTGGGGGTTCAATTCCCTCCTGGGGCATCAATAAGAATGGTTTGGGCAGCTTTCGGGCTGCCCGAATTGTTTCTTAAGGTCCGCCTGGGGAGGATGGGCAGATTTTTTAATTTGGTTCTCAGGCGGGGTCTGCTAATTGCCTGCGCAGAAAAAAATAGGCTCAGCAAGACACGCGTGGGCGGGAAATGCCGGGTTTCTTCTAAATGAAAAGCCCCTCCTGAAGGAGGGGCTGCTTTGCTTCTTAGAAGGGCGGGTCGTCGGTAAAGTCGTCGTCCTCACCGTCCTCGTCGTCGGCGTTCAGGTCCTGGCCTGAATGCTCACTTTCTTCAAGATCCCGGCGGACCCAGAGCTGCAGGATGTCGCCTTCTTCCACAGTCAGGGCTTGTGCCGCGATGATGAGCGCTTCTTTTCTCAGCCCGATTTCATCGCGGTATTCCAGAAACATGGTTTGGTTCTGCTTCCAGGCGCGCGTGCAGCGCTCCAGAAGCGCCTGGCTGTTGAATGCGCGCACGCTTGTGGTCGCGACGCGATAGAGCAGCGGGCCTTCCAGCACGCCTGCTGTCCAGGCGGACGCGCTGCCTTCTTCCTGCGCGTCCTCGATGAGGTCAAAATCCGGTGTGGGACCTTCAATGATGGTGATTTTGTTGTCCATTTTTCTCCAGCCGCTATGATACCATAAACGCCCCGAAAAAAGGCGGGAAAATTGATGAGTTTTTGTTAAAACGACAGGGAAAAACGGGCTGATCAAGGAGATTGGTCAGCCCGTTCGTGCGTAAAAATTTGCTTAGTTGGCAGTGTTATTCCAGAACCAGTTGTAGGCGTAGTAATAATCACCTTGCAGTCGAATCGAGATGCGCTCCAGGCCGACCAGGTCGGAGGGAATGTCAAAGGTAGCCGTCTGCGTGCCGCCTTCGCCGGTTTCCAGGGTTGCCACTTGGATGCCGCCGATTCCGCGGGTCCACATCTTGCCCATCAAGACCTTGAACTCATAGTCCTTGGGCAGGTTGTAGGCTTTAATGGTTACTTTGCTGTCCTTGACCACGGATTCGATGAAGAAATACGGGTAGCCGGTATAGCCGTCCGCGGGCGGTACAGGCGGTTCGCTGCCGGTGTTGTTCCAGAACCAGTTGTAAGCGTAATAACCGCCGGTGCCTTCCAGACGAATTGAGACCCGTTCATCATTGGCCAGCTCCGCGGGAATATCAAAAGTGGCTTCAAAACTGCCGCCTTCACCGGAGTTCAACTTGGCGACCTCGATGCCCTTGATGCCGCGCGTCCACATCTTGCCCATCAAGACTGTAAACTCTACATTTTTGGGGAAGTTGTAGGTGTGGATGGTGACATCTTCACCTTTCACAACGCTTTTAATTGAGAAGGTGGGGATAGTGCTGCAGCCGCAGCCCGGGGTGCCTTCATCCGGTTCGGTGGGTTCCGGCCAGGTGCCGTTGGGGTCATTCCAGAACCAGTTGTAAGCGAAATAGGGATTATCTGTGCCCTGGATGCGAATGGCAATCTGCGCGCGGGTCTTTAACGCGGCCGGGATGTTAAAGGTGGCGGTAAACGCGCCTCCTTCTCCGGAACCAAATGTTGCCACTTCAATTCCGCCAATTCCTTTCGTCCCGATTTCACCCATCAGGGCTTTAAAGTTCTTATTGGCGGGCATATCCTTGGTGAGGATTGTGACGCTGACGCCTTTCTCCACCGCGGTGATGGTAAAAGTGGGATACGTGGAGGCTTGCACTTTTCCGACCCCCAGGAACAGGGAGAGTACGAGAACAAGTGCCGCTGCCTGTAGTACAAGACGATGCTTTTTCATGCTTTTCTCCTTCGATAATACTCGGGTTCAAGAGGACGATGAGCCCGATTGCTGTTATTCACTCGGACTCAGGACGAAGAATCTGCTGGAAAAGTTCCATATTCAGGTGAGTTTTAAGATTATAGCATTTTCGTAGTCTGAATCAAATATTTGCGACAGGTTTTGGTAAAAATTAAAAAAAGCACCTTCAAAGGTGCTTTTTTGGGTCGATAAACCCCATATTACTTTTGGGTAATTTTGATGGACTTCGGTTTCGCTTCTTCGGCCTTGGGGATGTTCAAGGTCAGAATTCCGCTGTCCAGGACGGCTTCCACTTTGCTGCTGTCCAGCGGAGTGGGAAGCGAGATGACGCGGTGGAAACGGCCGGCGGGCAGTTCTGCCAGCAAATACTCCGCGCGCGCGTCCCTTTCCAGCTTCACTTCACCGCTGATGGTCACGACTTCGTTCACAATCTGAATATCTACATCTTCTGCGCGGACGCCCGGTAAGTAGGCTTTCAGCTCGTATCCTTCCGGTGTGGCTTTCACGTCCATCGGGAATGAAACCTGGGGTTCAAATTCTCTTTCCAATTCGCTCATCGCGTCGGCAAGCGCCTGCATTCTAAATCTGCGGCCGTAAGGGTTTAAGTAGAAGGTCATTTCTGGCTCCTTTTGTTAGTGATTTTGATGTGTTTACTTTATGCGCGGGATATTAGATTTTTGCTTACAATATGTAGGCAAATCATTAGAAAAACAAAGGACCCATACCTGATGAAAAAAAGCGGCAAAATTGTGCTTGGCGCGGCAGCGGCCGGGCTTGTTGTTCTGGCCGGTTTGTACCTGTATCGCGGTTATCTTTCCGGACCGAGCACTGCCGTAATGACTTTCTTGCGCGCTCCTGAAGCCCATTCGGATTGGAAAACGAGCGCGCTTTCCCGCTGCGGGGACGCGCCTTTCAGCTTCCCAACCGATGGTTTTATCGGATATTTGTGGGGCGATAGTTTTCGGCTGCTGCACAAGCACCAGGGCATTGATATCTTTGCCGGCACCGATGTGGGTCAGACCGCCGTGTACGCTCCCTATGACGGCTATCTCACCCGTCTGGATAGTTGGAAAAGCAGCCTCATTATTCGAATCCCCAGCGACCCCCTGCACCCCGGCAACCAAATCTGGCTGTATATGACCCATCTGGCAGACCCGCAGGGAACCTCTTTGATTGTTGCCGACTTTCCACCCGGCACAGCGGAAAAAGCCGTCCGGAAGGGTGAGTTACTGGGGTATCAGGGTAATTATTCCGGCGATCCTAATAGACCGACAGGGGTCCATCTGCATTTTTCGATTGTCCGCGACGACGGCAGCGGCAGGTATCTGAATGAACTGGAATTCGAGAATACCATTGACCCATCACCATACTTCAATTTGCCCTTAAACGCCAGCGGCAGCCGGAGCTCTATACCAAAGTGCGCGTCCCCGGCGAATTGAGGACCGACAGGCCGCGCCTGGGCCTGCGGTCTGGGAAGTGACGAGCACCGCGCGGAAAAAAAACATACCTGGTAGCATTCGGCAGGCGCGCTGCTTGCAGGTCTATTCATCCGTTTGGAAATAATTTAAATATTCGCTATAATACCGACAGGAAAACGTAGGAGGTATTCGCGAATGCAAGAAATCGCCCCAAACGTGTTTATTGAACACAACTCCCTTGGGTTGGTAACAGGCGTCATCCGGGGTAAAGCGGGCTCAATCCTGATTGATTCTCCCAGCCGGCAGGATGAAATGCGTTCCTGGCGCAGCGGAACAGCTCGTCTGATTACCGGAGAACCCAAATTTCTGGTGCATCTTGATACCCACTACGACCGTATGCTGAGCATCAAGGGGAGCGACTGCGTGATTGTCACGCATGCCAACAGCCTCGTACAGGAGAAGGCCAAGCCTTCATCCGCAAAGACAGTGGATGAAAACCAGCCTGCTGGCGACGGATACGAAGTGACAGTCAGCCCATTTCGTTTGCTTCCTCCCGAAGTTGTTTTTACTCAGGCGCTCTCACTTTTTTTGGACGACCACGAAATCTATTTGGAACATCACCCGGGCTCCAATTTTGCCGGAATTTGGGCGGAATTACCTTCCAGAAAGGTCATCTTTGTCGGGGATGCCGTCCTGACGGACCAGCCGCCGTTCCTGGCGTATTGTGATTTGGACTTGTGGCTGAAGGATTTGGAAATTCTCCGCGGCAAAAAGTACCGCAACTATCAAATCGTTTCCGGACGCAGCGGCGTCGTCGGGCAGAGCCAGGTGGAAGAAATGTCTGAGCATCTCAGCGCGATAAAAGCGCTGCTCGTGCCCCTGATGGCCGCGAAAGCCAGCCTGGAGGATGTGCTCGCGCTGATTCCGGAAATCATGAAAAGATACGAGCCAAATACCAACACAGCCGACATGTATTACAACCGCCTTCGTTGGGGGCTCACCACGTTTTACGAACTCAATCACGGCTGAAATCCGAGGTAACTGATATGACTCAAGAACTTGGGTACGCGCCGCTGGTGGAACTGACCCGCGGCGGCATTGTTGAGTGCGTCCATTTTGGCGCGTTCGCCGTCGTTGATTCGCAGGGTGAATTGCTTTGTTCCGTCGGAAATCCAGACCTGGTCACTTTTCCGCGCAGTTCCATGAAGCCTTTTCAGGTGCTGCCTTTTGTGGAAGACGGCGGGCCTGAGCATTTTGGCCTTAGTGACGAGGAACTCGCCATCATGTGCGCGTCCCACTCGGGTACAGATGCGCATGTTGCTGTCTTGCGCAGCATTCACCAAAAAGCTGGGCTTAGAGAAGCTGACTTGCAGTGCGGTGTGCATTACCCATCAGACCGACAAACCAGCGAAGCCATTCGCGCGCGCGGGGAACTGCCCACTCCGTACCGGCATAACTGCTCCGGCAAACACAGCGGCATGCTGGCGGCGGCGCGCCTGCGCGGGGAAGCCATCGAAAATTACCTTGACCTCGAACATCCGCATCAGCGGCGCATCCGGCAAACCATGGCGGAAATGAGCGGGATGCGCGCGGAAGCACTGATTCCCGGCTTGGACGGCTGCTCCGCTCCGGTTTTTGCCCTGCCGCTGCGCGCTTTTGCGCACGCTGCCGCGCGGCTGTGCGACCCAACCGGTCTTGCTCCGAAGCGCCAGGCCGCCTGTAAAAAGATTACCGATGCCATGCGCGCCTATCCGGTTATGGTGGCTGGTCCAGGAAAGCTGGATACTGTGCTGATGCAAATCCTGGGTGACAGCTTGATTTCCAAGGGCGGGGCGGAAGGCTACCAAATGATTGGGCTGCTGCCTGACACCCACAAAACGAAGCCGGGAATTGGCATTGCCATGAAATTTTCCGACGGGGATCCGGACAGACGTGCCACCTTTATCCTTGTGACAGCTGTCTTGCGCGCGTTTGGGTACGAGGCACAACTGGAAAGCGAAGCGTATTTACCGTTCGCGAACAGGGAGGTGCGCAATTGGCGCGGCCTGACCGCCGGGGAAAAACGCGTCACGGAACTGGTTACTGCCGCGCTTGCGCGCTTACCCAGGACGGGGGGATAGATTGAAACCTGTAATTGAAGTCGCGCCTGAGCATCGGGAACGTTTGCGCCGTGTGAACGCGCGGCTGAATGTGGTTTTTGGATATCCAAAGTGGCGGGAGCCGCTGCCCGCAGTGGATGAATTGGTCTGCACCTTTCTTTCCCAAAACACCAACGACCTTAATCGGGACAAAGCTTTTTCCAACATTCGCGCGCGCTATGCCAGCTGGGACGAAGTTTGTGAAGCTGACCCAGACGAGTTTATGCAGGTCATCCGGGTGGCTGGTCTGGCAAACCAAAAAGGACCGAATATTCAGGCGGCTTTACGGCGTATCCGGGAAGAACGGGGTGAAATTGACCTCGAATGGCTGCGGGAACTGCCGGTGGAAGAAGCGCGCGAATGGCTGCTGAGCTTTAAGGGAGTCGGCCGAAAAACCGCCGCGATTGTTTTGCTTTTTTCGTTGGGAATGCCTGCATTTCCCGTTGATACCCATATTTATCGGGTCTCAGGCAGAATTGGCTTGCGTCCGCAGGCGATAGACCCGGATGCCGCTCACCGCTATCTGGAAGCGGCAGCGGACCCGGCGGATTACTACGCGCTGCACTTGAATCTCATCAGATTAGGTCGGGAAATATGCCAGGCGCGAAAGCCGGCCTGCCCGAGCTGTCCGATTGCTGACCTATGTCAGTTTCCGGATAAGGTTGCCGGCTAAAGACCGCCGGTCGGTTCAAGGCTGCCAACCAACGACCAGGGTCCGGTCCATTCAATTTTGACCTGACGTTCCTGACCTGCCAGGTCCTCTTCCGTGTCCACGAATACAATGCGGTTAGTTGGCGTGCGACCGTACCAACGTCCCTTGATGCGGTATTCAAACAGGACCGACGCGCTTTTTCCCAGGTAGGCCTGATTTAGCTCTCTGAGGATATTCTCCTGCAAATCCTCCAACAGGCGAAAACGGCGCATTTTTTCCTCAGTTGACACATCGTCCGGCAGTTCGCGGGCAGAATATGTTCCGGGCCTTGGAGAGTAACGTGCCAGATGGGCGACATCCAGGCGCAAATCGGCCAGCAAATCGTAGGTTTTTTGGAAGGCCGCTTCCGTCTCCCCGGGAAATCCGACAATGATGTCCGTCGCGATGGAAACCCCTGGAATGCGGTCTCGCAGTTTAGCCACCAGCTCGCGGTATTGCTGGTTGGTATACCCGCGTCGCATCGCCATAAGAATTCCATCATCGCCCGCCTGAATGGGAACTTCAATGTGCGGCATTACTTTAGGCAGTTCCGCCACGCTTGTGATTAATTCGTCGGTCATCCAATTAGGGTGCGAAGTCAGAAAACGCAGGCGTTTTATCTCAGGGATATCGGAGAGCAGTGACAGAAGTCCGGGCAGACGCGGGCTGTCGGGGAGGTCCAGCCCATAGCGGTCGATAATCTGACCCAAAAGCACAATTTCACGCACGCCCTGCGACGCGAAGGTTTTGGCATCTTTCAAGATTTTTTGGGCATCGCGGCTGCGTTCGCGCCCGCGCCGGAGAGGAATAACGCAGTAAGCGCAGGCGTGCGAGCAGCCGAGCACTACAGGCAGGTTTTCAGAAACCGAGCGCTGTTCACCTGGCACGGCAACGCCAAATTCCTCATCAAGCAGGACGTCAATTTCCCTGCGCCATTGTTCGGCCTGATCAGCTTCCTGACGCCTGGAAAGAAAGTCCAGGAGCGGCTGCGGGTCAGAGGGGGCGGAAAAAACATCCACCCATGGGAAGCGCTTCTGAAGCGCGGGGTTCCCATGAACACCAACAAGGCAGCCCATCAGATTGATAACCAGTTGGGGTTTCTGACGTTTGAGAGATTTCAGGGAACTGAGGCGTCCGATTGCCTTGTCTTCCGCGCTTTGGCGAACGACACAGGTGTTCAGCACGATTACATCCGCCTCATCAACGTCAGCAGACGGTTCGTAGCCCAGGTTTTCCAGCGACCGCGCCAGACGGCGGGAGTCGGCGGCGTTCATTTGACAGCCTTCTGTCCAGATATGGTATCGCATAGGTGCCTATTATACAGGTTTAGGAAAAAATCAAAACCCAAAGATGTTATAATACCTTTATCGGTCACAGCAATATCAAAAATTGAGGAATGACATGGAATTTACAAAAACGGAGTATAAACGCTGTATCGTTGTAAAAGCAGTTGGCCGTTATGACAGCGCCACTGCCGGAGAGCTTGAGAAAGTTCTGACAGACCTGATCCCAGCTGATAAGGATATTGTTTTGGATATGTCCGAAATCAATTTTGTCTCAAGCGCGGGGTGGTGGTCCATTATTCGTGTTCAGAAGGAACTCAAGAAAAAGCGCGCGGACCTTGTGTTGGTGTCGCTCAATGAAAATGTGCGGGATTCGATGGATTTAATCGGCATCCTGCAGTACTTCACGGTTTATCCCAACATGGTGGAAGCCCTGGGAAACCTCTAAGCTTCTCCATCTATCTGCCGACAGAGACAGGCTGGCGTACTCGCCAGCCTGTCATTTTTCCAATTTCAGTTCGTACACAGCTTTTTCGCGCGTGACAGGCGTTGTGCCCGAGATTACCAGAACAACGCTTTTCACATCGCCGCCTATGGTCAGGCTCAATTGGGCGCGATTATTCTCATCCAAAGGGATGGTTTGCACGCTTGGGCTGCTGCCGGTTTTTATCAGGCGCAGAGCGTAGGTTTGAGGGAGCGTGTTGCCCAGACGCACAAAGCCGGCGTTCTGCCAGCCGCCGCCGTCCTTTTCCAGGTCTGACGAATAGTCAATCGCGTCCAGACGGAAATCATCCAGCGCCATGCCTTTTCCGTTAACAGCCGCATCCGTGACGTAATCGAAGCGGACGGTCACAACCGCGCCAACGAAGCGCGAGAGGTCGACGCTTTCCTCAATCCATCCCTCCGAGCTGCCGTTCCATCCGCAACCGTACGAATTTCCGGAGGGGTTATTGGTTGTGCACGTGCGGGAGTTTAAAATCTGCCAGTTTTTTCCGTCGGTGGAGGCGCTGATAAAGGCGTAGTCGTAATCCTCTTCGAGGTCATACCAGGTGCGGAAGGTCAGCGCTGCGCTGCCGTTCACGGCGGTCAAATCAAAAGTATGCTCCAGGGACATGTTGGATTCATCCCCAAGATTTGACCAAAAGAAAGTGTTGTTATTGTTCTCCTCCAGCGGCAAAACTTTAACGGATGTGGTGCCTTGAAAACTCAGGGTATAAGTGCCAGGGCAGCTAATCTCAATGTAATCCACGCCGTATTGGTTCACGTCTGTCAGGGTAGAGCCGGGGCAGGTGCTGAAGCTGCGGCTGGCGCGCGCTCGGGAGGGAGAATAGCTCTTGTAATCATAGCGCCCATTATCCAGTTTCGTATCGAGCAGATAATTGGCGACAGCCCAGTCCATGAAAACTTCTTCGGCTGTGTATGGAGCTCCGGTACTCGGGTTGACAATGTTGAGCTCGCGCATCACAGTCTCAATGCTGACCAAGCCATTTTCTTTGTGCGCGACCAATGCTTTGGTGGCGTTTTCACCAAAACGATCCAGAAAATAGGTCATAAAGAGGTAGGAAGCGCCATAGTGTGGACCGTTGGCGCCCGTATCGCCGCCCCAGTCTGTCAGCTGCAGGTCCGGATTCATCAGGTAATCGCGGTCAAAGCCGCCCGCGTCGTATTCGTTGACATGTTCAGCCAACATGGAGAAGCCTTCATTGACCCAGGTCTCCTCGTTGCGGTCCTGATACCAGTGAATCATATGCTGGAATTCGTGTGCCATCGTGCCGTAAATGTAATCTTCCCAAAGCTGCACCGTGTCGGAGTTCATCAGGAACATTTCATGCGCGTTGGAATATGGGTGCGCTTCCGGATGAACCTCGTCCGCAGACGAGAAGTACCCGGCAATCGAGGAGCCCAGCCCGCCGGCGTAGAGCACATAGAAGCGCGGGTCGTTATCCACGCCCGGATTCCATTCCATGCCAAAGAACTCGCGGTTGGTGGGAATTATTTCCTGGTCAAAGGTTTCCGCCAGTCGGGTCAGGTCCGAATCGCTGTAATCCACGCCGTCTTCTATCCAAAAGTAAATATTATCTCCGCGATAGCGCAGCACCGCTTCCACCTGGAAATTTTCATTGGTATCGGTATTAGACACCCAGAAAAGTTTGCGGTCGCCGACTTCATAGGGCGCGTCCAGATCTGGCAGAGTGGCGGGCACGTCCACTTTTCCGCCAAGCCTTTCAGCCAGGTCCACCGGGTCGTTGACCGGAACCACTTCGGCTTTGAGAGCGTTCAGATTTTCAAGGGCAGTCGTAAACTCAGCCGGGCTGATTTCTTCTTCCAGCGCCTGCTGCAAGGTTTCTGAATCGGGAGTTTCTTCTGCGGTGATCGTCTGGGTGGAGAGCTCGGTATTAGTCTCCCAGCCCCAGCGGTTGAGCAGCGCTCCGCCTGTGATCGTAAAAAGGCACGCAGCGCAGGCGCAAAGCAGCGCCAGCAAAACAATCACAAGGATGATGATGGTATTGGTAGAAAGTTTTTTCACAAGGCTCTCCCTCTCGCTTGCCCAAGAATGGCACAATGGAAAAATTATACATCAGCACAGGGGACGGAAGCGCGGGCAAAGGCGCCGGCTTTAGCCCACAGTTTTTGCCGCCCGGTTGGTCTGAACTCTGTGCGCGACTATTTTCCGAATTAATTCGAGCGGCAGGGGCGCATCAAGCGGAAATTGAATGGCGCCTTTGGAGGTTTTATACGCTCGCAAGTCTTCTGCAAAGAAAGATATTGCCTCCGGGGTGGGATAGAAGCCGATATGGCGCGCCTGGAGCGCGAAATAAACCAGAATGCCGTCAAGAAAGAAGGCTGGCATGCCGTAAGAGATTCTTTCCTGCGCGCCGGGCGCGGCCGCACGGATTGTATCTGCCAGCGTGTTCAGAAGGGTTTGCTTATCGGCCGGGAAGGCGGCAATGTATTCCGAAATCGAACGGGGCGTCATCTGTGCCGGTTTCATGAGTCAAAATCCTTTGCTGGCGCGCCAGTCCCGGATGGCTTGCGCGTGTTCCGGATAATGTTCTGTGGTGTCCATGCTCAGCCGGATGAGGAAGGGGTTTTCGTCCAGGAACAAAGCGGGGTCTGCCTCTTCCAAAAACTGCAGCAGCTTTGAATGGACTTTTTCAAGGTCAGAGAGGACTTCTTCCAATGTCTGGCGATTTTTCAACAAAACCATATAGGCATTCAGCGCGTCGATGCTGCCGTACAGCTGGGAATAGACCGGCGCAGGGTTGCCGGCCAGTATTTCCGGCAGGGTGGAAAGGGTTTCCTGCTCCCAGCTGGTCACATGACCGAGGACATCCTTAACCGTCCAGGTTCCGACCACACCGGGAATCAGCATTTGCTGCGGGTCGAGCCCGGCAAAGGAGTCTAAAAGCTCCTGCCATCTCTTGTTGAGTAAGTTCAAAAAATCCGCTTTGGTCATCATGCAGCTCGCGTCTGTGAGGGGATTATATCCGCATCAGTCGGGCTCGCAAACGACAGTAAAAGCTTGCCCAGAAGCGGGTCCTCTGGCGTGTTAAAATGGGCTGGTGGAATCTCCGTATGAAATTAACCTGACGCGCACAGCTTTCCGACTGACTCTCATGCTGGGGCTGGTTGTGCTGCTGCTCTCAGCCTCATCGGCGGCGCTTTGGGATCCCATCCAGGCGATGCGCGAATTCAGCCGCCCTGTTGAATTCGACTTTACCGAATGGACCGCGCAGGCGCTCTTGCAAAAAGCGCTTTCCGCGGCGCTGAGGGCTGAAAAATTTCTGAGCCCGGTTCAACAAAAAGCTCTGATAAAAAATTATCTCGCGCAGGTGAATACAACGATTGAGTGGAACGCGCGGCTGGACCAGGTAGTAGCCCAGCCGGGGCTTACCGACCGCCTGAAAGAAATATCAAAAACACGCCGGCAGTTGACCATCGCCAAGGAGAGGCTGGCTGCCCTCTCTTTTCTCACTGAAGCAGTCGTTCAATCCCAAACCGAGAGCATCCTGGCAGACCTTGGTTTCAGTGTGGGAGGCCAGGTGCTGCCGCCGGTACTCTATAGGGTGACCGATTTGCCTCTGAATCTGATTGTCTCACCCCGAAACGAAATCCGGACAGTATTGTCAACAAATCTCACTGCCGGACTGGATACGCTGCAAAAGGAGACGATTGAGAACGGCATTTATAGCAAGTATGCCCACTCCGCGCTGGTGGAACCGATTGGCGGCCTGGGAGCCTATCCCACCATGGTGATGCGCACAACCGATTTCAATTGGCTGGCGGAAACAGTGGCGCATGAGTGGATTCATAATTACCTGACCTTCACCCCTCTGGGTATTCGATATGACCAGAATCCGCAGATGCGAACAATCAATGAAACCGCTGCCAGCCTGGCAGGCGCTGAAATCAGCCGAGAAATGTTAACAAGGAGTTTTTCGGATTACCTGGTACCGCCGCCCGGACCCAGGTCGCGCTCCAGATTGCCCGGGCAAAGCGGTCAGCCCCCGGCGGAGTTCAACTTTCGCGCGGAGATGCGGAAGACCCGCGTGCAGGTGGATAAACTGTTGGAAGAAGGAAAAGTGGATGAGGCGGAAGCCTACATGGAATCCCGTCGGCAGTTCTTTTGGGAGCAGGGTTATAGAATTCGCAAGCTCAACCAGGCTTATTTCGCCTTTTATGGGTCCTACAATGACCAACCAGGCGGGGGCGCGTCCGGCAGCGACCCGGTGGGTCCGGCTGTGCGCAGGCTGTGGGCGCGCAGCGCCGACCTGAAATCGTTCATCGCATCCATTCGCTCGGTGCGCTCGTTTGAAGACCTGCAGAACATCCTGAAAACCCAGCCGTAACGCCCGATTAATCGCAGGCAAACAGCACAGAAAGCGGGTATCAGCGTTTCTTGTTCGCTTTCATGAAGAAAAACTCCACCAGCCGGAATGCCTTCTCGCGCTGGTACACTGCTATCATTTAAGGCAGATAGCTTATAATCAAGGACATCAAATTCGATAAACGGGAAAATCCATGACTTCATCAGTTTTTCACTTTGGCTCAGAACCTTTCACACCGCTGCTCATTGTCATTTCCGGTCCTTCCGGAATTGGCAAAGATGCTGTCGTGCAGGCTTTGCGCGACGCAAATCCCAATACTCACTTTGTGGTGACTATGACCAGCCGTCCTCCGCGTCCGGAAGAGCAGGACGGCGTGGATTATTTTTTCGTTTCCCGTCAGAAATTTGAGGAGATGATTGCCTCGGGGGAACTGCTGGAGCACGCGCGCGTTTACTCCGATTACAAAGGCATTCCGCGCGAACAGGTGCGCCAGGCGCTGCAATCCGGCAAGGATGTCATCATGCGGCTGGATGTGCAAGGCGCGACGACCATCCGCAGCCTGTGTCCGGAAGCGGTGCTCATCTTTCTGACCGCGAGCTCGCGCGAAGAATGGGTGGCGCGTTTGGCCGGCCGCTGCAGCGAATCCCCGGAAGAATTTGCTCTGCGCATCCAAACCGCCGAAAAGGAATATGAAAAACTGGATGCTTTTGATTACATTGTGGTAAACGCTGACTGTCAGCTGGCAGAGACTGTGGACACAATTCAAAAAATCATCACAGCCGAACACCACCGCGTTCACCCCAGGCAGGTATGCTTGTGAGCGAGCAAATACCTCCGGAAAACCAGCCCGGTCCGGAATCCCCCGGCCAGGTGCGCAGGACGGCCGCGCTGCAGTTGGAACGGCCCATCGTGACCTACGTCTTAATGGGGGTCATCGCGCTCTTTTTCATCGCGCAGATGCTGTTCATCCAGTTTGTCGGCTTTGATTTTCTGGCAGCTCTCCTAAGTAAAAGCCAGAGCGCCATTCTAGCCGGTCAGTTCTGGCGTCTGCTGACGCCGGTGCTCCTGCATGGGTCTATCCTGCATGTTGGCCTGAATTTATACGCTCTTTGGATTCTCGGCAGGCAGCTGGAAGGAATTTACGGGCATTGGCGCTTTTTGGTGTTGTTCCTGGTGGCAGGTTTTGGCGGGAATGTGCTCTCGTTTATTTTTTCGCGCTACAACTCCTTGGGGTCATCCACGGCGATATTCGGTTTGCTAGCAGCAGAAGTTTTGCTGATTCTGCAGAATAAACAATTCTTTGGGCCTCGCGCCAGGCCTATGCTCAGTAATCTGATGTTTATCTTCTTCCTGAACATTGCCATCGGGCTGACTCCCGGTTCGAATATCGACAACTTTGGGCATCTGGGCGGAGCAATCGCCGGCGGATTGTTTGCTTTTTTGGCCGGGCCGAAGTGGGAGCTACAATTTGGCCCGAACGCGCCGCGGGTGCAAGACACGCGTCAGAAAAGCGATTTGTGGATAGCCGTTCTGATTGTCGTGATAGGGTTTGGACTGATCGCGGCTGTTCCCTTTATCAGGTTCTAATCCGACTGGTGTGTATTCATCAGATTGAGAATTGCCTCTGTCAGGACGGCAGGATTTTGCGTGTAGCTGCCGAGTAAAAAGTCCGCGTCGCCGGGCTTGAATTCAGTTGTTCCCGCCACGCCGACACTCACCATTCCCGCGGCCCTGGCGGCGTTTATCCCATGAATAGAATCTTCAAAAACCACACAGCGGGCCGGCGGCACTCCCAGCAGGCCGGCCGCCCGCAAGAAGATATCCGGAGCGGGCTTGGAGGGGAGGTCTTCTCCAGGAACCAGGGCGGAAAAATAACCGCGGATGTCAAACGCGTCCACCACTTTCTCAATGTTTTCCAACATGGCAGAGGAAGCGATGGCCTGTTTCGCGCCGATTTTTGAAAAATACGCGAACCAATCGCGAATGCCGGGGAATAACTCCGCTTTCTCAAGGAATTGCTGGCGGAAAAGCTCTTCTTTATAGGTCACTATCTGCTGGTAGGTTTCTTCGTCTGGCTCATACCCTAAGTAAATTGGCACAGTGCTGCGGTTATTCCCGCCAAAATGTTTGCGGAATAATTCTCGGGAAAAACCCGGAGCGCGGCTGCCAAAAGCTTCTTTCCAGGTCAGATAATGCACATCGAGGGTATCCAGGATGGTCCCATCCATATCCCACAGCACAGCCAGTTGTTTGTTTTCCAATACGCACCTCAGGGTTCCAGGTTGCGTAATATTATCACAGACCATCGTTAAAAAGGCTGTTTTGCGTCTTTCCCTGCTGCTCGCAGCTGTCGAAACAGTCTCCACGTCAGATGGATTTGGCGTCTGCCGCGCGTATGATAAAATTCTCCCCTGAATTTGGATAATTGTGAAAAATACTCAAGAAATTCCTGATTTGTCAGCGGAAAACACCCCAACCGAGGCGAAAAGCCCAGAGGAACTTTCGCTTCTGCAGCGCTTTTTAAGTCTGGACGCCCGTTTTTCCGCCAAATTGGTGGTTCCGGAAAAACCCGGGCCGCTGCGCTGGCTTTTTATTCTGCTCGGGCACAGCTGCGATTCCTGGTACTGGCTGATTTTTCTCAGCTGCCTGTTGTTTTTTGGCAGTGATGCCATCCGGACGCGCACGCTTTTCTGGATTTTCGGGATGGTCGGCCTGGCCGCGCTCGTCCTGGCGGTGAAGTTTATCATTCGCCGACCGCGCCCGGAAGGGGAATGGGGGAAAATCTACCGGGTCAGCGACCCGCATTCTTTCCCGTCCGGGCACGCAGCTCGGGCTGCCGCGATCGCGCTGATGATTGGAATGAGCGCGCCGCCGCTGGCAGCCGCGGCTTTCATTCTATGGGCTTTGGGCGTGGGGATTTCACGCGTGGCGCTCAAACTGCATTATCTTTCAGATGTCGCTGCTGGCTGGATGATCGGCATCTTCTGTGGGGCAGCGGCTGCCCGGCTGTTCCCCTTGATTGAACCCTGGATAACGCGTTTCCTGTCATAATGAAAAAACCGCACGAGACATGGCTGTCCGCGCGGTTCTCATTTAAGTTGCAGAGGCTTCAGGCCAGAATCACGGCGCTCATTCTGGGAAGGTTCAGATCTCGAATAGTCCCTTCTTCGACAACGACCTGCCGATCGCTGATTTGGTCCTGCAGAGTGGTGCCGTCCGCGAAGAAACCGTCAACGCGGACTGAGAAAGTCCGGGCGGAATTGTCCAGGTTTATGGCGACAATCACCGCGTCTTCGGAATCCTTTCGCGCGTAGACCAGGAGCGAGCCTTCGCTGAGCAGCGGCAAATACTCACCGGTGCGCAGCACTGGCATGGCATGTCTGATGAGCGCGAGCTCGCGGATTTTTTCACGCAGAGCAGTGTTCCAGAGGCTTTGGTCCCATGGGAAGGCTTTTCGGCACATTGGGTCAGTGCCGCCGGTCAGGCCGATTTCATCGCCGTAATAAATGCACGGCGCGCCCGGATAGGTCATTACAAAGAGATAAGCGAGGTAAAGGCGCTGGGTGTCTTCGCTGACGAGACTCAGGAAGCGCGGCATATCGTGGCTGTCGAGCAGGTTGAGCTGCGCGTAGGCGAATTCCCGCGGATAAATGGTGAGCAGCTCCTGGGTGCGTCTGGCAAATTGTGCGGCGTCCATCGGTTCCGGCGCGTCCAGTCCCATCATCCCTTGCGCCAGGGCTTTATCCATCCGGCTGCCGCCAAAAAATGCCAGGCAGGCGTGGGTGAGTTGGTAGTTCATCACCGCGTCGAACATATCGCCCTGCAACCAGCGCTGGCCTTCCGTCGGAATCTCGCCGACGATGTACGCCTCCGGGTTGGCGGTCTTGACCACCTCACGAAACTCCCGCCAGAAATCATCATCGTCAATCTCAAATGGCACATCCAGACGCCAGCCGTCGATGCCTTCTTCCAACCAATAGCGGGCGACATTAAAAATGTATTTACGAACCTGCGGGTTGTTCGTGTTCAACTTGGGCAGCCCCGGCAGCGACCACCAACAGTCATAATTTGGAGTGCCTTCGTAGGCGTTTAGGGGGAAGCCGTGCACAAAAAACCAATCCAGGTAGGGGGAACTTGGACCGACTTCCAGGATATGGTTAAACTGGAAGAACCCGCGGCTGGAATGATTGAAAACGCCGTCCAGGACAACGCGAATACCGCGCTTGTGGGCTTCATCCAGCATCTCTTTGAAGGCTTTATTGCCGCCCAACAGCGGGTCTACCAGAAAATAATCGTGCGTATGATAGCGGTGGTTGCTCGCGGATTGGAAAATCGGGTTGAAGTAGATGGCATTGATGCCCAGCTCTTCCAGGTAATCCAGCTTTTCCGCGACGCCCAAAAGGTCGCCGCCTTTAAATCCGTGAACAGTTGGCGCGCTGTCCCAGGCTTCAAAGTTGCCGGGTTTTTCCACCCGGGGACTCCAGGCGAAACGGTCAGGGAAAATTTGGTAAAAAACAGCATTTTTTACCCAATCGGGTGTGTGGTTTAACTCTGCGGACATAGATTTCCTTCGAATATGAATTGGATGCACATTATACATTAATTTTATGCTGTGGGACGGTGCCCGGAAAATCAGAATCCGTCGCGAAACAGGTTCTTGCTTGACAACCCTCTTCCATTTCGGATATCCTTACCCTTGGGAATGGTTAGGTCCCGGTGGGCTTCCTGGTCTTCAAAATCAGTGTCGGGTCGCGCTGCGAGCCGTGGTGGGTTCGACTCCCATCCATTCCCGCCTTCTTATTAAGGCGTAGAGACTTGAAACTGAAAGTTGCTTTTCCACGGGTAATGGTACTGCTGCTTCTGGCCTTGGCGTTGGCAGGTTGTCAGGCCGCGCCTGAAACTCCGCGGGCGTCCCCAACATCCACGCTTTCGCCCGCTACCCCTGTGCCAACAGCCACAAAAACGCCCAGTCCGACGGCGACTTCCACCCCGACCGCGACAGCAGTGCCCATCCCGGCGGCCGATATTGAAGACCTGAATGGTCTGGAACTGCGCCTGCTGCATCCCTGGATAAATGCCGCTGAAACGGACTTTCTTGCTCTGGTGGAAACCTTCAACGCGAGCAACGCGTGGGGAATACGCGTGCTGCCTGAAAGCGCGGGCAGCTTCTCGGCGGTTGCCAATGCGCTGGCAGGCGGAGAGGCCGGGCATAACCTGTTCATCGCCAACGGCTTTGACCTCGCCCTGGCAGTCGGCGCGAGTAATTTGATTAACCTCTCTCCCTATATGCGGGATGCCGAATGGGGGCTTGGTGCTGCTTACGCTCCCGAGTCGGTTTTTGCCCCGCTCGCGCCTTCGTTCGCGGAAACGCGGGAATGGAACTATCTGCCGCTTGCCTACCAGCCAGCCTTGTTGTTCTACAACCAAACCTGGGCTCAGGAACTGGGGTTTAACAGCCCTCCGGCGACTGCTGCGGAACTGCGCGCGCAAATGGTCCCAGCCGCTGCTGAAAAGCTGCTGGATAAGGATGACACCAATAACGGCGCGGGCGGTATGTGGATTTCCGACTCCGCGCGGGCGCCGCTGGCGTGGTACTACGCCTTTGGCGGAGAATGCGCCGCCAGCAATGGAGCGCTGGCCTTCAATCACGAAATCTTCCTGGAGGCCATTGAATTCCTGAAAAGCGCCTACGAGGAAGACGCCTCGTGGGTTGGGCTGCAAAAAAAGCCGTATGATTACTTCGCGCGGCGCCAGGCACTGGCCTATGAGGGCACATTGGACGATTTGCTTGAACAGGAAGGTTACCTGGCGCGCGCCGGCAGTGCCGACGAATTCATCACGCTGCCCTATCCGGGCCCGGACGGCAGCGGCAGCATCGCGCTGGAAACGCTTTCGCTGGGCATTCGCGCCGGCAGCGCGGCCGAGCAGCTGGGAGCCTGGATTTTTGCGCGCTGGCTGCTTGAAGACTCCGCCCAGGAAACTTTGGTACGCGTCAGCGGATACTGGCCGGCTGCGGGTAACCCGCGGGATATCGCGCCGGATTACGCGCGCCAGCATCCGGCCTGGGCCAGCGCTCTTCGCGAAGGCGTCCGCCTCAAATTGGCTCCAGAACGCGAAAATTGGGCGTTTTCCCGCGTTGTGCTGCAAGATGCGCTGCGCAGGGCGTATCAGCTGGATTTGGCGTATATTCCGACGGTCTTGGAAACCCTTGACGCGACGCTCTTGGAACTGGCAGGCTCAGGCAATGGTGAATAGCCTCCCGGAAGTTACCATTTACTGTGACGGCGCCTGCAGAGGCAACCCCGGACCGGGAGGCTGGGCGGCCGTGCTTCTCTTTCCGCAGGGGGGTGAACGCGTATTGAAAGGCGGGGAGAAAGAAACCACCAACAACCGCATGGAACTGACCGCCGCAATTAAAGCTTTGCAGGCGCTGGACGTCTCCTCCGCGGTTACCTTCATCACCGACTCCAGTTACCTGATGAACGGCGCGACTATCTGGCTGCCCGGCTGGAAAAAGCGCAATTGGAAACGCAAGGAAGGCGCTCTGGCGAACATCGACCTCTGGCAGGCGCTTGACCGGGAAATGCAGCGGCATCAGGTGCGTTGGGAGTGGGTGCGCGGACACTCTGGCGATCATTACAACGAGCGCGCGGATAAGGAAGCCAGAAACGCGGTGCCGGCTGACTGATGCTTTCAACAGACTGAATTTCCCGGGATTCATCCCGGGGCGGACGGCGATTTTTGTTATACTTTTGGGGGAAAGTAAAGTCCCAATGCAGAAAAGTGATGCGGAAAACGCGTGAAAACCTATCTTAATTCCACCGACAAGGCCTATCTGGATTTTACCCAAAAACGCACGGCGCATTGGGATGCACTCGCGGAAAAACCGCCCAAGAAAATCAATTGGAGCGCGTATTATCACAGGCGCCTCCGTCACGTGTACCAGCACATCATTCCTCCCGGTTGCGCAGTGTTGGAAGTGGGCTGCGGCAAGGGCGACTTGCTGGCCGCGGTAAAGCCTGCTCTGGGCGTGGGCATTGACTTTTCTGAAGCAATGGTCCGCGCTGCCCGGGGGGCGCACCCCGAAATGCGTTTTCTCCAGGCGGACGCGCACGCTCTGCCTGACCTGGGAGAGACTTTCGATTACATCATCCTCTCCGACCTGGTGAACGACCTTTGGGATGTCCAGCATGTTTTAAACCAGCTGCAACAGGTTTGCAGCCCGCGCACGCGCGTGGTGCTGAACTTTTATAACCGTGGATGGGAACTGCCGCTCAAAATTGCCCAATTCATTGGAACCGCGAAGTCTTTGCTGGACCAGAACTGGCTGACCCAGACAGATATGAAGAACCTGCTCAATCTGGGCAACTTTGAAGTTGTGCGAAAATGGACCGAAGTTCTTTTCCCATTCAATATTCCCCTTTTCAGCCCTTTGGTAAACCGGGTAATCGCCCGGCTCTGGCCTTTTAAGCACCTGTGTATGACCAATATGATGATTGCCAGACCGCGCAGCGCTGGCGCTGAAAAACCGGCATCCGTCTCCGTGGTCGTGGCCGCGCGCAATGAGGCTGGGAATATTCCGCAGATATTTGAGCGCGTACCTGAAATGGGCAGCGGCACGGAAATTGTGTTTGTGGAAGGGCATTCCCAGGATAATACCTGGCAGGTCATTGAAGAAACCATGCAGCAAACCTCCCGGAACGTGAAACTGCTGAAGCAGCCCGGCAAGGGGAAGGGAGACGCGGTACGGGCAGGCTTTCAGGCTGCCAGCGGAGATGTGCTGATGATTCTGGATGCGGACCTGACGGTGCCCCCTGAGGATTTGCCGCGTTTCTACGACGCGTTGGTAAACAATCAGGGCGAATTCATCAACGGCGTCCGGTTGGTTTACCCCATGGAAGAGGAAGCAATGCGCTTTTTGAACAGCCTGGGCAACAAATTTTTCAGCGTGGCGTTTTCCTGGCTGCTCGGGCAAAGCATTAAGGATACGCTTTGCGGGACGAAAGTGCTCTGGCGCACAGATTACGAAAAAATCGCGAAGAACCGCGCTTTCTTCGGAGACTTTGACCCCTTTGGGGATTTTGACTTGATTTTTGGCGCGGCTAAGCAGAACCTCAAGCTGGTGGATATGCCCATCCGCTACCGCGAACGCACTTACGGCAGCACAAATATTCAGCGCTGGCGGCACGGGCTCTTGCTGCTGCGTATGCTGTGGGTGGCTGCTGTCCGCCTCAAGTTTGTGTGATTACTGGCAGGCAGAAATATCGAGCAGGCGCCGGAAAGCGCCACTGCCGCCAGATTCCTCCCCGACCACAACCACGCAGGGCTCTGAAAGACCGCTCCGGACTGCCTCAGAAAAATCGTCCCACTCTCCGCTGCCCAAATAAATATATTGGTAACCTCCCGCCTGGATTTTTCGGGGGTCCATGCTGCTGGCAAGGGCTTCGTATTCAGGCAGCGCGGCGTACCAGCTTTCGTTGGAACGCAGCGGCCTGGCAAAGACTGTGACTGCCCGGGAGGGTATAAGGTCGAAAACCATCACGTCATCTGGCAGCGCGTTCCAATATTTTTCCTGGAACGCGGCATCCAGCCGGTCGAGAAAATAACTTTCCTGCGGCACCTGCGCCGCGGCGGACTCTACTGCGAAATTGACCGCGCCCCCCAATGTGCTGAGCGCGCAAAGGCCGATAACAATGAAGCGCAGAGCCTGCTTTTTGCCGGGCAGCCAGTACCACAACAGCGGGACCGCGAAGAGGATTAGCAGCACTGCGCTGTAAAGGGTCAGGCGTTTGGTGGCGGATATGCCGGCCGCTCCCTGATATTCCACAAAAATTGTGAGGAAACTGGCTGCCGCGCCCAGGGCGAGAACAGGGAAAATGTAACGGCCGGCGCGAAAGCCCTTACGCCCCCAGATGATAAAGAGCGGGAGCAGCAGAAAAATCGGACCGACTTCGGCAGCGGCGGTGAATGCCTGCGCCCAATTAGTCAGGGCAAGGGTGCCCAGATGCGCGGAAACAAACGCGGGCGGCAGGCGCAGGCGGAAACCCAGACTGTAATACTGATTCTGGGCCGTTCCTCCGCGGCCGATTATCCGGGCTGCGATGCCAGCAGCAGCGCCGCTGAGAACGCCGCCCTGGATGAGCGCAATCAGGCCTGGCAGGAGCGCGAGCACCACAAGCGCTGTCCAGATTTCCCGACGGTTCTCTTTTCCAGGTCGGAGGAGGCGCGCGACATAAACCACAACGAAGGCTCCAAGAAAGAACACGAACCAGATTTCATCGGTTATAGCCTGTGCCGCAAGCAGGGCGGCAACCACAACCATGCCGCCTTTGGATTTCCAACGTTCAAAGAAGAGGATGATTAGCAGGGCAATTGCCAGCCCCATGAGGCCGGTTCCATCGTGTTCCATCACCGCGGGGGTGTGAAAGCCGTTCCCATACGCGAAGGGGAAGGGGAATGGGCCGCCGCCTTCAATCGCCCAGGGCTTGGAAAGCGCCATTTTCAGGCTGCTGTCCGTCGCCAGGCCGGAACCAATCATTGTGACGCGCTCTGAGATTGCCGAGAGCAGCCTGCCGGGCAGAAAGAGCAATATCCAACGCATACCGCCGGCCAAGGCAGTAAAAAGGGCTGTCAATATCCCGCCGTCTTTGCCGTGGGTCAGGCGCTGCCCCAGGAAGAACGCGTAGAGGATTGCCAGGCTGAAGAAAATGGCCCGGGAGAAGTCCAGAGCCGCCCAGGTGGGGAACCCTCCAGTGCGCATCCACTGCGCGGCGTTCAGCAGCAGCAAGTAATGGTAGTCAAAGCTGAGCGCAGGGTTGAGCGGAAAATGGGGCGGGATATCGCCGGCAGCCAGCATGGATGTCACCGGCAGATTTTGGTAGTCGTCGAAAATTGCCAGACCGCGCCCAATCATGAAGAAGATGTAGAGCAGGACAATGAATGCCAGCCACTGCCCGAGCGGGAAGCGCAGGGCTTCACGCGCGGTTTTCCAGGATTTCAGCCCAAGCGTCAGACCCAGACCAAGCGCGAATACCAGGCCTGCGCTGAGCCAGAAGGCCGGGACGGGCGCCAGGAACCGGCCTGTGAGGTTGGCCAGCCAGACTTGCAGGACAAGACCCAACCCCAAGCCGAGCAGAGTTGATTCGTGCCGTTGGGTCTTGATGGTGTTGATGAGGATCAGAAATCCACCGAAGGACCAAAGCAATACCCAGAGGAGGACTGAAACAAGCGGGATAAATCTATCCATAAAGGCGCGGCTTTCCGATAAGGCGGTATATACGCTGATTATACATTGCCCTCAGAATGCTGTGCTGTTGGAAGCGCACGATAGCTGGCGGGTCAATAAACAAAATCGGGCTGGGGAGCCCGACATATAAGCTTTGTTGATTTGCAGTCCATCTCCAGTTACAAAAGGCTGGGATGAGCTGGGCACTGAGCTGGGGGTCGACTGGTCCGGGGTGGAAAAATCGGGTCCATCTTTCGAGGAGATCGCGAAGAAGTACAACATTTCGCCTGAGCGGCAGCGGACGTACTTGCAGCGGAAAATGACAGGCGAGGCGTATTTCCGGTCCTTGAGCGCGGAGGAGCAGCGGCGGGTTTTGGGACCGGCGAAGTGGCTGGCGTGGAAGGAAGGGAAGTTCGCGTTTGCTCAGCTGGCGAAGAAGACCTACAGCCCCGTTTGGGGCGCGGGCAGGGGTGCGGCAAGTCTGAAGGAACTGCTGGGGGAGGATGAGGCGGCAAAGTATATCAGACTTTCACAATGGAACCGAAGCACGAATTGGGAGAAGGTGGATCAAAAAACCGTAGCTGATCTACTGCCAAAAGTCGCTGTTGTAAAGAATTCAATCTTGCTAAAACCTGTGTCAGGAAAGTTTTTTGTTCCTGGTGTCGGTTCGATTGATCTTTTAGTGCCGGCCGGGGTAGACTTGGTCAATGTACGAGTTATTGCAGGTAATATGACTGCTACACCTTTTCGTACAGCGTCAACCTGGGCAGAAAAAATTGGAGGCAGTCCGGGCGACTGGCAAAAGCTTGTTGGTATTGTCGATGGAAAGTATTACACATACGAGATTCATTGGGTCCAGCATAATGATGTAAAATATGATCTGAAGATAAAGCGGAGCACACGACGATGAAGCTAAAGTACATTGGACCGAGTTTTGGCGTAGAAAGCCTTACCGATGGAAAGGTATATATTTGCTTAGGTTTCGAAGACGGCTTATTGCGCATCGTTGATGATAGCGAAGAGGATTATCTTTATTCAGTTATACCCGGGCCCTGGGACGACCAGACTGTCCGTGGACGCTGGGAAGTGGTCGAAGACGACGAAGATGGAACGTTGACTAAGCTGTTTGAAGATGTGCGTATTTCTCTTGAAAATGAAGCGCGAATCGGAATAAAGCCAAGAGTCGTCAATGTCATGGAAGATGATTATTAGATTAGCGACACAAAGCACCGATGAAAACCACGCCTCAGTAATGGGGCGTTTTTTATTGTGAATCTGGGGCGGGACGAGTAAAATTGGGGAATGCCCCTGTAGCTCAATGGAAAGAGTACTGATCTGCTAAATCAAAGGTTGCGGGTTCAAATCCCGTCAGTGGCAATTATCTATTTACTTGACTTTAGTCAAAAAGAACCTATAATGATTACAGCAGATCAGCTCGTTGAGCTAAATCTTTGAAATTGACAAAAAGCGCCCCCGCTTCCGTCAGCCCCGCCCCACTAACCCGGGGCGGTGTGCTTTAAGTTAGTCTGACACAATTGCATTTGCGTTTTTAGATTCTTTGTGCTATACTTGAATTAATCAAATACTAAGTTGATAGAGCATAGCTCACGCGGCACTTAACCCGGGGCTGTGGACCAAAAAATGGTCTGCGGCTGCGGGTTTTTTTGATTCAAATACGCGACACCAGCGGTTAATCGGTGGGGAGATGTGAAGATGGCTGAACAAGAAGCCAAACAAGCAAGCGAAAACACGCAGACCAGCGAACAGGCCGGTGAAGTAACCGCGAACGGCGGCGGGGCGGGCGGGCAGATGTTTTCTCAGGACGATGTAAACCGGATTATCAAGGCGAGGGCTGAACGCGAGTTGAAGGCTATTCTGGCGGATGTGGGGCTGGCCGATCTGGGCGAGCTGAAGACGCTGGTGCAGCAGAAGCGTGCAGTAGAAGAAGCGAACAAAAGCGAGCTGGCGAAAGCCCAGGAACGCGCGGCGCAGTTGGAAAAACAGCTGGCCGAGGCGGCTTACTTGAATCGCCTCAAACGCAGGCTGTTGGTAATCACGAATATGCTGCTGAAGGACATCGCCCCGGCTGCCAGCATGGGATTGAGAAAGCCCGCTGCTGCGGCCGGGATGAGAATGACGTTGTAGAAAAACGCCCAGAAAAGGTTCTGCTTGATGGTCCTGAGTGTTTTGCGGGAGAGGCGCACCGCCAGCGGAACCGCTTGCAAATCGCCGCTGATGGATACAATTGGGGCGGCTGCGATGGCTACGTCCGTGCCGGTGCCAATGGCAATACCCACATCCGCTTGCGCCAGGGCAGGCGCGTCGTTGATGCCGTCGCCAACCATGGCGACCTTGTGCCCGGCAGCCTGCAGTGCTTGCACCTGTCCGGCTTTGTCTTTGGGGAGCAAATCGGCAAAAACCTGGTCGATTCCAGCCTGTTCAGCAACCGCCTGGGCGGTCCGGGCGTTATCGCCGGTGAGCATGGCCACCTTCAGACCGAGTTTGTGAAGCTCGGCCACCGCGCTGATTGAGTTTTCCTTCAACGTATCCATAATCCCGAACGCGCCGAGCAGCTGTCCATCGGCTGCCAGCATAACAACCGTGCGGGCCTGCTTTTCAAGCTCCGTCAGGGCGTTATCCGCGCTGCTGGTATTCACCTGCAGCCCTTCCAGGTAGCGCCGGCTGCCGACCATCACTTTTTTTCCATCAATTTCCGCGGAGACGCCTTTTCCGGAAGAGGACCTGAAGCGGTCCACATCCCGCAGAGTAAGGGCGCGCGCTTTGGCGGCCGCGGTGATTGCCTCGCCGAGCGGGTGCTCGCTGCCAGCTTCCACGGAAGCCGCCAGCGCCAAAATCTGGTCTTCTGTCCAGCCCTCTGCGAGAGGGATGATATCGGTTACTGCCGGCTGTCCGCGCGTAAGTGTGCCGGTTTTATCCAGAATGATTGTGTCTATCTGACCGGCGATTTCCAGGCTTTCACTTGTTTTTACCAATATGCCAAGTTCCGCGCCGCGTCCGGTGCCCGCCATCACGGCTGTCGGGGTCGCCAGACCCATCGCGCAGGGGCAGGCAATCACCAGGACAGCGACCATGTTAATTAGCGCGCGGGCCAACTGCGAGACCTCCGCGTCCGGCGCTAAAGGCACGAGGAAATACCAGATGACGAAGGTAAGCACCGCGATGCCAATAACGATTGGAACAAATACCGACGAAATTTTATCCGCCAGCTTTTGGATGGGCGCTTTGCTGGCCTGGGCGTTCTCGACCAGTTGGATGATTTGTGAAAGCACGGTGTCCCGGCCGATTTTTGTGGCCTCAAACACCAGCCTGCCGTTCTTATTCAGCGTGGCTCCAAAAACAGGGGAACCCGGGCTTTTTTCCACAGGCAGGGATTCACCGGTGAGCATGGATTCATCCACGCTGGAACTGCCCTCTCGAACCACACCGTCTGCCGGTATTTTTTCGCCGGGGCGCACCACGATGATATCCCCGATGAGTACCTCTTCGGCCGGAATTTCAATTTCCATTCCATCCCGAATGACAGTCGCCTTTTTGGGCTGCAGGAAAAGCAGTTTGCGGATGGCTTCGCTGGCGCCGCCCTTGGCGCGCGCTTCGAGGAACTTACCCAGGCGGACAAGCGTAATGATGACCGCGGCTGTTTCAAAATAGCCGTGCCCGGGCACCGCTCCAAAGAGCACAAATAGCGAGTAAAAGTACGCGGCGGAGGTGCCCATCGCAACCAAAACGTCCATGTTGGCGGATTTATTGCGCAGAGCCTTATAAGCGTTGACGTAATAACCCGCGCCTACATAAAACTGAACGGGCGTTGCCAGGCCAAAAAACAGCCACTCCATCCAGGGGGCGTGCCCAATCGCCATCGGCAGCAGACCAAAGTCCCTGCCCATTGAAAGCGCAAAAAGCGGCAAGGTGAATAAAAGCGCGATGAGCAGCAGGCGCTTTTGATGCGCGGTCTCCTTCTGCCGGGCGGCGGCTTCGGGGTCTTCTGTGCGCGTGTTTTCCTCCGCCAGTTTGAACCCGGCCCGAACAACAGCCTGTCGAATTTCAGTCTGGCTGAGAATGGTGGGAACATAGCGCACAACCAGGCGCTCGCTGGCCAGGTTTGCCTGACTGAAAAGCACGCCTTCCAAGGCGTTCAGAGCCTTTTCCAGACGCGCCGCGTCCGCCGGGTCAGAAAGCCCGATGACGCCAAGCGAGGCCTCACCCAGGGCGACATCGTAGCCAGTCTGACGAACCTGCGCCACAAGCTCGGAGATGTCGGTCTTTTGCGGGTCGTAGCTGACTGAGGCGCGTTCCGAGCTCAGGTTGACCACAGCCGCGTCTACGCCTTCCACTTTGGATAATCCGCGTTCGACGGCGGCGACGCAGTTGGCGCAGGTCATCCCCAGGATTGGCAGGGTGACCTGCTGTTTGTCAGACATTTAGACCTCAGCCGGGTAATCGATTTCCGCGAGAGCCTTCAGAATTGCTTCCTCTGTTGCCGGAGCAGAAAATTCCACCTCCACTTCGCGGGTCTGAACATTGGCTTCCACGTTTTCAACACCTTCGATTTCTCCGAGGCGATTCTTGATGCGCATAACGCAGTGCATGCAGTGAATATTCGGGATAAAATACGTCTTGCTGGTCATATTTTCCTGCTTTCTTGTGTGTTGTAAGGTACATTGTAGTCAGGTGGAATTAAATTACAAACAGCGAGTATATACATGAAATCACTGCAAGACGCGCGAGGCTTCATTTTGGATATGGATGGGACTTTCTTTTTGGGAGATCACCTTTTGCCCGGCGCATTGGAGTTTCTGGCGCTCCTAAACCGACTGCAGAAACCATTTTATTTCCTGACCAATAATTCTTCCCGGAGCAGAGCGGATTATGTCCAGAAGCTGGTCCGGCTGGGAGTGCGGGAGGAGGACGCGCGCGTGTTCACTTCCGGAGACGCCACGGCGCGCTACCTCTGCCAGCAATTCCCCGGGCAGGGCGTTTGCCTGATTGGCACGCGCAGCCTGCGGGAAGATTTTCGAGCTGCCGGAATCCGCCTGGATGACCTTGAGCCAGCGGTGGTTGTACTTGGGTACGACACGGAACTGACCTATGAAAAATTGGTGCGCCTGTGCGGTTTCGTGCGGAAGGGGCTGCCCTACCTGGCGACTCATCCCGACGTGAACTGCCCGACGCCGGACGGTCCCATCCCGGATATAGGCGCGATGATAGCGCTGGTGGAAAAATCCACCGGCCGCCTGCCGGATAAAATCTTTGGGAAGCCGGACCGGAATCTGGTCGAGCAGCTGGCAGCCAGCCTGAAGCTGAGCCCTGAAAGCCTGATAATGGTTGGAGACAGGCTTTATACAGACATCGCGATGGGTACGACCGCCGGGGTGGGGACGGCGCTGGTGCTCAGCGGGGAAACCAGGCGGGAGGATTTGCCGGGCTCTCCGTTCCAGCCGGATTTTGTGGTTGAAGACCTGGCTGAACTGGGGAGTTTGCTGGAGGCGGCGCCTGAACAGCAGGATAGCTAATCACCGCTAACCCCGCTGATTAGCGCGCTAACGGGGAAAGAAAACAAAAAGACGCGCGGAAAACAACGGGGGACAGGCAAAAATTCGCCGCTTGTTATTCGGTCTTTTTCCAAAAAAGGGGAGAGCTGGCAAGAAAAAGAGGCGACGATGGGATTTGAACCCATGGTGAGAGTTTTACAGACTCTTGCCTTGCCGCCTGGCCTGGCCGCGCGCAGCTGAAGCATTGTAATTGCCCCCCCATTACCAACAAATGCGGTATTGTTCTCAGCCAGGACTTTTGCCGGGGATTGCCATCGTTCCTGAACTTCGAATTCTATTCAGGTGAAATTATCAACATCCCAGCTTGTTATGCGCACGTTACCCGTATCCGACACCATCTAGGGAAGATATCTCCCTGAAACTCAACAGGAAAGTTTGCCTGAAATATTCAATGGTTATGTCATTCAACCATCAGGTTAATTAATCACAGGATATTTTCACGCACGTGTCAAATGAGCTGTAAATAGCTCATTTCCGAAAGCGGAAAGCCCTTTGGGACGTCAATAAGTATTGCTACCTGGAAATCATTGGCAGGAAGGTCACGCCAAATGGCAGGTGTTCTTTCACAATTAGAACATCAGATTCATAATTATGGGGATTCACTGCTGCTAAAAATGCTGTTGACGCAGCAGTTCGTACCCACATGCTGGCAGAGTGAGAACCTTCTGAGAGACCGCTGAACATGCCGGTGAACGAAACCAGCACAGACTGACCCTCCTCAAGATCGCTGAGACTGGCGCGGGCAGTCCCAATCGTTGAAGCGGCTCCGTCCACTCTCATTTCAAAATAGGCAACCGAAGAGGGCTCTGTAAAATTCGCGATAAAAACCCGACCAGTAAAGATCAACTCCACCAGGGAGTCGGAGGAGTTGACAGTGAAAGTGGCGAGATCCGTTAACTTCGTCCACGTGGAATTCACATTAGCAATACTTCCACTTTCCACATCAAACACTGTCACAGCAAGCATCTGCGCTCCAGAAGTCTGCGACGCGGCCTGAGTAGTCCTTGGCGATTGGACCAGGGAGAAGACCAGGATGATTGAAAGCACAACAATGACCAGACGATAGATGGTAACGCGGCTATTGCTCATACGATGCTCCTGATTCTGTTTTTAGTTGGAAAGGTGGAAACTTAAAAGGTTATGACAAGATGGATTAAAGATTCAAATCACTACTTAGGAGAAAATAATGTCAGCTAACACCCTTTTCTTCCAACCCATTGTAAAGCAAATCTCCTCAAGTCGCGCGAAAAAGGTCAAAAGAAGACATTTTTGACATTTTTCCATCTGCTCATTATTGCCAATGCTGAAAAAACAGGCAGTGCTTTCCCCTCCGTAGCTTGAACCCTCCCGTACGGCTTTGGTGGTAAGGGTCAATCTGTATTTGTCGGCAGGCAGGCGAATGCTAAAGAACACTGCCAGTATAGTCTTTTTCCTAACAATTCGTAGAAGCAGGCCTGCCGCAAACAATACTTAGTTTTCCCCCAATACAATTACAGCCGGAGCGAGAAAGGAAAGCATGTGAGGGAAGAGAGGTCATAGGTAAATTGGCTGCTTTTGCAAAAGACTTTGTCTTAGTTTTTTTTATTGGAAGGGTTGACGCAGCAATTAAAAAACACACCTAAAGACATGGTGCGTTTGACAAGAAAGCTGACGGCAGGTCGGAAATTCTGGCAGGAAAAAGAGGCGACGATGGGATTTGAACCCATGATGAGAGTTTTGCAGACTCTTGCCTTGCCACTTGGCCACGTCGCCTGAATAAAAAACTGATATAGCTATTATATCAGTTTCTTCAAACAAGCGGGCGATGGGGCTCGAACCCACGACCTTCTCCTTGGCAAGGAGACGTTCTACCAATTGAACTACACCCGCGCCTATCTGTGCCGCTCAGCTTTTTTGGGCTGAAGTGGCACAGATTTTAGCATAAGGAAATGCGCTTGTCAAATCCAAAAAACACAAAAATGACCATTTGAAATGCGCGCTCTGTCAAACAAGAATGGAGAGGTGAGATTAACAATCTGGCTTTGGCTGCTGAGTTACCAGCAGGACGAACCTGAATGGATACGCTTCTATCAAGCTTGCTTGTGCGCTTCTATGGATGAACCAGGCCTACGCGTTTGCCTTCGCGCCGTCCTTGCGCCGCACGCGCAGCACGGTGATTTTTGTGGGGTGGTTATAAGGCGCGGGAGAGACAGGCGGGCTGTCTTTGATGGTCTCTGGGTAACCGGTAATGTCTTCCGGTATTGGCACGCGCGTTTCCATCTGCAGGTAGCCGGACTGAGTGAGCTGCTCCAGGCTCGCGCAAAGTTCCGCGCCGGAGAGATACAGCGCGTTATTGATGGCAATCAGCAGGCCGCCGTCCGCGACCAGCGGGCGCACCTTATTCACGAGCGTCAGCCAGTTTTCGGTCAGGCTGACGGTGCCGTGCTCGGTGGTGGAATACAGAGGAGGGTCGAGAATAACAATATCAAACAGCGTGCGGCTGGTTTTTAGCCGGCTGACCGCCTTAAAAAAGTCCAGGGGAAGCAGATTCATGCTTCCGGAGAAGTGGTTCAGCCTGAAGGAATTCCTGGCCAGCCGCAGGGCTTCCGCGTTCAGGTCAGTCTGCAGCACTTTTCGCGCGCCGCCCGCCAGCGCGGCAATGCCCAGAGCGCCGGTGTAGGCGAAACAATTCAGCACGGACTTTCCGCCTGAATTCTCCTGCAAAAAGGTCCGCAGCATCCGCGTATCGAGGTAAAAGCTGCTGTCCTGGTTCAGACGCAGGTTCAGGGCGTAGCGCACGCCGCCTTCCTCGATTTCCGTGGCTGGTTTTCCCCCGAATACTATCTCTCCCCGCTGCAGGTCAGGGTCCCTGACCGCGCGCCGTTTGACCAGCACGCAGCCAATCCGCGGCAGCTGCTGCCGGTAGAATTCAAGCGCTGTTCGCGCGGCAGCTTCCAGGCTTTCAGGCTCGCGGGCGTGATTTGAGATGACCAGCGTACTTCCGTACAGGTCTGCCACCAGGCCCGGCAGCCCCTCATAAAATCCATTGAAGAGCCGCAGAGCGCTGTTGTTATTGAGTAAACCGGGACCGCGGGCTTTCAGGCAGGCTGCCAGACAATTTCGCAGCATCTCCGCCTGTTTTTCTTCAGAATCCGACTGCGCAGGACTGGTTTTCATCAGGTACAATTGCTCCAGTTCAATCTTATCATTTTCAGGTGGCGTATGCTCGCTTTTTTTTCTGGTCTCACCCCTGTTCTTCAAGCGCTTTTGGCGACGGCTTTTACCTACGCGATGACTGCGGCAGGCGCGGCTGGCGTATTTTTTGGCAGAGAAATAAACGTCCGGGTGATGAACGGCATGATGGGATTCGCGGCTGGGGTCATGATAGCGGCCAGTTATTTCTCGCTGCTCGCCCCAGCGATTGAACTTTCGGGCGATCTGGACACTCCGGTGTGGATGCCGGCTGTGATTGGATTCATCCTGGGCGGTGGGTTCCTTTACAGCGTGGACAAACTGCTGCCGCATTTGCATCCCGGGGAGAAAGACCCCGAAGGCATTAAAACCTCCTGGCAGCGTAGCGTGCTACTGGTATTCGCGATTACACTACACAATATTCCGGAGGGGCTGGCAGTGGGTGTGGCATTCGGGGCGGTGCACGCCGGCCTGAGCGGCGCGACGCTGAGCTCAGCCATCGCGCTGGCGCTGGGCATCGGCATTCAAAATTTCCCGGAAGGGATGGCTGTTTCCATGCCCCTGCGCCGCGAGGATATCAGCCGCGGTAAAGCCTTTTTCTGGGGTCAGCTTTCCGGCCTGGTGGAGCCAGTCGCGGCGGTGATTGGCGCGTTTGCGGTGCTTTCTATGCGGAACATGCTGCCTTATGCGCTGGCATTCGCCGCCGGGGCTATGATTTACGTTGTGGCGGAAGAACTCATCCCGGAAGCAAAAAACAGCGCGGGCGACCATTCCGATATTCCCACGATTGGCGTCATGCTGGGCTTTGCCACGATGATGCTGCTGGATATTGCCCTGGGTTAGGACAGACTTCAGGACGGCCTGGACCAAATCTGATAGAGCGCCAGGTTTCCGGTTTTCCCATCTGAATAAAATTCATCGCGCAGCATCAGGCCTGCGCCGAGCCCGAGAGCGCGCAGTTCCTCGGGAGTGAACACATGCACGTAACGCTGGTCAATCCGATTGCCAGCGCGCCAGTCCATCAGGCAGTCACCGGCTTCTAAATCCGAGCTATCTATCGCGGCGGAATCCCACGGCAGTAAGCGGGCTTTTAGCCGGGGATTGTTGAAAAGCTGCCAAACCGATAAAAACAGCCTGCCTTCAGGCGAAAGCAAGCCAGAAACGATGCGTAGGAAAGCGGCGCGGGCTTGTGAGTCTGGTATGTGGTGGAGAACAGCAAAACAGGTTATTACCAGATAAGCCCTGCCGGATAGCGCCGCGCTCCAACCGCTGCCGGTGAGGTCGGCCTGAATAAATTGGAAAGAGGCTTTTGGCCGGGCTTGCGCGAGAGCGGCGCGCGCGTCTGTTAGCAGGGCTTCCGAAGAGTCCACGCCCAGGTAACTGCCGGAATAGGCGGTTTTGGAAAGCGCCAGCGCGAAATTACCGTTCCCGCAGCCAAGGTCGAGAATGTCCGCCTGAAGAGGCATTGCGGCAAGCAGGCGTCTGACGCCCGGCTGCAGCGTTTTGCGGGTGGCTGAAAAAGCAGGCGCGCTGCGTTCGTAGAATTGGCGGTTAATATTGAGCAGCTTTTCCCGGGTTTCAGAACGCATACTGAGAGTATAACAGGTTCAGCAGTGGAAAATTAGCGCGCGGGAACAGGTAAAATAAACGCATGCGCAACGCGGATGACTGGCATAAAAAAAGAGATTACAGCCCGGAAGAGCTGGAACTGGCCAAAGCAGCTTTGGCGGATATTCGCCTGGGAATGGACCTGCAAAAAGCGCTGCGGCGGCATCCACTGCCCGATGGGCAGGGATTCCTGGCCAAACACACGCTGGTCGCGGCTTACCGCGACCTGGTAAACTCCGGCGAATGGTCAGCTGATGTGGATGTGCTCGCGCGCATACGGATGAAGCCGGTGCGCACGCTCTCCGGGGTCACCACCATTACCGTACTTACCAAACCGTTCCCATGCCCGGGAGAATGCATCTTTTGCCCGTCAGAGCCGGACATGCCGCAGTCTTACCTGCCGGATGAGCCCGGCGCGCGGAGAGGCGTTGAAAATGAATTCGACCCTTACCGCCAGGTCAGCTCCCGTCTGAAAGCCCTGCGGGAAGTGGGGCATCCAACGGATAAGATTGAACTTCTTATCCTGGGCGGCAGCTGGAGCGCTTACACGCGCGATTACCGCGAATGGTTCGTGCGGCGCTGCTTTGAAGCCCTGAACGAGGAAAACCCCGCCGATAACCAGGCAGGCGCCAGCCTGCTAAGCGCGCATACCCGCAACGAAACATCAGCGCACCGCTGCGTAGGCCTGGTGCTTGAAACCAGACCCGATTTAATTACCCGTGAGGAGTTGGTGTTCAACCGCTGGCTTGGCGCGACAAAAATGCAAATCGGGGTGCAAAGCATGGATGACCGCGTGCTCGCGCTGAACCGCAGGGGGCACAGTGCGGCCCAGGCAGCCGAGGCGGCAGTTCTCATCCGCGCGGCCGGGTATAAGCTGGTGGCTCATTGGATGCCCAATTTGCTTGGCGCGACTTTGGAAAGCGACCGGGCAGATTTTTCGCGTTTGTGGGAAACCGGCAGCATTCAGCCGGATGAGCTGAAAATTTACCCCTGCCAGCTGCTGCGCAGCGCAGAGCTTTACCAGTATTGGGAACGCGGGGAGTACCAACCATACACCGAAACTGAACTCATCCAACTTTTGGCGGATATTAAACCCACTGTGCCGCGTTACTGCCGCATCAACCGGGTGATACGCGATATCCCTTCGCCGAATGTGGTGGCCGGCAACCGCAACACCAGCCTGCGGCAGGACGTGGCCCGCGAGCTGGAACTCCGCGGGACGCGCTGCGATTGCATCCGCTGCAGAGAGGTGCGGCGCGGCAAAGTGGATGTGGGCGCACTGCGTCTGAACGACCTGATGTATGAAACCGAGAGTACCGAAGAGCATTTCCTTTCATTTGATACGACTGAAGATAAGCTGGCAGGCTTTCTGAGGCTTTCTCTGCCGCAAAAAGGTAACATCCTGCAGCTGGAAGACCTGGAAGGCGCGGCGGTCATCCGCGAAGTGCATGTCTACGGTCAATCCATCGAAGTGGGGGCAGACCTGCCGGGAGCCGCCCAGCACGCCGGCCTTGGCACGCGTCTGCTTTTAGAAGCCGAACGCATCGCGCTGGAACGCGGCTATTTCCGGCTGGCAGTCATCTCAGCCGTTGGGACGCGCCAGTATTATGCCGCGCGCGGCTTTGAGCCGGCCGCACTTTATATGGTAAAAAGCCTGAATTCAGGCCAACATGCGAATTGATATTAAGCCCGCGGCACCCTGCGCGCCGCCAATCGTCTGATTGAGTCTGAACCAAGCAAAAAAAAGCAGGCTGTTTTAAGGAAAACAGCCTGCTGACCTTTAATGATTTGAATTAACCTTTTGCAGGAAGGAAAGGCTTGAGCCGGGCGGCAAACCCGGAAACATTGACGGTCTGCAGGTAAACTTTGCCGGGACCTTCCAGTACGGTCAGGAACAGGCCTTCGCCGCCAAAAAGGATATTGGTAAAGCCTTTGACTGTTTCGACTTCGTATTTCACGGTGCTTTCAAAAGCCGCCACATTTCCAGTATCCACCTTGATGCGTTCTCCGGGCTGTAACTCTTTTTCAACCAGGGTGCCGTCAATTTCAAGGAAGACAATTCCGCGGCCTGCTAATTTTTGCAGCAAAAAGCCCTCTCCGCCAAACAACCCAACCTTAAACTTGCTCACATAGGTAGAAAGCTCCACGCCGGGAGTGGCGCACAGGAAAGAGGACTTCTGGGCAATCCAGGTCTTGCTCCCATCTAGTTCAATCGGAAGAATTGCACCGGGGAATGAAGAAGCCAGGGTCAGCTCAGCTTTGGGGGCCCGGGCTGTATAAGTGGCCATGAATAAGGACTCGCCGGTAAGCATTCGGCCCAATCCTTTCATCATGCCGCCCTTGACGTTGGTTTCCATCGTGAAATTATCTGTCATCCAGGTCATTCCCCCCGCCTGTGTGTAAATGCTTTCACCAGCTTCAAATTCGATTGTAACAGCAGGAAGTTTATCTCCAAAAATGCGGTATCTCATAGGGCCTCCATCATGTAACTATTTTGGGTTGATTGCAGGAATTATAGCGTATCTTCCTTACCAGGTTCCAAGATAAACGCTGTGCAAAGGCGGCTCAGAGCGGCTGTGTGCCTTCGTAGGGCAGGGCAGCGCCTGCTTCCGATTCGGCATCCGGCGGCTGGACCTTGACCTGCGAGCCGGCTTCCTCTCCGGGAGCGGTAATTGCCGGGGGGACCGCGTTCCGCTGTTCGATGCGGGTAATCATATCCAGGCGGCGCTGATGGCGGTCGCCTTCGTAGCTGGCATTTAACCATCCTTCGGCGATTAATGCTGCCAGCCCGCTGGCAACAACTCTCGCGCCCAAACAAAGCACATTGGCATTATTGTGTCGTTTTGCCAGGATGGCAGAGTAGGGTTCGCTGCAGGCTGCCGCGCGGATGCCCGGGAATTTATTGGCCGTGATAGACATGCCAATCCCGGTACCGCAGATTAAAATTCCGCGGTCAAATTGGCCTGAAAGGATTGCTTTGCAAACTTTCTCGGCGATGCGCGGGTAGTCGCAGCTTTCAGCCGTGTAGGTGCCAAAATCTTCGTATGGAATAAGGCGGCTGTCCAGATAGCTCATCAAAGCGCTTTTCAATTCGAGCCCAGCGTGGTCACAACCAATTGCGATTTTCATGTGCGTCCTTGTCCACTAAGTTTGATTGCTTTGGTCATTATACCTAAATCCCACCGGTAAGTATTCTTCATCTTTTGCCCAGGTCCGGTTCATTATCCTTTTGGGTTAAAAAAATGTATAATGAAAATATCCATATTTTGATTACAGTCGCAATCTAATCACATTCGCCAGTACGGTTAAGCGTTAAAACATCTAAGCCTGAATTACTGTGGAAAATAACTTACCGCTATTCTCTCTTGTAGGCCTGGAAAAACAGGCAATTGGAAAGGCAGTGGCGAAATGGCAAGATTACAGAAATCGCGAGAAAAGATTCTCGAGACGGCTGAACGCCTCTTTTCACAAGACGGCTACGACGCTACCAGCGTCCACGAAATTTGCATGACCGCGGGGGTGAGCAAGGGCGCTTTTTATCATTACTTCTCGACCAAGGAAAACTTGTTTCTTGCTCTGATGGAAACCTGGCTGGACAGGATGGGGAAAACTTTGGCGGGGTCTGATACTGCGCAAATGGCTTTTCCTGAAAACATGCTATTAATGGCTGACCATTCTGTAGAACTTTTCCGGACCATAGGATAAGGTAACATAAGTTTCGCACATTAATAAAAGGACATGGTCCTTAATCACTTGGTAAACTTAATTTGACAAATATAACAAACCAAGGAGAACGAACCATGTCAAAACAAATTGTACAACTAAACGAGCAAGTAATAAAGACCGAACTGAAGGAACTAGTACGCCAAAGCGTTCAAGAGGTCCTCAACGGGTTTTTGGACGCAGAAGCAGACCGGCTGACCAACGCCAGCAAGTACGAGCGAACAGAGGGACGCCGCGACACTCGGGCAGGACATTATTCTCGCAAGCTTCTGACCGGAGCCGGAGAAATTGAACTGGAAATGCCAAAGCTACGCACCTTAACATTTGAAACAGCAATCATAGAACGTTACAAACGACGTGAAGCGAGCATAGAAGAAGCCTTAGTTGAGATGTATCTTGCAGGGGTGTCCACGCGGCGGGTTGAAGATATCACTGAAATCCTGTGGAACGCCAGGCTGAGTGCCGGGACAATGAGCAGGTTGAACGGAAAAGTCTATGAGCAGATCGAAGCTTGGCGTCAAAGACCTCTGGATGGCAGTTATCCCTACGTTTATCTGGATGGCATCTATCTAAAGCGCAACTGGGGCGGAGAATACGGGAATGTGGCCATTTTAGTCGCCATGGCGGTCAATGAGCGAGGAGAACGTGAAGTGATTGGCGCTGCAGAAGGGATGAAGGAAGACAAGTCCAGCTGGCTCGCGTTTCTGAGACATTTGAAAGAACGTGGCTTGAAAGGCACCCAGTTGTTTGTTGGTGATAAATGTCTGGGGCTAATCGAGAGTTTAGCTGAAGTCTACCCACAAGCCTGCTACCAACGCTGCATGGTGCACTTCTACCGCAACATATTCTCTGTGGTTCCCAGAGGAAAAGTCAAGGAAGTGGCCGCTATGCTCAAGGCCATTCATGCTCAAGAAGATAAACCCGCCGCTATGAAGAAGATAGGAGACGTGGTTGAAAAACTAAAAGAGATGAAACTTTTTGAAGCAGCCAGAAAAGTTGAAAGTGCAGCCCCTGAAACCTTGGTCTATATGGACTTTCCAAGGGAGCATTGGCGGCGGATCCGTTCAAACAATGCCATGGAAAGGTTAAACCGCGAGATCAGAAGACGGACTAAAAGCATAGGTGCCTTTCCGGAAGGGCAATCGGCTTTGATGCTGGTATGTGCCAGGCTCAGACACATGGAGCAGTCTGAGTGGGGCAGCAAAACATATTTGAACATGCAATTATTGGAGGATTGCTTACCAAGTTAAATCAAATGTGCGAAAAAAACTTGACACTACCCATTTTTCAGTTATGATTGAATTTTGGAAGGAAGCCATAAAAGACCCCATCATCTGGGAGCGAAGCGTGCGGCCGCAGCAGGAGTTGCTTAGTAAGCTCAAGAGCCAGGTTGCGGTTGCTCAGCAAACGAATGCCGTTCGCCGCGATGTAGACGCGCTTGCTGCCGCTCACCTGCTGCTGGCATGCGCTCTGGGATATCTGCTGCAGGCAGCTCTGAATCCTGAACATCCGGATTGGACGGCATTGGCGAGGAATGGTTTCGAGTTAGTGGTAAATGAATTAAGGAGTTAGGGCAATGATTTTAGTGACAGGCGCGGGTGGGCACCTTGGTAATGTTTTGGTGCGCGAACTGGTAGCCCGCAATGAAAGAGTGCGCGCGATGGTCCTTCCCGGGGAGAACCTTACGCCGCTCGAGGATCTGGATGTGGAAATATTCGAAGGGAACATCCTCGATTTTGAGCGGATGCTTGAGGCTTGCCGGGGCGTAGAACTGGTTTTTCACCTGGCTTCTCTGGTTGCCATCACAGAGGACAAGATTGACTTGATGCGCAAAGTGAACGTGGAGGGCACGCGTAACGTAATTGAGGCGGCCCGCCAGTCCGGGGTGCGCCGTCTGGTTTACACCAGCTCGATTCATGCGTTGGAACGCCCGGCTGCAGACATCACCATTGATGAGACGCTCCATTTTGACCCGAATAATCCCGCCGGTCCGTATGACCGGACCAAAGCGGAAGCAACCCTGCTGGTTCTGAAAGCCGCGGAAGAAGGCTTGGACACAGTTGTAGTCTGCCCGACCGGTGTTATCGGACCTTATGACTACAAACGCTCCGAATTAGGCGAAATGATGCTTTCCTGGATGAAAAAAGGCCCATCGTTATCAGTGCAGGGGAAGTTTGACTTTGTGGATGTGCGGGATGTCGCGCTTGGGCATATTCTGGCCGCGGAAAAGGGGAAGCGCGGAGAGACCTACCTGTTATCTGGAGAACAGCTGCAGATCAGCACAATGCGAAGTATTGTGCAGCAGGCGGCGGGTATTGATACCACTGAGATTAAATTCCCGGCGCGGCTCGCGGCCTTTGTGGCGCCGTTAGCGGAAGTGTTCTACAAAATCACGCACACCAAACCCAAGTTCACGCGCTATTCCATCGAAACCTTGCGCAGCAATTCCAGAATCTCTTCTCGCAAAGCGCAGCGTGAGCTGGGATATAAACCCCGCCGTATTTACGACTCAATTATGGAAACCGTGGATTGGTGGAAGGCCAATGTCCACAAGACAATTTCTGCCTTGCGGACGAAAACGCAAAAATCGTGAAAATCTGAAAAAGTCGGGCCGGCACACGCCGGCTTTTTTTTATGCTTTTCTGGCGACTACAATCAAATCTGCGCTTTTGCTTAAATCGAAGGGTTCGCCTTTCATATTTCCATAATAACGCGCGTCTGTGAAACCGGCTTCTTTAAGAGCGCTTTGCAAGTCCTGGAAAAGGATTGGGAAAAGGGTGGTAGAGGTGAGAGAGCTTTCCCACGGACTGCCGGGTTTTCTTGTCAGGGTCAGGATGTTAAATTGAATCAGTCCCTGCGGTTCAAAATCATAAAATCGGAAAAACACCCGTTCTTCTTCCGCGGTGCTGTAGGTTTGCGGGTCCATAAAGCGATTCTTTGCACTCATGACCGCGTCAAAATTACGCTGCTGCAGCAGAAGCAGTCCGCCGGGGACTGTCACCTGGCCGAAATCTGCCAGCGTCTTCAGCAGGTCAATCTTGGATTTTACATGCGGCAGAGAATTGCCCAGGCATAATACCGCGTCAAAGCGTTCTTCCGGGAACACACCAGCAATGCTGCCGAAGCCGGCAGTCTTGAAGCGAATATTGACATCCGCAGCGAGGGCGTTGGTGTTTGCTAAACTCAGCATTTGTGGAAACAGGTCGGTACCGGAGACGTTGTAGCCTAAACGGGCCAGGGCGATGGCGTGCTGCCCGGTTCCGCAGGCGGCGTCCAACACCTTTAACTGTTCCGCGGGTCCGGCCAGGCTGGAGAGCTGTTCCTGGATGAAAGGCATCTCGAAGGCCAGGCGCGACTTCCAGTTTACAAAGTAATCGTATTGTGAGGCGAATTTATCATACATTTTGGCTGCTTCTTTCCGGCTGGCAAACGGGGCAAAAGTGCGTTCCCCGCTGTCCCACCCTGGATTTTTGGACTGGCGCGCCGCAGCGCGGGCAGGTTTCTCCCGCGCGCTGGTACACCTGAAAATGATTCTGGAAATTCCCACCGCGGTACACCCAATCGATGCTGGAACCATGTTCCCGGATTCCCTTATTCAGCACCATCCGGATGGCAGCCAAAAGTTTGCTGCTTTCCTCTTCCGTCAGCGTACTGCTGACGCGCAGTGGGTGCAGGCCGGCCGCGAAAAGGGATTCATCGGTGTAAATATTGCCCAGACCGGCCAAAAAGCTTTGGTCCATCAGCAGCGGCTTCAGCTGCCTGGAACGCGACAGCATCATCGCCCGGAATGCTTTGTCAGTAAGCGTGGGGTCCAGCGGCTCGGGGCCTAACGTTCCGAGCACGGTTTGTGGATCGGGGGTCAGCCAGGCTCTGCCGAATTTGCGCGTGTCGTTAAAGACGAGATTCCAACCTGAGGCCAAAAATAAAATCAACCGGTCATGCGGCGCGTTTTCCGCGCGCTGCCGGCGCATGCTCAGGTCGCCGCTCATGCGCAGGTGAAAGATGAGGAAGAGGTCATCCACCCGGAAAAGCAGGTATTTGCCCCTTCGATTGACTTCACGAATGGTGGTTCCGCGCAGCAGTCGGGCGAATTCCCGCGGGGAAGGGCGCGCGACGGTCTTTTCCCACAGAATGGATACGTCCGAAACGCGCTGTTCAAGCAGGGACGGCGTGAAGGAATCCCCAGCAACCAATCCCCGGCGAATGGTTTCCACCTCCGGCAGTTCAGGCACGGCGCGATGCTCCAGATCTGGATACTTTACTCGTTAAACATTGCCCCGACGCTGGTGCCTTCATTGGCGCGTTTTATGACTTCGCCAATCAAAGGACCGATGCTCAGAATGGTCAGACGGTCCCCAAACAAGGCTTTTTTATCCGGAGCTATCGGGATGGTGTTGGTGGTAATGAATTGCTTGACAGGCAGGCTGGCCAGTCTTTCCACCGCGTTAGCGGAAAGCACCGGATGAACGAATACCACCAGGATTTCTCCAGCGCCATATTGTTTGGCCAGATTGACGGCTTCGCAAATTGAGCCGCCAGTATCAATCTCGTCGTCAATCAGGATGACATCCCGGCCGGAGACCTGCCCAATGATGGACAGGGCTTCGGAATGTTCTTCGTTATCCACGCGCCGTTTTTCAATGAATGCCAGTGGAATATTGAGCGCCTGGGCGTAACGGCGCCCGCGCTTTGCAAAACCAAGGTCGGCCGTAAGCATCACCGGTCGATTCAAACTTGGCAGGAGGTCCATCAGATAGGGCTTGATGATGTGATAGCCTGAGAGAACGTCTCCGGGTATTGAGAAGAATCCTTGTATCTGACCAGCGTGCAGGTCCATGGTGATGTAACGGTCCGCGCCGGCGACCTGAATCATGTCGGCGACAAGGCGGGCAGTAATCGGGACGCGCGGTTGGTCCTTGCGGTCTGAGCGTCCATAACACATGTAGGGCACAACCACAGTGATGCGCCCGGCGGAGTCCAGGCGTAAAGTCTGGGTCATAATCAGCAATTCCATCAGATTGCGGTGTACCGGTATGGAAGTGGTCTGGATGATGTAGCAGTCCTGTCCTCGAACAGATGAATGCAGCTTCACAAACAGGTTTTCATTGGTAAATTCAATGACATCCCTTCCGCATAAAGGGATATTCAAATAATCAGAGATTTCCTGAGCAAGTTCGGGGGTGGAGGTGCCGGCAAACAGGCGGATATTTCCATACAATAAATCGTGCCGCATATTTGGAGAAGTCATTTTATTCACCTTTCACTATGTTTTGTGAATCCCATTCCTGGCGCAGAACGCTCATCAGGAGCACATCGTGATATTTCCCGGCCTGATAATGACCTTCCCGATATATGCCCTCATGGCGAAAGCCGGCTTTTTCGTAGGCTCTTATGCCGCGTTTGTTATTCGCGTAGACCTGCAGCCAGATGCGGTGCAGATTAAGTGTTTCAAAACCGTGGCGCAGCATAGTGCGCATCGTCTCCGTTCCATAGCCCTTATTCCACCAGGTTTTTTCCCCCAGCATGATGCCAATTTCCGCGCAGCGGTCGATATCCAGGATGGATATAAAAGCGGTGTTGCCGATAGGGAGCCACTGCGGTTCCGGGCTGCCCGCTGCCGGCGGTAATTTGGCTTCTATCACATAGACGTGCTCGGCTGCCGGCCGGGCAATCATTTTTTCGAACCAAATTTCTTCCTCCGCCAGGGCCATCGGCAGGCGCAGAAGCAAGTGTTCTGTCACTTCCGGATCGCTTATCCAACGCACAAACATCGGGATATCAGCCCGTTCGGCTGCCCGCAGGCGCAATCTCTCGCTGTAAATTGACGGCATGTTTGCTCCTAAGGTTCCAGGCGGTTTGGTCCTCTGAACAGGTAAACAGCTTCGCGGATATTGGGCAAATCCAGTATTACCATCAGCAAACGGCTGAGCCCGAGGCCAAGACCTCCATGCGGAGGGCATCCATAACGGAAGTAATTCAAATAGTTTTGAATTGGCGGCAGGGTTAGGCCTTTTTCCAGGGCCTGATTCTTTAAGACCTCGTAACGGTGTTCGCGTTGGGCTCCGGTGGTGATTTCCAGCCCGCGCCCAAGCAAATCAAAACTCTTGGTGAGGGTTGGGTTGTCTTCGTGCAGCATATGATAGAAAGGACGCACGGTAAACGGCCAGTCTTTCACAAACACAAAGTCATTCCCGGTTTTTTCCTTCACGTATGCGCCCAAAGCGCGTTCAGCCCCGGGGTCAAGGTCGCCCTTGCGTTCCGGAGGAAGTTTGTAACCCTGATCCTTGAGAATCTGGTATGCCTCCGCCATGGTCAGGCGGGGGAACGGAAGCTCGGGAACCTGCAAATCCACATTGAATACAGCTTTTATTGCCTCGCCGTGTTTTTCCTGTACCCGTTTGTACACGTGCGCCAGCCAGCGCTCCGCGAAGGACATAACGTCCTCGTGGCTGTCAATCCAGGAAATTTCAAAGTCCACGCCTGTGAATTCAGTCATGTGGCGGGAGGTGAATGACGGGTCAGCCCGGAAGACCGGTCCAATTTCGAAAACCTTTTCATAACCGGCTGCCATTGCCATTTGCTTATAAAACTGTGGCGACTGGGCAAGGTAGGCGGTGGTATCAAAGTATTTGAGGCTAAAGAGTTCCGCGCCGCTTTCACTGGGGGCTCCCATAATCTTCGGGGAATGCATTTCGATGAAGCCGTTTTCCAGCCAGTACTCGCGCATCGCGGCTTCGAGAGTGGTCTGCACTTCAAAAATCAGTCGGTTGCGTTCCCGCCGCAGGTCCAGAAACCGCCAATCCAGACGGTAATCCTGGTCCGGCAGGGTCTCCGCGAACGGGTCAAAAGGCAGCGGAATTTCCGCTTTGTTTTCCACGACAAGGCTCTCAAGCTGCACTTCAATTCCACCCAGCCGGACGACTTCGTTTTCCACAACTTTGCCGGTGACTGTAAGCGCGGATTCCGTGCCGAGCGTGGAGATGAGCTCAGCCAGTTCGGGGTTGCCCTTTTTCCAGTGGGCAATCTGGACGAGACCTGTTCGATCGCGCAGGATGAGAAACTGCATGCTTTTCTGGTCGCGCAGGGTTTGCAGCCAGCCTTGCAGTTTTACCACCTCGCCGACGTGCTGTTTCAGGTCTCTTATTGGTGTTTTTTCCATAATAATGACTCCGATAAAAACAAATTTTACTTATTTTGAATTATACGCCAAGAGCGCGCGCGCCGCGGCCCGGGGAGATATTTCCCTTTGTCTCAGGGCTCTCAAGACAGACTCATACAATCCCGGAGCCAAATTCTGCTTCCAGTTGTTGGAAAGTTCTTCAAGCACCAGTTTGTTTACAATCAGCTGCATCGCGGCATTTTCCTTCTCGTGCCAGGCGTTGGTGGCGCGCAGGTAGGTCTGATGCTGAAGGATCGCATTCATCAGGTCCGCAATTCCTTGCGCGGTGACGGCGGTAGTTTTCAAGACGGGAGGTACCCAGCCGCGCGTCTCCTCAGGCCGGTCTGTGGGCGCGTTGGCAGAGCGGTGATGCCCGCCGTTAATGCGTCCTGTTCCCCGGTAGCCCATTTCTATCATTGCCGCGAGGTTGCGGTAAGTCTGGTCCGCTCCGGGCAAATCGGCCTTGTTCACCACCAGGATATCGGCGATTTCCAAGATGCCTGCTTTTATGGTCTGAATATCATCGCCCATGCCAGGGGTATCGACCACGATGGTGGTATGCGCGAGGTTGACGATATCCACTTCGGCCTGTCCCGCGCCGACTGTTTCAATGATGATGTATTCATAGCCCGCCGCGTCAAAAACCTGACTGAGCGCGAGGGTGGCATCCGCCAGCCCGCCCAGCGCGCCGCGCGTGGCCATCGAACGGATAAAAATACCGGGGTCATTCTGCAGGTCGGGCATGCGGACGCGGTCCCCCAGAATTGCGCCGCCTGTGAACGGGCTGGTCGGGTCTACCGCGATAATCGCGACGCGCGCGTCCGGGAAAGCGCGCCGCAAGTGGTGCGCTAGGGCGTTTACCAAACTGCTCTTGCCTGAGCCGGGGGCTCCGGTGATGCCAATTTTGTGCGCGCTGCCAGTAAAAGGGAAAAGCGCGTCCAGCGCGGCGCGGCCGGCTTCATGGTCCGCTTCCACGCGGCTTAAAACGCGAGAAAGGGCAAGTTTATCGCCCTTTCTGATTGTTTCCAACGAAAAATCGGTCATGGTTCAGGCGCGGTCCGCCAGCGCCGCGCGGATGTCTTCACAGACAACACGGGTATCCGTGCCGGGTCCGTAGATTTTTTTGACTCCCAGCGCGAGAAGCCCGGGAATGTCGCTTTCAGGAATGATGCCGCCGAGAAAAACAAATACGTCATTCTGGCCGTTTTCTTTAAGCTTCTCAAGCACCTGAGGGACCAGGGCATTGTGCGCGCCTGAGAGAATGGACAGGCCCACCACATCCACATCTTCCTGCAAGGCGGCTTCCGCAATCATCTGGGGGGTCTGGCGCAGGCCGGTATAGATGACTTCCATTCCGTCATCTCTGAGCGCGCGCGCGATTACCTTCGCGCCGCGATCGTGGCCGTCTAAACCGGGTTTGGCAATCAAAACTCGAATTTTCTTTTCAGACATCCGTTTTCCTCCGCGTTGATACTGAAATTATACTGCGATTAATGCCGGCGCGGTTCAGGCGGCAATGAATTTGGGCTCGGCGCGCACTGTTAGCATCTCTCCGTAGTACATGCGGTGGTAATCCCGCGCGGGGTAATTGCGTTCTATATCGGGGTCGATAAATTGAGCTGGGTTCAGGTCCACCCAGTAAATCTTTTTGCACTCAATAACCAGCTCCGCTTCGGCGTAGCACGGCGCGCTGACAAGTTGGGAAGCCTGCGGAGTGAGCCTGGTGCGGCTGAGTTTGTCTTCATCTCTGCCCGAATGCGTGCCCAGGTAAAGCACATCCCGCTTGAAGGTCTCTGGAAAGGCGCACAGGGTAAAATCAGGCGAGTTATCGATGAATTCGTAAGTGAAACGGGTAGGCCTTACTGGCACAATCGCGCAGGGTTTATTCCACATCGAGCCCAGAAAACCCCAGCCGATAACCATCGCGTTGAATTTCCCCGCGGTGTAACTGCCGCTGGTCAGAACAAGCGTCTGATATTTGATTAAATCAAAAGGTTTCACCAGGAGTTCGGATGGGGAGATGGTTTGCAGCGTCATGTTTTCCTCCAGAGGTGTCGTATCGAGGCAATTCTATCGCATTTGGCGGGTAAAACTTTGGCTGAAGTATAATATTCGCGAAACGAGCCCTTTCTGCTATGAAGAAAAACACCAAAATCAACTGGAACCTCATTATTCGCTGGGCAGGGACATTATTATCCATCGGAATCCTGATCTATCTCTTCAGGCAGATTGGCGCGGCAGAAACCTGGGCCGCGGTGCGAAAGATTTCTGCCTGGCGCGCGGCAGCGGTGCTGGGGCTGGTTTTTATCTCGCGGCTGGCCACATGGGGGCGCTGGCATACCTTGCTGCAGGTGCAGGATGTGCACGTGCGGTGGCAGGATAGTTTGCGGCTGACTTTTGCCGGATTATTCGCGTCAAATGTTCTTCCCACTACGATTGGCGGGGATGTGGTGCGCCTGGCTGGGGCTGTCCGGCTTGGGATTGGCGCGTCTTTGGCGGCCGCTTCGCTTGTCGCGGACCGCTTGGTGGGGATGACCGGCATGGCGCTGATGCTGCCTTTCGCTGTGCCTTCCCTCTCAGCTTATCTTCGAGCCGGGTCGGAGGTCGGTATTTCGCACGCCGCGGGGGCAGCTGGCTTTTTTCCGACTGTTTACAATAAAGTCAAAGGGGCCGCGGCCAGGGTGTTTGCCAACTTCAGTTACTGGCTAAAGCACCCGTTAATTCTGGCGCAGGCGCTGGCTTACACCTTTATTCACATGCTCGCGATTTTTCTGATTGTTCGCATCCTGGTGGAAGGTATGGGCGAGAGCATTGCCCTTCCAAAAATCGCGGGTCTGTGGAGCCTCACTTATTTCATTTCCCTGATACCCATCTCCATCAATGGTCTGGGACTTCAGGAAGTGACCATTACCAATCTTTTTTCCTTGCTGGGCGGGCTGCAGCCGTCCACGAGCATCAGCCTGGCGGTAATCCTGCGGGTAGTCTGGATGATTGGAAGTCTGCCTGGCGCGTTTTTTGTCGGCGGCATTCTGGGGGGCAGAGGGCAGCCGGCCGGAGAAACGGAACCGTAGATGGACACGCGGAAATTCAGCGCTTTTCTGAATCAATTTCTGATGGTCTGCCTGAGCCTGGCGGCAGTCTTTTTGCTGGAAAACAAGGCTGAACGGGGACGTTCCTACTGGGGAGTGGCCGTCCTGATTCCCTTGCTGATAATAGGCACCTTGTTAGTAAAACGATATGTTCAAAACCATGAGCGCATTCAGTTAGTGATACCCGGCTGGACGGCTTATCTAATCAGCGCGCTGCTGCAGTTTGGGCTGCTGGCTGTTCTGCTCACGAACAGTTTTCAGTTAATTGATTCAGCGGTCGGCCGGCTTCTGTTGGCAGTTCTGGCTGCTGGCGCGTCCGCGCTGCTGTTTTTTGTCGCGAAGTCGCCCAACCAGCCCGAAAGGAACTTCATCACGGCGCTGCTGGTATTTGGGGTCCTGTATCGGGCAGCAGCCTTCCTGCCAGAACTCCAGCCGGGTCCTTTCGCGTTAGGATGGTCGGAAGGCAGCCGTTATTACAACGCGTCGCTCTTTCTTTCGGAACGAATTTACGGGCAAAAACTGCCGCTGCCAGTCCTGCATCCTTCTCGTTATCTCATGCAAGCCCTGCCGTTTTTGCTGGGGATAAAGTCCATCCTCGCTCACCGCCTCTGGCAGGTTTTGCTCTGGTTGGGGATGAGCGCCTGGGGGGGATGGCTGGCTGCCAGACGCCTGGCAAAAGGGGTAAATATTCCTATCTGGCTGCTGACTATCTGGATAGCCCTCTTTTTCTTTCAGGGCGCGGTCTACTATCACCTGATGGTCTGCGTGATTCTGGTGCTCATCGGTTACAAGAAAGACGCCCCCTGGCGGACACTCCTATTCGTCCTTCTGGCATCGCTCTGGGCGGGCATCAGCCGCGTCAACTGGATGCCTCTGCCAGGCTTGTTGGCGAGCGCGCTTTACCTTTTAGACCATCCCTTTCATGGTCAGAAATGGCACAAGTACCTTTTGCCTGTGCTTATCTGGGCAGCGCTTGGTTTTGGCTCCGCCTGGCTGGCGCAGCAGGCCTATATCCGCATATCGGGGGAAAACCCCGCGCTCTTCAATTCAGCGTTCAGTTCTGCCTTGCTCTGGTCCCGTTTGTTCCCGAATGCCACCTTTAAGCTTGGAATCCTGCCGGCCGTTCTGTTGGTTTGTGTGCCGGGGTTGGGAATGCTGCTGAGGCATGCTCGTCGAAAAGAAGCCTTTTCCCTGCATTGGCTGCGTTGGCTCGGACTGCTGGGCATTCTTAGTGTTTTCTTCCTGGGCGGGGTTCTGGTAAGCTTGAAAATCGGCGGCGGGGGAGACCTGCATAATATGGACGGCTTTTTGGTCTTCTGGGTACTTATTATCGGGAGCCTGCTTGCCGGCGCGTACGCACCAGAAAACAAACAAGACCTGCCGAAGCCCGCGCCTTCCGCCGCTGGAATCTGGCTGGTTTTGGCGGCTGTGGTGCCGCTTTACTTCGCGCTTTCCCATGCCGCGTCCCTGAATTTTCAGCCGGCGGCTGCCCAGCGCGCGGAACTTGCCCGCATGCAGGCAGCTCTCGATTTAGTTGATGGTCAGGCTGGCGATGTGCTGTTTATCTCGGAGCGCCAGCTGCTCAGCTTCAAAGCGCTGCAGGGCGTGCAGGTCGTACCTGAGTACGAGAAGGTTTTCTTGATGGAAATGGCGATGGGCAACAACCAGCCTTACCTGGAATCCTTTTACGCCGATTTGGAAAATCACCGCTTCAAAGCCATTATCACCGACACGATTTCCACGCGCATGCAAGGGGACAGCAAATCCTTTGGCGTTGAAAACGACGCCTGGGTCACAAAGGTTTTGGAGCCGATGCTGCGGGAATATGAACCGGTCCTGAGTTGGAATCACGGAAGCGCGCACCTGCTGATACCAGTTGGTCAGCAACCACTGAAAGATGAATTGCTGCGGCTCCAGCCGTAATTAGCTCCTGGCGGTCTTGGCTGAGTCGGGGGCGATGATTTCGCGCACATCATAGGTGCGCTTATTCTGGGATTCGTAATAGGTGCGCATCAGCAGTTCGGCAATCAAACCCAACAAAATGGACATAAATCCCAGGATGAACGACATCACCGAGATTTGGAACCAGGGAGAACCAAGAACCGGAGTGCCGACTGCCACGCGGCGGACGGCCAGCGAGAGCAGCACTACAAAACTGCCGGCCATCAAACTGAGCCCCACCCCACCAAACAAGTAAATCGGCTTTTTGGCGTAACTCAGCAAAAACTTGATCGTGATCAGGTCCAGAACGACCTTGAAGATGCGCTCAAGGCCGTAGTTCGCCTTGCCGTGGATGCGCGGGTGGTGATGGACCACCACCTCGCTGATTTTGCCGCCGGCTTCAGCGGCGTACACGGGAATGAAGCGGTGCATCTCCCCGTATAGATTTATCTTGTTAAAAATCTCCCGCCGGTAAGCCTTGAGAGTGCAGCCGTAGTCATGCAGGTGCACGCCGGTTACGTTTGAAATCAGGCTGTTGGCAATCTTGGAAGGAATTGTGCGGGTGAGCTTGTTATCCTGCCGGTCTTTGCGCCAGCCGCTGACCACATCGTAACCCTTGTTCAGTTCTTCCAAAAGCAGGGGAATATCCGCCGGGTCGTTTTGGAGGTCGGCATCGAGGAGAATCACGATATCTCCGTCCGAATGGTCTATGCCGGCTGTAATCGCCGCGGTCTGGCCGTAATTGCGGTTAAGTATTACCGCGCGGACGTGCGCCTGGTCATCAGCAGCCATTTGCCGCAGTACCGCGGCGCTGTTATCTTTGCTGCCGTCATCGACCAGGGTCAGGTCCCAATCCATACCCAAAGGCTCAACCGCCTGATAAATGCGCGGGAGTAATTCGGGGAGGTTTTCCTCTTCGTTATATACCGGAACGACCAGTGAAAGCTTCATGCATCCTCCAGAAGGGCAAAAGTTCCCTCCGTTTGAAATAGTATGGTAATTATACTCAGAGAAGCGCCGGGTTACCGATTCCCCAGAAGATACCCCGTTCTGATACCGGCAGAGCGCAGTCATCCGACTGCAAAGGGGAAAACGGGTATAATTCCGACAATGAGCGTGAGAGAAAATGACAGCATTCTCGCCGGGCACAAACAACCTGATGACCCGGCGGATATCGCCCTGCGGCCTTCCACCCTGGATGACCTGATTGGTCAGGAGCAGGTGAAGCAAAACCTGCAGATTCAAATTTCCGCTGCCAAACAGCGCGGAGAAGCTCTTGAGCATGTCTTGTTTTATGGGCCGCCCGGGCTTGGAAAGACCACCCTTGCCCATATTCTGGCCGCTGAAATGGGGGTACACATCAAGGTGACCTCCGGACCGGCCGTGGAACGCGCCGGCGACCTGGCAGCGATTCTGACGAACCTTCATGCCGGCGACGTCCTTTTCATCGACGAAGTACACCGTCTGGGGCGCAACGTGGAGGAAATTCTCTACCCGGCTATGGAAGATTTCGCGCTGGATATCATCATCGGCAAAGGTCCCGCCGCGAAGTCGGTGCGTCTTAAACTGCCGCGCTTTACAGTGGTTGGCGCGACAACGCGCCTGGCACTGCTGACCGCGCCACTGCGCGCCCGTTTTGGCGCGGTGTACCGCCTTGACTATTACGATGAGGAATCCCTTGCGAAAATCCTCCGCCGCGGTGCGAGCTTGTTGAATGTACCTTTTGACCAGGAAGGCATTCTTGAAATCGCCCGGCGCTCGCGCGGTACCCCCAGAATAGCCCTGCGCATTCTCAGGCGCGTGCGGGATTTTGCCGAGGTCCGGGCTGACGGCTGCATTACCCCCCAGGTGGCGGTGGAAAGCCTGCAATTAATGAATATTGATGACATGGGCCTGGACGACCTGGATCGCCGCGTACTGCTGTGTATCATTGAAAAATACAACGGGGGCCCGGTAGGATTGAACACTGTAGCGGCATCCGTAAGCGAAGAAGCTGATACCATCATGGACGTGGTGGAACCCTACCTGATGCAGTTGGGCTTTTTGGAGCGCACCGCACAGGGCAGGGTGGCAACACCTCTGGCACACGCGCACCTGGGCAAACCCTATAATGGTTCCCGCGAGCAGCCAACCCTTTTCAATCACAGCAATTAATCCCTTGTGGCCGCGATGAGAACAAACGATTTCGACTATATCCTGCCGCCTGAATTTATCGCCCAGACGCCGGCTGAACCGCGCGACCATTCGCGATTATTGGTAATGGACCGCTTTTCCGGAAGTATTTCTCATGATTATTTCTACAATATCGGCAGCTACCTGAAAGCAGGGGATTTGCTGGTCGTCAACCGCACGCGGGTCATCCCGGCGCGCCTGTTTGGCCGCAAATTACCGGGCGGCGGGCGGGTGGAAGTGCTGCTGCTGCGGCAATTGGATAAGAAAACCTGGGAATGCCTGGTAGGCGGCAAAGGCCTGAGCGAGGGCGCGGCGATAATTATTGAAAATGGCCCGGAAGCGCGCGTGACAGCAGTTCTGGAAGGCTCCAAGCGCGCGGTAACGTTTGACCAGCCCATCGAGCTGTTCTTTGCCTCAGCCGGGCATGTGCCTCTGCCGCCGTACATCCACAATGAAACCGTGGACCCCGAACGGTACCAAACGGTCTATAACCAGGTACCCGGCTCTGCCGCCGCCCCCACGGCAGGCCTGCACTTTACTGATGGCTTAATTGCTGAATTGAAGCAGAAGGGCATTGGCATGGCGGAGCTTACTCTGCACGTCGGGCTGGATACCTTCGCGCCGGTGACAGAAGATGACCCCACCACGCACAAAATCCACCAGGAATGGTGCGAACTCAGCGCGGAAACCGCGGAACAAATAAACGCGGCAAGAGCGCGGGGCGGGCGGGTGGTCGCCGTGGGAACGACTTCGGTGCGCACACTGGAAAGCGCCGCGGCAGCCAATCCGGAGGGCCTGGTTTCCGCTTTTTGCGGCCAGACCGGGCTGTTCATCCTGCCAGGCTACCGCTTCCGCGTGGTTGATGCGCTGATTACCAACTTCCACCTGCCTAAATCGACGCTTATCATGCTTGTCAGCGCCTTCGCCGGGCGGGAAAATGTGCTGAACGCCTACGAGATTGCCAAACGCGAAGCCTACCGCTTTTATTCCTTCGGCGACGCAATGCTCATTTTATAAAGTTAACTAATTTCTTACTTCCATCCAGTACAATCCTGCTGGTACAAGTATTGCAACAGAAACTAAAAGTCAATGATACATTGAGGCAACCCGATTATGATGCGTTTTGATAAGTTTTCTGAAAGAGCGCAGGATGTCGCGGCGCGTGCCGCCGAAATAATCCAGCGCTATGGACATACCCAAATCGACACAGAGCATCTTCTGCTTGCTCTGATTGAGCAGCCCGAGGGAATGGTTTCCCAGATTCTTGACATGTTGAAAGTTGACTCGTCTGAACTGGCGGAATTCTTGGATAACCTGTTGCGGGTCACGCCCAAAGCGAATATTTTTGGCGGGCATTCAGGTCAGATTTTTATGACGCCTAGGGTCAAAATGGCGGTGGACATTGCCAAGAACGAAGCCAGCCGACTGGGTGACGAATACATTTCCACCGAGCATCTTTTCCTGGCGATTTTGGCGGAACGCAACAGCCTGCTGGCACGCAAGCTGGAGGAATACGGAGTTACCCGCGCCAAAGTGATGGACGCGATCCAAGACATTCGCGGCGGAAAGAAATTCACGGAAACGCGTACTGAACCGCGTTACAAGACTTTGGACAAGTATTCGCGCAACCTGACCCAGGCCGCACGCGAAGGAAAACTTGACCCGATTTACGGCCGGGAAGTGGAAATTTCCCGCCTGATCCAGATATTGTGCCGCAGGACAAAAAACAACCCCGTTCTGATTGGCGAAGCCGGCGTAGGCAAGACCGCGATTGTGGAAGGCCTGGCTCAAAAAATCGCGAATAATGATGTTCCTGAAATTTTGGAAGACAAACGCGTCGTAGCGCTTGATTTGGGCGCCATGATCGCGGGCACTCGCTTCCGCGGGGAATTCGAAGAGCGCCTGAAAGACTCCATCGAGGAGATTCAAAAATCCGCGGGCGAAGTAATCCTGTTTATTGATGAACTTCATACTGTGGTGGGCGCCGGCGCAGCTCAGGGCGCGATGGATGCTTCCAACATGCTCAAGCCGGCCTTGGCGCGGGGAGATTTGCAGTGCATCGGCGCGACAACCCTGGACGAGTACCACAAATACATCGAAAAAGATGCCGCGCTTGAAAGACGCTTCGCGCCAATTTTTGTGGAAGAGCCGAGCATTGAAGACACTATCCAGATGCTGCGCAGCCTGCGCGACCGTTATGAAGCCCATCACAAGGTTACGATCTCGGATGAAGCGCTCAGCGCCGCGGTCAAACTCTCATCACGATATATGACTGAACGCAAACTCCCGGATAAAGCCATTGACTTGATGGACGAAGCCGCCGCGAAACTGCGCGTCGCGCTGTATTCCATGCCCGAATCGCTGCGCGAACAAAAAAGAGAGATTGAGCGCCTGGCCGCCGAGGAAGAGCAGGCCAGCGTGGAACGGGATTACGAGCGCGCTGTGAAAATGAAAGCCGAACGGCTGCAGCTTGAACAGCAGTTCAACGCACAGCGGGAGAAGTGGGAGATCGAACAAAAGCTGGATGAGGTCGTGGACGTCAACGACATCGCCGATGTCATCCATCAATGGACGGGAATCCCTCTCACACAGCTGATGGAAAGCGAAGCCCAAAAGCTCCTGCACATGGAAGACCGCCTGCACGAGCGCATCGTCGGGCAGGACGAGGCGATTAAAGCAATTTCTGATGCCATCCGGCGGGCGCGCTCCGGGATGAAAGACCCGCGCCGCCCAAGCGGTTCGTTCATCTTCATTGGGCCCTCCGGTGTTGGGAAGACTGAGCTTGCCAAGGCGCTGGCAGAATTCCTGTTCGATGATGAAGACGCGTTGGTGCGCATAGACATGAGCGAGTATCGCGAGCAGCATACGGTTTCCCGTCTCTTTGGTGCTCCTCCCGGTTATGTGGGTTATGAGGAAGGCGGCCAGCTGACCGAAGCCGTTCGCCGCAGACCTTACCGCGTGGTGCTTTTTGATGAGATTGAAAAAGCCCATCCCGAAGTCTGGAACGCCCTGCTGCAAATCCTGGACGACGGCAGGTTGACAGACGGTCAGGGGCACATAGTGGACTTCCGCAACACAGTGCTGATTATGACCAGCAACCTTGGAACTGAATTCGTAAAGAAGGGCGGCGCGCTTGGCTTTTTGGATGACAGCAACGATGCCGATGTGAGATCTTCTCAGGAAAAAATCCAGAAGGCGCTGAAGAACGCTTTCCGGCCGGAGTTCCTGAATCGCATCGACGACATTATCGTGTTCTCGCCGCTTTCGCACGAAAATGTGATGGATATCGTCAGCCTGCAGCTGGCTGAACTTCAGGAGCGTCTGGATGAGTACGGCGTGAAGTTGGAAGTCAGCAGTGAAGCGCGGTCCTGGCTGGCGGAACAGGGCTATGACCCACTGCTTGGGGCCAGGCCGCTCAAGAGGGCGATGCAGAAATATTTGGAGAGCCCTCTGGCAACCCAGCTTCTGGCCAGCGGTTACCAGGCTGGCGATGTAGTCTTCGTGGATAAAGACCCTGAAGGCGCGCTTAGCTTTACGAAGCGGGAGCACGCGAATTCGGAAAGCGACCCCGCCGCTGAGTGAGGATGGTAATTGATGGGTGCTGCCCGCGAAAGCGGGCAGCGCTGCAAGACCATTGGTTAAAAGCGTCTGAAAGCTGTTTCACAGTGGAGCAGCAGAACAAATGAGTATGCCCGCAAACGCGTTAAAAGATTTAATGTCTGCACATCCATTATTCAGTTTACTGGATGAAGACAGCGCGCGCGGACTATCTGCCGCCGCGCGATTTGTCACGTTGGAAGCAGGCAATTTGCTGTATCGTGCCGGGGCGGAGGCGGATGGAGCGTTTTTAATCGCCGCGGGAAAGCTTGAACTTGCGCCCGCGGAGAATCCTGAAGATACCTGCACAATTATCAGCGGAGAGCTGATTGGGGACGAATTCCTGGACGGGCTGAATATTCGCGCGCGCACCGCGCGGGCGCAGACAGACTGCGCCTGCTGGTTCTTTCCAGCCAGTCAGCTGCGCGAAGCGTTTCTGGGCAATTCGCGGGTTTGGAAGGCGCGTGCTGTGCTTTTGCGGAGCAGGGAGCTGGCTGAACGCGTGCGCATGAGCTGGCTTGAAAAAGATGAACAGGTGCACTTTATAACCCGCAAGCACCCGATTTTTCTGCTGCTCAGCTTGCTTTTACCGCTGGTCAGCTTCGGGCTGTTAGTAGCAGCTGCGGCGGTTTTTTGGGCGAACAGACTGGATTTGGCAGTGCCCGTAATCATCGCCGGATTCATTTTCGCTTTGCTTTGGTTGGCGTGGAACAATCACAACTGGGCCAATGATTACTACATTATCACCAATCAGCGCATGGTCTGGGTGGAAAAGGTCTCAGGTTTCTATGAATCCCGACAGGAAGCCCCGCTGGGGATGGTGGTGTCCGTTGGCGTTCAGAGCACTCAGATGGGACGGATTCTTGGTTACGCGGATGTGGTGGTCAGAACCATCATTGGGAATGTGCGCTTTAGTCGGGTGGAGGATGCTGAGATAATTGAGCACCTGGTTGAGGTGTTTTGGCGGCGCCGGCAGTCTGAAGAAGCTGCTTTTGAAGAAGAAAAAATGCGCGCTGTCCTTCGCCAAAAAATCAGCGGAGCCGGGGATACGCACCAGGTGCAGGCCAAAGAGGATACCAGCCTGCCAATCGAATCTGATCTGCCGCTGCGGGAAAAAAGCTTTTTTGCCTGGATGTTTGGTGATTTTCTCAAGGTGCGCAATGAAATTGGCGGCGTAACCACTTACAGAAAACACTGGTTTATCTTGCTGCGCAAAGCGCTGCTGCCTTTGCTGGTTTTGGCCGGTGCGATCACCCTGCTCGCGGCTGTTTTCACCTGGAATTTCACCCTTCTCCCGTATAATATCTCAGTTTTCCTGGGCGCTCTTTTGGGGGTGTCGGCTCTTTTGTGGCTGATTTATAACTACGTGGATTGGCGCAATGATATTTACCGCCTTACGCCCGACCAGGTCATTGATATTGACCGCAAACCACTTGGCCGTGAGTCGAAGCGCAGCGCGCCGCTAGACAAAATCCTGGCAGTGGAATATGAACGCCGGGGAATTATCCCAATGCTTCTCAATTTTGGCACGGTATATATCCGCGTATCCACAGAAGTGCTGACTTTCGACAATGTTTACCAGCCTTCGAAAGTCCAGGAAGACATCTTCCGACAGATGCAGGCTGCCGCCGCGGCGTCCCGAGAACGCGACATCGACGAGGAGCGAGAACGCGTGGCGCGCTGGTTTAATGTGTACCACCAGCAAACGCAGGCACAAGACCCTACAAAAAGATTGAGTCCACCACCTCTCTAAGGTACAATACTCCCAAATAACACACAATTTTGGAGTCATCGTGGCAGTTCGCGAGATTGTAAAGTTCCCCGCGCCTTCACTCAGGCTGAAGGCGAAACCCGTCCAGGTTTTTGATAAAGACTTTCAGGCCCTGGTGGATGATATGTTTGATACCATGCGGGATGCTCCCGGCGTTGGGCTTGCTGCCCCACAAATTGGGGAATCTTTGCGTGTTGTCGTGGTGGAATACACGGATGACGAACGCGAAGATGCCAAACCTAAGAAATACGTCCTGGTGAACCCTGAGTATGTGTACAAATCTGAGGAAACCATCAGCGATGTGGAGGCCTGCCTTTCGGTTCCCGGTCTGGCTGGTGAGGTCGAAAGACACCAGAGCGTAAAAATCCAGGCTAAGAACCGCTTTGGCAAACCCATCACCGTAAAGGCCAGCGGCTGGCTGGCGCGCATTTTTCAGCACGAAATTGACCACATCGACGGGGTCTTGTATATCGACCGCGCGGCGCGCGTGTTCCAGCCCACGGTCGAAGAGATGGAACAGATAAAAGACTGATGCATCTCACCAGGCTCGCGCTGACCAATTTCAGGATTTTTTCCCGACTGGACCTGCAGTTACCGAAGAAGGTCATTCTCCTTGCCGGTTCCAATGCCCAGGGGAAAACCACCATCCTTGAAGCAGTCGCGTACCTGGCGACTTTTTCTTCTTTTTTTGCCGCTGCTGATCGGCAGCTGCTCAATTTTAACCTGCAGCCAGAGCCTGTACTGGTCGGCCGCATTGTGGGCGAATACCAGCGCGGATTAAAATCCCACACCCTCGAAGTCCGCCTCATCCAGGAATACAACGGAAACCCAAACGCGCCGCGCTTCCGCAAAGAAGTGCTTTTGGACGGCGTGCGCAAGCGCATGGGAGAGGTATTTGGGCAATTCAACGCGGTAAGCTTTTTGCCGCAAATGTCGCGCATCATCGAGGGCTCACCTTCCGAACGAAGGCAGTATCTGGATGACGCGCTTTCGCAGGCGCAGGCAGGCTACGCCCGCCACAACGCGGACTACACCAAGGCCTTGAACCAACGCAACGCTTTGCTGAAGATACTTTCGGAGCGCGGGGGGGATACCCGACAGCTGGAAGTATGGGATGAAATGCTTGCCCGTCACGGAGCGGAATTGATGCGGGCGCGCATCCGCCTTCTAAAAGAGTTGGAGGAACAGGCCGCTCCCATTCACCACCAGCTGACCGGCGGGACAGAATTATTGCGGCTGCTGTACAAACCCTCCTATGAGCCGCTGCCAGCGCCTAAAGGACAGCTTTCTCTGCCGGTGCAAACTGCCGTGGATCGTTCGCAGCTCACGACCGAGGAAATTGAAGAAGGTTTCCGCAAGGCGCTGCATGCCGCTTATCGAGAAGATATCAGCCGGGGGATGACAACTCTGGGCCCGCACCGCGATGAATTTCGCTTTATCGGCAGCGGGATAGATTTGGGTGATTACGGCTCCAGAGGACAGGGAAGGACAGCGCTTCTCTCCCTCAAAATGGCTGAAGTACAGTGGATGCGGGCAAGAACCGGCGAGTGGCCGGTGCTTCTGCTCGATGAAATTATGGCGGAACTGGACCCCGAACGGAGGGCGAGCATGCTGACGGTTCTGAGCCAGGTTGAGCAGGCGCTGCTGACATCGACCGATCCTGATATGTTCCCGCTTGACTTCAAGCAGAATCACGAACTCTGGCGGGTGCAGGACGGGATGGTTTTCCAGGACTGACCAAACCCCGGGAGAAAACATGATGAACGCTGAACCACAGGCAGCAGCGAAGACCAGGATTTGGATTGCAAGAGTGCTGATTGCTGTGGTTTTGGCGGTCAACCTGCAGGCGGCTGTATCTTACCTGCTGAATCCGCAGGCCTTCAGCGCGTCCTTCGAACTCAGAGGGGCGCCGGGGTCTGCCGCCGTCGCGGGCGTTGGTATTTTGTATCTCATGTGGCAGGTGCCCTACATCTTCGCGCTTTCCAATCCGATTGTCCGGAGAGTATCACTGCTCGAAGCAATTCTTATGCAAACCATCGGGCTGGTCGGGGAGACCTGGCTGCTTGGGCGGATTGATGCCGGCCACGCGGTCTTAAGGTCCAGTATAACCCGCTATATCGTTTTTGACGCGGCCGGCCTGGTTTTCCTGGCTGCCGCTTACTGCGCGGCGAATTGTCCGTTTTCGCTTTTCAAGAAAGGTGAGACAAATGTTTAGAGATTTGGTGTTGAAAAACCGCAGTTACCGGCGCTTCGACGAGAGCGTTCGCATTTCCCGGGAGACTCTTGTGGAACTGGTGGACCTGGCCAGGCACGCGCCCTGTTCCGCCAATTTGCAGGGGCTCAAATTCTGCTTGATACAGGAAAAAAAGATGACCGACCAGGTTTTTCCGCTGCTTAAGTTCGCGGGATACCTGAAGGATTGGGGCGGTCCTGCGGAGGGCGAGAGACCGACGGCCTATATTGTGGTGCTCGGGGATACGCGCATCAAGCGCCAATACGACCTTGATACCGGTATTGCCGCGCAGACCATGATGTTGGGCGCGGTGGAAAGGGGTTTTGGCGGCTGCATGATGAGCTCGGTAAAGCGTGAGGAACTGGCTGCGCTGCTGGAGCTTCCGCCTTACCTTGAAATTGTGTTGGTACTCGCGCTTGGAAAACCTGCTGAGACGGTTGTGATTGAACCGGTCGGCAGTGACGGCGATATAAAATACTACCGCGATGCGCAGGGCGTGCACCATGTGCCCAAGCGCGCTCTTGAGGATTTGATAGTTGGATAATATCCTGCTCCTGGCCGGGTAAGGTTCACGTCTCAGGCAGTCTGGCCAGAGTTCTTGATGGATAATGAAAACGCGGGCGGATTTTTCCGCCCGCCTCATTACGGCTTCTATCCTTAAGGTTCGGAGCCGGGAAGCGTTGGGGTGACTGTGCCGCTGGGGCTCGCGGTCGGGGTTGGGGTGGGGGTGAATGACGGCGTCAGGGTCGGGGTGGGCGTAGCTGTGGAGGAAAGCGTCGGTGTGGGCGTAGGCGTCGCGCTCGCCGTCGGGGTGAGCGATTTGGTCGCCGTCGGCTGTGGGATGCGAATGTTGAAGCTCAGGTCCGGACCAAAGAGCGCGCCTTTCTCTGTTTGCAGGCGCCAAACTCCGGAATAATCGCCCTGGTAGCGCGGAGCAATCAGGTCAACCGAGATATTCATCACCCCTCCAGGCGCCAGGTCGCCGATTCTGGTCGGAGATTTACCGCCGAGCAGATTCCCGCTAATAAATACCAGCTGATAAGCGCTCCACGAGCAGGTTCCGGTGTTTTGCACGCGCCAGATCTTGGTAAAGGTTTGCCCGGGCTCCAGCACCGTTCCAGGGGGGATGCTGACATCCTGCAGCAGCGCGGCCTGGGGCGCGCACTCAGTCGGACTGACCCGCATAGTCGGGCTCGCGGTTGGGGTTGGGGTTGGCGGGGCAAGGGTGGGTGTGGGGCTGGGCGTGCCCACCAGCACTGCGACTTCAGCTTTAGCGATGCGGCGTTCCTTCGCGTTCACTGCCACGACGCTGATTAGCACCGGGCCTTCTGTGGTTGGAATCCAGGGCTGTTTGACGATGGCTGAATAGGCAGTTTCCGGCTCGGAGGAGTCAACACGCACCAGCTCTCCGTTCGCGTAAAGCTCCAACCGCGACCAACCGCGCCGCGCGGTAACCTGTGAGATGATTTGGGCCTCCTGGTATACAGGCAGAAAAGCCCCGGAGGAAGGAATGACAACAATCACCAGATTATCCGGGCGGGAAGAGCATGCGCTGGCGCTTAGAATCAGCGAGAATAAAAGCGGAAGGAGAATGCGAATGTAGAGATTTTTGTTTTTGGTCACGGCGCGATTTTGATGAATACGTCCTGTCAGCATCATTACGAAGCACTCAGGTCAGCCTGTAAGCCGTATTCTGTCGGGGATGTGCATCTATCTCGACGACCTGTCACCAGGCCGCTCATGCGGTCTACCCGGAGATCAACAGCGCCGAGCCAGCGCTGGCATCCGAAGATGCTTCTCTCCTGTTTGACCTTGCACCGGAAGGGGGTTGCCTGGCCGCGGGCATTGCTGTCCGCGCCGGTGGTCTCTTACACCGCCTTTTCACCCTCACACGCCTGCGCGTGCGGTATGTTTCTGTGGCCCTGTCCAGAAGCTTGCGCCTCTCCAGGCATTACCTGGCTTCCTGCTCTGTGGTGTACGGACTTTCCTCACTGCCTGATTGGCAGCGCGCACACCCGACTGACCTGAGTGATTTCATCATATCCAAAACAGGATTAAAAGTCAATCGGATGGGCTGCCGGCGCGGGGTGGAGACGGCCGCAAGCTCGTCCCGGCCGTGATGAAGACGCGAACATCGCAAACAGAAAACACTGAAAATGCGTGTAAACCCAGCATTTTTGCGGTAGAATAACTGCCGACGGCGGTTTTACCTGATTTAACTCTCACAGCATCCCAGTTTTAACTGGACATTTTCAGTTTTTGTTGTAAAATAAAAGTTCGTGAAATTGGAATTATCGTTCGGAGGAAGAAGTTGGCAAATATTAAGTCTCAAATCAAACGGAATAAACAGAACCAGGTGAAGCGACAGCGCAACCGCGTTTATCGTGGCGCGGCGCGCACCTTTGTCCGCAAAGCGAATGCCGCAATTAAGAGCGGCGTGGAAGAAACCGCGCAGGCAGAAGTGAAAAACGCCATCAAGGCTCTGGATAAAGCGGTTACCATGGGCGTCATTCACAAGAACAACGCTGCCCGCCGCAAATCCCGCCTGGTTAAGAAACTCAATTCCCTGCAGTAGGCGCTCAGACGGCTTGTTCATACGGGAGCCTTCCGGCTCCCGTATTTGTTGTTAACCGACAAAAACGGCGTGTTCGGAATGATATAATCCACAAAATAAAGCACAGGATAACGGCATGTTTGAACAAGAAAAACAAATTCTGGACGAACTGATTGCCCGCTTTTGCCAGGAGCGTTCCCTTCCGACGGGCAAACTTGAGTGGCGCAGTATCCCTTTCAGCGGGGAATGGGGCATCGCGGCGCCGCTTTTCCCTTTGGCTGCCGCTGACCCGGCCCGGACGCAGCCGGTGCCGCAGCACGCCCAGGCGCTTGCCGAAGCGCTGCGCGACAGCATTAAACTGCCTGCTGGCTTCAGCCGCATGGAAGCTGTGCGCGGGTACCTGAATCTCTACTACACGACCAGCGAATACGCCAAAAAGGTTATAGACTCTGTGCTCGCGTCAGGCAGCCGCTACGGCAGCCGCGAGCCTGAGGGCAAACCTATCATGGTGGAGTATTCCAACCCAAACACCCATAAACCGCTGCACGTCGGGCATTTGCGCAATGTCATCCTGGGTGGGTCCACTTGCAATATCCTGGAAGCCAGCGGCAAACGCGTGATTCGCGCCAATTACCTGGGCGATATTGGCCTGCACGTTATCAAGTGGTTGTGCAATTACGAAAAATACCATCAAGGGGAACAGCCTGGAGAGGACAAAACCCGCTGGATGGGCGACCTGTTTGCCGAAGCTGACCGGCGCTTTGCGTATGAAGAAGGCTTTGAAGCAGAAGTAAGAGCTTACTTTGCCCGCTGGGACGCGCGCGACCCGCACATTCACGCGCTCTGGAAGGAGACGCGGGAGTGGTCGCTGGAGGGCTTCAAACAGGTTTATGACCTGCTTGGGGAGCACTTTGACAGGATTTACTTTGAAAGTGAAGTGGAAGAGCCCGGAAAAGCGGCTGTCGAGCAGTTGATTAAATCGGGTTTGGCGGAAGACGGCCGCCCGGACCTGCCGGTGGTGGTTAATTTGGACCAGATTTTGGGCACCAAGGAGGAATACCGCGTGGTCATTGTTCTGCGGTCCGACGGCACATCGCTCTATGCCACCAAGGATATCCCGCTGGCGGTGATGAAATTTAATGAATACGACCTGGAAAAGTCCATCTATGTGGTGGATGTCCGGCAGACTCTGCACATCAAACAATTCCGCAAAATTCTGGAGTTGATGGGCTATCCCTGGGCGGATAAAATTCACCACCTTGCCTACGAGATTGTCAACCTGCCCGGCAATGTGACCATGTCCTCGCGTGAAGGAACGGTAGTCCTTCTGGACGACCTTATCCGTGAAGCCACCCGCCGCGCGTTGGAAGTGGTACAGGAGAAAAATCCTGAATTAGATCCCGCTCAAATGCAAGCGATTGCAGAAGCGGTTGCTCTGGGGGCAATCAAGTATCCGATGCTCTCCAGGGAAAATACCAAGATGGTGACCTTTGATTGGGAGAGCGCGCTGGATTTCAACGGACAGTCCGCGCCATATATCCAATATGCGCACGTCCGGGCGAACAGCATTCTCAGAAAGGTTGGCTTTCAACAGGAAAGCGGTGCCGACTTTGGCATGCTGACGCACCCAAGCGAAGTGGATTTAGTTGAGCTGATTGCGCGCCTGCCTGAGGAAGTGCAGCGCGCGGCCAGGGAACTCAAACCGAATTTGCTCGCCAATTACGCCTACGATCTGGCGAAAGGTTTTAATGATTTTTACAACCAATGTCCGGTCATAAACGCAGAGCCCGCCCTACGGGCAGCCCGACTGGCGTTGGTCGCGGCAGCGCGCTGGTGTCTTGGCAACACGTTGAGACTTTTGGGAATCCGCGCGCCCGAAGTGATGTAAAATGAAGCGTTACTAAAACAATAAACAAAAGGAGATTACGTTATGAGTCGTATCCGCACAATCATCATGGGGGCAGCAGGTCGGGATTTTCACAATTTCAACACCTTCTTCCGTGATAACGAGAAGTACGAAGTTGTGGCATTCACCGCCACGCAAATACCTAATATCGAAGGCAGGAAATATCCGGCCGCCCTGGCGGGCAGTCTTTACCCGAATGGTATCGATATTTACCCCGAAGCGGAACTGCCCCGGCTGATAAAAGAACTTCAGGCGGATGAGGTTGTTTTTGCTTACAGTGATGTGCCGCATTCCTATGTGATGCACAAAGCCTCTGAAGTAAACGCTCTCGGCGCTGATTTTCGACTGATGGGCCGCAATACCACCCAGGTCAAGTCCATCAAACCGGTCATCGGCGTCTGCGCTGTGCGCACTGGTTCCGGAAAAAGCCAGACCACACGAAAAGTTGCCTCAATCCTAAGGAATATGGGGTACAAAGTGGCTGCCATCCGCCATCCAATGCCTTACGGAGACCTGGTCAAGCAAAAGGTTCAGCGCTTCGCGACTTATGCCGACCTGGATAAGCACGAGTGCACCATCGAAGAGCGCGAGGAATACGAACCTCACATCGACGCGGGTGTGATTGTCTATGCCGGCGTGGATTATGAAGCCATCCTGCGCGAAGCAGAAAAAGAAGTGGATATCATCCTGTGGGACGGCGGAAATAACGATTTCCCGTTCTATGTCACTGATTTACTGATTGTTGTCGCGGATCCGCACCGCCCCGGGCACGAATCAGAATATTATCCGGGCGAAACCAATGTGCGCATGGCGGATGTCTTCGTCATCAACAAAGTGGATACTGCCAATCCGGACAGCGTTATTGCGGTGCGCGACAATCTGTTCCGCATGAATCCTAACGCGATTGTGGTGGAAGGTGCCTCGCCCATTTTTGTGGACAATCCGGAAGCCATCCGCGGCAAGCGCGTGTTGGTCGTCGAGGATGGGCCGACACTCACTCACGGCGGCATGGCGTACGGGGCGGGCTATGTTGCTGCCCGACGTTACGGCGCGGCTGAAATTGTGGACCCGCGTCCCTTTGCGGTCGGCAGCATCCTGGAAACCTACAAGAAATACCCCGGCACGGGAATCATCCTCCCCGCGATGGGGTACGGCGAGCAGATGGTCCGCGACCTGGAGAAGACGATTGAAAACGCCGACGTGGACATGGTTGTGATTGGCACGCCCATCGACCTGACCCGCGTTTTGAAGCTGAACAAGCCCAGCCAGCGCGTCCGCTACGACCTGGAAGAAATTGGCAAACCGACCCTGACCGATATTTTGACAGCGAAATTTGGCAAGTAGCCCTTTAAAAGCTTAACCCAAAGGTGTTTCAGGGGTCAGGTATGCCTGACCCCTGATTTATAATGAGGGCGGCAATTAATTAAACGAGGAAACAAGATGTTCATCGATTCAGTGACTATTACAGTGGAGTCCGGCAAGGGTGGGGACGGCATGGTGCACATGCACCGCGAAAAATACCGACCCAGAGGCGGACCTGACGGCGGCGATGGGGGCAAAGGCGGCAGCGTCATCCTTCAGGTCGTTCCGACGCTGAACACCCTGAACAAATTCCATCACAACGAGGTTTTTACCGCGGAGAATGGAAAGAACGGCGGTCCTTCCAATCAATCGGGGAAATCCGCGCCGGATTTAATCATTCCTGTTCCGCCGGGAACCATCGTCTACGATGAAGAAAGCGCCCAACTGCTGGGCGACCTGGTGAAGCCCGGGCAAACACTGGTTGTTGCCAAAGGTGGGCGCGGGGGCAGGGGCAACCAGCATTTCGCGTCTTCCCGCAACCAGATGCCGCTTACTGCGGAGCGCGGCGAACCAGGAGAAGTCAAAACTCTCCGGTTGGAGCTGAAGTTAATCGCGGATGTCGGGCTGATTGGAATGCCTAACGCTGGCAAGTCTTCATTCTTGGCGGCCACGACCAATGCCAAACCAAAAATCGCGGACTACCCGTTCACCACATTGGAGCCAAACCTTGGCGTGGTCGAGTTGGACCAGGAAAACAGTTTAGTGCTGGCGGATATTCCGGGCTTGATTGAAGGCGCGCATCAGGGCGTTGGTCTTGGATATGATTTTCTCCGCCACATTCAGCGCACTCGGGTGCTAATCCATATTCTGGATGGACTCTCCCCTGACCCTTATGATGATTACCTCACCATCAACCAGGAGCTGCAGCTGTTCGACGAACGCCTTGGAAGGCTTCCACAAATTGTGGTCTTCAACAAGATGGATTTGCCCGACGCTGCCGCTGCTTTTGAAGGACTGCGGAAAAAATTCGCTCAGGAAGGCAAGGAACTGCTGCCGATATCCGCGGTCGCCCAGACCAATCTTAAAACAGTTTTGTGGCGCGCGCATGAAGCTCTCAAAGAAGCGCCAATTGAAGAAGTGGAACCTGAGCTTCCAGTCTATCGCGCTGAGGAAGACCCCCGCGGATTTACTATCGAGAAGGAAGATGACCTTTGGGTAGTACGCGGCAAGATTATTGAGCGCGCCGCTGCGATGACTTTTTGGGATCAACCCGGTTCTGTCAGGCGCTTCCAGCGCCTGATGACCGGCCTGGGAGTGGAGAAAGCTCTCCGGGAAGCTGGCATCCAGGAAGGCGATACTGTCAGCATTGGCGATTATGAGTTGGAGTGGCAGGATTAAAAGTGTTCACCGACTGGGTGAGGGGGGCACCCAATCGGTGAACGGCACAATTTAACCACAAGCAAAAAATATTGTCAAGGGCTTGTTATCCTGTAATTACAGGTTATTACGTAGCTGAAACAAAGCAATATTACTTTCGAGTCCTTAAGGCCGGCTGCTGGCATGGATGGCTGTATCTTGTGCAATAACAGCTCCCGGGCTGTTTTCTAATCGAGAATCAACTTCTCGGTGCCAGCCAGGCGGTCCAGGATGCGCTGCGTGACGAGATCCAGCTGCTCCGGTTTATTCACAAAATCCACCGCATCGCTTTCGATGGTAAGAACGGGGCAGAGGTCAAAACTGTCAATCCATTCCGCGTAATACTTATCAAGCAAGGCCAGATAGTCCGGATCTATACTGTCTTCAATTGAGCGCGCCCGGATTTGGATGCGCTTGAGCAGGACGTTCACAGGCGCCTTGAGGAAGATCAGCAGGTCCGGCCTGGGAAGAGTGCTCACAATCAGGTCGTAAAGGCGCAAATAGGCCTGATATTCCCTGTCCTGAAGGTTGCCCATGGCATTCAGCGCCCGCGCGAAGATGCGCGCGTCCTCGTAGATGCTGCGGTCGATGATGGCTGAACGCGGCGACTGGGCCAGTTCGATGTGCTGCGCGGCGCGGTTTCCCAGGAAATACACCTGCAAATGGAAGGACCACTGGCGCATATCTTTATAAAAATCGGCAAGGTACGGATTGTCGGAGACGGATTCGTAGGCTGTCTGCCAGCCGAGTTTTTCGCCGACCAGCCGCGTCAGAGAGGTTTTTCCGCTGCCGATATTGCCGGCCATCAGTACGAATTTCTTAGATCTTAGCTTAGAGGTCATCTTATCCTTTTTGGGGTGGGTAATGGCTTCGCAGGAAGGTTTGGACTGAAGAGAGGAACGCTTCAGGGGCGTCGTAATGCAGGTAGTGGCCCGCGCCGGGGATGCGGCACCACTGCATGCCCGGGACCGTTTTCAGGGCCTCCTGGGCAAAACCATCCGAAATCAAGCTGCCCCGGCTGTTCTCTCCGCTGATAAGCAGGGTTGGGAATGTGAATTTCGCGGCGGTTTCCCGCCAGTGCAGTTGTTTTTGGGGCGGCTGTAAAAACCATTGGGTATCAAAGCGCAGCTTGGATTCAGCCCAGGCTCTTCGGGCGGATTCGTTCCAATGGGGGAAGTGCTTGGCGCAGTAGGCCAGCGCCTGTTCCGGGCTGCCCGCGGCCAGGCTCGCGATCGCAGTCGGGTTTGCCGCGCTGTAACTGTCTTGCGGGATTACAGGCAGAGCCGCAGGGTCGAACCAAGGGATATCCTCCAGGATGAGCAGCACGGTAAGTTCAGAGTGTTCCGCCGCGAACTGAGCGGCAGTGAGAGCGCCAAGCGAATGACCCAGAAGGGCTGCCTTTGCCAGGCGCAGTTCCGCGAGCAGGTCCGCAAGGTCTTGTTTAAGGTCTACGAGAGTGCCGGGGGTTAGTCGGTCGGATTTACCGTGACCAATCATGTCCGGCATGACCAGGTCGTATTCATTTTCCAATCCTCGCGCGAGGTCAAACCAGGTGGAACTGTCTTCCGTGAAGCCGTGCAAAAGAACAACAGGCGGCCGACTGCCGCCAGTGCGCGTGTAAGTCAGCCGCTGCCCCCGGATAAGACATGTACCTTCGGTCCAACTGCTCGTAGGACTTATCCTTTGGTAATTAGCACTCGCTGTGTCCGCAAGTATAGCACTTGCGGCAGCCTTCTTCGTAAATCAGGGTGGCCTGACCGCACTCGGGGCAGAGTTCGCCGATTGGTCGGACTTCTTTTTTATCATCGAGGAAGGGAAGCGGTTCGCCCTGGGGAGGCTCCGGCTCTTCTTCCTTCTCCCAGTGCTGCTGGAAAAGGTATTCATCCAGCGCTTTGGCAATTCCATCCGGCAGTGAGCGGACGCGATTTGGACCAAAACCCAAAGACCTGCCGCCGCCTATGCCAGCCAGCTGCTCCATGACCACTTTCAAGCGCTCTCTTGGCTCGATAGACGACGCGATTCGCAAAACATAAGAAATCAGGCGCCCGAGCGCTTCTGAGTGCGCGGCAGTTTCCGAGCCTGCCTTGGCTGTGTTGATAAAGACTTCAAAGGGTTGGTCGCCGCCGTTCTCGTTGATGGTGATGAAGGCTTTGCCAAGCGGCGTCTCGATAGAATAGGTATAGCCTTTCAGGATGCGAGGCCGGGGTTTTTTGGCATCCTTCCAGAATGCCGGCTGGCTGACCGCCGCTTCGGCTATTGGGGTTTGCTTTTCCTCCGCCACGGCCTGCTTGGCTTGCATGGTCGCCTTGGTCTCGAGGACAACCTTCTCCCGGGAGCCGGTGATATAGACGGTGATGCCTTTGCAGCCTAATTTCCAGGCTTCCATAAATGCGTCAGCGACTTCCTGAGGGGTGGTGCCAGCCGGGAAGTTGATGGTCTTGCTAAGGCTGTTATCCACAAACCGCTGCAAGGCTGCCTGCATGCGGATGTGTTCGTGCGCGCTGATATCCGCCGACACGACATACACATTGCGCATAGCTTCTGGTAGAATGGTGATTTGCTGGCAGGTCCCGGCTTCTATGACCTGGCTGATGATTTGTTCTTTCTGTTCGGGGGTGAAATCTGCTTTGTCCAGGGCGGCCTGGAAGAGCGGGCTGGTGTAATTCAAGGTCAGGTCCTTGCCGTGGTCATTGACGTGACGGACGTAGGCCAGCGCAAAAACGGGCTCGCAGCCGTATCCTTCGCATCCAGCTACCGTTCCAATTGTTCCGGTCGGGGCGATGGTGGTTTGCGCTGCGTTGCGGATGCCGTATTGGCGGATGCCATCCACAACCGCCTGCCAATCCACTGCCGGCCGGCCCCAATCCCGGGTATACGGGAACAAAGGTTCCGGGGGCGACCAGCGTAAATTCTCAGGGTCATAGATGCTGCCTTTGATTACCGGAAAAGGTCCATTCTCCCGGGCAAGATTGATGCTGGTCAGCATACTGTGATAGCGGATAAATTCCATCACCTGACCGGCAAATTCAAGCGATTCTTCGGAGCCGTAACGGACGCCTACATGGTACATCAAGTCCGCCAGTCCCATAATGCCAAGGCCGATGCGGCGGGCATTCAGGGCTGATTGTTTCAGTTCAGGAATCGCGGGCACATAAGCGTTTTTATCCACCACATGGTCCAAAAAGCGGGTAGCCAGAATAGTTGTCTCGCGCAGTTTCTCCCAGTCGACTTTCCCATCGGGCGCGCAGTGGGTGGCAAGATTTACGGAGGCCAGGCAGCAGTTTTCGTAGGGTCCCAGCCATTGTTCGCCGCAGGGGTTGGTGGCTTCCAGGTCGTATAAGTGCGGCACGGGGTTTGTGCGGTTGGCCGCGTCCAGGAAGAGGGCGCCGGGTTCGCCGTTGTGATGCGCCTGTTGAACGAATTTGTTAAAGATTTCGCGCGCTTTGACCGTTTTATAGGTGCGAATCGGGATTCCGGCGCGCTCCGCGGCCTCTAACGTGCCGGAAAAATTTTTATATGCAGGATTGCTTACGTCTGGAAATCGCAAATCCCAATCCGCGTCCTCTTCGACCGCCCGCATGAAAGCGTCTGTAATCGCGACGGAGATGTTGAAATTGGTAATGGCGTTTTCGCTGGTTTTGCAGCTGATGAACTCTTCAATATCCGGGTGGTCAACACGCAATATGCCCATATTCGCTCCGCGGCGTGTGCCGCCCTGGGCGATTTCGCCAAAAGCGTGGTCATAAACCTTCAGGAATCCCACCGGTCCGGTAGCCTGCCCGGAAGAGGTTTTGACGATGGCGCCCTTGGGGCGAATCCTGGAAAAATTAAAGCCGTTTCCGCCGCCTGTTTGTTGAATCAGGGCCGCGTTGCGCAGGGTGGTAAAAATTCCGTCAGAGGCCTTGCCCATATCATCAGAGATGGGCAGCACAAAACAGGCAGCCAGCTGCCCGAGGGGCGTGCCCGCGCCAGTGAAGGTGGGGGAGTTGGGAAAGAAGGATTTGGAAACCAGCAGACGGTAGAACGCCCTGGCTGTTTCTTCAGGATTTTTCTCAGACTCCACATCCGCGATGTGCCAGGCAATGCGCCAGAACATCTCTTCAATGCTTTCCACAGGAGTGCCGTTCTCGTCTCTGCGCAGATAACGTCTGGTGAGGATTTGTCGGGAATTTTCACTCAGAGAGATGGCGGGTAAATCAGAAGGCATTGGGGGGGTCGGCAAGAGCCCCGCGGAAGGGGTGACTGATGGTTCCATTGTCTGTCCTTATTTGGTTTCTTCGGAAAGCAAATGATCAATTTCGTTGCGGATGGTATGCAGGTCATCCATCCGCAGGTACACGATGGCATAGCGAACGTAGGCAATATGGTCAAGTTCTTTTAGGCCTTTGATTGCCAGATCTCCAACAATCCGGGAATTCACTTCCGGGCGGCCTTTTTTTTGCAGCTCGGCTTCGATGGAGCTTGCCAGCTGCTCCAGAGAGGCTGCAGAAACGGGGCGTTTGGCGCAGGCAATGCGCAAACCCTGCAGCAGTTTTTCCCGGTTGAATTCTTCTCGCGTGCCGTCGCGTTTGATGAGCATTGGGGTAACAAGAATCGCCCGTTCCATTGTGCTGAAACGCTGATGGCAGGATGCGCATTCCCTGCGCCGGCGTATGCCGCCGTGCGAATCTTTGGTAGTATCGATGACCCTGGAATCCGGGTGCTGACAAAACGGGCAATTCATCGCATCCTCCTTTACAAGATTTACCCCAATATATGGTGGTGGCTTACCTTTTCTCCCCCACCTATAAGGTTTTCAGATTTTAGCATGCTTTTGGGATAGGGACAAGGTTATATTCGGGCTCAACCTTAAAAAATGCGGGACTTTAAGGTTGAACCTGCGCCCATAGTTAATGTTGGAACAGGATTTTACCAGTTGCAACCCGGTCAGGATTTCCTCTGGCTTTTCTCGTTGACAACTCCTGCGCGAGCGCGTTTTGGCTGAAATTAGATATCCATGTCAAGCCCATGTATTTTTGTAATATCGCCTGAGGTATTAGGACTTGCAGATAGGAAAGAACCGGGCTGCTATGAGCGAAAAATGTGCCCTTCTTTATGTTTATCTTCAATGTTTGCTGTAAGCCCTTTGCTAGGTCATGCGAAAACAAACAGCAATCGTGTTTCCATGTGGGGCTGAAGGTTAAAATCAAACACTGCCCTCATTCGGTTCTCATTGAGCCAGTGGGCAGCGTCGAATCCTAACGATGGAAACTAAGGCAGGTAAAACTGCTCGGCCAGGCGCGGTAAATGGCGCTCTTTCAGAGTTCTTCCTTGTGATTCCGGCCCGGTATGCTTCCTTCCTCCGCTGATAACGGGGAGGAAGGAAGCCATTGAGCGTAAAGAACCCAAGAGGAGGTCAGGCGCGCTAATCTGGACTAGTACCCCTGCTGGTCGCGGCGTTTCCGAAGGAAGGTTGGCACGTCGATATCCGCGCCGGAAGCATACGAATAGTCTTCGGCAGGTTCCTTCGCTTTGGGCTCAGGTTCCGCTCTTCTTAGGTAATCCGCGGTTGTTACCTTCTCCGGTTTTCTGGGGGGCGCGCTATGAAAAAACGCGTTGCTCTCCACCTCTGCAGGAGTATGGGCACTATCAAATCCGGTTGCGATTACGGTGATGCGAACTTTGTCGCCCATGGACTCATCGACCACTGCACCAAAGATAAGGTTTACATCGGGGTGAGCGGTTTCTTTGATGATGTCCGCTGCCTGATAAACTTCATACAGCGAGAAGTTCGAACCGCCGGTCATGTTGAAGATAATACCGCGGGCGCCGTTGATGGTCACATCCAGGAGCTGGCTGGAGATTGCCTGCCCGGCGGCTATCCTGGCGCGGTCTTCACCGGAGGCTTCGCCAACAGCCATGAGCGCGGCACCGCCTTCGGACATGATGGTGCGAACGTCCGCGAAGTCCAGGTTAATTAATCCGGGAATGGTAATCAGCTCGGATATGCCCTGAATGCCCTGGCGCAAGACGTCATCCGCGATGCGGAAAGCGTCCTGCAGAGGAACATTCTTGCTTACGATTTGCAGCAGCCGGTCGTTGGGGATGACGATTAAGGTGTCAGCGTGTTCCTTCAGCCGCATGGCGCCTTCTTCCGCCGCTTTCGCGCGGTGATTGCCCTCAAAGCTGAATGGGCGGGTGACCACGCCAATGGTCAGCGCGCCAATTTCCTTGGCGATTTGCGCTACCACCGGAGCGGCTCCGGTGCCTGTTCCGCCGCCAAGGCCTGCTGTGACAAAGACCATGTCGCTGCCTTTCAGCACCTCATACAGCTCTTCGGCTGATTCTTCCGCGGCTGCCTGACCAATTTTTGGGTCACCGCCGGCTCCGAGGCCGCGCGTGGCTTTCTCGCCAATCCGCACGCGCGTTGGCGCGCTGGATTTGAGCAGTGCCTGGGCGTCGGTATTAATCGCGATGAACTCGATTCCCGAAAGACCTTCGGCGATCATGCGGTTGATGGCATTGCAGCCTCCGCCGCCGACGCCTACTACTTTGATTCTTGCGTTTAGTTCAGTCTGTTTAGCATCCATTTCGATTCTCCTCTTGAATAACAACTATTACGGCAACAATTTCCCAAACCAACTCTTTATCTTCTCCGCTTTGATATCGAATGGTTTTTTGGATTTTCCAGAATGCTCCGCAGCAATCTGGTTTGTCTCACTCATCAAAATTGCCCACTGCAGCAGCCCGACGCTGGTCGCGAAGGCGGGTGTGCTAATCTGGTCAGTCAATCCGACCATTTTTTCCGGTTTTCCGATTCTGGCAGGCAAACCGGTGACGCGCGTGGCCAGTTTGCGAATCCCTGGCAGCAGACTGCTGCCGCCCGTCAGTACCAGGCCGGCCGGCAGCATTCCATCGTAGCCCGAACGCTTAATTTCCTTGTGGACGAGCATGAATATTTCCTCCACGCGGGCTTCGATAATATCGGTCAGTTCCCGACGGGAGACTTTTCGGCTTTGTTCTGAACCGAACGACACAATGTTAAAGCTTTCATCCTCTGGAATTTCTTCCAGCACCGCGTAGCCGTGATGCAGTTTGACTTCTTCCGCCACTTCCACCGGCAGCCGGAGACCCTGGGCAATATCCGAGGTCACGTGCCCGCCGCCAACATTCAGGACATTCGTGTACCAGACATCGCCGTCGATATAAATTGCCAGGTTAGTCGTTCCGCCGCCCAGGTCCACCACCGCCACGCCCATGGCGCGCTCGGAATCCGAGAGGACCATCTCTCCCGCAGCCAGTGGGTTCAGGACAAATTGCGAAACCTGAATGCCGGCCATCGAAACGCACTGGCGCAGGTTTTCCACTGTGGAGGCCGAAGCAGTGATGATGTGCGCCTCGACTTCCATCCTGAAACCGTGCATTCCTACGGGTTTGCGAATCCCATTCTGCCCATCAACGGTGAAACCGCGCTGAATGACATGAATGATTTCGCGGTCGTGAGGGACGGCAACTGCCTGGGCGGAATCCAGGGCGCGGTAGACATCGTCCTGGTCTATGACCCTGCCGGAAATACCCACGACCCCGCGGCTGTTCATGGAACTAACGTGAGAACCAGCCAGGCTCACCAGGGCGCTGTTGATTTCGTAACCCGAGGTGCGTTCAGCTTTCTCGATGGACCGCGCAATGGACTGCGACGCCGAGTTTATATCCACGACGGTTCCTCTGCGGATTCCTTGGGAAGGTTCAATCCCGACGCCCAGGATGCGTAGGTTGGTGCCATTTTCGATGCGGGCAACCAGAGTGCAGATTTTTGAGGTACCAATATCAAGTCCTACTACAATGGGCTCTTCCATATTAATGCTCCAATCGATAATAAGGTGCGTGTAAGTATTCGAGGTTGATAAGAACAGGTTGCAAGTTTCTCTCCAAAAGATGGGCAACAATTACTTGATACTCTGCCAGTTTCATATCGATATCTTTTGGGTCTGTTCCAAGATAGACCTGCCACCCTTTGGGGTCGGTCCAGCCCAAGCCGTGTTCCGGGCTGTACAACAGCGCGGTTCCTTGCGGCAGTATTGGCCGCAGCTTGAGGACCATCTCCACAAACTGCGGGTCAACTGAAGGCTTTGGCTCTGCAGGAGCCTGGTCCGCTTCCTCTGGCAGGGCTGATTCCTGCGCTGACGCGTAACCCAAAGGACGGGGAGGTTCGCCGCTGGCATGCACGGTCAGCGGAATGCTGGCTTCTCCGCGCACAGGAAAGGTGTAGCCTTTTTCATCCACCCAATAGAGCGGGGTGTCATTTTCTACCCATGTGATGGCGGGGATGCGTTCCTGCACGGAGACGTTCACCTCTGCCGGAAAAGAGACGCTGACTTCCGCGGAGGCAATATCGGGAAATGCCGAGACGATTTTTTCCTTGATTTGGTCCGGTGTGATTTTGATGACTTGCGTGCCTTCCAGGTCAATCGTATCCAGAATTTCCTGAGCGGATACGCGCACAGCGCCGTTCAGGTTGATGGAAGAAATCAGGAAGGTGGGAGAAGAACTGACCAGATAGATGCCAATTCCTGCCAGAATCGCGAGAAGCGCCGAAGCCAGCCGCCAGCTGAGTTTGACCATTGGCAGGGAAGGAAGTTCGATTTCTGTGCCGGAAGCTTCGGAGTGAACATAAAACTTGCGGCGGTGCTGCGTGTACGCAGAGGAGGTCGGTTTGGCCATGTTCAAATCCGCCCGCCGTACTGTGACGCGCGCTGAACTCTCGGCATTCCGTTTGGAATACTTTTCCGGCTGCGGAATTGGCTTACGGCGCGCGGGTTCAATGCTGCGGCGCGCTCTTACCTGGTCCGCTCTGGTCATATTCTCGTAACGAGGTGCCATCTTAATCCCTAATCCTCATACTTTCGAACGGTCGCATCCTGGTCCGCTTTGCGCTCCAAGGCGAGCGCAATGAGGCGGTCTACCAGGTCCGGGTATTCCAGACCGGAGACTTTCCATAGTTTTGGATACATACTGATGTTGGTAAATCCCGGCATGGTGTTAATCTCGCTCAGAAAAAGTTCACCGGAATCTTTATCCAACAGGAAATCCACCCGTGAGAGCCCGGCGCCGTCCACCGCGCGGTAAGCCCGCAGGGCGTATTCCTGGATAGTGCGGGTGGTCTCCTCATCAAAAGGAGCGGGAATGATGGTTTCCGGGTCGCCGCTCAGATATTTGTCCTTGTAGGTGTAGAACTCATCTAGCGGGACAATTTCTCCCGGGACGGAAACAACAGGGTCGTCGTTTCCAAGCACGCTGATTTCAATCTCGCGGGCGTTGATGCCGCGCTCTACCAGCACGCGCCGGTCGAAACGCGCAGCTTTTTTCAATACGGCGCGAAGTTCTTCACGACCCCGGGCTTTGCTGATACCCACGGAGGAACCAAGATTGGCGGGTTTCACGAACAGTGGGTAGGCGGATACGGCCTCGGAAAGGGCAACGACATCATCGAGATAATTGTTGATTTGACTGCGGCTGAAGACGCGATACGGAAGCACCGGGATGCCCGCGTTGTGGAGAAGGTCTTTGCAGACTGCTTTATCCATGCAGGCGGCGGAAGCCAGTACACCCGCGCCGACATAGGCGCAGTTGAGAATTTCGAATAAGCCCTGGATGGTGCCGTCTTCCCCGAATGTGCCGTGCAGGACCGGGAAGATGACATCCAGCTCCGAGAGCAGCTCCAGCTTTTCGCTTTCGAGACGATAGAGTCCCACTTTGCCCGCGATATTGAGAAGGCTTACTTCGTACAGGCTGCTGGTATCGCCTTGTTCAAACGCTTTCAGGGCGTCCGGCCCGCTCAGCCAGATGCCGTCCAAAGTAATCCCGATTTCAATCACGTTATACTTTGCGGGGTCCAGGACGTCCCGGACAGACCGGGAAGACCTGAGCGATACCGCGTGTTCCCCCGAACGACCGCCAAACATTAATCCGAGGTTGAGCTTAGTCTTCGTCATCAAATTCACCTATCAATTCAATTTCAAGTTCCAGCGCGACGCCGAATTTTTCCATGACAGTTTTCTGCGCCAGGCGGATCAGCTTCAGGTATTCCTGCGCGCTGGAATTGCCGTCATTCACAATGAAATTCGCGTGCAAGCCGCTGAAACGGGCATGACCATCCTGCAGTCCCTTCAGCCCTGCTGCTTCAATCAGCCTTCCCGCGTAATCTCCGGGCGGGTTCTTGAAGGTTGAGCCGGTGGACGCGCCGGTGGGTTGCGTGGCCTGCCGTTTTTCCGACATCTCCATCAAGGTTTTCCAGGCGGCTTCCCGCGAACTGCGTTCGGCTTGCAGGGTGGCAGAAAGGATGAGAACATCTTTCTTTTCCCGCTTTAAGCAGCTGCTGCGGTACGCGAATTTAAGGTCTTCGGCTGTTAAAGTCACTTCTCCCTCGCCGCGCAGCAAAGCCTGGATGGAAATGAGCGACCTGGAAATATCCGAACCGAAGGCTCCGGCATTTCCGTAAACCGCGCCCCCAACCGAACCAGGCACGCTGCCGGCCCACTCCAACCCGCTGAGACCGCGCAAAGCGCTTTGGCGGGCAATATTGCTGAGGTTTGCGCCGCTTTCAGCGAAAATCGTTGGCGGCTCCTTTTGGGTGTTTATCCGGATGTTGTGGCAGTGATTCAACAGGATAATGCCCGCGTAACCTTTATCGCTGACCAGAATGTTTGAGCCGCTTCCAATCAGTTTGAACGGAACATCCAGGTCCCACAGCGTGTTCGCGGCTTCCCGCATTTCGTCCAGGGTATTGACCGCAATCAACCCCAGGGCGGGGCCACCCACCCGTGAGGTGGTGTAGTTGGCCATGCGCACATTCTCCTGCAGCCGGCCGCCAAAGATTTCCTGTAATTTGCGGATTGGAACGCTCATCATGCCTCCTCCCCGCTCTTACTAAGGATTCTTTCCCGCAGCAGGGCGCAGATTTGCGGGCCCTTGCCGGCGGAAAGGAAGACGACAACATCGTTGCCGCATAACTGCTGACTGATGGCTTCCACAAGCGCCGCGTAATCCGGGAAGTACTGGGCCTTTCCCTGCGGCATCAGATCCACAACCGCCTGCGGGGTAAAGCCGTCATCCGCCTCGCGGGCGGCGTAAATGCGGGTAATCATGACCGCGTCGGCCAGCTCCAGCGCGCGGGCGAATTCCGCTTTCAGCGTTTCGGTGCGGGTGAAGGTATGGGGCTCCCAAACCGCCCAGATTTTCTTGTGAGGGAACAGGTCCCGCGCGGCGCTCAGAGTCGCGCGAACCTGCGTCGGATGGTGTCCGTAGTCGTTTATTAAGACCTCACCGGCGCTTTCAAACACGATTTCGAATCGGCGCTCGGTGCCGGCGTACTCTGCCAGGGATGGGGCGCAATCCGCGGGGCTGCCGCCCAGCACATCCACGACCGTTAGCGCGGCAGCAGCGTTCGCCACATTGTGTTTTCCCGGCAAGCGCAAAGCAAATTCCCCCAGCTTTTCGGGCGCACGATGGGATTTAACGCGCGTCAGGCTAAAGTGAGAAGCGCTGCCGTCCCAGGCGTAATCCGAAATGCGGTAGTCGCAGTCCTCGCTGAATCCGTAAGTGATTAAGGCGATATCCGTGCGCAAATCCCGTTTCATCAGAGCGGCCACACCCGGATCGTCCCCGCAAAGGATGGTTTTTCCATTGGGCACTGCGCGGTTGATAAAGTTTTCGAACGCGTGCAGATAATCCTCCATGGTAGGGAAACAGTCCGGATGGTCGTGTTCAATATTGGTCACCACCGAAACCTGGGGGGTGAGGCCAAGGAACATGTTGTCGTACTCATCGGCTTCGATGACAAAATGTCGGCCGACGTCCCAGCGGGCATTCGTGCCCAGCTCTTTGATTTCCGCGCCCACGATGAAACTTGGATCGTAGGTGAGAGCGTCCAGCATGCAAATGAGCATTGCCGTGGTTGTGGTCTTTCCGTGGGAACCAGCCACCGCGATTGTTTCTTTTCCCCAGGTGAGCTCGGAGAGGAAGCCTTCCCGCTTGATTACCGGGATGCCGGCGGCTCGGGCTGCAGTCACCTCCGGGTCATCATCCCGCACAGCGGAAGACCGCACGACGAGGTCCGCGCGCAGGGCCAACTGGGGATTGTGCCCCAGCGCCACTTGCGCGCCGCGTTTGCTGACCATCTGGAAATAGGCAGATGCCGTCAGGTCAGAACCGCTCACCTGGTACCCCTTTTCAAGGAGCACCACGGCAATCGCCGACATGCCAGTTCCACCAATTCCAATCAAGTGCACGCGCTTCATCAGACAAAAGCTCCAATCAGCATGAAGAAAGCAATCACGACCGCGTAATAAATGACCGGTGCATGCATAAAGGTCGGGAAGGCGGACGCGAGGATTTTCGCGGCGCTCTGACCCATTTCCGTCGCGAGGTCCGGCGGTGTAATCGCTTTGAAGGGATAATTTGCTTCTGCCAGATAAAACCAGAGCGAACTGACGATCATGTACCCGTTGATGGCTCCCATCAGACCGCCCGCAAGCATGTCGCGGAAAGGTCCGCGCTGAAAACGGATGTTTTCCGCGAACCGGCGCAAATTCGGGGTTTGGTAACCAGCAAAGGCGCACACAACGACCACAATGGTATTGATCCAAAAGCGTTTGGAACCGCCCGTGTCTCCGAAGATTCTGGGAATGACCACTTCAATCGTGAAGAGCGCCAGAATACTGGACGCGCAAACCACGATTTCCTTACCGAAACCGCGCATCGCGCCAATCAGGACGAATAAGGCAATTAGCACGTAGAAGAGGACACTCAGGCTGATCATCGTTGGCGCTCCAGTTTCATGTTCCAGCCATCTCCAATAAAAGTTCAGATATTGCCAGCGCCGCGTCTGGGTTGGCCAGCGCGGACATAGCAGCGCTCATTGCTGCCAGGCGCCGCGGGTCTTCCATCAGGGCGGTGATGGTGGGCAGCAGCCTGGTTTTGAGGGACTGGTCCTCCAGCAAAATCGCGGCTCCGCGGTCCACCAGATAATCAGCGTTCACCTTCTGATACTTCCAGGCATAAGGGTAGGGGACCAAAACGGCTGGCAAACCGAAAAAGGGATACTCCCCGAGCGTGGACGCCCCAGCCCTGGAAACAACCAGGTCCGCGCAGGCTAGGGCGGCGCCAACTTCATGCAGGTAGGGGAATGCCTGATAGCGCGGACCGAGTTGTTTGGTTTGGTTTTGAACAACATCCCAATCCAGATGCCCGGTCAGGTGAATCACTTGATAATCCGCGATCAGTTTTTCAGCGATTTCCATCACGGCCTGATTGATTGACCGAGCGCCGCTGCTGCCGCCCAAGAAGAGGATGGTCTTAACTTTGGGGTCAAATCCAAAGTAAGCCCGCGCTTCGTCTTTGCTCCATTTTTTGAGGTCTTCTCTTAACGGATAACCTGTCACCGTAATTTTCTCCTGTTGTTTAAAAAACCTGCGCGATTCCTCCACGCTGACCGCGATGCGGCTGGCGAAGCGGGCAAGTACTTTGAGCGCGAGCCCCGGTTCAATATCCGGAACGAAGAGCACGGACCGCCGTCTGAGCCCCGCCACTGCCATCGGAATGGCCACATAACCTCCCGTGAAGAAGAGCACATCCGGGTTGAACTGCCTGAGCAGCTGACGGGACTTCCGGTAGCCTTTCCAGAGCCGGACGAGGTTTCCAGGCAGCTTCTTGAGGGAAACCCCATGCACACCGGCGGCAGGCACGGCTGTGAAAGGAAGCCCGGCGCGTTCCACCAGCGCCTTCTCCATCCCGCCATCACTGCCGACCCAGAGCAGCTCGTGGGCATCATTCCTCAGGGTTTCCATAACGGTTAGTGCCGGATACACTCCGCCACCGGTCCCGCCCGCGCAAATCAACAATCGCACTGGTCTGGCTCCTTTCTGCAGTTTCTTTTGCCACGCCTTGTCTGGCAACGTTCATCACAATCCCAAGGGCGCCCATGGTCGCGAGCATGCTTGAACCGCCCGCGCTGATGAGCGGCAGGGCATTCCCCGTGAACGGGAATAAGCCCACAATCACGCTGATGTTCATTAATGCCTCAAGCGCAATCCAGTTGATGAGCCCGAAGCTAATCAGCGCTCCAAGCTGGTCCGGCGCGCGTCTGGCAATTACCAATCCGCGCCAGAGCAGCAGCACGTACAGCGTCATGACAAAAATCGCGCCTACCAGCCCTGTTTCTTCTGCAATCACCGCGAAGATGCTGTCCGTATGCGGCAGGGGCAGGCCGGTAAATTTGGTATCCGCTTCACCGATGCCCACGCCGAACACGCCGCCTTTGATAATGGCTTCATAGATGCGCTGAACATGGTAGGAACTGCCGGTCAGGTCTTTGAGGCCGCTCAGATAGTCGCTGATGCGGGCCTGACCGGTGCGGGAAATCGAAACCACAATTGCGCCGATGCCGCCGACAAACACCACAAAAATCAGCAGTTTTTTAAGGTCGCCGCCCGCCAGGAAGAAAAGCAAAATACCCAGCACAACGACAGTCGCGGCTGCGCTCAAATCCGGCTGGAGGACAATCATGCCGGCGGTGACGCCAACGACGAGAAGCAGCGGAAATAAGCCGTCCGAAAGGAGGTTCATCGTCTCGCGGTGAGAGGAGAGCCAGAAGGAAAGGTATAAAATGATGCCGAGCTTGGCGAATTCCGAAGGTTGGAAAGAGCCCTCAAACAGCGCGCGGCTGGAGTTGAAGCGTATGTCGTTGCGGATAAGCACAACCAGCAAAAGAATGATGATGATCCCCAGACCCCAGAAGACGTAGGGTTTGTAGATGTGGTAGTCGATGTAGCTCAGGCCCACAGCCAAGCCAATGGAAAGCAGTACCCACATAATCTGGCGGGTAAAGAGGTAGGTGGGTTCCTTGCCCATGCGCAGAGAAGCGTCCAGGCTGGTGGAATACACCATCAGAAGCCCGATGACCAGCAGGCTGGCAATTATCAGCAGCAGCGGAACGTCAAAAGGCAGTCTGGATGCGCTGCTCCGCCGCGCAGCTGGTTTCACGAAATCATTGGTCACAGCGCGTTCACCCATTGTCTGAAGTACTCTCCTCGTTCCTCAAAATCCTTAAAGGCGTCGTAGCTGGTGCCGCCCGGCGAAAGCAGCACGGTATCGCCTTCGCGGGCGAGTTCCGCGGCTTTAACCACCGCTTCCTGAAGCGTCGCGCACTCAGTAATGGACTGAAGCGTCTCGCCGGCTTGGACGGTTCCCAGCGCCCGGCCAATCAGTCCTGCGGCTTCTCCAAACAGGACGGCATGCCGCACGCGGCTGTGCACTTGCGCAGCCAGCTTATCCCAGGGCAGGTCCTTATCCCTGCCGCCCAAAAGCAATATCAGCGGGCCCTGGAAGGATTCAAGCGCGGCAAGCGTGCGCTCGGGCGCGGTGGCGATGGAATCGTTATACCAATCGGCGCCGCGCACGTTCCGCACGAACTCCAGCCTGTGCGGTACGCCGGTAAACTCTTCCACAGCGCTTTGAATGGCCGGCAGCGCCAGCGAGGCCGCCGCGGCCGCGGCGCAGGCCGCCAGCACATTGCTGATATTGTGCTGCCCGCGCAGTTGAATCCAGTCCAATGGAAGCATTTTCAGCTGCTGACGGTCAATCTGCAGCCAAATGGAGTCTTTCTGTATGTATGTTCCGTATTGAGTCCCCTCAGGACGATTGAAGCCAAAACTGATCAGGTCGCTCTTCAACTGCGAGGATAGGTCCCAGGAGCCAAAATCATCGCGATTCAGAACCGCCACATCTCCCTGGTGCTGAAAATGCAGTATGCGGGCCTTGGCAGCTGTGTAGGCCTGCATGGTCCCGTGCCTGTCCAAATGGTTGGGGGTGATGTTGAGGACAACTGCCACCTGCGGGGAAACTGTCATCAGTTCAAGCTGGAAACTGGAAAGCTCGAGGATGACCAGGTCATCTTCGTGTATCTCCGCCACCTGGTCAATCAGGGGATTTCCAATATTGCCGCCGACCCAGGCGCGCCTGGGGCTGTTCTTCATTTCAAAGTATTTTCGCGCCATCAGTCCGAGCAGGGCGGTGGTGGTGGTTTTTCCTGCCGACCCGGTGATGCCAACAATTGGAGCAGGGCAGGCTTCCATGAAAACCTGAGAATCGTTGGATAGTGTTATTCCTCTGCGAGAAGCTTCCTGCAGGAATGGGATGGTGAGGGGCACGCCTCCCGAAACACAGACCATGTCCGCACCTTCGAGCATTTCCAACGGATGCCCGCCCAGCCGCAGTTCCACGCCGCGGTCCTGCAGCGCTAACGCGTCCGCTGAAAGGGATTCGGGACCGCGCAGGTCTGTAAGGATGACGCGCGCGCCCTGACCCGCGAGGTAGCGTGAAAGCGCTGTTCCCTGACGGGCAGCTCCCAGCACGATGACTTTCATATCCTTCCAGCTTTTCATAATCATCCTAAAAAGGTCAGAGCAAATCCGATCATTGCTCCGATGAGGCCAATCAACCAAAACCGCGCCACAATTTGGTTTTCCTGCCAACCCAGCATTTCAAAGTGATGGTGGATGGGCGATTTTTTGAAAACACGCTTCCCATGGGTGAGCTTGAAGTAAGAAACCTGAATAATGACGCTGAGAAGCTCCGAAACAGGAATAATGGCAATGAGCGGAAGGAAAACCCAGCGCCCGGTCATCAGCGCGACGACTGCCAGCATCGCACCCAAAGCTTGCGAGCCGGTATCTCCCATCATCAGTTCCGCGGGTTTGACGTTGAACCACAAGAAACCTGCCAGGGCGCCGACGATGCAGAAGCAGAAGCGCGCAAGGTAAACCTGACCCTGGAAAATGGCAATAATTCCGTAAGCGCCAAACATGGTCATGCAAATCATGCCGGCCAGCCCATCGATGCCGTCCGTAAAGTTTACGGCGTTCGCCATGGCGACGATGATGAAAGCCGCGATGGGAATGTACCACCAGCCCAGGTTCAGCGGCACGGGAGAAGTCGGCCAGAACAGGTTGGGGACTACCAGCAGCTCCTTCAGGCTGTACGCGATCGCGATGGCGACCAGCGCTTGCAGCGTGAACTTGGTGCGCGCACTCATGCCCAATCCGCGCCTCGGTCCGCGAATACCTTCCCAGTCATCAACAGCGCCAATCAGCGCGAACAACCACAGCGTCGCCAGGGGGACAAAAATTGATGACCCAAAAAGGCGGGAGCCGAACAGGGAGACAGCGTTCAGGATGACGGTCAGGATGGTAATCGGAATCAGGAACATGAATCCGCCCATCGTGGGGGTATTCATCTTCGCCAGATGGGATTCCGGCACGTCCATGCTGATAATCTTGCCAATCTTTAGGTGCTTAAGCAGCTTAATGAACGGAGAGCCCCAAATCACCGTGAGTAAGAAACTAAAACCGCTGATGGCAATAGCCAGGGATGATCCGCGCATCAGGAAACAATCTCCAAACTGGCCACGATAAGGTCCATGTGCATGGCGTGTGAACCCTTAATCAAGGCGATATCATGTTCTTTCAACGTATCTTGCAAATACCGGGCAGCCCCGCTTTGGTCCGGGAACCAGTGGATTTTTTCTGGCGGGAAACCGCTTTCGATCGCGGCCGCCTGCGTCTTGAGGCTGCGCTGACCAACAAGCACTATCTCGTCCGCGACCTGGGCGGCGCGGATGCCAACGCGCTGGTGGCCGTCATCTTCATACTGACCAAGCTCCAGCATGTCGCCAAGCACAGCCACCTTGCGTCCGGAGAGGTCATCGAGCAGGTTCAACGCCGCGAGGGTTGAATCCGGTGAGGCGTTATACGTGTCGTCTATCAGCAGAGCGCCGGAGGCGGTTTTTGTGGTGGCAATGCGCAGCTGCAGATTGCTGGTTTTCAGCGCGTAGAAAATCCAATCCCAGGAAAAGCCAAGGCTGAGCGCCGCGGCAGCGGAACGCAGCATGGTGTAGACCGAATGCCGGCCAATCAGGGGCGCTGTAACATAAAAAGAATCTCCTTGATAATGAATGCGGCAGCGTATGCCTTCCAAACCCATGCTCTCAACTTGGTCAGCCCACAGGTCAGCCTGCGGGCAGAGGCCGTAGGTAAAAACGCGCGCTTTGGTCTTGGCGGCCATAGCGAGCACGCGTTCGTCATCATAATTCAGGATGGCGACACCCTCCGGGGCGGGAGGAAGCGCCTGCACCAGTTCAGCCTTGCCTTGCGCGATGACATCAATCGAACCGGCGCGTTCCGCATGGACCGTACCGATATTGGTCACAATGCCAATCTGCGGCCTGGCAATATCGCACAGCAGTTTTATTTCTCCGGGAACATAAAAGCCCATTTCCAATACCGCGACTTCGTGCTCCTCGGTGAGTTTCAAAATCGAGAGCGGCATCCCGATTTCGTTGTTCAGGTTGCCCGGGTTTTTGAGCGTTACCAGGCGTTTGGAGAGAACGTTTGCTGTCAGTTCCTTGGTGGAAGATTTGCCCACACTGCCTGTGATGCCAATAACCTTGATGTCAAATTGACTGCGCCAATAAGAAGCGATTTTTTGCAGGGCTAGCAGGCTGTCATCTGTCAGCAGGCTGAACGGCGCGCGCTCCGGCAACTTTGGTTCCGCGGCGCGCAGGTCCACAATCGGATAAGCGCTTTGAATTGGGCGGTCAATGACAGCCAGGCTGGCACCGCCGGCAAAGGCGTCATCGACGTATAAATGGCCGTCCGTTCTTTCCCCGCGAAGCGCGAAGAAGAGGCCGGACTCACTGACCGAACGGGAGTCTATGAATGCCTCCGGGAGCTTGAAGTCAAGCTCTCCGATACCGTGCCCAAGAAGGGCTTTCAGGACGTGTTGGAGGGTCAGCATATTAGTGGTCCTCCGCGGATGCCTGCAGGCGAATTTGATCCGGCGGAATATCCATCAGTACCACCAGCTTTTGCACGACTTTTGAGAAGACCGGAGCCGCAACTTCGGAACCCCAGATGCTGATGGTCGGTTTTTCCAGCCAGACATAGACCAGGAACTTCGGATCTTCAGCCGGCCCCCAGCCGACGAAGGAGGTGTTGGTGACCGAGCTGGTATATCCGAAGGGGGTCGGGATTTCAGCTGTGCCGGTCTTCCCGGCAACAGAGTATCCTTCTACCAACGCCACGGAGGACTCCTCCTCAAGAGAGGTAACCAGCATGCGCGTCAGCGTTTCCGCGGTTTCGGCTTTGATGGGATTGCCAACAATGACCGGATTGATTTCGTACTGCTGACCGTCGATGATGATGGCCTTCACGACATGCGGCGCCATCATACGGCCCTCATTGGCTACCGCGCCGATGGCCATGGCCATCTGAATTGGCGTCACCGAGATGCCCTGGCCAAACGAGTTGGTCGCCAGGTCCACTTCATACCATTGGTTGTCGCCGGGCAGTTTCAGCGGCCAGTGCGATTCACCGCCCAGGTCGATGCCGGTATTGCGGTCGAAACCAAAATTCTTCAGGTAGGTATAAAACTTATCCGCGCCGAGCTGCGTGGCAATCCACGACAAACACACATTCAGGGAGTGCTGCATACAGCCGGTCATATCCTGCTCGCCCCAAGCGCCGTAGTTCCAGTTGGTAATCGTGCTGCCGCCAACCATGATTGACCCGGTGTCGTTAAAGATTGTGTCCGGTTTCACCGCGCCGGCGTCCAGCGCGGATGCCATCGTGATGACTTTGAAGACCGAACCGGGCTCGTAAGTCTCACTGATGGGGCGGTTGAACGGCGTGCTGCCCGGGAAAACCGAACCCTGAGTCCAGTAATAATTGGGGTCCATTCTGGGCGTGGTCGCCATCGCGATGATGCTGCCGTCTTCGGGGTTGTAGACCACGATGGTGCCGGATTCCGCTCCGGACCATTCGATGGCTTCGGCAAGCTGCTCTTCCACCATAGCCTGGATTTCCCGGTCAATCGTCAGGACGAGGCTGGCGCCGGGCGGAATATCTTCGACGGAGCTGATTTTCTGCGGGTCAAAAGGCGTGTACACCTGCTTGGGTGTACCTGCCAGCAGGTCGTTGTAGGCCTCTTCCACGCCGTAATAACCGCGGCCGTCCACGCGGTCGAGGAAAGAATAAAATCCAAGCAGATTGGCTGCCACGTCTCCTTCGGGGTAACTGCGTTTGTTGTAAGGAGTCCAAATCAGGCCTTCGAGACTTGGGCGTGTTTCGTTTTTACCTATCGGCCTCGTTTTGTAATCTTCTTCAATCAGTTCCAGCTGCTCGATTTTTTCCTTTTCAACGAAAGAATCCAGCACGATATAGAGCTTTTGATTTTCAATGGGTTCCGTCTTGGCATAAACAAGCGTTTCGCTGTAATCCAGGCCAAGCACGCTGCTGGCGACCGCGGCGATTGTTTCCGGTTGGGCAATGCTGCGCAAGTCCAGCCCGACTTCATAGACGGTTTCATTCCCTGCCAGCAGTCTTCCCTGCGAATCGTAAATGCTGCCGCGCTCGGGGTAAATAGTTTGTGTTACTCCCACAAGGTTTTTGCTTTTCTCCAGAATGACCTGGGCGGCAGGGATGTTCTGGATGCTAATCATCCTCACGCCGACGCTGCCGGATAACAAGACAAAAACCAGCAGAATCAAAATGTAGCGAGTCCAGGATGCGTTTTTCATGGCTGCGCCTCCGGAGTGCTTTCCGCCGATTCCGGCAGTTGAGCCAATCGGTCGCCCAGCCAATCCCACAGGGAGGAAGTGAATTCCGGAAGAATGGACGGGCTGGGGATTTTATCAACACTCGGCGCGGGCGCCAGGGCAAAACCTTCGGGGCTGTAGCCTGGAACTTCAAGGTACAACGCTTCCGCTGGGTCGCGCTGTTTCATGTTCAGGGCTTTGGCGCGCTCGCTCATGACCCGGGCGGAAGACGCGTAGGCCAGCTGAGAAGCCAGGTCATTAATTTCCAACTCCAGGGCGCTGATTTGGAATTCCAACTTCTGAATTCGCCGGCCGGTCACGGCAGCTTTAGCGCTGAGAGAAAGGTATACGCCCGCGATTGCCGCGATTGTCACAAGAATCAGCAGAAAAATGCCAATCCACTGGAGTTGTTGGCGCCAGGGGGCTTGTTTGTATGCGTGAATGATGTTCTTAGTTTTCATAGTCGTAAGGCTGCAGATTCTATGCCATTTCTTGTAATTTTTCAGCCACTCTCAGTTTCGCGCTGCGCGCGCGGGGGTTCTCCTTCTTTTCCGTTTCTCCGGCTTCCACCGGATGAGGGGTGACAATCTTGATACTCGCGCGGTGCCCGCAGGTGCAAACCGGCTGTTCCGGCGGGCAGATGCAGTTCCGGCTTTCCCGCTGGAAGGCATGTTTGATGATGCGGTCTTCCAATGAGTGGAATGATATGACTGCTATCCGCGCGTTTGGCTGTAAAAGTGCGATAAGCTTTGGTACGGCTTCCGCAATAACTGCCAGTTCATTGTTGACGGCAATCCGCAGGGCCTGAAATGTTCTGGTGGCAGGGTCCTGTTTTTCCTGCGTTCTGCCCAGTACCGACCGGACGATGCCTGCCAGTTCTGTCGTCGTGTAAATCGGTCTGGCCCGAACAATTGCCCGCGCGATGCGCCTGGAAAAACGTTCCTCGCCGTACCTCCAAAGGATATCCGCCAGTTCCCTTTCATTCAGGTTGTTGACCAGGTCAGCAGCGCTTGGTTTGCTGGCCGGGTCAAAGCGCATATCCAGCGGTCCATCCTGCCGAAAGGAAAAGCCGCGTTCCGCTTCATCCAGCTGCATGGAGGACACTCCCAAATCCAGAAGGATGCCATCCACCTTTTCCCAGCCGAGTTCGCGCAGAAACTCGCTGCTGCGCAGGTAAGAACCCTGCCGGACTATCGCGCGCTGGCCGTATGGTGCCAGGCGGGCGCTTGTCAGCGCTACAGCGCGGGGGTCCAGGTCGAGAGCAAGCAGAAGGCCGTCAGGAGCGCTGGCTTCCAGAATGCCGCTGGAGTGGCCGCCCGCGCCGGCAGTGCAGTCCAGGTATTTGCCCGGGCTGAACGGCGCGAGGTAATCAAAAATTTGTTTGTAAAGTACTGGTCGGTGATGGGGTTCATCCCCCAATCCCGCGGTCATTAATGACCTCTAGTTGAAATGTTATAGGCCGCCCAACGACTGCTGTTTTTCTCGGAGCCGCCGTTTTTCTGATTTTCTATCTGCCAGAGTTCCATTGACCAGATTTCAATATTGTCGCCGTTGCCCACCAGTTTGCATGTCGTGGCGATTTGCGCGGATTCCCGCAGGAAAGCTGGTAGTAAAATACGTCCGGCAGTGTCATAGCTCAGCGCGACCGTGTTGGAAAAGAACATTCTGCGCAGCGCGCGGGATTCAGGATCGGTGATGGAAAGCTCGTTGATTTTTTCCGCCATGCGCTCGTAAACATCCCGCGGATAGGCTATCAGGTTGTTGTCGAAGCCCTTGGTCACGAACAGCCCTTCAGGAGCTTCTTCCCGGAAGTTGGAGGGGATGGTGAGTCTCCCTTTCGCGTCGATGTTGTGGTCAAATTGCCCTAAGAACATAAGTTCTAATTCCCTTTTAATTGCGAAACGCTGGTAAGTTCCAGCGCTCTCAACGACACTTTCTGACACTTTATGACATTATTTCCCACATTATAGATTCTTTTTGTGAAAAATGCAAGGGTTTTGGCACACAAATTGCATTTATTTAAGGTTTTTTGGAACAATTAATCAAATTCGCTGCCCGGTTCCCACTTCCTAGCAAAATATGTGTACCGCGGCATTTTTTCTTATCACGAGCAGGTAACAACGGCAGCTTTTTTGGGTAAGTTTTTGTTTTATAATGAGGTCAAATGACACCTCCCGGAATTCTGAACGACCGATACCAATTAATTGAATCCCTTGGGACAGGGGGGATGGCGCTTGTTTACAAGGCCAAGGACCTGATGCTGGAACGCTTTGTCGCGGTGAAGGTGCTGCGGGAAGATTTTTCGGTAGATGCCGCCTTTCGGGAACGTTTTCGACAGGAAGCCAAAGCCGCGGCTAACCTTTCCCATCCGAACATTGTCACCGTGCACGATTTTGGTCTGGACCAGCGGCATCTTTTCATTGTGATGGAATTTGTTCCCGGCACAGACCTTAAAACCCGCATCCGCGAAAAGGGCCGTTTTGAAATCCAGGAAGCGCTGGATTTGATGTCGCAAGCCTGTCAGGGTGTGGGGTACGCGCACCGGGCGGGGCTGGTTCACTGCGATATCAAACCCCACAATATGCTGGTCAGTCCGGATGGGCGCCTGAAGGTGACTGATTTTGGCATTGCCAGGGCGCTGGCTACCATTTCTCCGGAGGAACGCAGCGACGTGGTGTGGGGCTCTCCCCTTTATTTTTCACCGGAGCAGGCCTCTGGTTTGCCGCCTTCTCCCGCTTCAGATGTGTATTCGCTGGGCGTTATCCTGTACGAAATGCTGACCGGACAGCTGCCTTTCAACTCCCCCGACGCGGCAGAACTGGCGCGTTTGCACCGCGAAGGACGTCCGGTGCCGCCGCGCGTGCTTAATCCAGATATCCCTGAACCCCTGGAAGCTATCATCCTGAAAGTGCTTTCCAAGGAGCCCTCCGCGCGCTATCGCACCGCGGACCAGTTGGGAAGGCTTTTGGCGGGTCTGCAATCTTACAAAAGCGGGCCGGCGCAAGCGCGACCGGCGGCTCCGCAGCCCGCTCCCAAGCCGGTCACAACCCTGCCTGTTCCGGAGCCTGTTCCCACCCCGATTAACGAACTCCCGCTTTCGGCGGATGATGGCGCTGACGAGCGCGCGCCGGAGAAAAAAAGCCCGGATTGGGGAACGCTGATGCTCTGGCTGCTTGCTGCCGCCGCCATGTTCGGCCTGATTCCTTTCTGGCTGTATGTGTATCTTACCTTGAGACCGTGAGGCTTTATGCGCGCCACAATTTCCCCCTCCATTCTCTCCGCCAACCTGGGAAACCTCATCCATGATTTACGCGAGTGCGAAAGCGCCGGCGCGGACAAAATTCATATTGATGTCATGGATGGACGCTTCGTCCCGAATATCAGCTTCGGCCCGGTCATTGTCAGGGCGTGTAAAAAGGTCACATCTCTGCCCCTGGACGTGCATCTGATGATTGTTGAACCTGAAAAGCACCTGGAAGCATTTGTGGAGGCGGGAGCGGATGCCATCACGGTGCATCATGAGACCTGCCCGCATATCCACCGCACCTTACAGCGCATCCGCGACCTTGGCGCGGCGCCGGGGATTACCTTCAATCCCGCCACACCGGTGGACGGCCTGCGTTATCTTTCCGGAATGTTTGACCTGGTGCTGATTATGTCGGTCAACCCTGGTTTTGGCGGTCAAAAATTTATTCCTTCAGCTGTGGATAAAGTGCGCCGTACACGCGAGCTGCTTCAGGAAATCGGTTCAGATGCGGTCATCCAGGTGGACGGCGGGATTGACGCGGAAACAATTGCCGCGGTCTATGAAGCCGGCGCAAGAGATTTTGTCGCGGGGACAGCGGTCTTTGGACACCCCGGCGGCATCAGCGCGGGCATTGCCAGTTTGCGAAAGGCTCTGGTTAAATGAAAAAAAGCCGCCTGAGCGACTTTTTATCAGTATACGTGTTAATTAATTGAATGCTTTGGTCAGGGTCTTAATACAGCGCGCGCACAGTACCTTGCGAACTTTCTTGCCGTTTTCGAACACAGTGATCCGCTGAAGGTTTGGGCGGAACTCGCGCCGGGTCGCGACAAGAGAGTGGCTGCGATTATGACCGAAACTGGTTGATTTACCACAATGATCGCACTTTGCCATCTCGATTTCCTTTCATACAGTATAATGTCGAGGTTGGGAAGGATTGACCGACCCAAGCAGTCGATGATAATATCACACATTGGCACAAGAATCAAGTCGCGATTAGAGAAGAGAGAAAACTGAAAATGACAAGTCAGCAAAATCCATTAGGACGAATTTATATTCTCCCACAAGCGATTAAATCCGTTGCGCGGCATGCTGCTCTGCAATCTTACGGCGTTATCAGCCTTGCCCCGGCAAATGTTTTCGAGGCTGCCGGTCAGCTCTTACGCAGGAACAGTTCTTACGGCATCAATGTGACAGCTGACGACGAAGGTCTTTACCTGGATGTGTATCTGGTAATTGAATACGGCTTGCGCATTAAAACAGTGACCGATTCTGTCGCGGAGGCTGTGAAATACAACGTTGAAAAAACAATGGGCATTCCTGTGATTCGGGTGAACGTGCACGTGCGCGGCCTCAGAATCAGCAATCCGGATTAGGCATCATTACTTAATTGTTTATCGAGGTTTTATGAATGGAAAGACGATAGCCATTCTATCTGAGGCTGAACGGCACCGCCTGGTTCAGTCCCCATTGGATGGCGAAGGTTTAAAGTTGTTGTTCGAAGCCGGTCTTATCTGGCTGACAACCAACCAGCAGCATGTCAACTCTCTAAACGTATTTCCTGTTCCCGACGGGGATACCGGCACCAATATGGTGCTGACCATGCAGGCAGCTTTTACCGAAGCTGAATCCAAAGTGACAAAGAACGTGGGCGAAATGGCGCACACTTTCGCGCAGGGCGCCCTGATGGGCGCGCGCGGTAATTCGGGCGTAATACTTTCACAGATTTGGCGCGGCTTTTCGCGCGCATTGGACCACTACGAAACGATGGACAGCGCGCTTTTTGTCCGAGCGCTGCAAGAAGCTCGCAACACGGCCTATAAAGGTGTCGTGCGGCCGGTGGAAGGCACAATTCTGACAGTCATCAAGGATATTACCGCCGCGGTAGAGACCAGTATCAAACCGGATTCCAAGCTCAGCGACTTGCTGATTACGATTGTCACCGCGGGCGAGGAGAGCGTCAGGCGCACGCCGGAACTCCTGCCAATTCTTAAACAGGCCGGCGTGGTAGATTCTGGCGGAACCGGGCTGTTTTATATCTTTGAAGGCATGCTCCGTTTACTGGAAGGAAAGTCGCTGGATGTCTCCACAGCTGTCGTTAAGCCGCTCTCTGAATTAGACCTCGCCAACACCCTGGAAACAGTGGAAGAAGGCCAGGACTATGAAGTCGTGATTGACTTCGCGCCTCACCCGGATTTTTCCCTTGAAGCATATTACAACGGTTTGAGCGAAATTGGCACCAGCATTCAGGTCGGCGAAGGCGACGGAATTTACCGCATGCATATCCACGTACCTCTGGATAAGCGTTACGCTCCAATTGAGTACACGGAAAATCTGGGTATTGTAAAGAAAATCGCGATGGAAAATTTACAGGACCAGATGAATTCTCAAAAAGAAGAAACCGCAAAAGTGAAATTCGCGCCGGTTGAACCGGGGCAGGTCGCGGTAGTGGCAGTTTCCCCCGGTGAAGGCCTGACGCGCATTTTCGCCAGCCTGGGCGCCGCGGCGGTTGTGTCCGGCGGGCAGACGATGAATCCGAGCGTTAAGGAAATTGTCGCCGCTTTTGAGAATCTTCCCACGGATAAAATTATCATCCTTCCCAACAATAAAAACATAATCCTGGCGGCACAAAACGCGGCAAAGGTCAGCGTGAAACAAATCGTTGTCATCCCGACCCGCAACGCGCCGCAGGGGTTTGCCGCCATGCTGCGTTTGCTGCCGGAAGGCACGCTGGCAGAGAATGAAGAATCCATGCTGGAAGCAATCACCGAAGTGCACACAGGCGAAATCACTACCGCGACCCGCGATGTCACGATTGACGACGTGCATGTGGAGAAAAACAGCGTCATTGCCTTGCTGGATGGAAAATTGATTATTTCCACGGATACGGTTGATGATGCGCTGACCCAACTCTTAACTGCCGCGAAAGTGGAGGACTATGAGCGGATAACGCTCTTCTATGGTGAAGGCATGACACTTCCGCGCGTCAACCAGATGGTGGATAAAGTTCGCGAACGCTATCCCGACCACGAAGTGGAAGTTCACGACGGCGGGCAGCCCTACTATCAACTAATCGTGGCGATTGAGTAACCAAAAAGTCTACTAAAACCGGCAGCGCTGCCGGTTTTTTCTTTTACGGTCAAACCTGAACCCGCTTTATTATCCTCAATGTAGAAGCTGCTGAGCTGCGAGAGAATCGGGTATCATTATCCTCAATCATGGCAAATATCAGCGAAAAATACGGGAAAATTTTCCGTCTGGAAGCCAGTCAGGGCTTTCTGGATAAGGCTGTCTACGGGGGCATGAAACGGCTGAGCGAAGCCTGGCTTTCTGACGCCCGGGAAGCCGGTTTGTCAGAGCGGCTCATTCCATCGGTGGCTGAAAAGCTGGCAGCTTACCACACGTTGGATTCAGCCGCCCGCCGGCAAACGCTGCTGGAAATTGCCGCGCTTCTGCAAATTCCGGATTTAAGCGCGCTGGAAACACCACCGCCCGAACCGCGCAAGCATGACGCGCCCGCGCCCCAGGAAAAGCCGCGCGATGCTGCTCATACAAAAAGCCCGTTGAATCAGGTATCCCGCAAGTTGGGCGGAGCAGCACTGCTGGATACTTCGAATGCCGGGTTGAACGCGCCGGTGGTAAAAATCCGCGGCATTGGGGAAAAACAGGCAAAAAACCTGGAAAAACTGAATGTGTTTACCATAAAGGATTTACTCTACCTGTTTCCCCGCCGTTACGATGATTATTCGCAGCTGAAATCCATTCAGCAGCTGCGCTACGGCGAGGAGGTAACAATTCTCGCGAAAGTGGTGGATATCAGGACAATGCGTACCGGCAGAGGAAAGCTCGTGACGGAGGTAATTGTTTCGGATGCCACCGGCGTGCTGCGGCTCATCTGGTTTAACCAGACCTACGTGCAGCGCTACCTGAAGATTGGAATGTTCATCACCATCTCTGGCAAGGTGGAAACCAGCAGCGGCAGGCTGGCGATGTTCCACCCCGATTACGAGTCCGTAGACCAGCAGCAGTTGAATACTAACCGGATTGTGCCGGTTTATCCGCTCAGCGCGCAAATCTCTCAGCGCTGGCTGCGCAAGACGCAATTCAATGTTTCGCAGTTCTGGGCAGCGCGGGTGCCGGAATTTTTACCCGAGGCGGTGCGCGAAAGAGCGCAGGTGATTCCGCTTCCGGAAGCGCTGGCGCAAATTCACTTTCCTGATTCACACGAACACCTGAGGGCAGCGCAAAGGCGTTTCGCCTTTGATGAGATTTTCCTATTGCAGGTCGGGGTAATCCGCCAGAAAAGACAATGGCAGGACCTGACCGGCACGCCGTTCTCCGTGAGCGACGCCTGGCTGAAAGAGCGCGTACAGGGGCTGCCGTATGCCTTGACCAACGCGCAGACGCGAGCGTTGGAAGAGATTCGCAAAGATGTGGCCAGCCCGCACCCCATGAACCGCCTGCTGCAGGGCGACGTGGGCTCGGGGAAGACGATTGTCGCGGTATTGGGTATGTCCATTGTAATTGAGGGAGGCGGGCAGGCCGCGCTTATGGCCCCTACGGGAATTCTGGCGGAGCAGCACTACCGGACGATTCGGAGCCTGCTTACCGAAACGCACGGGGCGCACCCCGCCTTTCTTGCCCCCGACCAGGTGCGCTTGCTAACCGGCGATACCAGCGCGGCAGAACGCCGCCAAATCCTTACAGGCCTGCAAGACGGCTATGTTAAACTTCTGGTGGGCACGCACGCCCTGATCGAGGAGCCGGTCAGCTTTCAGAATCTGCAGATGGTTGTGGTAGACGAACAGCACCGCTTTGGGGTGCAGCAGCGCGCAGCCTTACGCGCGAAAGGGAACAACCCGCACCTGTTGGTGATGACTGCCACGCCAATCCCCCGCTCTTTGCAGCTGACGATATTTGGGGATTTGGATGTGAGCATCATGGATGAAATGCCTGCTGGCAGACTTCCAATCGAGACCCGCATAGCATATCCGTACGAACGCCACGCCGTTTATGAAATGATTGAGGAACAGGTTCAGGCTGGCCATCAGGCCTTTATTATCTATCCTCTGGTGGAACAGGGCGAAAACGAGGAAGTCAGGGCGGCCGTGGAAGAACAGCAGCGCCTGCAGGAAGAAGCTTTCCCGCACCTGAAGGTTGGTTTGGTACACGGAAGAATGAAACCGGCGGATAAAGACGCTGTGATGCTGGCCTTTCGAAATAGAGAGTATGACATCCTCGTTTCCACGTCCGTGGTTGAAGTGGGTGTGGACGTTCCCAACGCCACAATCATGGTGATTGAGGGGGCAAACCGATTTGGCCTGGCGCAGCTGCATCAGTTCCGCGGCCGCGTTGGCAGAGGAGACGCGCAGTCTTTCTGCGTTCTCATTCCCGAAAGCGATAGTTCAGCAGAAAATGAACGGCTGGCTGTGATGACCCAGACCAATGACGGTTTTGTCCTGGCGGAAAAAGACCTCCAACAGCGCGGACCGGGAGACTTTTTGGGCACCAGGCAGGCAGGATTTGTGGACCTGAAAATGGCCAACCTGGCAGATGTGCGTTTGATACAAAAAGCCCGCGCGATTGCTGAACAACTACTGGCGCAAGATCCGGAGCTGACCTCTGAAGAAAACCAGGCGCTGAAACGCGCTGTTGAAAATTTCTGGCCGTCTGCTGGCGGTAATGGAGATGTGAGCTGATGACAAAAGTATTATTTCCTGGAACTTTTGACCCTATCCACTACGGACATATTGATATCGCCCGCCGCGCGGCGCGTTTGTTTGATGAAGTGGTGGTGGCTGTCTACGATAAACCGATTAAATCGCTGCTGTTCAGTCCTGAGGAGCGGATAGCATTGGTCGAACGGGCTATGGAGGGACTGCCCAATGTGAGCGTCGTTGGGTACCAGGTGCTCACGGTGAGCTTTGCGAGAGAAATTGGCGCAAAGGCAATCGTAAGAGGACTGCGCGTTTTCTCGGATTTTGAGTATGAGTTCCGCATGGCGCTGGCAAACAAACGTCTGGAAGCGGATATTGACGTCATCGCGCTGATTACCACCGAGCAAAACACCTTCCTCTCCTCAAGCACAGTCAAGGAAATCGCCTCACTGGACGGCGACGTTTCCAGCATGGTTCCGGATTACGTTCAGGCGGCACTGCGGGATAAATTCCGAATCTTAGGCCACAATCAGACAGTGGTGCCGGGAACTTCGTTGAAGGACTAAACCAACGATTACAGATGTCGCACTGCGGCGTATTTATCGGAGCCGACCGGGGCAGGAAAAAGATTTCGCTTAAGCCCTTAATTCATGATAAACTGGATTAACGCGCATTCATCAGTATTCACGGAGAAAGATATGGATATCCTTCACCTGGTAGACCGTTTGGAAGAACTGTTCAATAATAGCCGGCCCATTCCATTAAGCCGCAGCGTGGTTGTGGATGAGAATGCCTTTATGGATATCATCGACCAAATGCGCATTTCCATCCCCGATGATATTAAAAAGTCTCAGCAAATCATTGCCCAGAAAGACCGCATTCTGGCGCAGGCGCAGGAAGAAGCTAACCGCACTCTGGCATTGGCGCGCGAGAAGAGCGAAAAGATGATTGAGAAAAGCGAGGTTTTTCTCGCGGCACAGGCCAAAGCAGAGCAAATTACCGAACAGGCCCGTCGGGAAGCCGCGCAGACCCAACGGGATGCCGACCGTTATGTGGTGGAAACACTGACGAAACTGGAAGCGGAAATGAACCGCATCCTGGCGCAGGTGCGCAACGGCATCAAAACACTTCAGGCAGAGGTACAAAACACTCCGCCTGAAGAAACTGAATAACCTAACCCTCCTGTGGTGATTTGGGCGCGTCCTGCTGGTCAGGCGCGCTTTTTTTCTTTCTTCCGCGGGAGGCGGATGGTTTGGGTTTGCGGTTGATGGGCTTATCTGCCAGTGCCGCTTCCAGAACCTGGTCCATGTGGTCCACGAGGACAATCTGGAGCTTGCTCAATACCTGAGGCGGAATCTCGCGCAGGTCTTTCTCATTTTTGCGCGGCAGCAGCACGGTGCGGATGCCGGAACGGCTGGCTGCCAGGACTTTCTCCCGCACCCCGCCAACTGGCAGCACTCTGCCGCGCAGGGTGATTTCGCCTGTCATCGCGACTTCGTGCCGTACCGGCACACCCAGCACGGCCGAGGTGAGGGCGGTCGCCAGCGTGATGCCGGCGCTTGGGCCGTCTTTCGGGATTGAGCCTTCAGGGACATGAATATGAATATCCATTTCCTCAAAAAAGTCAGTTGGTATCTGGAAGGTCTCTTGCTTGGACTTGAGATAAGACAGGGCAGCCTGAGCGGACTCCTGCATGATTTCGCCAATCTGCCCGGTCATCTGCAGGTTGCCTTTGCCTTCGATGACCAGCACTTCAACCGGCATAATTTCGCCGCCGTTCTCCGTCCAGGCAATGGCTGTTGCCATTCCAATTTCGTCATTTTGCTCCGCTACCGCCGGGAAGAATTCCGCCGGCCCAAGCAGTTCGGAGACGAAGTCCGCGCTAATTTCCAATGGGAAACTTTTCCCTTCAGATTTCATGCGCGCGATTTTTCGGAGGACAGAACCAATCTCGCGCTCAAGATTGCGGACGCCGGCTTCGTAGGTATATCCCTCGATGATTGCCTGCAATGCCTCCGCCGAGAAATGGATTGGCTCCTCTTCCAGGCCGGTTTCTTCCAGTTGTTTTGGGATGAGAAACTGCCTGGCGATGGCCACCTTCTCTTCCAGAATATAGCCAGGAAATTCAATTAACTCCATACGGTCCAGCAGCGCGGGCGGGATGGTGGAAACTGTATTGGCAGTGGTGATGAACAGCACCTTGGAGAGGTCGTAGGCGACTTCAAGGTAATGGTCGGAGAAGGCATAGTTCTGCTCGGGGTCCAGAACTTCCAGCAAAGCGGCGGCTGGATCGCCCTGAAAATCCGCACTGAGTTTATCGATTTCATCCAGCATGAAGACCGGATTAATCGTCCCGGCTTTGCGCATGGTTTGCAGAATGCGGCCGGGCAGCGCGCCAAGATACGTCCGGCGGTGCCCCCGGATTTCCGCTTCGTCATGAACGCCTCCCAACGAGACTCTCACGAAGCTGCGTTCCAGCGCGTCGGCGATGGATTTGCCCAAAGAGGTTTTCCCTGTTCCAGGAGGACCGACAAAACACAAGATGGGCTGTCGGTTTCGTTTTGGTTTCAGGCTGCGGACGGCCAGGTATTCCAAAATCCGGTCTTTGGCTTTCTTGAGCCCGAAGTGGTTCTTCTCCAGAATCTCCCTGGCATGGTTGATATCGAGGTTATCCTGCGTTTCCTTATCCCAGGGGAGTTCAATCAGCCAGCGCAGGTAGGTTTGAATCATTCCGCTTTCAGGCGAGAGTGAAGGCATGGCGGCAAAACGCTCCAGCTCTTTTTCGGCGGCTTCCCGCGCTTCTTCCGGCAGGTTAATTTTGCTCAGGGCCTCACTCAACTCCTGATAGTCTGGATCTGAGGGTTTGCCGTCGTTCAGTTCGCGCTGCAGGGTGGAGATTTGTTCGCGCAGGTAGTTTTCCCGCTGGTTTCGGTCAAGTTCCGATTGGACGCGATTTTGGATTTCGTTTTCCAGTTCCAACAGGCGGGTCTCATTCATCAATTTGCGCAGGGCTGCTTCCAGGCGGATGCTGCCGTCTGTTTCCAGCAGGAAAGCAAGACGCTCTTCCTCGGTCAGGTCCAGGGTGGATAATACAATATCCGCCAGGTCGCCGCTGTCTTCTATTGAGCTGACGTATTCGACAACGTCGTCATTGAGGAACTCCACCAGATTGGCGTAGTCTTTAAACTTATCGACCACGGCGCGCCGCAGCGCGGTTTGGACAACAGCGCTGCTCCTTCGGGCTTTGATTGGCCGGCAGCGCATCATCAACTGGCTGCCTTCCTGCCAGATATCTTCAACTTTAATTCTGCGACGGGCCTGCAAAAGGACAGACTGCCTGCCGGCATCGAGGTTAATCAAACTCCCAACGGCCACTTCCAGCCCAATCTCAAGATATTTTTCCTGGGTATCTTCCAGGTTAAGGTCCATTGCGGAGTAACAGGCAAAAAGCGTTTGGTTGCTTTGATAGGCGTCCTGAAGCGTCTTTAGGGTGTCCGGGTCATCGACCAGGGTCAGCGGCGCCATCGCGTGCGGGAGCATGAGCATATCTTCCAGGTTGATTGCCGGGCCAACAAGGAAACCTTCTTTATCCCGTTTTCTGTCTTTCACGTTCCGCAGGTTGCTCAGGCTCGAAAATCGGGATACCTGAAAAGGGTCATCCCGGTTAAGTTGGTTAAAGAAAAATGGGTCGCGATACACGAAAAAATACTCCTCGGAGTGTTATTACAGGGCTGGAAATTATACTCCGGACTTATCAGCCTGACTAAGACCAGAATACCAGATATCCCTTGCTGCAGCGGCGATGAAAACGCTGCCAGCCACGATAATGCCGGTGTCAGTGCCCGCGCGAGCCAGCGCCAGCGCCAGCGCGTCTTCCGCCGGGCTCACCGCTTCGATTGGCAGGCCGTACGGCCGGATTTGTTCCATCAATTTGACGGGGTCCGCGGCGCGCGGATGGGTGGAGAGCGTGGTGATGACGCTTTCCACGCGCGGCAGGATTTCGGTCAGCATGGCGTCCAATTCCTTATCTGCAGAGGCGCCAAAGACCAGCAAGAATTTTTGCCCGGGAAAATAATCATCCAGGCTCTGTCTGAGGCGGTTCATGGAATCCCCGTTGTGGGCTGAGTCTATGACCACAGGCGGATTTTCGCGCAGGATTTCAAAACGGGCCGGCCACACCACCTGTTCAAAGCCTTTTCGGACGTCCTCCCGGGAGAGCGCCAGCCCCTGCGCGCGGGCCTGGTCCAAAGCTGCCAGCGCTGTCAGCGCGTTTTGCGCCTGGTGCGCGCCTAAAAGAGGCAGTGTTAGGGTAATCTCCGGGTCTGCCAGCGAAGCGGTCACCAGAGGGCTGCCACCCAGGGCAGCAATGCTTACAGACTGCGCCCGCAAAGAATGCCTGTTGATGGTTAGCGAATATGCCTGGTCCGCCCGTGTCAGCGGCGAACCGCGTTCCAGGGCGATACGCACCAGTTCCTGCCCGGCTTCGGGGGCCTGCGGGGCTAAGACCACCGGTATGCCGGGTTTGATAATGCCGGCTTTTTCAGACGCAATCTCGGACAGCGTATTTCCCAAAATGGCGGTATGGTCGTAAGAAATGGGGGTGATGACCGAAACAAGCGGGTTGATGATATTGGTGGCGTCCAGCCTGCCGCCCAGCCCGACTTCTATCACGGCGATGTTCACCTTGCTTTCGAAGAAGAAGAGAAACGCGAGCGCCGTGGTGAGTTCAAACGTGGTGATATCGGGTACTTTTTCTGTCAGCGGGCGAATTCGGGCGGCGAGGTTTACCAGCGACTGTCGGTCAATCTGGCAGCCGTTTATTTGGATGCGTTCGGTAAACTCCTGCAGGTGTGGTGAGGTGTATAAACCCACGCGGTACCCGGCAGCTCGCAGTGCGGACGCGCAGAGAGAGGCGGTGGAGCCTTTGCCTTTGGTGCCCGCCACGTGGATGCTTAAAAACTTATCCTGCGGGTTTCCGAGTAAATCCATCATCCGCCGCATGCGGTCCAGTTTGAAAAAGCGGTGGCTGTCATCCAGGTGCCGCTTCATGCTGAAATCGATAAAGCTGTAAATAAAATCCAGGGTGTCCTGGTAAGCCTGGTCGAGATTTTCCATTTCCATACGCCTGTTTGCGTCCTAATTATATCCCTGCGCGTTAAAAAACCCGGCATGCGGCTGGGTCATACCGGGTTTGATTGACAAGGGGAAAGCGACTATTTTACGATGACATCCACCAGCAGCACATAACCAATGATGGAGAACCCATTTCCGCGGAATTCCACCAGCAGACATTCCCGGTTGAAATTGTCAAGCGCCTTTCGGGCATTGGCAGCAGCGTAAGCTGCGTGCCCTGGGGGATTCGTCCGGTGGCAATATAACCTTCATAACAATCATTGCGGGCATACACCTGACGGATGGTTTCAACGTACACCACGGGTGTCGGGGTCGCCGTTTTTGTTGGGGTAGGTGAATAATCAGGTGTGGGGGTCAGGGTTTTCGTCGGGGTTGGGGGGATGGTCGGGGTCAGGGTAAGGGTCGGGGTGAAGGTCGCGGTGGGAGTGCGAGCCAGGTTGCGG
>Ga0116184_10000028_pt1 | contig 166044 bp, 121 predicted proteins | sample AD_JPNNA5_MetaG_FD_89886 | JGI IMG/M metagenome (GOLD analysis project Ga0116184, IMG submission 89886) | Active sludge microbial communities of municipal wastewater-treating anaerobic digesters from Japan - AD_JPNNA5_MetaG | ecosystem: Engineered > Bioreactor > Anaerobic > Digestate | place... | reverse complement strand
TTTCCCGGGAAAATTTGTTAAACTGCAAATCATATGAACAGGTCCGCGAGCTCTGCTGGAGGGGTCAGTGAACGATCATGCCCTTAGGGTGCTTGAGTTTGAGAAAATAAAAGAGAAACTCACCGAATTTGCGCACACCCAGGGTGGCAGGGATCTTGTTTTTGTCATGCTTCCCACAAATTCGGCTGAAGAAGTTGCTAGATTGCAGAGGGAAACATCCCAGTGCAAGAATCAACTACTGCGATATGGCCCATTGCCGTTCATTGACGCAAAATCGATAACCGACTATATCAAATCATGTGTCATCGGCTCACCGCTCTCGCCAGAGGAATTGCTTGAGGTATTGAAAACCCTCAGGTGCTCAAGGTCTGTGAAATCATCGCTGGAGGGTTCAAGGGAGGACATTCCTGATGTCTGGGTGGTTGCCTCAAGAATAAAAACACAACAGGCAATTGAACAGATGATTGCAAAGACGGTTGATGAGCACGGAGAAGTCCTTGATTCTGCCTCGGAAAGGCTTGCTTCGATAAGGGTCCAGATGAGGCTGGTACACACAAAGATACAGTCCAAGCTCGGGGAGATAATGAGATCGTCTTCATACTCCAAGATGATACAGGACCCGATAATCACAATCCGTGACGACAGGTATGTAATCCCGCTCAAAAGCGAATACAAGAACCACTTCCCATGCATAGTCCATGATTCTTCCGCATCAGGGCAAACACTCTATGTGGAGCCTCTTTCTGTTATCCCGCTAAACAATGACCTCAGAAACCTTCGCCTCAGGGAGCGCGAGGAAATTGCAGAAATATTGCGGAGAATATCTGATGAAATATCCATGAGGTCCGAAGACATGGAAGTGATCGATGAGGCGCTTTCCGGTCTGGACTTCATGTTCGCGAGGGCAGAATTATCAATAAGATGGAACTGCACCGAGCCGGCCATGGAAGATGGCCACAGGCTAAACATCAGGGGTGGGAGGCATCCTCTGATAAGCGAACCAATACCAATCGACATAAGAATTGGCTCTGACTTCAAAATGATCATACTCACCGGGCCAAACACTGGAGGAAAAACAGCTTCGCTGAAGACTGTCGGTCTTTTTGTGGTCATGGCACAGTGTGGCCTTCACCTCCCATGCGAAGATGGTACAGAGATGGGCATCCTTGATGATGTCCTTCTTGATATTGGTGATGAACAAAGCCTTACTCAAAACCTTTCAACATTCTCCTCACATCTGAAAAACATATCGCTGATAATTGGGGATGCCTCATCCTCCAAGCTTGTCCTGCTGGACGAACTCGGCGCTGGAACTGACCCAACAGAAGGTGCCTCTCTTGCCTATGCAATTGCCGAGCATTTTTATGCCGTTGGCTGTCCAACAATTATTACGACGCACATCGGCGAGATGAAGGGTTTTGCATACAACAATATAAACGCTGTAAATGCCTCGGTTGGATTTGACCATGAGACCCTCATGCCAACCTACAAAATCCATATAGGTACACCAGGTTCTTCTCATGCCTTTGAAATAGCCGAGAGGACGGGCCTCCCCGATTTGGTCATATCAAGAGCAAGGGCGCTCATGAGGCCGGAGGACAAAAACAGCGCAGACATAATTTCAAAAATGGCCGAAGACGCCAAGATGATAATGGAAGAAAGGGAGCAGGTCAGCAAGGCTAGGATGGAAGCCGAGGAGCTCCTGAGAAAGCGCGAAGTAGAACTTGTTGAGATAGAACAAAACCGCAAATCAATGCTTGACCGCGAGCTCCTGAAAGCCAGGAAATTTTTTGGCGAAAAGCTTGCCGAAGCTGACGAGATAGTCAAAAGACTTGCCAAAGCCTCGAGACAAAACAAGGAGACAGACACTCTCCAGAAGCGCCTCCAGGAGATCCACGAAGAGGTCGCAAAAGCAGAGGAAGAACAGCCAAGCACAACTCCTGTCGATGTTGAAGGCATAAAAGCAGGGGACATCGTTTATGTCCCAAGGTTCAAATCGCAGGGTGTTGTAATGGACGTTTATCCTGAAAAGGGCAAGGTTCTTGTCCAAGTTGGAACGGCAAGGGTGCAATTACCGGCAAGCAGCGTAGAGCTGGTGAATGAACCCGTGGAAGGAGAAGAAATCGGAAAACCGGAGGTAAGACCGGAAGTCCAATCAGTGCCGATAAAATTGGAACTCTTTGGCATGCCCATAGAAGATGCGCTGGTAAAACTTGAGAGGTATCTTGACAGCGCCTATTCCGCTGGTATGCCATTCGTATATATCGTTCATGGCAGGGGTTCTGGGGTCCTGAGAAAGGCCATCCAAGACTATCTGCCGCACTGCCCGCGTGTTGACAGGTTCAACCTCGCCCAGCCAGACGAGGGTGGTGATGCTGTAACAATTGTTTTTCTAAAGTGAGGTGTAGATGGAACTTGCAGGCAACATCAAAGATTTTTCAGTCATAGAAATATGCCAGTTTATTTGGATTTCAAAACGAACCGGCAAGCTCCAGCTTTTTCTGGAGCAGTCCGGAAGAAGGTTTGAAGCATCAGTTTTTTTTATGAATGGCGGCATAACAGCCGCTTTTGCGGACAACCAGAACGGCAAGGAGGCCTTTTTCGCGATATGCGAGGCGGAAAACGGCAGCTTCAGGTTCATAAGTGATGAAAACAGTCCTGAAACAAACATCATTGTTTCAATGGACCAGCTACTACTGGAGGCCTCTGGAAGAATAAAACTTTACGAGACCCTGAGGCGTGAAATTCCCTCCACCAACATCATTTATTCACTTTCGTTGGAGTTCGAAACCTATGATCTCGTTTTTGATTCAAAGCAGTGGCAGGTGATCGGGCTCATAGATGGCGAGAAATCCCTGGGCGACATCAGCAAAGACCTTGGTTGGCCAGAATTTGATGCAATCAGAATTTTTTATTCACTTTTGCAGGTTGGAGTCATAAGAAGGGCTGCGGTCAAACAAAGAACAGACACGGTTCAGCCAAAACCAAACGATCCAAAATCCAAACCATCATTCATATCAAAAATTATTGATTATCTCAGGAAACTATGAAAAGAATCAAAATACTTGTGACCGGGCCGTTCTCATCCGGCAAAACAAGTTTAATTAAATCGGTTTCTGAAATACCTGTTGTTTCAACAGAGAAGGCAGTAACAGACGAAACAAGGGTTATAAAAAACCAGACAACAGTCGCACTTGATTTTGGAAGGCTGACAATTGATGATGATCTTGTGCTTTATATCTTTGGAACACCAGGGCAGGAGAGATTTTCATACATGTGGGATGTCCTTTCCGTCGGGGCCGTAGGTATGGTGCTGATTGTTGATTCTGCAGATTACAAGTCAATTATAGAAGCAAGGCGTTATCTTTCATTCTTTTTGCCAAAACTCCAGATACCGTGTGTTGTTGCGGCAAACAAACAAGATGTCACAGGTTCCCTAAACCCGGAGCAGGTCGGGCAGATGCTCGGAATTGATGACAGTGTTGAGGTTGTATCATGTGTTGCCAAGGACAAGAAATCTGTAAAAAATGTTTTGATAAAATTATTTGAGCTGGTTGAAAGAACAGGACTGGCGCAGGAAGATCAGGATGCCATCGTATAGAAAATATCTCGAATCAAATGATTATGAAAATATTGTCAAAGCCTATCGAAACCCAGACCCAGCAAGAACCTCGGACAGAGATGCAGAGCTGTACTGCAAAGCACTGAGAAAGACTGGAAAGGAAAAACAAGCCACAGCTTTTCTTGAAAAGGTGGTTGACCGTGGTGGTTGCAACTATCCGCGTTCGGTGAGATTGCTGGCCAGAATCTACAGTGTTTCTGGTGAATACCAGAAGGCCATTGACCTGCTACAAAAAACCTTTGACCAGAGACCAACGCAGTACTGGTATTACCTTTCAATGGGCGATGTTTATTACTACCATAAAAAGGACCTTGAGGCCGCCTTTCAGGTGTATGTGAAAGGGATGGACATTGGCAAGGAGCACCTCAGGAGAGACATACTCTCAATTTACAGGTACCTTTTAAAAAGGATTTCGCATTGCCTTTTTGAGCTTGGTCGTTTCAAGGATGTAATCTGGTATTTCGAGGAGTTCAAAAGACTCGAACCATCAAATTTCTATGAGACCGACTTTGTTCTGCTTGGCCAATGCTACGAAAAAACTGGCCAGAAAGAAAAAGCCCTGGAAATCTGGAAAGAGGGTACCAGGAGAAGAAAAGGCAGAAAATGTCTAAAAGAGATCGAGAGGGTGTTTCCGGATGAGGCAAAAATGATAATCCTGAAACCGCCTCTTCCGTCAAAACCTGGCTCGGTAAAGATACCCGTAAAAACAAAAATCATCACCGAGGAAGATGATGCAGCACAAGTTATTATAGAATCAATAAAAGGCATTGCCCAAAAAGGTGACATAGTAACATTTGCTTCTGCTGTGGCTGCAATAACACAGGCAAGGATCTACTCTGCGGAAACAATCCAACCCACAAGGATCGCGAGGATGCTTTCTGGTTTCGTAACAGCTTCATCAAAAAATTCTTTTGCCACAACTTCGCCCCTTGCAAATCCGCTCTCCTTCCAGGTGGCAATTGAAATAGCAGGACTCCTAAAAATACTTTTTGCAACGTTCTGCGGCGCTTTGGGTAAATTGATTGGCAAAAAGGGCTGGTTTTATATGGTGGCAGGACCCGAGGTCGCAATGATAGATGACATGCCGGCATCAATGGCACCCTACGATTATTTTGTCATACCAGGGCCATACAACAGCGACAAGCTTGCCCAGATAATAAAGGAAAAAACTGGTTTTGAGGCCGCAATCATTGATGCCAACGACATGGGAATAGCCTGGGCGGTTGGCGCCTCTGACGGCGTAGACAAGAAAGAGCTTGAGCAATTCATGGCCGATAATCCCGCTGGCAACGAGGATGACCAGACTCCAATAATTATTATCAGGAAAGCGGCCGCTACTGGACAAAAGGAGGACTGATGTTTGATCTGATTGGAAAAACATTGTCTTTGAGCAATGGTTTCTGCGAAATAAGGATTTCTGACAAGACGAGCCGCGGCGTGGCAATAAAAAACGGCCTGCTTGAAACATCCAGCTCCAAAAGGAGCATTGGGGCAGGCATAAGAGTGCTCAGGAACGGCGCATGGGGCTTTGCTTCAACATCTGACCTCGATCCGGATTCTCTTGCCAAGGCCCTGAAAGATGCCGAGATAGCAGCTATTACAATTGGCTCGCAATCACAAAAGAAAGTGCCAGTGCTATCCCCAAAGAGGCTGGCCAAAAAAGACTACAAATACAAAACAAAAAGAGACCTCGAAGACATCCCGTTTGAAGAAAAAATAGCCTTGGCCATAAGGATCGAGTCGCTGATCCGGAAAAGCTCTCAGTTTATCGTTACTGCTACGACTTATTACTCCGAAACAACAGAAAGCAAATGGGTAATGACAAATGACGGGGCAAAGTGCCACAGCAGGCTTTCAAAGCCTGATTTTTACTGCATCGCTGTTGCCTCAAAAGATAGCCAGATGCAAAGCTCGTTTGAATCCAGTGGCGTCGTTGGCGGCTTTGATGAACTCTTTGATTCCAGGACGCCAGAGCAGATGGCCGAAAAAGCTGCCAGGATAGCCGTTGACAAACTAGATGCACCTTATGTGGAAGGCGGGATGCACGACGTTGTTCTAAAACCGGGCATGGTTGGCATCCTTGCGCATGAGGCAATAGGGCACACGGTCGAGGCGGATTTTGTATTGTCAGGGTCGATAACGGCAGGCAAGATTGGCCAGAAAATAGCTTCAGACTTAATCACGATGGTTGATGACGGGCCAAATTTGATGAAGATTGGCAATCCTGCAGGCTACATCGAGGTTGACGATGAGGGTGTAGAGGCCGGGGGAACGGTCATCATAAAAGACGGCATTTTGTCTTCATATCTCCACAGCAGGGAAACCGCCGAGTTGTTCGGTGTAGAACCCACTGGCAATGCAAGGGCATGGGGCTACACCGATGTCCCGATAATACGAATGAGAAACACCTACATAAAACCTGGCAAAAACAGTTTTGATGAGATCATTGGCTCGGTAGACAAGGGCTACCTTCTGGTCAACCCTGAAAACGGCGAAGCAGACGCAAACGCAGAATTCATGTTCGGATGCGGTGAGGCCTACGAAATAGCCAAAGGAAAGGTCGGCAGGCTTGTGAAGAACGTTACCATCTCCGGCCAGGCTTTTGATGTTTTGAAAAGTGTGGACATGGTCGGAAACGACTTTGAGTTTGCAATGGGTTCCGGTGCTTGTGGGAAAATACAGCCTGCCAAAGTCGATGGCGGCGGGCCCTCGATCAAATGCAAGGCAATGCTTGGAGGCAGATGATGGACACGAAAGAAATAGCAGAACGCACGCTTGGAATGTGCAAAAAAGCCGGTGCGCAAAATGCCGAGGTGGCCGTTTCCCACAGCAAAAATGTCTCTGTCAGTGCCCAGGACAACGAGATACACGTCGCGACTTCGGACAAAGGCAGCTGGCTTGGCGTAAGGGTCATCAATTCCCATTCACAGGGCTTTTCATGCGTAAATTCCTTCGAAGACTCAAAAGTGCAGATGGCCATCGAGGAGGCAATGGCAATTGCCAAATCCTCTCCACCTGACGATTCGAATGTCCTTCCGGACCCCGGAGAAACAATCTCAATTGGCGACCTCCACAATCAGAGCCTTGCTGAAATGGGTCTTGACAAGGTTGTTGGCTACGCCAAACAGATGCTCCTGGAATGCAAAACCTACGACAGCAGGATTTCAGTTGACATGGCCAAATTCAACCTGGCTTCCACTGTTTCAACGCTTGCAAACACAAAAGGGATAAATCTTTCCCAGGAGAGGACCGGGATTTTCTATTTTGTCTATGGCATGGCAAAGGAAGGTGAAACAGTCTCTTCAATGGATGGTGCCTTTGGTGCCACAACCGACCCTCAAAAGATCAATGTTTCAGAAGTGGCAAGGAAATTCTCAAAAAACGTCATAGAGTCACTTGGCGCAAAGAGCGGAAAGAGCTTCGAAGGCCCGGTAATCCTCTTTGGGGATGCACTAAGCGAGCTTATACTTTCAACTGTCTTGTGGTCTTGCAATGCCAATTCCATCCAGATGGGCGAGTCAAGGTTTGCCGGAATGCAGGGGAAACAGGTTGCTTCTGAAAAACTGTCCATTCTTGATGATGGAAGGCGCCCTGGCAGGTTTGAATCAACAAACTTTGACAGGGAAGGCATCGCACCAAAGATCATGTGGCCAATAAAAAATGGCATTTTCACAGAGCCTTTCCACAACGCAAGGACGGCGGCGAGGGACAAAACCATATCAAATGGCCATGCCGCAGGATCACCCTCCTCAACTCCCTCCGTCTCTACAACCAACATAATTGTGGAAACTGGCAAAACCACGCTCGAAGAGCTCATCGCAGACACAAAACTTGGCCTTCTTGTGAAAAGATATTCTGGAAACATTGATCCTTCTTCCGGTGATTTCTCTGGGGTTGTAAAGGGTGGCTACCTGATCGAAAATGGAAAGATAACAACACCTCTCCTTGGCACAATGATTGCTGGAAATGTATTCGAGATGATCAAAAACATAAGCGGTGTATCAAGTGATGTTGAAGATCTGATCTCGGTAATCACGCCGAGCATCAGGTTCGAAGGGATAAAAGTAACAAGCCAATGAGTCTTGCACCAGAGAAAGTATTGCCATCACTGGCAACGGTAGATATCGACAGGCTGATATCAAACCTTGGCCTGGTGAGGAGGATCTCCCGGGCGCCAAAGGTGATGGCTGTTGTCAAAGCCAATGCCTATGGGCACGGTGATGTCGCAATCGCGCAGGCTCTTGCCCATAACGGGGCAGACTGGCTTGCCGTCCAGACCCCGGAGGAGGCAATCAAATTAAGGGCAGGGGGTGTTGTCTGCCCAATACTCATACTTGGCTATACCCACTCTGCCTATGCTTCTGACATACTCCATTACCAGATCACCCCAACCATTTTTGACTACCAGCTTGCAGTGGAACTTGACAGGCTAACACCTGCTCCGGTACCGGTACACATAAAGGTTGATACAGGCATGTGCTGGGCCGGAATATCGGTCAAGGACTCGGTGCCGTTCATAAAAAGTGTAATGAAGCTCCCAAAAATAAGGATCAGTGGTCTGTTTACCCACTTTGCTGTGGCTGATTCTGATCCTGAATTCACAAAGCGCCAGGCTGACCTGTTCACTGCAGTGGCCCTTGAGGCAAAGGCAATGGGGGCATCACCAATGCTTCATGCTTCTGCATCATCTGCAACAATGAACTATCCGGAGTATCATTTTGACATGGTCAGGCCAGGCATGATGCTCTACGGGGTGCCAGTTGGCGGCAGGTTCGACCAGGAACTTCTGCCGATTCTTTCATGGACTTCCGTTGTTTGCGACATGAAAGTCATCCACAAGGGTGAAAGTGTCGGCTACGGCAGGGATTTTATCGCTGATTCTACAAGAGTCATCGCAACTGTGCCCGTAGGATACGCCGATGGATGGAGATGGAACCTAAAAAATGGTGGTTTCGTGCTGGTTCAGGGCAAAAAAACCAAAATAGTAGGAAGAATCTGCATGGACCAGTTCATGATTGACGTAACAGATATTCCAGGAGTTGAGGTTGGAGACAGGGTAACGCTCATTGGAAAAGATACCGATGAGGCTGTTACTGTAAAAGATTTATCTGAGGTCCTGAGAACCACCCCATATGAAATCTTGACTGGTCTTGGTGGCAGGACTAAATTTGTTTACAAACAATCAGGAAAGGAGGCCGAGCTGTGAAAAAACTGTCAGTAATTGTTCTGCTTTCTCTCATACTTTCACAGACCGTCCAGGTCTACTCGAGGACAATGCCGCTCTCCGTTTCAGATTTCACTCCGAAACGTGCAGCATTCTGCGAAATTTTTGTGGAGCCGAACTGAACGAAGTGTCACACTGCCGTGCGCAGTATGGACAAACTCGAGTCTGAACTTGGCTCGGACTCTATTATCAAATTAAGGCTGCATTCAAACCCCAACGACGAGTTTTACATTGAAGAAGTCGACAAAAGGGGGCAGATGTACGAAAGAAAGTCTTATCCGACGATAGCTTTTAATGGCAATTTCATAAAGAGGTCGGGTATGACTGAAAAGGAAGTTGAGGACACGGTTTCAAAGGTCCGCTCTTCACCCTTGAGCTTCAATATTTCGCTGAATGGGAAACTGAAGGAAGAAGCCGCAGGGCAAAAGATCGATTTTGAGGCCATGGTTGAGCAGTTTGGTCCTCTCGACCAGGCAACACTCAGATATACCTTCTTCCTCTTTGAAGACAATGTGGACAGGGAAGACCAGTATTTCCAACATGTCGTGCATGCAATCAAGCCCTCTGCAAAGGGTTCAACCATGCGCATCAAAAATGGCGAAACCAAGAAGCTCACAGCCAGTTTTGATCTCAAAGAAGACTGGACAAAAGAAGAATTAGGTGCCGCGGTTGCGATATTCGATCAGGACACATTCGAGGTTTATGCCTATGGCGCATGGAAAATCAAAGCACCGCATCTCACCAGTCCGCTTCCTGGCAAGGTATCGCCAAACTCGCCACTTTCGCTACCATTTGACAAGGATATGGACCCTGCAACATTCAACGAGGGCACGGTGCTCCTGGTTGACCAGAATGGCCTCGCTGTTCCTGGAAAAGCGTCTGTCTCAGGGTCAAAGTGCACGTTTGCTCCAAACAAGGCTTTTGAAGAGGGCAAGAAGTATACGCTCTACGCAAAAAGCGGCCAGTCCGGCATAAAATCAAAATCAGGCGAAAAACTGATTGGCAACATCATCTGGAAGTTTGAATGCGAAAAAGTGGCCGAAGAGCCAAAGCTTGAAGTCGCAGAAAAATCGTTTGACCTCGGTGAGATTTCGACAACCATAACCAAAAAGCTCGCTTTCAAAAACGTTGGAACCGGAAAACTTTCAGCGACCATCAAGTCTTCAGAGTCATGGCTCAGGACTGAAAATTCGGAATTCGAGATCGAGCCAGATGGTTCTTTTGAAACAATCATGACCGTTGACCCACTTGGTCTCGAACCGGGACCATATTCAGGGAAGCTGTCGATTGGAAGCAACGGCGGAAATTCAGAAATTGCGGTAAATTTCACCTACAAAAAATCCGGAATGATTCTGAAGGTGGAGCCTTCAGAGCTGGATTTTGGCAAAATACCAAAGAACACAAAAAAATCACTCCAGATCGAAATCATCGAGCAGGCTGGCGAAGGCGGAATGCTCGAGGGAACAATTACTGCGAGCGCTCCATGGATAAAAGTTGATCCTTCATCATTCAAGTGTGACAGATGCAAGATAAACATCACGTTAGAGCCGAACACGGAAGGTGCCTTGACAGGCGAAGTGACAATTGACTCCAACGCAGGAAAAATTGTTGTTCCTGTTAAAGTATTGGTCGAGTCTGCAGCACTTCTTGATCTCTCGGTCAATGGTTCCTCTGGTACTCCATTGAGAACCACTTCTCCAAGCTACACAATCCCTATCTCCACAACAAAGGGAGCAACAGTGATGGTTGGTGGCAAGCCGGCAACCGTGGATCAGAATGGAAAGGCTAACTACTCAGTAATACTTATCCCAGGACTCAACAAGTTCGAGATCTCGGCGACACTGGGCAGCCAGAACAAAAAAATAACGGTCGATGTAATTTATGCCGTCACAATAGAATTATGGCTGGACAAAACAGACATCACTATAAACGGCCTGAAGGTGACACTCAAAACTGCTCCAACATCTTCCTCGCCACCGCTTCCGAAAGAACTTGGCGGGAGCACATACATGCCAATAAGGGAAGTCGCAGAGGCCCTTGGAGCACAGGTTGGCTATGATGGTGCAGAAAAAAAGGTCACCCTGACGCAATCGCTCTGGAATGGGAAAAACATCGTTGAGTTGTGGATTGGCAAGAAAACCGCCAAGATAAATGGCAAAGAGGTCTTCATCGACTCAAAGGCCCAAAAGCTCTATCCAACAATCATTAGCGCAAAAACCATGTTACCGCTAAGATTTGTCGGAGAGGCTCTTGGGGCAGGTGTGGCCTGGGAAGGCGCCACAAGAAAGATAACGCTGACATATCCAAAATGAAAATCGATTTTGCAATATTAGGCGGCGGCGGAGTAGAGCCGTGGTTCGCAAATGAGGGCGTGCCCAACAAGGGCATGCTTTCATTTGCAGGAAAACCATCGATTGAGTACGTCATCGATGCGCTTCGCAAGGCTTCCCTCACGAACAGGATCATCCTTGTTGGCAACGGCTATCCGGATTCCATAAAATCAAAAGTGGACCTGATGCTGGAAGAGGGCGACAGCCAGAAGGCAAACATAGATCGCCTTGTGGATGCCTCAGAGACAGAGTATCTCGTTGTGACAACAAACGACATCCCGCTGGTAACCGAAAAAACCTTTGACATGGTGGTTTCTGCACTCCAGAAAACAGGGTGTGATCTTGGTTTGCCAATCATAACCAAAGAAGACACCCTGAGGATGTTCCCCGGAACAAAGCGCACTTTTCTCCGCATCAAAGAGGGAAATGTCAAAATCGGAAACCTCTTCTACATCAGCAAAACCGCCTACAAAAAGGTGGAGCCAATAGTCGAGGAAACATCAAAGAGGAGAAAGTCCGCCATAAAACAGGCCCTCCAGCTTGGTGTGCCGTTCCTTCTGAGATTGCTTTTGTTCAAAAATGTCGAAATACCCGAGCTTGAAAAGAGAATTTCAAAAATGCTTGGCGTTACCATAAAAGCACCAATATTGCAGTGCCCGGAGCTGGGCGTCGATGTTGATAAAATAGAGGACCTCGAATTCTGCAGGTCCATTCTGGAGGCAAAATAGTGGGAATCATTGAAGCATTGGTCCTCGGCTTTGTCCAGGGTCTCACAGAGTTTATTCCGGTCTCGTCTTCTGCCCATCTTGTCCTTGTTCCCGCTTTTTTGGGGTGGGGCAAACCACCGATGTGGTTCGATGTGTTCCTTCATGCTGGAACGCTCCTTGGAATAATCGTCTTTTTCTGGCCGGAAGTAGTCAAATATGTAAAGGCCTTTTTTGCTGGTTTGCCAAAGATTGGCAGGGGTCTCCCGCCAGATTCGATTTTTTCATACAACCTCATACTTTCAGTTGTACCGGCAATCATCTTCGGCCTGCTCTTTGAAAGCAGGATTGAATCTGTTTTCCAGGACCCAAAAACTACCTCTTACCTTTTGCTTGTTACTGCAGCTTTCCTCATAGTTGCTTCTCTCATGAGTGGCAAACGCAAACTTGAAGAAACAACATGGATCGATGCACTAACTGTTGGCTGTGCCCAGGCGATTGCCATGTTTCCTGGCATATCAAGGTCAGGCGCCACAATAACCGCAGCCAGGCTGTTGGGGTTTGGCAAAAAATCATCTTCCAAACTGGCTTTTCTTGTTGCAATTCCTGCAGTCGGCGCTGCAACAGCAAAAACACTCTATGATGTTTATAAAATGGTGGCCAGTTCAGGGATGCAGATTGACTGGATGCCTTCCATAGTTGGCTTTGTGGTGGCCGCCGTTGTTGGCTACTTATCATTTTTCCTGTTCTTCAAGGTCATCCAGAAATTCAATTTCTACATCTTTGCGGCCTACTGCGTTGCCCTCTTTGTTGTAGCCCAGATTATCTTATGAGTCTTTCTCCTGTCAGAACGCTCATCCTTGGCCCTGCAATGGCCGAGCTTGAGAGGGGTTGCGATGACAGGGCGGTGTTTGGCGGGTTTTCAAAATTTGTTCTGGCAAAGCTCGACCAGTGGGCAAAAGACGAACCCAGTCAAAATGCCAGCATAAAAAGGGCTATTGAGGTTTTTTCCAGTTATACCTCCCTGGATATCACATCAAGGGAAAAGGCCGTAAATGACCTGTTAAAGTTTGCCAGGGGCCATTATGTCAGGCAGAAACCGGTACCCAGGCAACAAAAAATACATCTGGGTACAGAAATGTCTCTCGCTTCCATTCCAGGAATCGGCCCCGAGAGGGCAAAACTCTTAAAAAAACTTGGACTTGTGACTGTCCTGGACGCCCTAAACCATTTTCCCATCAGATTTATAGACAGAACAAAGGTCTTGCCTATTGCACAGCTCTCCACCGGAACGGAAGCGACTGTCTTTGCAAAAGTGCTTGATGTCAGGGAACCGCGTGCCGGAAGGAATTTTGTGCAGGCGCTTTTTGGCGACTCGACCGGCAAAATAATGGCCACATGGTTCAACAACCCATACGTCCTGAAAAAGCTTGCCATCGGGAAAACAGTGGCACTCTATGGGAAAGTGGGCGATTATGGCGGCCCACACATGACAAACCCCGATCTGGACACTGACATACAGGACATGGGGATTGTGCCGGTCTATCCACTGACTACTGGGCTCCCACAGTGGGTCATAAGAAGCGTAATCAAAAAAATCGTCGACAACATGCCGGAGATTGGTGATGGCTACCTTCCTAATGCCGTAAAGAAGAGCATGTCTTTGCCATCCCTCCGTGAATCCTACGAGAAAGTGCATTTCCCTGACAACTTTGAGCAACTCAAACTCTGCGAAAAAAGGCTCGTGTTGGACGAATTTTTGCTCATGGAAACGGCTCTCCTGCTCCGCAGGGCAGAGTACAGGCAGCAGGATGCTCCAATCATCAAGGGTGCACAAAAATCTTCAAAGGATTTCCTTTCAAAACTTCCGTTCGAGCCGACCATAGCCCAGAAGAGATGTTGTCTGGAAATAGCAAAAGACCTGGAGTCGGGAAGGCCGATGAACAGGCTCCTGCATGGAGATGTTGGCTCTGGGAAGACGGTTGTTGGTTTGAGTGCATGCAGCTCTGCCGCAAAGCTGGGCTACCAGGTTGCATGGATTGCGCCGACAGAAATCCTTGCAAGCCAGACCTACAATGTCGCCAGAAAATTACTTCCGTTCAACACTGCGTACCTCTCCGGTTCATCAAAAAAAATGGCAAGGGAAAAGATATTTGAGCTGCTTTCCTCTGGAGAGCCATGCGTCCTCTTTGGGACACATGCGCTCCTTGAGGACTGGGTGAAGTTTGAAAACCTCGGGCTTGTGGTTGTTGACGAACAGCACAGGTTTGGCGTCCTGCAGAGGGCCAGGCTAGCAAAAAAGGGCTTCTGCCCGCATGTGCTCGTCATGAGTGCCACCCCGATCCCGAGGACGCTTGCCATGACGATCTACGGTGATCTGGACGTCTCTGTGGTTGATGAAATGCCAAAGGGCAGGGCAACTATAGAAACAAAAGTGCTCACAGGTGCAGGCAGTCTCGCCTACAAAACGGCCCTCGCCGAAATAGAAAAAGGCAGGCAGGTCTACGTTGTCTGCCCTCTTGTCGAAGAGTCAGAAAAACTCTCCGCAAAAGCCGCCACAAAGCAGTTCGTTGAGCTTACCGAGTCACATTTCAAAGGCATTCCGTGCGGGCTGCTCCATGGCAGGATGCCGGCAAAAGAGAAGGATGAAACAATGTGCAAGTTCAGGGACAGGGAGTTAAAGGTTCTTGTCTCGACAACCGTCATTGAGGTTGGAATAGACGTCCCGAATGCAACGGTCATGATAATTGAAAACGCTGAAAGGTTCGGGCTGGCCCAGCTCCACCAGTTGAGGGGCAGGGTTGGAAGGGGCGAGCACAAAAGCTATTGCTTCCTGATACCGTCAAGACCGACAGTTTCACTGCAAGTTCTGGAAAGAACAGCAAATGGCCTTGAGGTTGCTGAGGAAGACCTCAAATTGCGCGGACCCGGAGACATTGGCGGAACAATGCAGTCTGGACTGCCGATGCTTGCTTCATCAAGACTCATCACTCCTTCAAATTTCCCGCTTCTTTCCTTGGCAAGGGAAATCGCAGAGGATATCATTAAACATGACCCGGAGTTGAGGTTCAAAGAAAATAGAGAACTTAGGACAGGTATTGAAGGAAAAATGGCACAAAGAGTAGGACTTGCCTGGGTGAGCTGATGGGGCAGATCCAGGTTCAGAACATAACAAAATATTTTGGTGTGAGGGCCGTTCTTGATGGCATATCATTCACGCTTGGCGGCAACGACAGGCTGGCGCTTGTTGGCGCAAATGGCACCGGCAAATCCACACTGATAAAGATAATCATGGACCAGATGGAGCCGGACGGCGGAAAGGTCTTCAAAGAACCCGACAAGGTCATTGGCTATTTTGCACAGGACAGGTCACTTGATGTCTCGGACGTCATTTTGTTTGACCAGGTCAGGTCAGCTTTCAAAAACATATATGAAACCGGTAGGCAGCTTGAAGAGATCTCTTCAGAGGTTGCAAAAGATCCCCACAACTCACAGCTTCTTGCCAAGTTTGAAAAACTCCAGCACCAGTATGAAGCGCTTGGCGGATACGACATAGACCACAGGATAGAACGAATCCTGTCCGGCCTTGGCTTCTCAAAGGAAGACTGGAAAAGGCCCGTTGTTTCCCTCTCTGGCGGTGAAAGGTCACGCCTGCAACTGGCGACAATACTGGCCACAGAGCCTGACACGCTGGTGCTCGACGAGCCTACAAACCACCTCGATCTTGAGGCAACCATCTGGCTCGAAGGCTTCCTTCAGGAATTCAAGGGCTCAGTGCTCATTGTCTCCCATGACAGGTACCTTCTGGACAAGGTTTGCAACCATACCGTGATACTCATTGACGGAAAATCCTTTGATTTTACCGGCAATTTCACACAGGCAAGGGCCCAGTATGACCTTGAGAGGGAACACTCTCTCGAAAAATTGCAGGAGCAACAGGAATTCATCGAGAGAGCAACCCGCTTTATAAAAAGGTTCAAGGGGTATGGAACGGAAGTGGCCGCCAAGAGAGCAAGGAGCATGGAAAGGCGCCTTGAGAGGGTCGTCCAGGTCGAGGCTTTACCCCGGGAGAAAAAAGTCCAACTCAACCTTGAATCATCTGGAAGAACTGGCGAGATCGTCTTCAGGACAAAAGGCTTGTCGAAATCTTTTGGAGACAGAGAGCTCTTTGGTGAGCTCAATCTTGAAATGAAAAGAGGGCAGAAGATAGCCCTGATGGGCCCTAATGGTTGCGGGAAAACCACTTTCCTGAAGACAGTAATTGGCGAAGAGGAGCCTTCAGGTGGAGAGGTGTGGCTTGGCTACAATGTTTCTATGGCCTATCTCGAACAGGAACTCGGCAGTTTCAATCCCGAAGCAACTGTTATCGAAGAGATAATGAATAATTCCGACCTCAAGCCCCAGGAAGCCAGAGACCATCTGGCAACATTCCTCTTTGTCGGCGACGAGGTCTCAAAACCGTGCAAATCACTCTCCGGCGGAGAGATAAGCAGGCTTATTCTGGCCAAGTTAGCCCTCATTGACGCCAATTTCATCATCTTTGACGAGCCCACAAATCATCTCGACATAAATGCCAGGGCTTCTCTGGAAGATACCATAAAAAATTATTCCGGGAGCGTGCTTTTGGTCTCCCATGATAGATATTTTATAAACAACATCGGCGCCACAATATGGGCATTTGACGGAAACACAATTGTTGATACAAGGGGTAACCTCGAGGAGTACCTGCAGAGAAAACCTGAAAAACAGACAGACAAGAGCGACCAAAAAATCCAGCAGAAACAAAAGAAAAAAGACCAGGGCCCATCAAAGAACCAGATAAAATCAATGCAGGACAAACTTAAAAACCTTGAAGACAAGATAAGCATGCTGGAATCAAGGAAAAATGACATTGAACAGTCAATGTCAAACCCAGATTTCTATTCTCGGGGAGAGCAGACAAAACTCGATCTTGATGAGTATGACAAGACAAAAACACAGCTTGCAGAAACCGAGAATGAATGGGCCGAACTTTCTGAAGAGTTGTCCGCAATTTCTGCCCAGTAGGGTAGTTTTAGCCCAATAAACCAACATCCAAGGCAATTTCACAAAAAATTCATTCTTAACACAATTTGTGAATTTATTAACTTTTTAAATCGAGGTTATTTTCTGGTTTTATAAAACATAAGTTTTTGCCCATCCTTAATTTATTCTTCTTTGTTCTTACGGTGTAACTTTTTTATAAAGTGTGTTGTCTATGCTCACTGTAAAGACATTGCTTATCGTGTTTACGCTTATATAATTTGCAAAAGTGTGCAACTTTTGGAGGTAAGCTTTGAACGATTATTCTTTCGGTTACCTGTTTGTGGGCATCTTCGCCCTGGTTGGTCTGGCCATGGGTCTTATAGCATTCTTCCTCGCCTTTGCATTAAGACCAAAGAGAATCGATAGTGACCTCGCAACAACGTCCTACGAGTGCGGAATACCGCCAAAGACAGATTCAAAAATAAAATTCAACATCAGGTATATCGTTTTTGCATTGATATTCGTCGCATTTGATGTGGAAGCTGTTTTTCTCTACCCATGGGCCGTAAAAGTAAAAGAACTCGGAACTTACGCCATTTTTGAAGTAACACTCTTCATAGCGATACTCCTCGTTGGATATTTCTATGCTTGGGGAAGGGGGCTGTTGAAATGGGATTGACACAAACACCTGCACCAACAGAACTTGAAAAATCAACTGTTCTTCTTGCACCACTGGACTGGCTGGTGGGCTGGGCCAGAAAGAATTCCCTTTGGCCACTCACTTACGCAACAGCCTGCTGCGCATTCGAAATGATGCAGGCATGGATGCCAAGATACGACTTCGACAGGCATGGCTGCTTCTTCAGACCAACTCCAAGACAGTGCGATGTCATGATCGTTGCAGGAACTGTAACAAAAAAGATGGCAGAACCTACAAGACTCCTTTATGAGCAGATCCCCAACCCGAAGTGGGTCATTGCAATGGGTGCCTGCGCCTGTTCTGGCGGGCCTTTCATTGACAGTTATTCCGTAGTTAAAGGCGTCGACAAGATAATTCCTGTCGATGTGTATGTCCCAGGGTGTCCACCAAGGCCAGAGGCCCTCCAGTTTGCCATTCTTGAGCTTGAGAAAAAAATCATGAAAGAAAGAGCCAATCTTGGGAGGCAACCATGAGCACCTCCAAAGACATTGCAAAGCAAAAATTTGGTATTGACCTCTCTCCAATGCCTGCCCCAGAAACAGCCCTGATGATCAATGTAGACAGCTCAAAGGCGGCCGAGACATGCCTGAAGCTCCGCGAATCTGGTTTCAGTATCCTCTCGATGTTGACCGCAAAATGCAAAGACAATGGTTTTGAAATGGTCTACATGCTGGACAACTGGGAAACCAAGGAAAGGGTCTTTATTTTCGCTCCACTGCTTGCACAGGACCCAAAAATCAAGAGCCTGACGCCTGACTGGGAAGCGGCAGATTGGCTGGAACGCGAAGTCTATGACATGTTTGGAATAGTGTTTGAGGGCCATCCAAACCTCCAAAGAATAATAACACCGGAGAATTTCACAGGGCATCCTCTCCGCAAAGATTTCACAGATACTGACTGAGGAGGGAAAATGGAAGAAAAAATCAGAACTGACCTGCTTGAAGTGAACTTTGGCCCCCAGCACCCTGCCACTCACGGTGTTTTTAGAGCAGTCCTCACCCTTGACGGTGAAATTGTGGTCGGGTGCAAACCAGTGCTTGGCTATCTCCACAGGGGAATAGAAAAGATTGCCGAAAGACTGACTTACCAACAATTTATTCCTTATCTAGACAGGCTTGATTACATCTCTGGTTTCCTCAATGAGTATCCCTATGTAAAGGCCGTTGAAAAACTCATGGGGATCGAGGTGCCAATCAGGGCACAATACATAAGAGTCCTGATGATGGAACTTAACCGCATTGCGGCGCACCTTGTAAACGTTGGCGCGCAGGGACTCGACCTGGCATCGATGACCCCGATGGTCTACTGCCTCAGGGAAAGGGAGTACATCCTGGAGCTGATGGCAGAGGTTTCCGGATCAAGGATGACCTTCAACTACTTCAGGTTCGGCGGCGTCAAGTTCGACCTTCCAGAAGGATACCTCTCAAAACTCGACAGGTTCATTCACTACTTCAAAGACAGACTCCCAGAATACGCTTCAATGCTCCATAAAAACGAGATATTCCAGGCAAGGACAAAAAACATAGGAATCCTGAAACCCGAAACTGCCCTCAAGCTCTCCTGCACGGGGCCTACCCTCAGGGGTTGTGGCATTGCAAGGGACCTCAGGAAAGACGAGCCATACGAGATATACCCCACGCTGGATTTTGATGTAATAAGTGAAAATACATGCGATTCATACGGACGCTTCCTGGTGAGATTCAAGGAGATAGAGCAGTCCGTTAGGATCATCGAGCAGATAATGCCAAACCTTCCGGAAGGGCCTGTAATGGCCAAAGTGCCAAAGGTGATCAAGCCCCCGGCCGGTGAAATATACTGCAGGGTTGAAGCTCCAATCGGTGAATTTGGCGTTTACCTTGTTTCTGATGGCTCTTCAAAGCCATATAGAGTAAAACTCCGTTCACCAAGCTTCAGCAATCTGATGTCGTTCCCACATATTGCCCAAAATATCTCCATGCCTGATGTCGTCGCCGCATTTGCATCGCTGGCGCCAACAATGGGCGATTCGGACAGGTGACAAAATGGAAAACTTCGTCCCATATCTGATTGTAGCACTTATCCAGGTAGCAATATCGCTAGGCATTTTCGGGTTCGTAATGGTAAATGCACTACTTCTGACCCTTGCCGAAAGAAAACTGCTTGGCTGGATGCACCAGCGACTTGGCCCGATGGAAGTTGGGCCATGGGGTCTCTTCCAGCCTTTCGCCGACATGATAAAGCTTCTGACAAAAGGTGATGTTATCCCAAAGGCAGCTGACAAATTTTTCTATTCATACTCTGCCCTCATAGCATTCACCCCATCTTTTATCACCTTTGCCTTCATTCCGTTTGGACTTGTTGGCGGAATAAAGCTTGTTGCCGCGGACACTGAAATCGGTGTTCTGATGATCTCGGCCGTCATGGCGCTGTCTGTCATCGGCATAATCCTTGGCGGGTGGTCATCCGGAAACAAGTTCTCGCTCCTCGGTGCTGTCAGGACTGCTGCCCAGGAAATCAGCTATGAAATCCCAAAAACACTGGCGATTATCGCAGTGGTAATGCTCGCCGGCAGTATGAATGTATATCACATCTCTTCGATACAAAGAGTTTGGTTTATCGCCCCACAATTCATTGGTTTCCTGGTATTTTTCGTTTCTTCACTTGCTGAGATATTCAGGATACCATTTGACCTTGCAGAAGGTGAATCGGAGCTTGTGGCCGGATATAACGTTGAATTCTCCGGCATCAGGTTTGCGTTCTTTTTCTTTGCAGAATACACATATCTCTTTGTGACTTCAGCAATCATTACTGCGCTCTATCTTGGTGGGGGTTCAGGCCCAGAGTTCCTTCCATGGGGTCTGTCTTCACTGTTCTGGTTCCTCCTGAAGTCCTTTGCTATGGTTGGTTTCATCCTCTGGTTCTCCAGGTCGCTGCCAAGGGTCAGGGCTGACCAGCTCATGAACATGGCATGGAAAGTCATGCTACCGCTCTCTCTCGTCAATATAATCTTGACCGCATATGTTGTTTTAAATGAAAACTGGCTCAAGGTTTTTGTGAAATGAGGTGATCATGTACGGAACAGGAATAGCAAGCTCTCTCTGGGTCACTTTTAAAAATATATTCAGGGTCAAAATAACGCTCCGCTACCCAAAGCAAAAGCAGGCGATGGTGCCAAGGTTTTTTGCCCTGATGAGAATGGTCCGCGATGAAAACGGCAGGGAAAAATGCACCGCCTGCGGAATTTGCGCAAACAATTGCCCAACACACGCGATCACCATTGAAAAAGGCAAAAGGGAAGACAACACGCCTTTCCCGGTTAAGTACAGTGTAAATGTCCAGCAGTGTATATTCTGTGGGATATGCGTCGAGGTTTGCCCGTTTGGTGCACTGCAGGTTGGTCACAAATATGAGCTTTCCTCATACACAAGGGAAGGGATGATACACGAGAAAGAAGAGCTCCTTCTTCCGTTTGGGGGTGCACAGTGAATGTAACAATGTCACAGGCTCTTTACATGGCACTCGCCTTCCCCGCACTTGTCTTTGCGGCCCTAACTGTAACTGTAAAAAATATTGTCCATGCGGCCATATGTCTGATTGGTTGCCTCCTGTCAATTGCGGCAATCTATGTAGGGTTGCATGCCGATTTTATCGCTGCAGCACAGATAGCCATCTACGTTGGCGCTATAGCCATACTCATCCTGTTCTCGATCATGTTCACGCATGATGTCTCTGGAAAGCAGATGAGCCACCTGAACCGCCAAGCCGTCCTTGGTGTTTTTGTCGCCCTTGCGCTCTTTGGTGCAATCTCCTTCTTCATCATGAACACCTCGGAAAGCCAGTTAACAACTAACTTCCAGGGACAAATGGCCCTCCCACCAAAAACATCATTGATGGCAGTTGGTGACGCACTTTATTCAGACAATGCTTCCACACCTTACATGGTGCCTGTTGAAATGGCCTCTTTCCTTCTGCTTGCGGCTGTTGTTGGCGGAATAGAGATGGCAAAGAAAAAGGAGGACGAGGTATGAACTACCTCTTGCTTATCCTTGGTGCTGCAATATTCAGCTTTGGTGTCCTCGGCGCCCTCACCCTGAGAAACGCCATCAGGATACTTATGTGCATTGAGTTGATGCTCAATGGGGCCAACCTCACCTTCATCGCTACGGCAAGCCAGCTCCCCGATCCAGGCATGGCGCAGTCAATGGTCGTGTTTGCCATAGCAATTGCAGCAGCTGAAACCATTGTCGGACTCGGTGCAATTGTGGCAATGTACAGGGCAAAGGGCTGGGTAACTCTCGAGCAGTTCAGCCTGCTCAAGTGGTAGGAGGGACAATGGAACACACTGTAGCTTCCCTTGCCGGTTCCTGGACCCTCACCTCGATCCTCGCTGTTTTAACGATGGCCTTTCCACTTCTGGGATTCATCATTGTTGGCCTCTGCGGAAAAATAGCAAAGGAGTGGGGACCAAAGCTCGCAACAATAAGCATCTTTATTTCATTGATAACCTCGATTGTGGTGCTTGGACTCGTTATCGCAAACGGGCCAGCACCAACAGTCAGCTTTGTCTGGCTCCAGTCTGGCAACCTGACGCTTGATTTCGGGTTTAGGGTCGACCAGCTCTGTGCAATGATGCTTTGTGTGGTCACGCTGGTATCGTTCCTTGTGCACCTGTTCTCCCAGGACTACATGCACGGTGATCCTGGAATTGCAAGGTTCTATGCCGAACTCCAGCTCTTCACGACTGCAATGCTCGGCGTAGTTACCGCATCAAACCTTCTCCAGCTCTTTGCTTTTTGGGAGTTGGTTGGTCTCTGTTCATATCTTCTCATAGGCTTCTGGTTCCACAAGAGGTCCGCATACCAGGCCGCAAAGAAGGCTTTTTTTGTTACAAAAGTTGGAGATATTGGCCTCTTCACAGGCATAATAATGTGCCTCATACTCTCAAACCCTCATACGCTCAACCTTGAGGCCCTGCCATCTGCAATTGCATCACTCGCCCCTGCTCTTCTCATAATAATACCACTCCTGATTTTTATGGGCGCAATGGGCAAATCTGCCCAGTTCCCGCTCCACGTCTGGCTCCCCAACGCCATGGAAGGCCCGACACCAGTTTCTGCGCTTATCCATGCCGCAACTATGGTCGCGGCCGGTATATATCTTGTTGCAAGGTGTATGGGGCTGTTCACACTTGATTCCAGTGGGATTGCTTTGAAGGTCGTCACTTATGTTGGCTCTTTCACGGCAATTTTTGCTGCAACAATAGCCACGGTGCAGGATGACATCAAAAAGGTTCTTGCCTATTCAACCATCAGTCAACTGGGTTACATGGTAATGGCGCTGGGTTTCGGCAAATTTGGCTACACTGCTGCACTCTTCCACCTCATGACCCACGCAATGTTCAAAGGTTTGCTCTTCCTTGGCTCAGGCTCGGTCATTCACGCAACACATACCCAAAACATGCATGAAATGGGCGGACTGTTCAAAAAAATGCCCATCACCGCGTGGACTTTCATACTTGGATCGCTTGCCCTTGCGGGACTCTTCCCGTTTGCCGGGTTTTGGAGTAAAGACGCAATACTTGTCGGGGCAGAGGCAACCCACTCGACCATACCGCTTATCCTCGCACTGATAACCGCCTTCCTCACCCCATACTACATGACAAGATGTGTCTGGCTGACCTTCTTTGGAAAACCCAGAAAAGAAAACCATGTCCACGAAGCCTCGTGGAAGACAACCCTTCCGCTAATAATACTGGCCGTGCTTTCAGTGGTGATAGGCTTCGTCGGGGCACCGTTCTTTGGTGAACTCTTCCAGAGGTTTATATTCTTCCATGAGTTCGAATCCGAAGCAGTCAACTGGACGCTCATTTTTGGCTCCACAGGGCTTGTTCTTGCAGGCATCTTCCTTGGGCTCGCAATCTACGCCTGGGGCTGGTTCAAAAAAGAAACACTCATAAGGGTCCTCAAACCACTTTACCTCTTTTTCAAGAATAAGTGGTTTATTGATGAGGCCTGGACTTTCATCGCAGTGAAGCCGCTTTTCTATGTGAGTGAATTTTGCCACTGGTTTGATCGGACAGTCATTGACGGGGCAGTCAATGGAATGGCATGGCTCTCGGTTGTTCTTGGCAACATCGTTTATTGGTTCGATGCCGGAATAGTTGACGGTCTGGTCAACCTGGTAGGGTATCTGACCGTCAAGGTGTCAGAACTTGTCAAATGGTTTGATGAAAATGTCATAGATGGTGCCGTCAATGGCGTTGCTGCGTTGACTGGATTCATTGGCTCAAAGGTCAGGAAGGTGCAAACCGGCTACCTTCCAAACTACGCGACAATAATGTTTGCCTCAATAGCACTGGTATTGATACTTGTGGCATGGTTTGCCGTCCTAAATTAGGAGGAATGAATGGAATTCAATGGATTGCTTACAATCGTAACGTTTCTTCCGCTCCTCGGTTCGCTCTTGCTTCTGCTCTTCCCGAAAAAATGGGCAGGCTGGATCAAATGGACCGCTCTTGGCTTTACAGTAGCCAACCTAATCATTTCCATATTCATCTGGACACAGTTTAAAACTTCAGTTCCTGGTTTCCAGCTGATCGACAAGGTGCCATGGGTTGAAAGTGTTGGCATTACCTACTTCTTTGGTGTCGATGGCATGTCAATGCTCATGCTCTTCCTCACAACCCTCCTTTCCTTTGTTGCCTGTCTTGCATCGTTCAACATCGACCACAGAAACAAGGAGTACTATTCACTGTTCCTGCTTCTTGAAACCGGTCTTATAGGCGTCTTTGTTTCGCTTGACCTGGTGCTTTTCTATGTGTTCTGGGAACTTGTGCTTGTACCGATGTACTTCCTGATCGGTATCTGGGGTGGCCCCAGAAAGCTCTACGCATCGATCAAGTTCTTCATCTACACTTTGGTTGGCTCCCTGTTCATGCTGGTCGGTGTGCTTGCAATATATTTTGCTTCCGGGCAAAACACCTTCTCGATACCACAGTTGATCGAGACAAGTGCCAACCTGAGAGGGTGGGCCCTTGGACTCCCAGTGTTTGGAGCACTCTTCCTCGGTTTCGCAATCAAGGTACCGTCTTTCCCATTCCATACCTGGCTTCCTGATGCACACGTCGAAGCACCGGCCCCAATATCAATCCTCCTTGCAGGCGTCCTGCTTAAAATGGGAGGCTACGGCCTCATCCGTATCGGAGTAGGTATCATGCCGTATGCTGCAACATGGTGGGCAGACATCATCGGTATTCTTGGAGTAATAGGCATTGTTTACGGAGCATTCTGTTCGCTTGTCCAGAAAGACCTCAAAAAACTTGTTGCATACACTTCAGTGAACCACATGGGCTTTGTTCTCCTGGCTGTAGCGGCATTCCTCAAAACAGGTGCTGTGGCTGCTCTCCAGGGGGCCGTGCTTGTAATGTTCAACCACGGCATCACAACAGGCCTCCTCTTCCTTTTGGTCGGCTACATCTATGACAGAACCCACACAAGGGAAATTGCAAAGCTCCCGGGAATGGCATCAATCATTCCAATCATCTCGATAATGCTCATCATCGCATCATTTGCATCAATCGGTTTGCCAGCTCTTGCTGGTTTTGTCAGTGAGTTCCTTTCAATGACTGCGGCATATCAGGCAGTCAACTGGTGGGCCTGGGTCTCCGTTGTTGGAATGATCATAAACGGTGGTGTCATGCTCTGGATGATGCAAAGAGTGTTGTTCGGCACTGTTGCAGACCCGCATTTCAAGGAGCTCAGGGACGCAAGCTTCAGGGAATTTTTCGCCGCAACCCCGCTTCTTGGATTCATATTCTTCATTGGAATATTCCCGATGCCGCTCCTCAATATGATACAACATGCAATCACCACACTGCCAACACTTCCAATAGTTTAAGGAGACGAGATGAACTTTGCTTCATTTTATCCAGAGATGGTCCTTCTTGTTGGGGCCTGCATAATACTACTCCTGTCGGTATTCAAGTTTCCGCTAAGGAAGTATATGCTTGGCTTGTTGGCTATCCTGACTGTCGTGGTTTCGTTTATTGTCATGCAGACTGTTCCAGGAATCAGGGAACCAGCAGGCAACCTTTTTGTGCAAAATGATTTCTCCAATTTTGCCAGGGGACTGCTTCTGGTCATCTCCGTGCCAATACTGCTCTCCTCGCTTGACATGTTCAACGATGCCTCAAAGCGCCAGGGAGAATTCGTATTCCTCATGCTCATCTCCGTCACCGGCTTGATGCTCCTGGTCCAGTCGTCACACATGCTCTCGCTCTATTTGGGAATAGAGCTGTCTTCAATACCCCTATACATGCTGGCAGGCCTGAAATCACACGATCCCAAATCAAAAGAGGCCGTCGTAAAATACTTCCTGCTTGGCGCATTTGCATCTGCAATGACGATCTATGGAATATCCCTCATCTACACAACAGCAGGTACATTCAGCTTTGTAGAGCTTTTCAACAGCATAAAGGGCACTCCGCTTGAAATGGTCGGGTTCATATTTGTACTCGCAGGCCTTTCTTTCAAAATAGCGGCAGTTCCGTTTCATTTCTGGGCCCCGGATGTTTACGAAGGTTCACCGCCAATATCAACTGCATTCATTTCTGTTGCCCCAAAAATTGGTGCCTTGATAGTTCTTTCAAGATTTATATCAATGGGCATCAACCCAGCGGCAAGCGACAATTTCACCAATCTGGTAAAATGGTCAATAGCTGCCATCTCGGCACTCTCCATGACATATGGTAACCTCACTGCGATCTGGCAGACTGAAGTAAAAAGGATTATGGCCTACAGCTCGATTGCGCAGATAGGTTACATGCTCATAGGCATTGTTGTAATAGCATTCTCTCCTGAAGCAGCAATCAGGTCAGAGGGTGCCAGGGGCATACTTATGTATGTTACCGCCTATGCGCTCATGAACATCGCAGTGTTCTCCGTAATTAAGGTTGTAAAAATAAGAAGAGGTGGAACAACCCTAAACCACTTCAAGGGATTGAGCAAAACAGATCCTGGTCTGGCACTTGCAATGACGGTCTCGCTTGTCTCGCTCCTTGGCATTCCATTTGCCGCAGGGTTTTTCGGCAAACTGCTTATTTTTACTGCCGGTGTCTCGGCAGGCCTCTACTGGCTTGTGATTCTTGCAGTCATAAATTCTGCCATCTCGGCATTCTATTATTTTGGCATTGTAAAGAACATGTATCTTGAGGCACCGGATCAGGAGTACTTGGAAAAAGAAATCAAACCAGGATTTTCTTTTGCTTATCTTGTGGCAGTAGTATGCTCGGTTTTAACACTCGTGATTGGCCTTTTGCCATGGATCTACCAGCTCATTGCAAAAGCTAGCGAATCACTCTAAGGAGAGAACATTGAGGGCAGGAAAGATATTTGCTGAGATGATAAAAGCAAGGGCCCTTGGTCTGACAATCGTCTTCATGCTCATCATGCCCATTGCTCTTGGTGGCGTGGCTGGCTTCTTTCTCGACAAAGCATTGGGGACAATGCCGATATTCTTCCTGATCCTGATATGTATGGGCCTCGTTGCCTCAGCAAGAACGGCCCTTAAATTCAAGCTATGAAAACAGCATTAGAGATAATAGGCGGAGCGATCTGGGGCTGTGGCCTCGGGTTCGCATGGTTCCACCTCCTTTACCTGCAAACGCAAAAGTCATTCATGAAAGGCCAGACGGTTATTACAAACCCGCTGAGGCTCCTCATTGCCGCGCTGGCACTTTTTGCCCCAGTTTTACTTGGGTTTTATGTTTTGTTAGCATCTTTTGGTGGCTTTGCGCTTGGTTTTGGCCTATGGTGGATATGGTTTACAAAGTTTAAACGCGGAGGCAAAAATGGCTGAAGTGGTGAAAAAGAAAAAAACTCCCCTGCTCAGGAAAAAAAGCTTCTGGATTGCATTATTTTTTGTGGCTGCCTACGCCTGCGTAATGTTCTTGGTTCCAGCTTCTCCACACCCTCACAAGATTGAAGTTGGCCCACAGCAGACAACCTTCTCACTTTTTGGATCACCCCTGTCAAACACGTTTTTTGCACTACTCATCGCGACTGTGATTTTCTCCACGATCATCATAGTTATTGGCTCAGGGGTTAAAAAACCTGGATCAAAGAGGGCTGTTCTCGCAGAAATGGTTGTTGTCACCACACAAAATTTTGCAGAGAGCATCCTCGGACACGAGGGTAAAGGCTATGAGGTGGCAGTTTGTGCTTTCTTCGGCTATATCCTCATTTCAAACCTTTTGGGTATCGTCTCCTCACTATTCATTCCTTTCTATGGCGTTTCCCAAAATTTCAAGATGGTCATTGCGCCAACAACCGACCTTATGGTAACCACTGGTTTCGCTCTAACGGCAATTTCCTATTACCATGGGCAATACATGAAGGTCAAAGGCATTGGGCCATACTTGAAACATTATGTAAAACCGTACGCATTTATGTTGCCAATCAACATCCTTGAAGAAGTCAGCCGCCCGCTTTCGCTGGCTGTCCGTCTTTTTGGAAACCTGACTGGTGAGCACATAGTTCTCGAAGTAATTTCTTCTCTTGTGGCTTTTGTTGTCCCTATCGTCATCCTGGGACTCGGATTGTTCACCGGAGCTGTCCAGGCACTGGTATTTACCATGTTGTTCCTGGTCTATCTGCAACCTGCAGTAACTTCTAAAGGGGGTCACTAACAATGGACGCAAACACAAGCATGGTTTGGTTAATTAAGGTTGTTTCGGTCTTCTCCGCATCTTTCGCAATCGCTATTGCAGCATTCGGAGGAGCCCAGGGACAGGGCAAAGCAGCCGCAGCCGCAGCCGACGCCATCGCAAGGCAGCCTGAGGCAGGAGACAGGATATTTACGACCCTGATCCTTTCGCTGGCCCTCATAGAGTCGCTCGTAATCTATGCCCTTGCAGTAGCGTTGGTCCTTATCTTCGCAAACCCGCTTATATAAGCAGGTGGGCACAATGAATTATCTGCTAGCTAGTGCCGCCCAAGCGGCAAATGAAGTTGCAAAAGAAGCTTCTTCATCTCTTATCCAGATTGACTGGCGAACCCTGCTATTTGCAATACTCAACCTCTCTCTACTTTTCATCGTTCTCTGGACTTTTCTTTACAAGCCAGTAAAGAAGATGATGGAAGACAGAAAAAAGGCCGCATCTTCAGTCATTGATGACGCAAAAAAGCTCCAGGAAGAAGCAAAAGCAGGACTTGAAGACGCCAAAAAACAAAAAAGCGTGGCAGCCGAGGAATCGAGAAAGATAACATCAGAAACGGTCCAAACCGCGGAAGCCATAAGGGAAGAGATCATTGGTAAAGCAAGGGAAGACGCCAAGTCCATACTCAGGATTGCAGAGGAAGAAGCAAAAGGCGAACGTGAAATAACCGAGCAAGATCTAAAGAGCCGCTCGAAAAAAATTATTGTTCAGGCTTCAAGACAGGTCATGAAGCAGGTCTTCGATAATGGCATGACCGAAGCCTACACAAAACACATCATTTCTGAGCTGCCAAAACTCACAGTCTGCGACATCCATTCCCATAAACTCAATCTTTGCGATGCGCTCTCCCAGGCAGGCAAGGTATCAAGAATCGTCATCGAGTCTGCAACTGAAATGCCAGAAGTGGACAAAAAGGCAGTTTCAGATTTCGTCCTCGGCTTTGTGAAAAACGGCGCCAAGGTTGAATTTATCATAAAACCAGAGCTCATTTCTGGCCTCAGGATAGTCTTTGGTGACACTATATTCGATTCCTCAATCTCAAGGATGGTTGAAACCACCATCGAAGACTTGAGGTGATCCTATGCCTGAGATACTAGACGAGATAATCAACACCTGGCAGGCCTCTTTTGAGGCAAAACCTTTCATTCCGGTAATTGAAAATGCCGGCTCAGTCAGTGAAGTTGGTGATGGTGTTGCCCTAGTAAGAGGGCTCTCTGATGCCTTCATCAGCGAGGTGTTGAGTTTTGAAGGTGGCATCGAGGGTTTCGTGCTCTCGCTTGCTCCTGATTACGTCGGAGTCGTTTTGCTCGGTGAAGACAAATACGTCAGGGAAGGTGACAGGGTATCAAGGACTGGAAGACTTCTCTCAATTCCTTACACCCAAAACCTGATTGGTCGTGTAATTGATCCCCTCGGCAATCCGATTGATGGAAAACCAGCACCAAAATCAATAAAATTTCTCCCGCTTGAAACAAAAGCCCCATCAGTAATCGAGAGGGAGCCAGTTCATCAGCCGATGCAAACCGGCATCAAGACCATTGACGCTCTTTTTCCGATCGGCAGGGGACAGCGTGAGCTCATCATTGGCGACAGGCAAACCGGAAAAACTGCCATTGCCATTGATACAATCCTGAACCAGAAGGACGAAAATGTAATCTGCATCTATGTTGGAATTGCACAGAAATCGTCCACCATGGCAGGAATTGTCAAAACACTGCGTGATTATGGTGCGCTTGATTACACCCTCATCGTCACAACCCTTGCAGACCAGTCGCCAGCAACCAGGTACATAGCTCCTTATGTCGGTTGCGCAATTGGCGAAGAGCTGATGCGCTCCGGCAAGCACGTCCTGATAATCTATGATGACCTCTCAAAGCATGCCGATGCCTACAGGGAACTTGCACTGCTTCTGAGGCGTCCGCCAGGGCGTGAGGCATATCCAGGAGACATTTTCTACCTCCACTCAAGGCTCCTCGAGCGCGCTGCAAAACTCCACAAGGATCTTGGCGGTGGTTCCATGACCGCCCTGCCAATAATCGAAACACAGGCCGGCGATGTTTCGCAGTACATCCCGACAAACCTCATATCCATCACCGACGGTCAGATATACCTTGAGAAAGAGCTTTTCCACGAGGGTATAAGGCCAGCTGTAAACGTCGGTCTTTCCGTTTCCCGTGTCGGTGGAAACGCCCAGATTCCGACCATGAAAAAGGTCGGTGGTTCACTCAAGCTAGATCTGTCACAGTACAATGACCTCAAGGCATTCGCCCAGTTTGGCGCAGAGCTCGACCCGGTAACCCAAAAGAAGCTCCAGAGGGGTGAAAAGCTCGTCGAACTGCTTAAACAACCACAGTACAGCCCGATGCACGTGGGTCAGCAGGTACTTATTCTTGGCGCCTACTCGCTTGGCGCACTGGATGATATAAGAAAAGATAGGGTCCAGGAGTTCGAGCGTGTCCTTGTTGAGGAAGCAAAAAGATTCAGGCCTGATCTCCTTAAGGAGCTCTCAATGGCACCAAAACTGACTGATGCGCACAAGGAAGGAATATCCAAACTTGTGCAGTCTGTATCATCCACCTTTGGGAGCTGAGCGTGGCAACACTAAGGACACTAAAACGACGAATAGCCTCTGTTGATTCTGTAGCGCACATAACGCGCTCAATGGAGATGCTTTCTGTCGTCAAAATTTACCACCTTAGGAAAAAGGTTGAAGAATCAGTACCCTATGTTGAAAAACTCAGGGAGCTTCTCGTATCGATAGCAAGCCACACGTCAACCGACCTCACCGCGAATCCCCTATTTATTGCAAGACCCATCGAGAAAGTTCTCATCATCCCGCTTACTTCAGACAGGGGTTTTTGCGGCGCGTTCAACTCAAATGTGATGTCGCTGACAAAAAGATACTCGGAAGAGTTGGGCCTGAAATCAACATTTGCCACAATAGGCAAAAAGGCCAATGCCGAGCTCACAAAGCAAGGCCACGAGATCAGCTTCCAGATGCCAGGCATCCTTGATAAGTTGTCATTTACCCAGGCCCAGATACTGTCCAAAAAAATAAAGGAAATGTACATATCAGACGAAGTGCAGGCAGTTTCCTTTGTTTATATGGAGTTCCAATCAGTACTTCGCCAAGAATCGGTGGTAAGGGAAATGCTCCCTCTTGTCCCAATCATGAAAGGCCATTCCATCCCACTCGAGACATTCATCTTCAAGCCCAATCCAACAGCCATTCTGGACACACTCATGGACAACTATGTTGACCTGTTCGTCTACAAAGTCCTTCTTGAGGCTGGCGCATCGGAACAGGCAATGAGAAGGATGAGTATGCATAGGGCAACTGAAAATGCCGATGATTTGGGGCAAAAGCTCACGATAAAATACCAACGCACCAGACAGGCTGCAATCACCAAGGAATTGACCGAGATAACCTCCGGTGCAGAGGCGATAAAGGAGAGAAAGAGTGTCTAAAGGAAAGCTCATTAGAATAGAAGGTCCAGTTCTGGACTTTTCCTTCCCCAAGGGAGAGCTTCCAGACCTTTACAACGTGGTTGTGGTTGAAGACCCTGCATTGCCAGAAAAGCTCGTTTGCGAGGTCCACCAGGTCGTCAATGCCACTGATGTACGTTGCATAGCCCTTGGCTCAACAGAAGGACTCCGCAGGGGGATGATTTGCCAGGACACAGGCGCTCCAATCAATGTTCCTGTTGGTGAAGGAACACTTGGACGTGTTTTCAACGTCTTTGGTAATCCAATTGACAAAAAGGGCGACGTGCCAGCAGTTGAAAAAAGGCCAATTTTCCACAACCCACCACAATTCTCAAAAATCAATCCGACTGAATCCATCTTTGAAACCGGCATCAAGGTCATTGACCTTCTTGCTCCATTTCCAAAGGGTGGAAAAATCGGTCTTTTTGGCGGTGCAGGTGTAGGGAAAACCGTTCTTCTCCAGGAGCTCATACGCAACGTTGCCTATGAACACCAGGGAGTGTCGGTATTCGCCGGAGTAGGAGAGCGCACCAGGGAAGGCAATGAGCTCATTCTCGAGATGGAAGCCTCTGGAGTCATCAAATCCACCGCGTTGGTCTTCGGCCAGATGAACGAGCCGCCAGGGGTCCGCATGAGGGTGCCTTTCACCGCTCTGACAATGTGCGAGTATTTCCGTGACGACAAAGGTCAGGATGTTCTTCTGTTTGTTGACAACATATTCCGCTACGTCCAGGCAGGCTCCGAAGTCTCAGCCTTGCTGGGCAGGATCCCTTCCGCAGTAGGCTACCAGTCAACACTGGCCACCGAAGTTGGCTCTCTTGAGGAGAGAATTATTTCAACAAAAAAAGGCTCCATCACCTCAGTCCAGGCAATCTTCGTTCCCGCCGATGACTACACGGACCCAGCCCCGGCAAACATCTTCACCCACCTTGATGCAACAATCACACTTGACCGCGCACTGGTCGAGCTCGGAATCTATCCGGCAGCAAACCCGCTTGATTCTTCCTCAAAAATGCTTGACCCAAGGATCGTCGGAAAAGAGCACTACGAGGTTGCACAAGAGGTCAAGAGAATACTCCAGCACTACGAAAACCTCAAAGACATCATTGCGATTCTCGGAATGTCCGAACTTTCTGAAGAAGACAGAAAACTTGTCTACAGGGCTAGAAAACTCCAGAAATATCTTTCACAGCCATTTTTTGTCGCTGAATCTTATTCCGGAAGGGTCGGAAAATACGTTTCACTCAAGGAAACCGTTGCTGGATTCAAAGAAATCGTCGAGGGCAGGTGCGATGATTTGCCAGAAGATGCTTTCTATATGGTAGGCAACATCGAGGAAGCCAAAGAAAAGGCAAGAAAACTGGTTGAAGAAGAGCAGGCAAGGGCAAAGGTCAGCGTCAAAAAGGAAGAGTACGTCTAAGTGGACCAGCTAAACATCACCATCATAACACCGGAATCAAGGGAGGAAAAACTTGTTGCAACCTCGCTCATCGTCCCTCTTGAAGATGGCTATTGGGGCATCCTCCCAAAACACATCAATATGGTTGCGACCCTGAAATCCGGCAAAATAACAGCAAAAACTGCAAAGGGTGATTCGGTTTACAATGTTTCTGATGGATGGATTGAGGTGTTCCACGACAAAATCATCATACTGACCACCGACTTCAAGAAGGTGCAATGAGAAAGGCCATCATTGCCGGCCTTTTGATTGCCATCTCAATCTGGCATCCGGTTTTTGCGTTAGGCACCAACACAAAAGACCACGACAGGCCACAGGGCCTCTTGTGGTCTTTTCATATTGACAACGAGCTAAAAGATGGCTGGTTCAACACCGAGATGAGGATAGTGGAAGATGGCGCCAGCAACCAGTATTATGTCCAGGTATACAGCAGGCTCACCGGAGTGGAGGAGCAAAAACTCATTTGTTACTGGATGTTCCACGAAACAGCAGAACCAGTAGGAGGAATTGGCCAAACGCGAAGGATAAACTTTCACTGGCTCTGGTTTGCCTCCACAAATGATTCCAGGAAAGAGTGGTTTGAGAAAGGGAGTAAACCCGGCCCCATCTCGATTCTTAGCTCCATGTCACCCTTTGACAGGACCATCATGATGCTGGACATCAAAGACAAGGCAATGGTTGATGTCCTCTCTTTGCCAGACCACATAACACCATGGATCATTGACGATCTGGACAAGGATGGAACCTATGAGCTGGTTTGCGCCGACAAATCGTGGGCAGGCAAGTTTGGTACCAATTTTGTCCCATCGGCACTGGTTGTTTATTCCATGAAAAACGGCAAATTTGTTGATTCGACACCAGACTATCTGGATGCCACAAAACAGTGGGACGATGCACTGACAAAAACGGTTTCCGAGTCAAAAGATGATTTCAGGACACAATTTTGCATCAGTCTGGCACAGTCCCTGAAAACCCACGGGCACAAGGACCCAATATCAATTGTTGAGCCGCTACTTAAAAACAGCGCCGGATATACAAATGACAATAGTAAACAAAGAGCATTGAAGGAACTGGAAACCATAAGGAGCATGCTCGGTGAGAGATGACATAAAAAAGCTCGCCGGGATATATCTCCACTGCGAGACCCTTACAGACATACCGAGGTTTGGGTATCTCCTCTCCGGAGTGGCCTCACCGGAGCCAGTTTCATCTCATTCTTACAATGTTTCCATGCTTGTCCTTTTACTCTCCGACCACATACCAGGCATGTCAAAGGAAAAGGCCCTTGAGCTGGCCCTTGTTCATGACATCCCGGAAGCCCTGCTGACCGATTTGCCGCTTTGCGCAAAGGAATTTATTGACAAGGAAAGCGCGGAGAAAAAAGTTTCTGAAAAGATTTTTGGGAGCTCCCAAAAACTGCAGGCACTGTTCGAAGAATACGTCAAATGCCAGTCGCTGGAAGCAAGGTTTGTAAAAGAATGTGACAGGCTCCAGATGCTCTGCCGTGCCTCAAGATACAAAAGAATGGGCCGTGGAGATATGTCCCGTTTTTTTGAAAGACAAAACAATTTTGAATTCGAAATTATCTCGGAATTTCTGGAAGCCTTCAGGCTTCTTGACGATCAGTCACAATAACATAAAATCATTTTTGTGTTCTCGTCTGTACAAAGTGTAACATTGGAGGGACTCAAACCGCTCAGGCTCCGAGTTGAGGTGGACATAACCGGGCAGGCTTTGCCTTCTTTCAATATAGTTGGTTTGCCTGATGCTGCAGTTTCCGAGGCAAGGGAGAGGGTCCGCTCTGCAATAAAAAACTCCGGTTTTGCCTTCCCGATCAAAAGGATAACAGTCAACCTCGCCCCCGCCGATCTCAAGAAAGAAGGGTCAGGGTTTGACCTGCCAATAGCTCTTGGCATACTTGCCGCATCAAACCAGATACCTGCCGAGTCCCTCGAGGGCAAGACTTTTCTGGGCGAGCTGTCGCTTGATGGCGCATTGCGCCCTGTCCCAGGGGTTTTGCCGATAGCCATAGCCCTCTCTGGAACTGAAGAAACGCTTATGGTCCCAAAAGACAACATTGCCGAGGCCTCCATTTTCAATGTTGAAGTTATCGGGGCAGACAACCTGCAAGACATGGCACTGCACCTTGCCGGAGAAAAGCCATTGCAGTCAGTGAAAATGAGGAAGGTTGATTTCACCGATTCCTTCCTTGAATATCCAGTTGACATGTCCGAAGTAAAGGGCAATGTAATGGCCAAGAGGGCGCTGGAAATCGCAGCATGCGGGAGCCACAACGTGCTTATGATGGGGGCACCCGGTTCTGGAAAGACAATGCTGGCAAAGAGGTTACCATCAATCTTGCCACCACTCACCTTTGACGAGGCGGTTGAAATCAGCCAGATATATTCGATTGCAGGTCTCCTCCCGTCAAAAGAAGGCCTTATAACAAAAAGACCCTACAGGTCACCGCACCACACTGCATCACCTGCCGCAATCATCGGTGGAGGCTCAAATCCTATGCCAGGCGAGATAAGCCTCTCACATGGTGGTGTCCTGTTTCTGGACGAATTGCCTGAATTTAAGAGAGACGTTCTGGAGGTGCTCAGGCAACCAATGGAGGACGGCGAGGTAACTGTCGCCAGGGTGAGGCAAACCGTCACCTATCCTTCAAGGTTCCTGCTCGTGTCAGCAATGAACCCTTGCCCGTGCGGGTACTATGGAGACAGAACAAAACCATGCACCTGTGGCATTTCATCTATCAGAAAATACCAGTCGAGAATCTCTGGTCCGCTACTTGACAGGTTTGACATATACCTTTCGCTCTCAAGGCTGCTTCCTGAGGAGCTTTCAGGCACACAGCCTGGTGAAAAGAGTACAACAATAAGGCAGAGGGTGGCAAATGGCAGAAAAATGCAAACTGAACGTTACAAGAGCCTTGGAATATATTGTAATGCACAGCTCTCATCAAAACAGATAAAAGAGTTTTGCAGGCTTGGGGCAGACGAGGAGTCTTTCCTGAGGCTCGCTTGTGAAAGAATGAACCTGACTGCAAGGGGATATGACAGGATACTCAGGGTTTCCAGAACCATCGCCGACCTGGCCGATTCAAAAGAGATTAAGACTCCCCATATTGCAGAGGCTGTCCAGTACAGGGAAAATCTGATGGTATGAAAACAGTTTTCATTGGCTCGGGCAATTTTGCAAAAACCATAATCGAGTTTCTCTCGGAAAATTATGATGTCTGCCTTGTGGCCACAAGGCCTGACGCAAAAAAGGGCAGGGGTCAGAAAGTGGTCTCCTCGGTCATATCAGAATTTTGTGCAAGCAAAAATATCCCTTGCTACTCCCCAGAATCCATCAACTCCGATGAATCAGTAGAAATTCTAAAAAAGGCTTCGGCCGACATTGCTGTCCTGGCTTCCTATTCTGAAATACTTTTACCTCCAACCATTAATGTTTTTGCAAAAGGGATACTCAACATTCATCCATCACTACTCCCAAGATACAGGGGTGCAGAGCCGATAAGGTGGGCCATCAGGAAATGTGAGAAGGAAACCGGTGTGAGCTTGATGCTCATCTCAAACAGACTCGACAGGGGCAACGTAATTGCTTCAGAGACAATCGCAATAGAAGACACAGATGATTTTGGTTCCCTTTCAGAGAAGCTGGCCAAGCTTTCTGTTTCAATGCTGCCGGAAGCAATCAAAAAACTTGGGCAGGGTTTTGAAGGAGAGCCACAATCCCAGGAAAAAACCTTCTATGCAAGAAGACTTAAACCAGATGATGAAGTCATCAACTGGAACAAGACGGCTTTTGAGTTGTCTTGTCACATAAGATCAATGTCGCCTGATCCCGGTTGCTACACGGTGCTTGACGGCAAAAGGATAAAACTGTTTGGCCCTAAAGTGGTTGAAGGCAATGGGCAGCCAGGGGAAGTGCTTCTCTCGAAAAAAACATTAATAATCGCCTGCAAGGAAGGGGCGCTGGAATTTACAAAATGCCAGAAAGAGGGAGGGAAATTGCTCGATACCCGGGACTTCCTGGCATCAGGTTTAATAAGGCAGGGACTGGTTTTTTAACCTGTGTTGACTAAATGACCTCTACGGGTAAAATAAAACAAAATGAGATACGGCATAATTTCTGATATACACGCCAACATCGAAGCATTAAACGTTGTGCTTGCCTCACTGGAGAAAGAAAACGTTGACGAGATAATCTGTTGCGGGGACATCGTCGGGTACAATGCAAATCCCGATGAGTGTGTTGCAAAAATAATAAACCTTGGGGTAAGGGCAATAATGGGCAACCATGACAAGGCGCTTATAGAGCCCTCTGAGGAAAGATATTTCAATCAATATGGCCTCTCTGCAATCAGGTGGCAGAGAACACAGGTAACTCCCTCGCACCAAAAATTCATAAGCAATTTACCAATGAAGCTGAAAATACCAGGGCCAAACTCACATGATGGTTTCCAGGTCGCCCATGGTAGTCTGGATTCATCCGCACCCTTCGAATACATAGCTTCGCCAATGGAAGCCGTCAGACTCTCAGAAATAATGAGCTCAAATATATGCTTTATCGGGCATTCCCACATATCCGGTGTTTTTTCGATAAAAGGCCATGATGATATTGAATACCAGAGGGGTTCTTATGGTCTGGAAATATCGCTTGAGCCCGGCATCAAATACATAATAAATGTCGGGTCAGTCGGCCAGCCAAGGGACAGGAATCCCCAGGCAAGCTACGCTGTTTATGACACAGACATGAGAAAAGCCACAATAAAGCGCGTGGACTACGACATTGAGGCAACCATTGCAAAAGTAATGGAGGCTGGACTTCCACTTTTCCTCGCCGACAGGCTGAGGATAGGCTGGTAGAGTATTGACATAAAAATCATAATGACTATAATACGTCCCGCCATGAAAAGGTATGCAATTTACAGTTTGGCGCTAGTTTTCTTACTCTTGTCGATAACGGTTGCTACAACCCAGGAGCAATCGCGCACAATTGTAATGAAAATCGGTGAAAAAATCGCAACTGTGGATGACAAGTCAGTCACCCTTCAGCCAGCGCCAACAATAATTGAGGAGAGGACAGTCGTTCCACTCCGTTTCCTTATTGACAATGTTTTCCCGAAAGATGGTTCCTCTGTGGAGTATGACACAAAGGAAAAGAAAATAACAATTACGATCCCGGACATCTCGGTTCTTAAAGCAGAAAATCTTTCTCTTCAGGATGAAAACCGCAAGCTCAAACAAGCCCTTGCCGATTGCATCAAAAATGCTGAAGAGGGCGGCGGCGGTTCAACTGAAAATCTTGTTCCGCCAATAAAATTCTCCAAAAATGGCGTTGATTTCACCCTTGTTGCAATCGTCAAGGAAAAAAACAACCTCAGGCTCGACATCAAGATCTACAACAAGCTTGAAACAAAAGTCAGGTTCCCGGCCTCACTCACAAAAATGATTGTCGGCCAGGAAAAGCTCCAGGCCTCAGACTGGGACCCTATTTTCTCAAGCGATATACCATCGGGTGCTGAAAGATCGGGTTGGGTAAGGCTTCCTTTGAAGACCCTGACTGGAGTGGCCACGTTTGAATTCACTGTCTGGCCAAAAGACGTTCTTCTGTACTACACCTTCCAACTCAAGGTAAACCTTGACCAGGCCATACCAACTTCAGTGCCTCCCTCAACGTCCCTGCCGAGATAATCTCCAGCCCTTCAATATCAGGCTTGTCCTGATTTGGCACCAACACAGTTTTAAGCCCCAAAGCATTGAGTTCTTTTAGTTTTGTTCCCAATTGGCTGACAGGGCGTATTTCACCAGTAAGCCCTACCTCACCAACAAAAGCCACGCCCTCGGGCACTTTTCTGTCCATAAACGAAGACACAAGCGCAAAAGATATTGGCAGGTCAAGTGATGGTTCGTCAGAATCCAGACCACCAACAAGATTTACATAGCAATCCAGTTTCCCCAGAGGAATAGAGGCCCTTTTTTCCAGGACAGCCAGAAGCATCAGCGCCCTGTTCATGTTGCAACCAGTCACCACCCTCCTTGGGGAAGGATAGTATGTTGGAGCCACAAGCGCCTGGACTTCAAGCGCTATCGGCCTGTTTCCCTTTGAAACGGCGGTTATTGCCACCCCAGGAACATTCTCATTCCTGACAAGCGATTGCCTGTCTGCTGCCCTGAAGCCACCCTCGGTCATTTCCATCAAACCAACTTCATCTGTCGCACCAAAGCGGTTTTTTACACCATGTAGTATCCTTAGGGTTGAATATCTTTCGCCCTCAAGGTAGCAAACCACATCAACGAGGTGCTCAAGGGTCTTTGGCCCTGCAATGTTGCCTTCTTTTGTGACATGGCCAATAAGAAAGGTTGTTACAGAATGCTTTTTTGAGAACTCGACTATTTTTCTGGTCGCTTCCCTCAGCATGTTTGGCCCGCCAGGGGTGCCTGCATCCTCAAGCATTATTGTCTGGACCGAGTCGATGAACAGTGCTTTTGGGAGGTTTTCTGCGGCCTCGTTCAGGATTGCATCAAGATCTGTTTCAAAAACCAGCGAAATGCCAGAGTCCATCACCCCAATGCGTTTTGCCCTCATGGATATCTGCTTTGGGGACTCCTCGCCAGAACAATAGAGGGTGCTTTGGGAAGTTTTTGCGTAGCTGTTTGCCACCGCGAGCATGAGCGTGGATTTGCCAACACCTGGTTCTCCTCCAATGAGAACGACCGACCCCTGGACAACACCACCACCCATGACTCTGTCAAATTCTGTTATGCCAGTTTCAATCCTGTTTTCTTCGGCAAGAGAAATGCCCTCCACCTCAATGTCTTTGCATTTGGAGGAGTCCTGCGGGAACATCTCTTTCTCTTCAAATGTTCCCCATGCACCACATTCGGGGCATTTTCCAAGCGGTTTCGTGCTTGAATAACCACAATTCGAACAGGCATAACTTATCGTTTTTTTGGCCACATTCTGGATTGTATGTTGGCATTCAATCTTGACAAGGACCAATGCGAGGCTAGACTCGACCATGCAAAGGCAGCGGAAGCCGGTGAGAATCCGGCGCGGTCCCGCCACTGTAAGCGGCAAGTCTGGGGAATCCACTGGGCAACCGGGAAGGAAACCCCGCAAGGCGCCAAGCCGCAAGCCAGGAGACCGTCTTTGCGAAAACCCGAGGAGGTAAATATGAAAAAGATATTGTCTGTTTTATTGCTGGCATTCATGCTCTGTTCTTGTGGAGTCCAGCCGGCCCAGCCTTCTGCCAATGCCCCGGAGAAGATCATCTCCCTTTCACCAAACATCACAGAGATAGTTTATTTTGTTGGTGCAGGCGACAGGCTCATTGGGAGAACCTCACAGTGCAACTATCCCCCGGAAGTTGCCAAAGTGGAAAGCCTTGGAAATCCGTATGCACTAAAGATAGAGCGTGTAGTCGAGCTTTTACCGGATGTCGTTCTTGTAAACAGACTTGTTCCGCTTGATGTCATAAACAAGATAAAATCATCCGGAATAAGGGTCGAGACCTTTGATCCGCAAACCGTAAACGATGTTCTGGACACAATAGACAAAGTTGCAGACATCTGTGGTCTGCCGGCAAAGTCCCAGGAGCTCAGGCCAGAAATTGAATCGCTCCACAAAGAGACAGCGAAGGGCAGCAAAAAACTGGTTTATCTCGAAATATGGGACAACCCGCCAACAACATTTGGCAAGAATTCACTTGGCGCCGACATGGTAAGGTGGGTTGGAGCAGAGAATGCTGGCGACAGGCTTGATGGCGATTTCCCGACGCTTTCAGAAGAAGCAATCGCCGGCCTTGATCCAGAAGTAATCATTGTTCCGGAATCATACAAAAAGACGGTTGCCGAAATCGAGAAGAGGCAAGGTGTCGCCAAAACCAGGGCCGCCAAAAACGGCTCGATATACATAATGAATGATGATCTTTTGATGAGGCCAAGCCCAAGGGTGCTAGACGCACTGAAGATAATCTCGCAGATTGTCGGCAAGTGAAGCAAACCAGAATAATACTGTTACTCGTTTTTGCCCTGTTTCTGGTAATGTCTGTCGGGCTACTATTTGGCTCTTCAGGCATTGGCCCGATTGATGCAATAAAAGCCATTGCAAGCATTCTTGGCTTTGGTAATTCTCCCGAAACCCACACGAGGATAATTCTACTCATGAGACTGCCAAGAATGCTTGTGTCTGTTCTCTCTGGCATGGCTCTGGGACTTGCCGGAGCACTCTCGCAAACGCTCTTCAGGAACGACCTTGCAGACCCGTACATCGCAGGTATTGGCTCAGGTGCAATATTTGGGGTCAACATCGCGTTGCTTTCTGGTGCCAGCCTGACCATCCTGGGATTTTCCGCAGTCTCTGTTTTCGCTTTTGCTGGTGCGGTTCTTGCCTGCCTGATAATATGGTTGCTTTCGGGAAGAACAGGCAGCACAGGCACCAGCCTCGTGCTCGCCGGTGTCGCGCTCTCGTTTGTGTTCGCAGGGCTGAACTACATCATTGTGGTGCTGGGCAGAGACATCCTCCAGAAGACGTTTTTCTGGAGCTATAATGGCCTCTCGAGTTCATCCTATACCGGGGTCATTTTCCTGGCCATCGCAGTCGCCATATCGGTCGTCATGCTCATAGGGATTCCAAGAAAGATGGATGCTTACCTGCTTGGCGACGAACAGGCCACTTACCTTGGCGTAAATCCCGTCAAGCTCAGATCATTGATGTTCGTGATCGTCTCGCTCCTGACAGGCATGGCGGTCACAACTGCTGGCCTGATGGGCTTTGTGGGTCTCATAACACCCCATATCTCTAGAAGAATCGTTGGCGGGGAGTCAAGATATGTTGTTCCGTGCAGTATTCTGCTTGGTGGAATAACGCTAGGTCTTGCCGATGCCGTGGGGAGATCGATAATGCCTTTCCAGGAAGTCCCCGCCTCGGTCATCATGAACATAGCCGGCGGCCTGTTCTTCTTCTATCTCGTATCAAGGAAACCGTCATGGTAAAAGTCAGAAACCTGAGGGCCGGATACGGGAGCAAAGTTGTCATTGATGATGTTTCGTTTGATGTCGAGAACTCAAAACTTGTCGGCCTGATGGGGCCCAATGGCTCTGGTAAGTCGACCATTATAAAAACATTCTTTGGCATCGCAAAAACTTTCTCAGGCAGCATATCAGTGCTTGGCAAAAATACAAAAAGCTACACACTCGACGAATTGTCAAAAACGGTCGCAGTCCAGAGACCGGTAAAATCCGGAACAATCAAACTCCCTCTCTCTGCCTATGTGTCGCTTGGATTGACCGTAGCCGATAAAAACAGGCTGGACAATGTTTTACAAGACTTTGACCTTGTGGCGTTCAGAAACACCCCTATTTCAGACCTTTCCGATGGCACACTGCAAAGGGCATCGCTTGCCCAAACTGTCATCAGGGACCCCAAGGTTTACCTTCTGGATGAACCTACAGCCCACCTCGACCTGAAGTACAAGGTCAAGACATTTGCAGAGATAAAAAAGAGGCTTGGGCCGCAAAACTGCGCTGTTGCGGTCGTGCATGACACATCACTGGCAAGGGCCTTTTGTGACTGGACAGTGTTTTTAAAAGACGGCAGGATTTTCTGGCAGGGCGAACCGAAAAACATAACCCAGGAGCTGTTGGGGTCGCTTTATGACCTTGAAGATAACCAAATTATTTTATAGAATCCAGACTGCCTTCGGGGATGGGTGAAATTCCCTATCGGCGGTAAAGCCCGCAAGCAAGGCAAGGCCTTGCAGATCCGGTGAAATTCCGGGGCCGACGGTAAAGTCCGGATGAAAGAAGGTCTCTTCTTTCCGTATATTTTCCCCGACTTGGCGGAAAGGAGCACTACATGAAAAGGTTGTCTGTAAAAACCATCGCAATTATCGGAGTCTTGTCATGTCTTTCGTTTTTGGGGATGTTGATCCAAATTCCATTCTGGGTGGATCCAATTCTAAAGTTTGACTTTTCCGAGATTTTTTGTCTTCTTGGAACATTCATGCTTGGGCCGGTTGCCGGTGTCTTGATTATCGCAATTAAAGATATATTGCGTCACTTCCTTGTAACACCCGACGCAATAGGTCTTACGGCAAATTTTATTGCATTGTCAACATTCTGTCTTGTTTCTTATGCGGTCTTCAAGCCATTTTCAAAAAACAAAAACTATTTGATATGGTTTGGTGTCGCATTGCTCATTGGTGTTGTTGCCAGGGCATTGATCATGCTTCCAACAAATGAGGTTTCAATAAGACTGTATGGCCTTAATCCTCAAGGATGGGGCAAATTTATTTATTATAGCGCCCCTTTATTCAACTTGATCTCAGGAACAGTATCATCGATAATCATGATACCTTTTTATTCTTTCTACAATAGGAACTATATCGTAGCCAAGGAGGAATAGTAGCAATTGATTACACTCGGCCTTGAGGAAGAGGTTTTTGTAACAGAACCCCTTCTTCCAACGACACGCTCCCTATATTACCTGGCAAAACTCCTGTGGAAAAAACCCTCTAGAAACTATCACCTCACGGCATCGAACTTCGCAAGGGGAAAAGACCTAAAATATGGCATGATGAGCGGCCTTGAAGTGGCCACCGACATCTGCCATTCACCACTGGAGATCATAACCCAGCTTCGAGGGCTGAGGGCCGAACTGTCAAAAATAGCAATGGGATACATCGTTCCGTTGGGGCATCTTATCCAGATTGATGCCCCAACGAACGTTTGCGCCCTTCAAATCCATATCGGCGGGCCAGAGGACATAGAGCGCGCTTATGACAATATCGCACACTTCCTGCCAGCCATCATGCTCATGACCGCAAACGCCCCGTTCCGGATGGGGGAGAGGTTTGGGCAGTCTTACAGATTGGCTGTTGGCTATGCAACAGGGCCGCTCACAGGCGACAGGTTCTACCGTTTTCAGGACCTCATCATCAGCAGGAGGCTTGGAACAATAGAGGTCAGGGCGCTTGATCCAGTCACGTGCACAAGTAGAATAAAATATGTTTTGGACGCTGTTTATGCGCTTGCGCAAATAAAAGACCACTACTCACTGGACCTCGAGAGATACAAGAAGCTCAGGGAACAGGCGATAACAAATGGCGCAAACCCCGAGATTGTCCAGCTTGCCCGCGATTTGAACAAATACTCCAACTTCCCGGTTGAGCTGATTCAGCACACGCAATCAGACACCACTGCCAAGATGTATGAGAAATACGGGCTAGAAGAAACCTACAGGCACATCGATTCACTCTATAGAATGGACGGCATCCTCTATAAAAAACCATCTCCGTTTGTTGGAAAATTTCTTCAACCGACCGCAGGTTTTTTGGGTTACTATGCGCCCAAATTTCCATACGTCACATATAAATGGCTAAAGGAAAAGTAATGAAAAACGTCTTTTGGATAATCCTGGGAGTACTCTCTGTTTCTGTGGTTTTGGTTGTTGGGTTTGTTTTTGATTTGCTTGGGTGGATGCTCTATTTCGTTTTTGGATTGGTAATCATTGGAATTTACTGGCTCACTACTGGTAGAAAACAACAATAAGCAATTTTTTTGTTTATCAATAATTTATCTAATTTTCAAATACTCACATGTCCATGAGATATTGATTTTATCAGGATTAAGTAACCACAGAAAAGCACAGCTTCTGGACGACTAGGCCAATTGTTGCTATAATCCCAAGGATTCTGTTTTTGCTGGAGGTGCAAGTGGTTTACTGGATTCTGGGCATTATTGTGGTGCTGATTGGCCTAAATTTTCTTTACCAGCACTGGAAAAGAAACATCTGGTTCTTCAGGGACCCACCAAGAACTTCTCTTGGAGACTCATCTGTTATTGTCTCGCCGTGCGACGGCATGCTCATGTATGTAAAAAAGATCGAAAACGGGCAAGTTGAGTGCGAAAAACTCGGTACAAAAATAAAGGTTGAGGAAATTTCCAAATCTGATGACAAACCCCAGAAAGGGCTTCTTTTTGGAATATACATGTCTCCCTTTGATGTCCATTTCAACTACGCGCCAATATCAGGGAAAATAACAAAGGTTGTCCACACACAGGCAAAGCTGAATCTGCCAATGGTTGACCTCTGGGAGTACATACAGTTTTGTTGGCTCCGCAGGGCAGTAAACCTTCTTGGGGCAAAATATCAGCTTGTGAATGAAAGAAACACCATATTTATTGAGGGCCCTATAAAGATGGCCATGATTGAAATTGCCGACAAGGTAGTCAACAAGATAGACTGTTTCGTATCAGAGAACGATTACATCAACCAGGGGCAAAAAGTCAGCTTTATCAAAAGGGGCTCTCAGGTTGATCTTGTTCTGTGGGGGGATGATTATGATGTTCTTGTTCATCCAGGACTTCATGTGACTGGTGCTGAAACTGTCCTTGCGAGGGTTGGTCACCAGGCTGGCCATGGTGTGGGGGCCTGACACTCGGTTTATCTTTCTTTTTTTTCTTCCTGGTTTTTGCCAGTTCTGCATTTTCAAAGCTGATTCTTGCTCTTTCAGCTTTTTGCTCTGACATCTTCTCATACGAGCCGATTGCAGGGATCCACTCGCCATGGTAGTTTCTTGATATTTCCTCTATCTTGACCGTTACGATAGACACTTCTGGGCCTGTAACTGTTACAGTCCTGGCAAACGGATTTACGCTCTGGACCTTGCACTCCTGGCCTGAATAAAGCACCGTTTCCCCGTCTTCAGGAAAATCCTGTAATGCTTCTTTGTATGTGTCAACCTCATACTTCAGGCAGCACATCAGTTTTCCACACATTCCTGTTATCTTCTGTGGGTTAATATCGAGCCTCTGGCATTTTGCATCTTTAATGGTGACTGACTCTTTTGAGTTGAGGAAAGTTGCGCAACAAAAAACCTTGTTGCATGGGCCAATCCCACCAAACAGTCTCGTTTCGTCCCTTTGTCCGATCTGCCACAGTTCAACTTTAATATGGAGTTTTTTGGAGAGTTCCCTGACAAATTCCCTGAAGTCAATTCTCTTTTCAGCCATGAAATACAGGGTCACCTTTGACCTGTCGAGGTTGTAGCAGGCAACAACAAACTGCATCTGGAGATTCATTGAATCAGCAAGTTTCTGGGCCTCAACCCTGGCAACATTCTCCAGGGCCATATTTTCATGGAACCTTATAAGGTCAAGCGCTGTTGCCCTGCGGAGCAGTTTTTTGAGCCCTGCCGGGTTCTCCACTTTTTGGGTTGTGTAGGTCACATGACCAATATCAATACCTTTTTCAGTGAGGGCAACCACGGCATCACCGGGCCTTAATCCGATCTCGTCCGTAAGAAAGTGATATACCTTGTTGCTTCCCCTGAATTTTATGCCGACGACGTCCATGCCCTCAGGAACATTGCCTGTGCCAACGTCGTTTTTTTCGATTGTGTCTTCCATAACCTTTCCGTTTCTGCGAGGGCCCTCTCAATTGTTTGCAGCCTCTCTTGAGGCATGCTGGCAATTTTTGGAACAGCCTTCTCAAGGAATGCACCATCAATATGAATTCCGTGTTTCAGAAGGACCGCCCTATGGAGAACTTCTCGCACCAAGTGCAAAATATATTCGAGATTTTCATCATCTTCAAGAACAGCAAGCAAAGGGAGAACTGTACCTTCGCCAAAACTTGTCATGACCTGAAGCAGCTGTTCAGTTTTCTCTGTGTTTTCCGCCATCCACGCGCTAAGAGAGATGTCGCCCAGAAAACTTTCAGACTCCCTTTTTGCAATTTCTTCTGCAAGACCTTTTTCAACAAGCAGGGCGGCAGAAGGGCCGACAGGGAGTGGCGGCAACCTCAAAATGATTGATCTTGACTGTATCGTTGGCAGTATCTCGTCAAGACTCTCCGAAAGGAGAACGTTGGTGCAGTTTGGCTTTCCGTCCTCAAGAAGCTTGAGCAGGGCGTTCTGGGCCTCAGTCGTCATGGAGTGTGCGTTCTTGAGGATGTTCACCCTGTACCTGGCGCTATAATTGGACTCCATCGATTCCTGCTGCACTTGTCTTGCAAGACCTATTCCAAATCTTGCATCGCCGGGATCATAGATCTTCACATCAGGATGCGTCTGGGCTTCAATCATCCTGCATGAATGGCAAACGCCACAAAAATCGGAATCCTGCTTCTCACAGTTTAGCGTTTTTGCAAAGGCCCTCGCCAAAATGGAGGCACCCCTTGACTCTGTCCCAACAAATATATAGCTTGCAGAAACCCTTAGCGAAGCTATGTGGTTTTTAAAACGCTTGGTAAAAAACGGTTGTATGGGTAAATCCGAAAGACCCATCACAGCATGTGGAATTCTTCGACAGGAAGCACGAAAATCTTTGCGCCACCAACGGTCACTTTCACCGGGAACGAAAGTGGTGGCATTCCCTCCATCGGGACAAACGGCAGGGCGTTGATGTATCTGTCTCTTGCAACACATGTTTTCTGAAAAATCTGGAGAACCTTTGGTACATGGGCGTCTTCGACACCAATCAAAAGAACAAGGTTGCCCTCTTCAAGAAAACCGCCAATACCTCTTAGCTTTGTTATTTTATAGCCGTTCTGGAGAAGTTCTGCAGTTGCTTCGTTTGCGTCTTCCTGCTGGATTATTGCGGCAATAAGTTTCATTTTTCCTCCTTGAGCAACCACGAAACCTTTTCCCACACTGAGAGGAACACCTCTTCTTCGCTCCTGCCAGCTTCAATTAGGAAAGTGTTTGGGGTCTCTCCTGATTTTTTTATAAATCCTTCCCTCACCTTTTCCTGCAGGGAAGTGTTCTCAAACCTGTTAGCATTTTGAACTCTTTTGAGAGCCATGTCAACTGCGATATCAAATACCAAAGTTACGTCTGGGACAAGCCCTCCCAGCCCCTTGCTGTTTATTTCGTTTATCCATTCTTCACCAAGCCCCCTGGCAATCCCCTGGTAAACCAGCGAGGACATAAGAAACCTGTCACAAAGCACTATCTTGCCTTCATCGATGGCGGGACGCACAACCTCCCTTATATGAACAGCCCTGTCAAAAGCAAAAAGGAGTGCCTCCGAAACTGCATCAAGGTCCTTTTCTATCAGAAACTTTCTGACACTCACACCAACCGAATTGTCACCAGGCTCGTAAGTCATGATGCAATCATGCCCTATAGTTGTGAGTTTTTTGTGAAGGAGTTTCATCTGTGTGGTTTTTCCTGCGCCGTCAACACCCTCAAAAACAATGAATTTACCACTCATGGGTACACCGTGTATGACCTTGAATACTCGGCCACCCTTCCACCCGCATCATTGTAGAGAATAAAAAGGAGATTATAGGTTTTGGCCGATCTCGGCGCCCAGACAATTGACCATGGGAAGCTCGTTGCTGTGTCCACCTGGACACCGTCCACATACATCGTTACCCAGCTGACCCCTTCGTAATTGAAAACGTAGTCAAACCTGACAAATTCACCAACTGAGGCTGAGGCCTGGCTTGGGGAGACAAAAAAGTACCTTGGCTCCGGTTCAGGTTGGGGCTCAGGCTCTGGCTGCGGCTGTGGCTCCGGTTCAGGTTGGGGTTGTGGCTCTGGATTTGGCTTGTCAATTGGTGGTTTTGTGCCGGGAGTCGTGTCTTTTCCTCCATTGCCAGGCTTCTCGGTGGAAGGCTTTTTGGTGGGTGGTTTCTGGGTGTCTTTCCCTGAAGACTGCTTTTCTTCATCGGTTTGTTTGTCCTGTTCTTCAGGTTTCTTGTCTTCAGGTTTTTTATGGACTTCGCAAAACTTTTTTGGTTCCTTGCCAAGCTCAAACTCAACCTTTTCTTTTTCAGGGCAATATTGATTGGCCAGGAGCTTGGTTTCTTTGCATATTGTTACAAAAATCTTCTTTGGGTGGTCTATTTTACATCTCTCACTGGGCATCTTGCTCTTTCTTACAAGCATGTAATAGCCCGGGCAGGTGTCGTTTGCTATAAGACCAGTTTCCTCACAGACCCTCACTCTGACGTAATCATCAGGGTTTTTGTCCACCCAGTCCTTGATCGTCCTGCCCTTTGAATACATCGAAATAAACTCTTTCCAGATGCGTGCTGAATATTTTGATCCATAGTTGGAAACAAATGACAAATCAACCTCTCTGGAGTCAGAGCCAAGGTAAACCGAGGCAGAGATTTCAGGGGTAAAGCCAACAAACCAGCCATCTCTAAAGGAGCCTGTAGTTCCTGTTTTGCCAGCGCACGGGACGCCTGGCACTTTGGCCGACATCCCAGTGCCTCGCTCAACAACATTCTTCAGCATCGAGATCATGTCGTATGCTGTTGGCTCATCGATTGCCCTGGTTGGTTGCCCATAGGCAGGGTCAATGGTCTTGCCTGTTTTTCTGTTCTCTATCCTCTTGATGGCAATTGGTGGTATGTGGGTTCCATAGTTTGAAATAGTTTGGCCAACGGAAGCCATTTCGATGGGTTTGACCTCTACATAGCCAATGGCAATAGATGGCACGGCAAGCAATTTTGATGTGCTGATGCCCATTTTTTTGGCTGTCGCGACAACATTGCCAAGCCCGACCTTCAGAGCTGCCCTTATTGCACAGATATTGCTTGATTCCTGGAGAGCATATTTGACTGTTACAGTTCCAAAATATCCCCTGAACCATTCCTTTGGCTGCCAGTCACCAATTGAAATCGGGCTGGAGCGGACCAGACTTGATGGTGAGAGGACGCCATGCTGGAGTGCGGCGCTGTAAACAAGTATTTTAAATGAAGAGCCAGGCTGTCTTAACGCTGTGCACCTGTTGTATTGGGTGTTCTTGTAGTCCCTTCCGCCAACCATTGCCTGTATCTGGCCAGTATCGGCATCAATGGCACAAAGGGCCACCTGCGGCTGTTCAACTCCAAGCTTATCTTTTTGAATTTTGCCAAAATCACCAGCTTTTATGGCTTCTCCAAGGACTTTGTTAACGGCTTGAACGGCATACTTTTGGCAGTCCTGGTTTATGGTTGTGTATATGTCTAGGCCACCCTTTTTGATTGGGAACTCTCCAAGTTTGTCGTAAAGCTCGTCTTTGACGTAATCTATGAAATAACCTAGGGAATCGCCAGCCTTAAGCTGGATGGAATATGGCCGGAAATTGAGCTTCTCCTTTGATGCCTTTTCCATCTGGACATCGGTTATAAAACCATTTTTGGCCATCTTTTCGAGAACAACTTCCTGCGCTTTTTTGGCCTCTGCCAGATTGTCATACGGGTTATTAAATGATGGCGAAGACAGGACGCCTGCAAGCATCGATGACTGTGCAAGCGTAAGGTTTTTGGCTGGAATGCCAAAATATCTCTTTGCCGCAGACTCTATTCCGTAGGCCCTTGAGCCAAAGTAGACCTGATTCAGGTAGAATTCGAGGATTTCATTTTTAGAGTAGGCTTGCTCTATTTTTCGAGCCAGCAGCAACTCTTTTAGCTTTCTTGTAAAAGTCCTCTCGTTTGAAAGGGTTTTCCCAGTTCCAAGGTACATGTTTCTGGCAAGCTGCTGGGTGATAGTTGAGCCACCCTCAGAGGCTTCTCGCGTCTGGACATTTTTGAAAAATGCTCTCAGTGTGGCCCTCATGTCAAAACCCTTGTGGTAATAAAACCTTACATCTTCAGACGCGATGATTGCTTTTCTGGCCCATTCGGAAATTTGTTCGAGCGGGACATATATCCTGTCCTCATCGCCATGGAACTCATGGATAAGGTTCCCCTCGGCATCAAAGATCCTGTTTGTTTCATTTACAGTCTCGTGGGGATTTGGCGGTTTATGGTTTTGTGGGTCAAGGATTGTGGGCAGCCACCTGACATCATAGTCTGAAACAATGAACGCAAGGTAGAAGGCCGCAGAAAAAACTACCACCAGAATAATAAGCACGAAAAAACCCAGAAACGGGAATCCTCTGGGTTTTTTCGTTTTTGTTCTTGGTAGTGGAACTGGGAGCATCGCCAGCCTAGCTTATCCCCACATCAAAAGTTTTTTTGAGATAAAAGCCGCCTGGGCCCCTTATCTCAAAAATCAATTTTTTTGTTTTGTCTGCATCATCTGGAGACACAGCAAACATGGCATTGAGCGGTGAGCTGAATTCCACTTTTTGACCTGTATCGGAATCAAGATCACCCTCTTGCCATTTCTTTACCCTCATATCACCAAAATAGACATCTATTTCGTTGAATTTTCCAAGGACATCCTGTGGTATGGAAACATCAAGGTTGTAGATATTGCCCTTGGAAAGTGAGTATGGCTCCTGCATCAGCTGGCCTGATTGGTCGGAGATGGTAAGGTTGATCAATGCCGGACAATCAGATTTTGTCTGGAGTTTTTCGTAAACATCTTTTGAAAGGAGAACTTCTTTTGTCACACACCAGGAGTTTCCGGGTTTATAATAATATTTTTTCCCGTCAACAATTTCTTCAACAACGTTGTATGGGAAAACGCCCTGTTTGTGGTATTGGCATGGAGTGTCAGGTGTGGTCCCGGCAAAGAAATAATCGCTGCTAATCTGGTCCCTTGGGCAAAAACCATTGACAAGCTCGCCGGATGTTTTACAGAAAATACTTCCAGTCATGCCTTTTGGTGCAGGTGGGAATGGGGTTTTTGGCAGAGGATGTTTTTTGTCAGTGAGGCAGGCATTTACAAAATCTCTTGCCATTGGAGCTGCCATTGAAGAACCCCAGATGATTGTGTTGACAGCACTCATGACTTTTTTCGAGTCTTTTCCAACATAGCAGGTAACAGTTATTTCTGGTGTAAAGCAACAATACCAGGCATTGAGTGAACCAGTAGAAGTACCAGTTTTTCCAGCCGCCGGTGTTTTTATTGTGGAGCCAAGAATAGAGTGTAAAACATCTTGAAAAATATTTCCAAGTATCCACGCTGTTTCTTCGGAGAGGACTCTAAAACCTGTGCCCTGATAGCGCTCGATTATTATCCCGTCCCTGTTTTGTACTTCCAGTATGGCAACCGGATCATGACGAATTCCACCTGAAGCGAGGGAGGCATAGGCAGTACACATATCAACAGGTCTGACTTCAACTGAACCAACGGTGATTGAAGGGTAAGGCATTATTGGGGTCTTGAGGCCCATTTTGGCTGCATAATAAGCGACTCTATCTAATCCAACCCTAAGGCCCGCTCTCAATGCACAGACGTTCGAAGAGGTCAAAAGTGCGCCTCTTACAGTATAAAGCTTGTTGGTAACGCTGTAATTCCATTCACCCGGGTTCCATCCATTCACGTTGAAGCTGTAGTCTGACTTGAGGATGGAAGCAGGGGTAACAGATTTGTTCTCAAGTGCGGCCGAGTAGTCAAAAATCTTGAATGACGAGCCGGGGTGTCTTTCTGCTGTTGTGCGGTTCCACTTTGTGTTTTTGTAGTCTCTTCCACCAACCATCGCGAGAACATACCCATTGCGGGGGTTCATTGCCACAAAACAAGCCTGTGGCTGTTTTACACCAAATTCATCAAAAACTTTTGAGGAGAATTCGCCACTTTTTTCAGCTTTTGCAAACACATTTCTCATGGCGTTCTCGGCATATTTTTGGTAGGACCTGATAAGCGTTGTCTTGATCCTGAGGCCACCCTCTTTCAGGTCCTTTGGATCGTAGCGCTTCTCCATCTCGGCTTTGACGTAGTCGATGAAGTAGTTTACAGAATCGTTGTCCCCGACTTCCCTGAAAGATTTTCTTTGGTACGGCACCTCAAAATATTTCTTCGATTCTTCTTCAGTTATTACATTATTTACAACAAGTTTCCGCAAAACGTTTTTCTGGCGCTCTTTTGTACCAGCAAGGTTGATTATCGGATTGTCGACCGAAGGGGCAGGAAGGATCGCCACGAGAAGGGAGCTTTCTGCATAGTTAAGGTCTTTTGCATGTTTTCCAAAATAGTTTCTAGCTGCAGATTCCACACCATAGGAGCCAAACCCAAAGAATATCTGGTTGACATAGGCTTCTAGAATCTCTTCTTTTGTGTAACGCTGCTCAAGCTTGAATGCCAGTATTATTTCCTTGATCTTCCTTGTGACCGAAGTTTCTTTGCTGTCTATAAAAAGCTCCGAACGGGCAACCTGTTGGGTCAGCGTAGAACCACCCTGACTCATGGAACCTGTCTTTATGTTGACAAAAAATGCCCTGAAGATTGAACGAAGATCAAAACCCTTATGCTGGTAAAACCTTTCATCCTCAGAGGTCACTATTGTGTTGAGGAAATCCTTTGAAACTTCACTTATCTTTACAGGTATCCTGTCCTCAAAAAAGACGGAGCCTATTAGTTGGTTGTCGTAATCAAATATCTGGGACGCCACTGGCGGCCTCTTCTGTTCATCAAGATTTGGCAAAGTCGCAACAACATCTGATCCGACCCTGTATATGAAAAGAGCAAGGGCAATGGCCACTACAAAACCGACGGCAAGGCCGAACCTTAAAACTGTCCAGAAAAGCCTATTTGCTTTTTTTAGTTTTTGGCTTTGAAACTTTGGATGCGCCTTTTGCTGTCCTTCCTGTTGCATTGTCAAATTCAAACCCTACCTTCCCGTCATCTTTTAAAACCAGATACGCAGAAAACGGTCTGCCTTTGCGACTTATGAAGCCTGAAATCTTTTCTGTTTTGCCTTCTTCAAAAAGTCTGGCGGCCGTTTCGCGAGCTATGGCCTTCCCTAAAATTACTTTACTAAGGGACATTTTGCAAGACTTGCCAAAGTTTTGGCAGCGGTACACCGAGGTTCCCTCGAGGATGTCGGCCTTGCAGACCGGGCACTTTGCAACAGGGTCTTCAAGGAAGACTTCTTCTATTTTTGTTTTTTCCTGGCCACCTTCATCCTGGCTCTTGGAGAACTCGAAGGTTATTTTACCGTCATCGCCAAGCAAAAGGGTAGCAGAAAATGGCCTGCCAGATTTTGATCTGAAACCGGAAAGAGGACCTGCCTTCTTCTTTTCGATGAGCTCTTTTGCGATGTCCTCGGTAATGATTTTTCCGGCAATCGTTTTCCAGATCGCAAAATTGCACCCGCTCTCTTCATCTTCTTCCTTGGCTTTCGTTTTCTTTGCGCCTTTTTTGGTCTTTGTGGATTTGTAGTTGGCACACCTGAAAGACATAAAAGAGTCAACAACATCTTCCCCGCAGAGAGGGCAAGTTCCAATGGCCCTCGCCTCTCCATTGCCATCCTGGCTGGCAATTGGAGCATCAAGACTCCTGTCCTTTACCTTGTTTACAAGCTGTTTTGTGAAATCCACAATTTCATTAAGGAAATCCTCGGGGCTCATCTCGCCTTTTTCAATACAGGCAAGCTTGTATTCCCAGTTTCCGGTCATTTCTGGTGAATATAGTTCCGGAAGAGGGAAACCAATCAAAAGATCGTACAGCGCTATCCCTTTTGTTGTTGGGACAAGGTCTCTGCCAACACGTTCAATGTAGCCAACTTCCAGTATCCTTTCGATGATAGAAGCTCTTGTGGCCGGAGTTCCCAGGCCTTTTTCCTTCATTGCATCTCTAAGTTCCTCATCATCGATAAACTTGCCAGCCGTTTCCATTGCTCCAAGGAGGGTTGCCTCGTTATATCTTGGCGGTGGCGTTGTTTGTTTTTCCTGTAGTTCCTGTGCAACAGTTTCCACTGTTTCGCCTTCTGCAACCACTGGTAGAGAAGATTCTTCCTGCTCTTCCCTGCCATAGACAGCGTAGAAACCTTTTTCTTTCAAACTCTTGGCATCGGACTTGAAATCAAGCCCGTCAACCTGGGTCACCCTGTGCACGACCTCCCAGACTGCATCCGGGTAGAACGCTGCAAGGAATTTTTTCACTATCAAATCATAAATTTTTGTCTGTTCTGGAGTGAGAGATACTTCCTCAAGCGATTTTTCTGTGGGGATTATTGCAAAGTGGTCAGAGATCTTCTTGTTGTCAAATATTCTCTTGTTTTTTGCAACCTTCTGGCCAACAAGTGGCAGGGCCACCTTGTCATATTTTGTGTGGGAAAGTATGCCAAAAATTCTCGGAACAACATCCGTGTAGTCCTCGGGAAGATGTTTGCTGTCAGACCTTGGGTAGGTGACCAGTTTTTTCTCTTCGTAAAGTTGCTGGGCAAGCTGCAAGGTTCTGGCAGCAGAAAATGAAAACCTTCTATTGGCCTCTCTCTGGAGTTCATTGAGATCAAAAAGGAGCGGCGGGCTCTGCTTCTGGAGCTTATGGTCCTCAACAATAACTTTGCCTTCCTTTCCCTTGATCCTGTTAACTATCTCATCAGCAGCTTTCTTGTCCCCAACAGATTCAACAGTGTCTCCCTGGACGGCACCATCATTGGCCTTAAGGGCAGATGTAGCTATCTGGCCATATTTCTTTACTAGTGAGGCCAAAATATCATCGGTTATTGGTGCATTTTTTTCTTTTGACACCTTGGGAACATCGATAAACCATTTCCCCCTGTAGACACCAGATTTGGCTTCAAACTCTGCAAAAATATCAAAATATGTCCTTGGGACAAAGGCATTTATCTCTTTTTCCCTCGAGATGATTATCGAGAGTGTTGGTGTCTGTACTCTGCCAATCGAGAGGAGGTTGCCAAGTCTCCTTGTAAAGGCCCTGGTTGCATTGATTCCAATGAGCCAATCGGCCTCAGATCTGCACTTTGCCGACTCCCCAAGGTTGTTCAGCTCTTTTGATGGTCTAAGCCTTTCAAAACCATCAGCAATGGCCGATTTGGTCATGGACTGGAGCCACAACCTTTTTGTCGGTGCTTCAAGTCCAAGGTACTCATAGATGTACCTGAATATCAGTTCACCCTCGCGGCCAGCATCACAGGCATTTACAAGCGTTGATGATTTTTTTGCCAGCGAAGCTATCTTCTTCAACCTGCTTTCAGATTTTGGGATTGGCTTGAGCTCGAACTTATTGGGGATTATTGGAAGGGACTGCAAAGTCCAATACTTATAACCCTTGTCATAATCTTCAGGCTCAGCCAGTGTTACAAGGTGACCGACTGCCCATGTTATATAGGTGTCGTCACTCTCGTAAAAATCCTCTTTTTTGTCGAAACCGCCTAGTGCGTGTGCTATATCGGCGGCAACTGAAGGCTTCTCGGTCAATATCAATGTTTTTTCCATAGTTTACGTGCCGTGTATAGTTATGGGCTTCATGGCTGTCAAGGAAATGAGTGTCAAACCTTGAACAAATTGCGACTGGCAGTAAAATGATTACTTGGTATGAACAATATTCGCAATTTTTGCATAATAGCCCATATCGACCATGGCAAATCGACGCTGGCCGACAGAATACTGGAGCTGACCGATGTTGTCCACACAACAGGCAATGCCCAGATTTTGGACAGCATGGACCTGGAAAAGGAGAGGGGAATAACAATCAAGGCCTCTCCAGTCAGAATCCCGTACAAGGCAAAAAACGGCCAGGAGTACATCCTGAACCTGATAGACACCCCAGGCCATGTGGATTTCAACTATGAAGTTTCAAGGAGCCTGAAGGCCTGTGAGGGAGCGCTTCTCCTCGTTGACGCCACGCAGGGGGTTGAGGCTCAGACAATTGCCAACGCATATCTGGCAATGGATGCTGACCTCCACATAATCCCGGTCATAAACAAAATCGATCTCCCAAATGCGATGATCGATGAATGCAAGATACAGATGGAAGACATGCTTGGCCTGCCTTCTGACGATGCGATGCTCGTCTCTGCAAAAGATGGCACCGGAGTGCCAGAACTGCTTGAAGAAATTGTCCGCAAGATACCACCACCAAGAATAAGCGAATCAGCACCACTCAGGTGCCTGATATTCGACAGCCACTATGATTCCTACAAGGGTGCCATTAGCCACATAAGGATTTTTGATGGTTCAATAAAACCGGGTGACAAGATAATGCTCAAGTCCAACAGCAAAATCTTTGAGGTTGAAGAGGTTGGCTATTTTGGATTGAGACTTATTCGGTGCGACGAGCTGAAGGCTGGTGAAGTTGGATATTTTGCCGCAATCATAAGAGATACAAACGACATACATGTCGGAGACACAATAATTTCTCCGGAGTTTCCAGACACTATGGCCATCCCTGGTTTTAGAAGAATGCAGCCAATGGTCTTCTGTGGTGTATACCCTATCTCGACCAATGACTATGACAAGCTTCGCACCGCCATTGAAAAGTATCAGCTAAACGACAGCTCGATTGTCTACGAAAAAGAGAGTTCTGCAGCACTTGGGCACGGTTTCAGGGTTGGCTTCCTTGGGATGCTACACATGGAAATTGTTGTTGAGAGGCTAAAAAGGGAGTTTGAGCAGGAAATAATCGCAACGATGCCCACCGTTGTTTACAAAGTCATCGGCACAAAAGGCCAGGAAACCTACATCGACAACCCCTCCAAGTTTCCTGATCCAAATGAAATTGAATCAATCGAGGAGCCAATTGTAAAGGCCCAGGTAATCACACAAAATGACACGATTGGTCCGGTAATGGAGCTCTCACAAGCAAGGAGAGGCACCATGACCGGCATGGAATATCCAGATCAGAAGAGAACCATCATTCACTACGAATTCCCTCTCGCCGAAATAATAACGGACTATTACGACAAACTGAAAAGTATTACACATGGATATGGCAGTCTTGATTATGATTTCACAGGATATCGCCCGGATGACCTCGTCAAGGTTGACGTGTTGGTCAATGGTGACCAGGTAGATGCGCTCTCATACATCTCCCACAGGGACTTTGCCGTTCAAAAGGGGAGGTCGCTGATCAACAAGCTCAGGAAGCTCATCCCAAGGCAACAGTTCAAAATCCCGCTCCAGGCCGCAATAGGCGGAAAGATCATCGCAAGGGAAGACATAGTGGCCTACAGGAAAGACGTTCTTGCAAAATGCTACGGTGGCGATGTGACAAGAAAGAAAAAGCTGCTCGAGAAACAGAAGGAAGGCAAAAAGCGCATGAAGATGGTCGGCGCAGTCGAAATTCCGCAGGAGGCCTTCCTGTCCCTGCTAAAGGTTGAAGAAGAAGAGTGATCGGGCTTTACGTCCACGTTCCTTTTTGCGCAAAGAAATGCGACTATTGCGATTTTTACAGCCTTGCAAAATCTGAAGGACGAATCCATGGTTATGTCGAAGCTGTCCTTACAGAAGCAAAGCAATATCAGGGGCTGTATTTCGACACTATTTACTTTGGTGGCGGTACCCCAAGTCTACTTGGCCCGGAAAATCTCGAAAAACTATACTCAGGGCTAAGGAGAACATTCGGATTTGAAAAAATCCTTGAAGCCACAATAGAAGCCAATCCGGAAAGCCTGACGGAGGAATTTGCGCTCTCGGCCATAAATTGTGAATTTGACAGGGTTTCAATTGGTATCCAATCGTTAAATGATGGTGAACTCAAGTCGGTTGGAAGAATACACAATTCAAAAAAGGCAATCGATGCTATTGCCATCGCAAACAGATATTTTAAAAGAGTCTCGGCCGATTTAATAATTGGATTGCCTGGACAAACAAAAAGCTCCTTGCTGTCGACATTGTCCAAGTTTGTAGAGTTTGGGCTTAAGCACATCTCCGCCTACTGCCTTTCGCTTGAGGAAGGAACAAAAATTTATCAAAACATGCCTGGCAACTTACCATCAGATGATGATCAAGCAATTCTTTTTGAGGAGTGTAGGGATTTGCTGGTTTCCAAAAATTTTCACCACTACGAGATTTCAAATTTTGCCATTTCTGAGGAAGAATCACTCCACAACATCAATTACTGGAAATGTAGTGAGTATCTTGGCCTTGGCCCGGGTGCATCATCACACCTAGACGGTATCAGATTCAAGAACGAGGAAAATCTCGAAAAATACATAAGCAATCCGCTTTCATGCAAATTTATCGAAGAGAAACTTTCATCTGAAGACAAAATATTCGAAGAGGCAATGCTAAACCTCAGGCTCCTGGAAAATGGAACGGATCTGAGTTTGCTGGCACAAAGATACGATCCAGAAAGTATTTCCAAACTTCAAAGCAGGCTGGATGAACTTGTCCAGGATGGCAAAATTGATAAAAATGGCAGTATTTACACAATAAATCCCTCATTTATCCTGGTTTCCAATCCTATTTTTTCAAAAATCCTGAGCGGATGACTGGATTGTTGGTTGCCAAAAATCAAAACAATAATAGTATTTCCAGCATGAAAACCAGAGACTTGGTCCTTGTCGCTATTTTTGTCAGCCTTTCTGTCATTTCGGCCTTCCTAAAGATCCCGCTTCCGGGATTGCCACTCACATTCCAGCTTGCAACAGCAATTGCATCCGGTATTTTTCTTGGTAAGGTGCTTGGCCCGGCATCCCAAGGCATATATCTTGTTCTGGGTCTGATAGGCCTTCCGGTCTTTGCAAAAGGTGGCGGGCCAATGTATGTACTGCAACCATCTTTTGGCTACCTTCTGGCACTCCCGCTCTCCTCGTTCCTTACAGGGTGGCTATGGGACAAGCAGGGCTGGAAGAAGATAATTTCCGTGGCAGCAGGAGTCATCGTTGCTTTTGCAATTGGAATTGCATACACATGCATCTGCACCTATTTTTTCCTTGGCAATCAAAAAGCCATCGCAGATATACTGAGTATCACTCTGCTTGTGCTTTTTGCAAAAGATATTGTCCTCGGTTATATTATATACATCATCGGATCTGTGCTCTCTCCATACTATGGAAGGAACAGGCAATAAGCCCAAGAGTATCTTGAAAGGGCAGGAATAGGGTGTACAATTTTTGCCCTGTAGTTGACAAAAGGTAATTGTAATCATTTATCGTTGCAATACCTTGCGTGAAGCTTTGCACAATCCCTTAAGGAGGATTTCAAGTGAAGGTACTGGTCATCAACTGCGGTTCATCATCCATCAAGTACAAACTCTACAACATGGAAAACGAACAGGAACTCTGTTCCGGGCTTCTTGAAAAGGTCGGCACCCAGGAAGGCATTGTAAACCACAAAAGAGGGAACACAAAATACAAAGAAACAATTCCCCTGCCAGACTATGAAATCGGCATCAAAAAAATCCTCCAGAATATAACCGATCCAGAGAGAGGGGCACTAAAGGATGTGCACGAAATAAAGGCAGTGGGTCACAGAGTTGTTCATGGCGCAGAAACTTTTTCCGGTTCGCAACTGCTGACCGAAGAGGTAATAAAAAAGATGGAAGAGTGCATACCTCTTGCCCCACTTCACAACCCACCAAACCTTGCTGGCATAGGCGCATTCAAAAAACTCCTCCCGGACATCCCTCAGGTCGGTGTTTTTGATACGGCATTCCATCAGACAATGCCAAGAGAGTCATACCTCTACGCCATACCATACGAGCTCTACAAAAAGCACCATTTCAGAAGGTATGGATTCCACGGCACATCGCACCTCTTTGTCTCGCAAGAGGCTGCAAAATTCCTTGGCAAACCGGCAAGCCAGCTGAAAATAGTCACATGCCACCTCGGTAATGGCAGTTCGATATGCGCTGTTGATGGTGGAAAATCCGTAGACACAACAATGGGCATGACACCGCTTGAAGGACTCATCATGGGAACAAGGTGTGGTGATCTCGATCCAGCTTTGCCTTTCTTCATAATGGAGAAAGAAAAACTTGATCCAAAGGGTGTTGATAATATCCTCAACAAAAAATCGGGTCTGCTTGGTATTTCTGGCTACAATGACTCAAGGGACGTTGAGGAAGGATACCTTAAAGGCGATGAAATGTGCACACTTGCGCACATAATGTTCTGCAGAAGAATAAAGAAATACATTGGTGCATACGCCGCCGCAATGGGTGGACTGGATGCGGTTGTTTTCACAGCAGGAATAGGTGAAAATTCTGACCTGACAAGAAGGGACTCGCTTGCAGGGCTCGAATTCCTTGGAATCAATCTTGACCAGGAGAAAAACACCGCAAGGTCAAAAGAAACGCGCGACATAAGCACGGAAGATTCGAAGGTCAAAGTCCTTGTTATCCCAACCAACGAAGAGCTTGTGATCGCCAGAGACACAAAGTTGATAGTATCGAGGCCATGAGAGAAGGAACACTTCAGGACGCACAAAATTTTGGTTTGACAAAAATCGAGTTTGAAGACATCAAGACGCGACTCGAAAAGACGCCAAATTTTCTTGAGCTGGCCATATTCTCGGTGATGTGGTCGGAACACTGCTCCTACAAATCGTCTAGAATGGTGCTCAAGAACTTCCCAACACAGGGCCCTGCCGTCATTCAGGGGCCAGGTGAAAATGCCGGCGTAGTTGATATTGGCGATGGATATACTGCAATCTTTAAGGTTGAAAGCCACAATCATCCATCAGCCATAGAGCCATACCAGGGTGCCGCAACAGGCGTTGGCGGCATCATAAGAGATGTTTTCACAATGGGCGCCAGACCCATCCTCTCCCTTGATCCACTTTTTTTTGGCCACCCGAATGACCCCCACAACAGGAGCCTTCTTGAAGGAGTTGTTGCCGGAATAAGTGGCTACGGCAATTGTGTCGGCGTCCCAAACGCTGGTGGAGAACTTCATTTTGACAAATCTTACACAATAAACCCCCTGGTAAACGTGTTTTGCCTTGGCATTGCCAAGAAAGAGGAAATCCGTTATGCAAGGGCCTCCGAACCAGGTGACATTGTCATGCTCATTGGTGCCAGGACTGGAAGGGACGGAATCCATGGCGCGACGTTTGCTTCGGACGTCCTTTCAAAAGAGTCTGAAGAGAAACGCTCCGCAGTACAGGTTGGCGATCCGTTCCTTGAGAAACTCCTCATAGAGGCAACTCTTGAACTCATCGAGAAAGACCTTGTCGAAGGAGTCCAGGATCTTGGTGCTGCCGGACTAACATCCTCCTCGGTCGAAATGGCCGGTAGGGGCGATATGGGCCTCGTCCTGAACATCGATGCAGTCCCAAAACGTGCAGAGAACATGACGGCCTACGAGGTCATGCTTTCCGAGAGCCAGGAAAGAATGCTGGTCATCTGCAAACCCGACATGGTCGAATCTGTCAGCCAGATACTCACAAAATGGGAGCTGGAGTCTGCAGTTGTTGGCGAAGTAACGGCCGATGGATTGCTAACAGTCATCGAAAAGGGCGAAGTTGTCGCAACAATCCCGATACCACACCTCACCAAGGGTGCCCCGTGCTACAAGATGGACACATCAAGGCCGAACCTCGAAGAGAGGCGCAGGGAACCGCATGGTTTCCAGGTTCCATCATGGGACTATGCCAATCTTGTAAAAAAGATGGCTTCCTCCTTCAACGGTTGTTCAAGGGAATGGGTGTGGCACCAGTACGACACAACACTCCTCACAAACACAGTAATACCACCATCACTTGGTCCTGGGATTGTAAGGGTCAAGGGCACTGACACACTGCTTGCCATCAAATCCGACGCAAAACCAAGGCACTGCTACCTGAATCCATTTGGCGGAGGCCAGGCAACAATTTGTGAGGCAGCAAGAAATTTGTGGGCGGCAGGATTCACCCCGCTTGCCGTTTCTGACTGCCTGAATTTCGGCAACCCAACCAATCCTGAAATCTACTACGAATTCGAGCAGAGTGTCCTTGGGATGTGCGATGCCTTGAGGGCCCTCAACATCCCGGTCATCTCCGGAAACGTCAGCTTCTATAACGAAAGTCCAAGCGGGGCCATAAAACCAACCCCTGTCGTAGTCATGGTTGGCAAGGCAAGGGCTGGAAAAATAAACAAGCCAGACTTCCAGAACACCGGAGACGTCATCGTGCTGCTTGGTGAAACATTGCCAGAACTCGGCGGATCGGCACTCTTTGAGATGCTTACCGGAGAGACTTTTGGTACACCGCCAATGATCAGAATTAATGCAGAGGTTTCACTTTCAAAAACGCTTCTCGCAGCAACTAGTGAAGGCATTATTCGTTCGGCAACTGATCTTTCAGAGGGCGGTCTTGCACAGGCACTCGTTGAGTGCGTGTGCAACTCAGGCCTTGGCGCGCAAATCGCCCTGAAGGCAACTGGCATCCATATAACAGAACAGCTTTTCTCCGAGAGCAACGCAAGGGCTCTGGTGACTGTATCTCCAGATTGTGTTTCAAGGCTCACCGAGATATGCGCCCAGAACGAAACACAGATAAAAATACTTGGCGTTGTTGGCGGCAAAACACTATCGGTGACAGGTTCATTTGATATCCCAGTGCAGGAGCTGAAAGAGCTCTATGAGAATTCCCTGAGGAAGGTGATGGATGAGCAAGGCCTATGAGTCAACGGGAGTTTCTATTGACGCCTCAGACAGGTTTGTCGAAAAAATAAAAGAAGCCGCAAAAAGGACAATTATTCCCGGTGTCTTGGGTGGAATAGGTTTTTTTGGCGGTTTTTTTGAGGTCCCAAAGGGTTATTCGAACCCCGTCATGGTCTCAGGCGCCGATGGTGTCGGGACAAAAGTGAAGATCGCCCAGGCACTTGGCAAACACGACACGGTTGGTATTGATTGCGTGGCCATGAACGTTGATGACATAGTCTGCTCAGGCGCAAAACCACTGTATTTTCTTGATTATCTGGCCGTAAACAGGCTCGATGAAGAAGTGTCATACCAGATAATAAAAGGTGTGGCCGAGGGTTGCGTTCAGGCTGGATGCGCCCTAATTGGTGGAGAAACTGCCCAGATGGGTGACATCTACCAGCCCAACGAATATGACCTTGCAGGTTTTGCAGTTGGAATAGTCGAGAAATCAAAGATCATCGATGGATCAAAGATAAAAAAAGGTGATATAATAGTTGGACTGCCATCATCAGGACTCCATTCAAACGGATATTCGCTTGTCAGGAAGATTGCATCAAAATATTCCCTGGATTCAAAATTTGACGGGATTGACCACTTTGGTCTTGCGCTTCTCGAGCCAACAAAAATATATGCCCAATATATTGTCAAAATAGCACAAGCTGTTGAACTCCACGGTATCTCCCACATAACGGGTGGTGGCCTCGCTGACAACCTTCCAAGAATCATGGGCTCTGGAAAAGCGGTCGTAAAAAGAAACAGCCTCCCAAAAATCCCGATAATCGAGTTCCTTATCAAAGAGGCCAAGCTTTCAGATGAAGACGCATTCAGGACCTTCAACATGGGAATCGGCATGGCATTGTTTGTACCGGAAGAAGAAGCCTCAAAAACAATGTCCCTCTACCCAGGCTCGGTAGCCATAGGAACAGTCGAGGGTGACGGGGAGCCTTCTTTCGGGCTTGTCTGATGAAAAAGATTGCAGTTCTAGTATCTGGCAGGGGCTCCAATCTCAAGGCGCTCTACGGCGCAATAGAACAGGGTAAGCTAGAAGCAGAAATTTGTCTTGTGGTTTCAAACAAATCAAAAGCACCTGCGCTTGAATTTTGCAGGGACAAGAATATCCCCTATCAGGTTTGCAAGCTGAAAGATTTTGAGTCAAGAGAAGTCTTTTTCGATCATCTGGCAGGCATCCTCGCCCCATCCAATGCGGACCTGGTAGTACTCGCCGGATTTATGATGCTTGTAACACCCAATTTCATCCGGCGTTTCAAAAACAGGGTTATCAATATCCATCCTTCGCTTCTGCCGTCCTTCCCGGGCCTTGATGCACAACAACAGGCATTTGATTACGGGGTAAAGGTCTCCGGGTGCACGGTATTCATAGTTGATGAGGGTTGCGACACAGGCCCCATACTCATCCAGAAGCCTGTAGAAGTTCTTGAAACAGACACCGAAGAGACGTTTGCCGATAGAATACTTTCGGTAGAGCATGACACACTCTGGAGGGCATGCAAAATCATGCTTGATGGGAGAGTAAGCGTTTCTGGAAGAAAGACGCTAATAAAGGAGGATCAATGAGCTACGTTCTCATTTCAGTGCACGATAAAACAGGACTTGAGCCACTCGCTAGGGCAATCACACAGACAGGCTATAAAATCCTTTCAACGGGCGGAACAGCAGACCACCTTAGAAAACTAGGCTTCCAGATTACTGAAGTTGCCAGCTATACGGGCTCACCTGAGGTCCTTGGCGGCAGGGTCAAGACGCTCCATCCCAAAATCCACGCCGGAATACTCTGCAGGAGAGACAACCCCAAAGACATGGAAGAGCTTGGCAAAATGACTGCCGAGTCGATAGATATCGTGATCTGTAATCTCTATCCTTTTGAAAAAACCATCGCATCACAGGACTGCACTCTTGAGAAGGCCATTGAGGAGATAGACATCGGCGGTGTAACACTCCTCCGCGCAAGCGCAAAAAACTTCCAGCATGTCACAATCCTTAGTGATCCTTCACAATATAGTGAGTTCATCGAGAGGCTTTCACTTGGCAGGTTTGACATTGAGTACAAGAAATCTCTTGCGATCAGAGCTTTTAGAACAACAAACGCATACGATGGCGCAATATCAGCATATCTTGAAGGTCCTATAAAAGACCATCTTGGTGTTCCTGAAACAATCCATACAAGGCAGGTGATGCCTCTCAGGTATGGTGAAAACCCTCACCAGCAGGCCGGGCTTTATTCCGTCGGCAACAATGAGTGGCCAATTGCATCACTACAAGGGAAAGAGCTCTCCTACAACAACATCCTCGACATTGATGCCGCGCTCTCGACACTGCTGGAGTTTGATCCAACATGTGCTGTAATTGTCAAACACCTCACTCCATGCGGGGTGGCGATAGGCACAAGCATGAAAGAGGCCTACCTTAGGGCACTGGAATGCGACCCAGTTTCCGCGTATGGCGGTATCGTTGCTATAAATGACACAATTGACGAGGAAGCAGCAATCGAGGTTGGAAAACTATTTGTCGAAGTGATTATCGCAAAAGATTTCAGCAAAGAGGCACTCTCTATTTTTGCGAAGAAAAAAAATACAAGACTGGTGACATACAATAAAGACCTTCCCAGGGCAAAATTTGCCATCAGATCAACAATGTTCGGAACTCTTTTCCAGCAACCCGATCTCAGCCTGGCTGACTCATTCAAAATTGCTGGCGAAACTCCAGTATCCGAGCACGATCTCGAACAGCTCACTTTTGCCATGGCGGTGGCCAAGCATGTAAAATCCAATGCAATAGTTCTGGCAAAAGATTTTGCAACAGTAGGTGTTGGTGCCGGTCAACCAAACAGGGTTGGTTCCGTGAAAATCGCCTCATCACAGGCCGGCGAAAAAGCCAAGGGCTCCTATCTTGCCTCTGATGCATACTTCCCGTTTGCAGATTCGATTGAGCACGCGGCAAGCTTTGGGGTAAAAGCAATCATTGAACCAGGCGGTTCCATCAGAGACGATGAAGTGATTGCAGCGGCAAACAAACTTGGGATTGGTCTGGTTTTCTCAGGACAGAGACACTTCAACCACTGATTCTTTTGAAAGCAAGGCTGTAATCAATAAAATCTATCAGGCCGTTATCATCCAGATCATAAACTGGATCATATTTTGGGTCCTGTTTTGTGCACCCGATTCGCGACAGAAGAAGCGCTAGGTCAAAAGAATCCACTTTACCAGATCTATCAAAATCGGCTCTCGAGATCCAAAGTTCTTTCTCCCCAATTGCTATTTCAAACGATTTGGACTGGATGGCTAAAGCCTCCGGTCTGTCTGTCATTGCAACAATTTTTGATACATCGATTGATGTTTTTCCTACAAATTTCATCACCCTGAAGCTTATCAGCGGCAGTACCTCGGAAGCTCCTGAAATCCTGATGTATGCAAGACCAAAATGGTTATCAAAAAACGAGAAAACATCTGATTTTTTTGATGGCTGACCTATGGAAACAAACTTGATTTTGTCAGGATCATATTTCAGTGTGACCTCAAGATATTTTGTTTTCTGTGTCAAATTAAGGCTGGACTTGACCCTTGAAAACGGGATTATCGCGCCATCTCCTGATGAAAATCCAAAGCTGGCCTCCGGTTTTGGCACAATATTGAGAACTATCGGTATTTGCGACGACAGGTCGCCCCTCTTCTGGTGGAGTATCCAAAATCTCTTGCCGTTAGGAACTGATGATGGAATTTCTGCTGTCAAAACAAGCTTGTTTCCAGCAATCACGACTTCCGGGACGGCCCAGCTCATGTCCTGCTTGTCCGGGATCACCTGAAAGATATTGCCAGTCAAATCGCTGCCGGAGATATTTGCCTCCCATTTTGCCACTTCTCCAGGAGAGGCGCTGATGCTTGGTTCAAGTATTTCGACGCTTCCTCCAATATCACCCTTTATCAGGCAAACCGATGGATCGCCATAGAGATTGAAGTTGTAAATATTCATCTGGGCCGACTCGATTGGGTCCTCGATGTCACCAAAGAAATATTGTTTGGCAAACTCAACCCTCGCCTGTGCGATTGCCTGCCCCACGGATGTGCCTGGAACGGAAAGGTACCTGCAAAAGAGGTACAAAATAGTGTCCATTCCGCCATCTTCGAGTTTCCTCCAGTATGATGGTGACCAGGCAACCCTGGTTGAACCAACATAAGCTGAAGCACCAGCCTTGATTACCGAAGCACCCAGACCCGTTCCTGCGGAAGGGTTCGATGTTGAGCAAGATGCCGAAACAACAATCCCCCACCTGGTCTTGGCACCTGTCATCTGGGTTGAGTTCAGGAGTCTTGGCTGTGAAAGATCGGCCTTGGAAGGAGAGGATTTTTGGGCACTACCCGAGTTCCAGACTGTCCTAACTATATGTTCAGGCGAGCCATGGGCAGTCCACAAGACAAGCCCATACCTGTTTGGTATCTGGTAGCCGAAAGTCTCTGCGTTGAGCGGCTCTTCACATTGGAATGGAGATGGAAGAAAACCATCTTTTTCATAGAGTCTGTATCTGGAAAATCCCTTGCCACTAAAAATTTCCGAATATATTTTCTCGCAGTATTCCCCACCGTCTGTTCTTTCCATTATCTTGTCGTCCCAGACCTCACCCTGGAAACCAAGCATTGCACCACCAAAAAGCATCTTTGCTTTCTGGAAATCAGGTAGGCTGTCGAATTCGGCCATTGATTTGGAAATTTCGGAAATTGTTTTCGGTTCATCAAACGGTATCCTGCCAACAAAAATATCGGCTTTGTGTTCTGCTATCCCATCATCCGGGTACTCCCCAACCCTTCCGTCATCATCCTTGTCCCAATCGTCATAGATCGACGAGTAATAGAAATCTGTTGGCGTATCAACAAGGTCTCTCGATACAACACCCTCGGAGGCAGGAGAACAATACATCATGGGCACGGTATCTTCTGTTCCCACTATAAGCAGATATTTTATGTTCCAGGCATCTTTATTCTTCTTCAAAAATATTCTGATATCTTTCGGCCCAAGATCATCATCATGTGGTATCTCACCAATATTTATATACTTAACTTGAAATCCTGCCGCTTCTTTGGATTTGACCAGCTCATCCAAAAGTGCTTGCGGATGCTTTGAGATAATAAGAAAGCAAGGTTTTTGCTCTTCTGAAAAGACTTTGTGTACAGGTGAGATAGTTAATATAAAGATAATTAAGATGATATAATTTATCGTTTTTTTCATTTAAAACAATTCTAGCATGGACGCTTTTTAACTCAAGTAATGGAAAAAATACGCTTGACACATGAATAGTACAATAATAGAATCGATAAACACGCGTGGTATTCGTGTGTATATATTTTGGGTAACAAAAACTGAAAGCGCTACGTATATAGTAGAATGAGGAAAATGAGAAAAAGTTACAGATTAATTTTGGCTCTTTTGATTCTTATTAATGGATTGCCATTTTCATCGTTTGCCAACGCCGAACAAGTGAGCAACAACCAGTCAGCAGTCTTCGCTGCTACAAGATGGGCACCAGTAGGGTCTGCATGGAGCGGAAATCAGCTTGTTCCAGCACAAAATTATGCCTTTGATGGCGAAGGTGTGACTTCTTGGGGTAGAACAGAATTTCCAATGCCAGATGCATCATTAGCCGTCTCTGGCGGATACAACATAAGGGCCACCCAGGCCACAATGACAACCCCACTTTATTATACCATTTTCTATCTAAACAAATCTGGAACAAGCAAAGCAACCAACCTGACCGAAAAAGTTATAGCTGCGCTTGACTCGGCCGGACAACTCTGGTTCTCCAGAACAGGGGCATTTGAAGACTGCAGATACTATGGTTATGCGAACCCAGATGACCCAAACTATGGCAGGGACCCAGATCCATCATATCAATGGGACAATATAAAACTGAATCCATGCTGTTATGTTGACCCCATAAACTGCAACAACACCCAGGGGCCATATTTTATCCTCCCGACAAAAGCTGATGGCTCCATCCAGCCGAACTACAAATCGGGGTCGGAAGTGTATTTTAGGATTGACAAAGAGATCTGGGAGGGGTTCCAGCCAGATCCATTCAACCAGAAACCACCTGTAAGAACAAGGCTTTTCCAGATCGGTTGGGTCGACATGCCTGACTTCCCACTCATCCAGGACAACAATCCAAGCACCGATTTCCCAATTATCCCATCTATAGGGACTACATTAAAACCAAGGCCGGTTTCCAGTTCCACAATCGAAAGGTGGGACATAGGCCTTCATTATGTACCTTTTGTAAATGACTTTGACACAGATTTTGAACAAGGCGAAGAATGGCACGCCGAGAACATAAACACCGATGGAAGATACACACCGGCAGAGTGGATATATCGGAGAACCACAAACCTTACCACAGCACCGGTAGTTTCATCGGGTGACACAAGGCTTACAAATGTAATCGTCATATCGACAAACGGTGAGCCAAGAACATACCTTGCAGGATCCTCAGTAGTTGATGCTCCGCCAATCGGCGTTCTTGATCCAGGGGACGATCTTGATGTTGGAAGATTGCTGGTCCAGTTTGTCCATTCCGGGACAACAGCCTCCGGTGATGAGCTACACACTGAAAATGTAAACAGGAACCTCGTCTACGACCCACATGAGTTCATTTACAGAAAAGGTGATGCCGAAGCAACGGTAACCGAAAGAGACATCGCACTCACGGATGTAAACACAAATGCTCACAAGTTTGAGAATGCAAATGCCGAGGGCAACTGTGTATTGGGTGGTCTTGAAGCCGGTGATCTTTTCATGGCCGTTGAATTGCTCCAATCTGGGCCTTTCGCACCGACGTATGATGTAGTCGTCCAGTCTGATGTCTGGATGGGCGCAACCCCTGCAAATTCTGTCACCTCGCTCTATGACCCATACGGAAGGTTGCTAACTGGCTCCCAGAACATCAATAAATCAACTTCTCTTGATAGCTCTGCAGAAGATTTCGCCATACCATCGACAACGTTCTTTAATGTAAAAGCCGATTTCAGGTCATATTTTGGGTTATCAATATTCCTTGATAATGGAATAGACAATCTTCTCGGGCCAAGTCCGGAGGTATTTTCAAACAATGTTAATTCGGACTTCTTGGCTGGCAAGCATTCCGAAAGTTATCTTGGGGCCGAGGAAGGCCTCCAGTCGCCAGATGCAGGAAGGACATCGCCACCCCCTTGGGGCGGCGAAGGTCTAATAGGTTTTTCTTCTGCGTATAGATGCACCGATATTGGAACGGGTGCATTTGGTTGCCAGAGATCGATTTACAGGAAATACAGAAGCAACACAAACCAGGTAGAATCAGCCGACATAAGGATAACAGAGGTCACGATCACAAAGGGCAACAATACTGTCACCTACAAGGCCGGCACAAATGTAACCGCAGGCGACCTGGACTGTGGCGCCCCACTCCTTAATTTGCCAACCACATTACGTTTTTACGATGTGATCCATGGTGAGAATCAGCCAAATGGCGAATATGATGTTGGCGAAGATATATACAATGACCTCAATAACAACCTGATCATCGACTATGGTGATGTGAGAATGAGCCAGATAAAAATCGGCTACTACTCATATCCGTGCAGTGATGTTGTTGATGAATGGGGTTGTTTTGTCCATGAATACAAGGCTCATGGTTTCTCAATCGGTAAATGCGGCCACCCAACAGCAATAGATATTCCAGTACTCCCTGGAAAAGTTGGTCTTGATCTTTATGTTGACAGGGAACTGCGTGTTGAACAGACATCAAAGTTGCGTATCAAAAGTCCAATTTTGCTAGAAAAAAACCAAAAAATCTATGTTACCCTCAGGTCACCAGCAACTTATGGAAAAATTCCGTGGGAACAGACAAGCACAATAACTGATGCCGACAGAGAAATCTATTTTGAAATAACCCCTTACCAGGGTTCACTTTATTCAAATGGGAGATACGATCCGCTCGTTGTAACGGCTTTTGCAGATTTTGGCGACCCAGTAAAAGTAGCGCCACCAGATGGGCCTTATCAGGACATGTTCTACCTGACAAAATACATGCCCACAGACAACGTTCAGAACAACAAAAATACTCTCACTGCAGTCCCTCCTCCATGGCCGCAACCGGCTGTTCCGATTTCACTTGCAAACAAGTATGACGCATGGGAAAAGGGCTATCTGAAAGTCAGGAGTGAAAGGCTCGAAATAAATTCCACAAGAAAGTGTCTGGACATGCTCGAAGAGAGATATCCAAACATCTCTCTTGAGACCTATGATGCAGACAACATGCTCGATATTAACGACCCATGTTGCATCCCGTTTGCCCTCAATAAGGACGAGCAAACAATTGTTTCCTATAATGCCACTGGCGGTGGCGTAAATTGGATGGCAACCGCCATAGGTGAAAACGGACAGCGATACATAATCCAATACAACATAGACAAAACATACTACTTCTGGTATTGGAATGATATAGGTTATGTTCCTGGAGCACTTGATTCGGGTGACTATGTTGGTGATGATCCAAGCTTTATGCCACCTCTATTTGTTGGGACATCCAGACCAATAGAAGTTTCATCACAGGCATCGCTGGTTGATGTAAACAATTCCTCGCAGATGGCCCAAACATGGGGTGATGACGATGGTTTCCTCGCCTGGGGAGTAGTCACAAAGGGTGATGAACTCGGATTGTTCGATGGCATTACCACAGACCCAAAAACAGGTGTTAAATTTGGAAGAATTGAGACTTATGGTGTCCCAACATATATCACCAGTGCTTCAACATTCACAGATACAGATACCGGTGGGTGGGCACTGGGTCTTGTAAAACCAAAAGAGAACACCCAGATAAGGCTGAGAATAAGCAGTTTCAACATTATGTTCGACTATAACAGCAAACTACCAGTCCACCCTTCACACTTCCTGCTTGATGATCACCTTGGTCTTGATTACAGCGGTTATGCAACAGCAAAGGTTCTTACACTCGACCCAGTACTCAACTTCTCAGAACTCGAGGTCATCGATCATGGTCTGCAATTCTCGCAACTGGATTACACAGCAGGGAAAAACTCCATAAACCAGATCTCGCCGCCAACTCCACAAATCCAGCACCCATACAATCCAATGCTAAGGAATTTGCAAGATGATTTCAGGGTCTATCCAGGCGGACAGGCGCACTTGAGCAGGATCATAAATATTCCTTTTGCCAGAGCAATGATATGTGGCTACAACTCATATCCCGCAATATGGTCCGAATGGGGACAAAGGCTCAATGCAAACAAAGAAGCACTTGGCAAAGACCCCGATGAAGACAAAAAACAAAGGAAGGTAAACTTTAACAAGCTTGGTACCGAATTCTTCCCGCTCACTGATTACGGCATTTATTTCGTCTTGAAAGACTCAAATGGTACTCATTTGACATTCAATCCTGGAACCACATCAAATCCAACACCATTCAAAAGACTAATAAAGAAACTCACGGTTACAGGGCCATTCAAGAGGCCAAAGATCATGGACCCGATAACTGGAAGGGTCACAACTGACTTTGCCTTTGAGGGAATGGTCAGACTTCCAATCATATATGATTTCACTGGAAAAGTAGTCATAGACAGTACTAACTATCAATGGTACGAGTTTGAAGGGCAAAACTGGATCGGTGAAATAGGTTTTGGCCCAGACAAGATAACATTCATGCCTGATGAATTCAACAAATTCCTCATATGGAACAAAAGGCTGGATTATACAGGCGTTTCAAACGTCATAAAGATTGATGAATTGACCCCTGTTGGTTCAGGCAGGATAGAAATCGAAGTTGAGTTGTTTGACGGTACCATAAAGAAATTCCAGGACTGCTGTGGCAACAAAAACGAATTTGGAATAAGGGTGCATGGGCTCACAATCACGGGCCTTCCAGACGCAATTCCAGTTGATCAAGACCATCATTTCAAAATAAAAATCACCGAACAAGAAGACATGCAAATAGAGGAAGCGTGCAACAACGCTTTCGTCTATATATGGCAAGACAGGGGAATCGCCTTCCAGATTGAAGGAATGGACGAACCAATCCATTTGGGCATGGGTGATGGAAGAACAATGGGAACACCAATGCCAATGAGAGGTAATTCGCGTAGCGGCGGCAGGATGTATTCTGAACGCGACGATTTCAACGAAAATGGAAAAATAAGTTTTTCGGAATACGAGACAGAAATAATTGGTACCTATGATCTTGCAACAAACCTGTGGAACGGTGGAATGTATGACGCCAGGACATTCAACAGAAATGATGGTATTTACGAACTTGATCTTACAAAAGAGACAGGTTGCCAAATCACCGATGTAGGTATGGACATTGGCGGCATGAATATTGGGTTTATGAGAAAAATGATGACACCTGCCGACCACGTCATCTCGGAACAGGAAGAAACAAGCGTTTATGTTACTGCTTACAAATATGGTGATGACAACAATGATAGGTCCTATTCGCCATATTATTACCACGAATGGTTTGAACTAAGCTATACCCACGAGGTCTATCTCGCAGGCGAAGCCAAAGCAAACATCGGACCAAAAGACGACCTCACCGTTGAGATTTCGCCACAACCACTTACAGCTGGAGTTGTAAATGAGATGGCTGATCCGTCTAAACCCCTAACCATAAGGGTCACCGATGCAACAGGTACTCCAGTCGACCTTCTCCAGGGCGTAAGGGACATGGGCGGAGACAACGAAGTCCCACCTGATCGAGCATGGTTACATTGCTTTAAGGACTGGTTCCCGGACGATGAGCTGTTCTTTGGCCCAGACGCAAGATTGCCGCAATATTACTGGGTAAGAACAGACCTTCACAACGTTTCCTATAATTACTACGCCAACATGTTCCTCTACTCTGATTGGGAAGATGCCAAGAAGAGATCATTTGAACCAATCCAGATTGACTTCTCGCGCTCAAAAGATGGAATATATCAATTTAAAGGCTTCTGTGCCAACGATGCAGGCGAATTTTATCTTACTGTTTACACGCCCAACAGAAAACACTTTGGAACAACCAAGATCAAGGTTGAGCTTCCAATTGTTGAATACAATGTTACAAACCTTGATGACCCAGAAAGAAAAGTGTTCACAACTCCTGGTGAACCAGATTTCTTGCTTACTGCGGGATCCAATAGAGTCTACGAGGTAACAGCTGTCTGCAAGAACCGGCAAGGTTTTATTCTCAAACAACCTCCAAAAGAGGTGAGAATTTGCGGTGACAAGATAACATACCCAGCTCACTTTACCCCATTTATAAACGTCCCCGCCAACTGGCGTCCGAGAAGCTTCTTCCCCTGTGAAAGGTGTGAGACAAAATACAGCGTTCACCTTGGATTGGACTGGAACGGAGATAGACAGCTCCAGAGATCAAATGGTGAGATACTCCAATTTAGTTCATTCCTGACAAAGAGGGAATTCTTCACGTGGGATGAGCAGTTAAGGGCTGTAACGATATTAAGGCGCAATGAGCCAGTCCTCTACAACATAACAAATATCCACTACAATAACGATACGTTCTCGGACAGGCCGAATATGCTTGTCCAGCCGGAGTACAAACCTACTCCATATGGGTGGGGCCTTGGTTGCATATACAACAATCCTCACGAGGGTACATATCTCTTCGCTGACAGGGAAAAGGACGGTATCCTGGATATCAAAGATACTCTGCCTCTGGATGAGCTTGGTTCATGCAAGTTCTATATTTTTGCCGAAGACGTATGCAAGGTAGGTGGTCTAGTTGGCCTCAACTCATACTCAACTGACGACCTCTTTGCAGATGTAGCAGGTGCTCCTTTCTCAAACTACACAGATCCTGGCTTCCATTACACCAGGTTCAAGTACAAGACAAATCCTGGGCCACTGGAAGGTTCAACCATGGGTTCCAGGGACGGAACATTTGCTCTCGACTGGGATGCTTTCCCAGAGACAATGCTCTCGCTTGAAACACCAAAGATGGCCTTTAAATCAGCAGAAAGCAAGATGCCGCTTTCAATAGGGTTACTCGACCAGAACAACTTTGATCTGGCCTATGCCACTGACAACCACATACTGGTAGAAATAATGCCGGCTGATGACAGGGATATCCAGATCACTGGCGGTGGCTACATAATGGCCACTGGAGCAAATGAGAGCTTCCTCTCCCAGGGTGGATTCTACGCATTTGAGCCAGGAAGTGTTCCTTATACCTACCTCACTCTAAACCCAACGGGACAGGGTAAATCAGTTATACAGCTTGGATACACATGCAAAAACACTTTGCTGGACAAAGAACCATTTGAATTCACCATAAAAGATGCCCCCGAATACTTCTCCATTTACCCGATTGCTGCACTTGACAGCTCACCCGGAATTGTCCCAATACTTCTCTCACCATCAAAAATCGTCAATGGAATCAAAAACACCCTGACTATTCAGATCATTGATAGGGCCACAAAAGCAGTGATACCGAATGCCGCAGTAAGGGTTAAAGGCGAGGATGTTGATGCTGAAGGGCAAACTGATGCAAACGGCAAAGTAACGCTTGAAATAGAGCCCAAATCAGTCATGAAGATCGTTATATCTGCGACAGCCAAAGGTTTTGTGCCCGGGGAAATCATCGAATACACAGGTGACCAAACCGAACCTCCAGTTCTTGAGGTTGATCCATACCCATCCCTCACCAACAAACAAACGGTCACGCTAAAAGGCAAGACGTCCCCAGGAGCAACACTGGTAATCAATGGAAAACTGACCCAGGTTGCCCAGGATGGTTCTTTCACCACAAAGGTGTCTCTTGTTGAAGGCCCGAATTTTGTGGTTATCGTGTCCCAACTTTCAAAAGGCCCATCAAGAACACTGCAACTTTCAATAACACTCGATACCATAAAACCAGAATTGCTTGTGCCAAAATTCCCAGAGCTTATTGGTGCACAAGAATTTATAATAAAGGGAAGGGTTGAGCCAGGGGCCTCTGTCAAGATCAATGGCAAAGATGCAACCGTGGTTTACGACATTTATCAGGCCAGCATTTCTTTGGTGCCTGGCAAGAATCAGATCAAGATTGAAGCTGTTGACCAGGCAGGAAACATTGCCATCGAAACAGTAGAAATCCCGGTATATGCACAAGGCTGGGGCCGAATTGTTGTTGGCCAGAAAGAAGTTTTTGACCAAAAAGGTGATGTGATTGGCGTGATGCAATCCTCTCTGACAAAGGATGGATTGATACCAGTAGACGCTTTACGGGTAATTTTCGGTGCCTCGTTCCAAGTTTCCCAGGAAGCAAACACCTGCAAACTTGATGTGTTTGGAAAATCAATCATCTTTGAGTCAGGTTCAACCGTTGCTCTTTCTGGAGGTACCCAGATACAATTGCCAAACTCACCTTCACTGGTGGATGGTTCGTTCTATCTGACGCAAGAAATTCTCAGGTCTGTGCTTGAATGCACACTAAATACTGACCTGCTCAAAGGTTTTATAGTAATTGAAAGAGTGTGGTTACCTTAACCATTGTTCATTGACATTAAAAGGGCCATAGGTTAGGATATTCTTTTGTGAATATGCCCCTAGCAATTCGTATGCCCTGATGAGTGGGGTAGGAAGGAAACCACATGAGAATTGAACGGGTTTGGTTTGGCAAGAGAAGAACTGAGGTCAATCCACCAGATTTGATAAGAATCCAGACCGATTCTTACAAAAGGTTTTTGACCGAGGACCTCAAAAACCTCATTGCTTCATTGAACGAAGATCGTTCACTTCGTGAATCGGGAAAAGTCGAAGTCGAGTTTGTTGATTACACACTCGGTGATCCACCATACAGTCAAATTGAATGCAAACAGCGCAGTTTGACATACACCATACCATTAAAACTCACTGTTAGGCTTATAAATAAAGAAACCGGCGAAATAAAAGAGCAGGAGCTTTTCGCTGGAGAGCTTCCACAAATGACAGATGCCGGAACATTCATAATCAACGGCGTTGAGCGTGTCGTTGTTTCCCAGCTCGTGCGCTCACCAGGAGTGTATTTCGAATTTGAACAACTGCCAAATTCAAACAGAAACAGGGCCATGGCAACCGTCATACCAGACAGAGGTTCATGGCTCGAATTTGAAATGGGCGATGATGACATTTGTTATGTCAAGATAGATAAAAAATCCAAGAAATTCCCCGTCACAGAATTACTGAGGGTGATGGGCGATTACACGGATGATGAAATCCGTAATCTCTTCAACCAGGACAAAACCTCCGAAGCAAAGTCTGACAATAAAACTGATCTCGAGAGGGCAAAAGGAAAACCTCTTGCTGATACTATTTATCACCCAACAACCGGTGATGATCTTTATCAAGCTGGTACGACACTCACTAACATAATCCTCGATGAAATAAAACGCCTTGGAATCAAAAAAGTAAAATACTTTGACAAAGACATAGCCAGCTTCATTGTGGCCACACTCGAAAAAGACCAGACCAAAACAAGAGAAGAAGCTCTTGTCGATATGTTCAAGCACATCAGGCCTGGTGAGCGTCCAACAATCGAAAATGCCGAAAGCCTTATTCACAACCTGCTCAGGGATCCAAGAAGAAACAACCTCTCGGTTGTTGGTAGATACAAAATCAACAAGAAGCTCGAGCTAAACCTTGACTCCAACCTCGTTACGCTTGAAGACGTAAGAGCAATCCTGAAATTCTTGTTCCAGCTAAAACTGGGCAATGTCCCACCAGACAACAAGGACCACCTTGCAAACAAGCGTATCAGGGCAGTTGGTGAATTGCTCGAAAACCAGCTCAGGGTCGGCTTTCTCAGGATGCTCAAGATTGTAAGGGAAAAGATCATCACCCTTCCGGATGAAGAGCTTACCGTCCAGAATATCATCAACGTTAGGCCAATAATTGCAGCCATGAGGGAATTCTTCGGCCTCGGCCAGCTTTCCCAGTTCATGGACCAGACAAATCCTGTCGCTGCACTCACCCACAAACGTAAACTTTCATCTCTTGGACCAGGTGGTCTCAATAGGGATCGTGCTGGTGCAGATGTGCGTGATGTCCACCACAGCCATTACTCAAGGATATGCCCTATTGAAACACCTGAAGGCGGAAACATCGGTCTTATCAACTCACTGACCTCGCACTCAATCGTCGATGAATTTGGCTTTATAAGGGCCCCCTATTTCAAGGTTATAGAGGGAAGGGTCACAGACGAGGTCATCTACCTGACTGCCGATGATGAGGAAAACTACAATATCGCACAGGCAAACACCGAGACTGACCGCAAAGGAATAATCAAAGGCACTGCCATCTGCAGGCAAAAGGGTGGAGAAATTGTAGAAGTTGAGCCTCTCGATGTTGATCTTATAGACATTTCTCCAAACCAGGTCTTCTCAGCTTCGGCCACAATCATTCCATTCCTTGAGCACGATGAAGCAAACCGTGCCCTCATGGGCTGCAACATGCAACACCAGGCCGTTCCACTCATCCAGCCAGAGGCCCCAAGAGTTGGCACTGGCATGGAGCACCAGATCGTCGTGGACAACTGCTCTGTTGTCCTGGCCAAAGAGTCTGGCGTAGTCTCCTATGTTGATGCCGGAACAATAAAAATTGCATCACTTGATGCACAACCAGTCAAATTCAAGCTTGGTAGCATCAACTCTGAAGCACTCTACAGGTTTCTTGGTGAAGATATAGCAAACGTCGGCAGGATAGGCGATCTCGTTGATGGAACAGTGGCCAGAAAGCTCATCCAGAACAATTTCTTTAAAGTAAGAACCATAAGCAGGGATGAAGTAGAAACAATCAACCTAGGCGAGTTCGTAAAAGTCGAAAGAAATGACGAACTGATAGGCAAAATCCTTGTCGAGCCAGCCCTTGATTCTGAAGGAAAAACCCTCATCGCCGCAGGCAAAAAGATAACTGAAACAGGCCTTGAGAAACTCTACAAAGCAGGCATAAGAGATGTAATCGTCGAGGTTGAGGGTTCACCCGAAAACCTTCCTGTAGCCATTCTCAAAGTTGCAGCCTCAAGAAACAGTTTCCTTGGAAAAATCCTCCTCAGGGGGCCAAAGGAACAGGAAATATTTGACAATATCGATTCTTCCTTTGTAACCGAAGATGTGCTCCGCCAGCTACTGCAACTCGGCGCAACTGAAATCAGGGTTGTCGACATAATGGCCCTTCACGAGGAAGAAGTTTACACCTTCAATCAGGAGATGCTCAACTCTTCAAGAATTCTTGCCGAAGACATCTATGATTCCAAAGAAGTTGTAGCATACAAAGGTTCGTACCTTACAGTTGATCTTTTGAAGCGCCTAGCCTCAATAGGTGTTGATGATATACATGTATCCTATGAAACAACCTACAAGCTTCAAAAGTTCTTCAGGTCAAACCAGGACATTTGCATCAACCAGAGGGCGCTCGTCCGTAAGGGAGACTTCGTCTCGGCTGGCGATGTCATTATCGATGGAGAAGCCTGCGACAGGGGCGACCTGGCACTTGGCCAGAACGTTCTTGTTTCATATCTCCCATGGAGAGGGTACAACTATCAGGACGCCATCATTGTTTCAGAGCGCCTTGTTTATGACGATGTTTACACTTCAATCCATATAAAAGAATACAAGCTTGCAGTAAGAGACACCAAGGTCGGACCGGAAGAACTGACCAGGGAAATACCAAACGTCTCCGAAGAGATGCTTCGCAATCTTGATGAAAATGGAATCGTAAGGGTCGGAACCGAGGTCAAATCCGGCGATATTCTCGTCGGAAAGGTCACCCCAAAGGCCGAATCCGAATTTACCCCAGAAATGAAGCTCTGGAGGGCCATGTTCGACCGCAAGGGTCAAGACGTCCGTGATTCATCGCTCAGGGTAAGCCCGGGAGAAAAGGGTGTTGTAATCGGAACACAGCTTTTCAAGAGGGACAAATCGGACGAGCTTCAGGTTGGATTGAACATGCTTGCCAAGGTATACGTCGCCGAAAAACGTAAAATCCAAGTTGGCGACAAGATGTCAGGAAGGCACGGAAACAAGGGTGTCATCTCGAAAATCCTCCCAATTTATGACATGCCTTTCCTTGAGGATGGTTCACCAGTAGACATAATTCTTTCACCACTTGGTGTTCCTTCGCGTATGAATATCGGCCAGATTCTTGAGTGCAACCTTGGTTATGCAGCCAGACAGCTTGGCGTTTACTTTGCCACGCCAATTTTCTCCGGCGCAACTGAAAAAGATGTCGTTGATGCGCTTGAGAAGGCAAGCCTTCCAAAAGATGGCAAGATGAATCTTTATGATGGCTACACCGGCGAAAAGTTTGAAAACATGGTTACCATTGGCATAGCATACATGCTTAAACTCAACCATCTTGTTGAAGACAAGATCCACGCCCGTTCAACCGGACCATATGCCCTCATAACCCAACAGCCATTGGGCGGAAAAGCACAGTTTGGAGGCCAGAGACTCGGAGAAATGGAAGTCTGGGCACTCGAAGCCTACGGTGCAGCACACACACTAAGAGAAATGCTCACCCTAAAATCCGATGACACAGAGGGAAGAATCAAGGCCTACGAGGCAATCTGCAGGGGGAAACCGATCCCTGAATCAGGAACACCGGAATCATTCAAGGTCATCCAGAGAGAACTCAGGGGACTTTGCATAGATCTTCAGATTATTGGTGAGAAGGAAGACAAATCAAAATCTGACAAGGGCCTCTTCAACATGAAGGTTGACGCAGCCATACAGGAATCAATGGATGCTGACCAGATGAAGGTTATCGTTCCAGAAACCTTCAGTATCAGCGATGAGATAGAACTAGACGAAGAATAGACTGGAGGACCAATGAAGACTTTTGACACCCAATCAATCAGGAATGTGGCTCTATGCTCCCACGGTGGAGCCGGTAAAACCTCATGGGTAGAAGCCGCTGCTTTTGACACAGGGCTTATTGAAAGAATGGGCAATGTAATCGCCGGGACAACAATATCGGATTTTGATCCGGACGAAGCAAAAAGGCAAATTTCAATAAACCTGTCTGTTGTTCCTGTTGTTCACCAGAACACCAAAATAAACCTTCTTGACACTCCAGGTTTCTTCGATTTCGTCGGTGAAACACTCGAAGGTGTCCGCGCTGCTGAAAGCGCACTCATCTTTGTTGATGTCGGTGGCGGTGTCCAGGTCGGAACTGAAAAGGTCTGGCAGTATTGCGAAGACAGAAAACTCCCAAGAATAATCGTAATCAACAAGATGGACAGGGAACATGCAAATTTTGACAATGCCCTTGCCCAGATTGAAGAGACCCTCACCAAAAATTACCTCGTACTCACTTTCCCAATAGGCGAAGGCCCACAATTCAAGGGCGTCGTCGATGTTATAAAGGGAAAATCATACACATTTGCCGATGGTGGCAAGAAAGTTGTCGAAGGCGACATCCCGGCCGATCTCAAGTCAAAACAGGAAGCCTATTACAACAAGCTCGTAGAAGTCGTTTCTGAATCGGATGATGAGCTGCTAGAGGCATACCTTGAAGGAAAAATCCCAACCCCGGAACAGGTTGTCAAAGCACTCCACGAGTCTGTAAAAAATGGCAAGGTCTATCCAGTCATGGCCACATCCTCACTCTCCAATATTGGAACACAAAATGTTCTTGATGCAATAATCGACTACTTCCCATCGCCGGACCACGCACAACCAGAGTCAGCCAAAGATGCAAAAACAGAGCAGGAAATAAAGGTAAAAACTGACCCATCCCAGCCATTCTCAGCACTCGTCTTTAAGACAACTGCTGATCCATTTGTTGGAAGAATCACATACCTCAAGGTCATCACTGGTTCACTCACGCCAGATACAAAACTTGAAAACATCAACAAGGACGAGGAAGAGCGCATCAGTGTTGTATCAATCCCGATAGGCAAAAAGCAGGACAACGTTTCAGAGCTCAAGGCTGGTGACATTGGGGTCCTCACAAAACTCAGCAAAACCCTTACCGGCGAGACTCTCGCTGATCCAGTCAAACCAATCATTATAAAAGGCATAGATTTTCCAAAACCAGTTCTTAGAATGTCTCTCAAGGCAAAATCAAAAGCTGATGATGACAAAATCGGTGTTGCAGTTCCAAGACTCCTCGAAGAAGATTCCACCCTTGAATACACACGCAACGAAGAAACCAGGGAAATCATCCTTGGCGGACTTGGAGAGGCCCATTTGCAGGCCGCAGCCGAAAAGTTAGCAAGGAAATTCGGCGTTGCAACAACACTATCAATTCCAAAGATTCCATACCGCGAGACCATCAAAAAGGCAGTAAAAGTCCAGGGACGCCACAAGAAACAGACCGGTGGCCATGGTCAGTTTGGTGACTGCTGGGTTGAAGTCAAGCCACTTCCAAGGGGTTCAGGATTTGTCTTTGAGGAATCCGTGTTTGGTGGTTCCATTCCAAAGAACTTCATCCCTGCAATCGAAAAGGGGTTCAGGGAATCCATCCAGGTAGGAACACTGGCAGGTTATCCTGTCATCGATATTTCGGTAAACGTTTACGATGGTTCATACCACCCGGTTGACTCGTCTGAAATGGCATTCAAACTTGCCGCAAACCTCGCATACAGAAAAGCGTTTGAAGATGGCGGGTCCGTTCTTCTTGAGCCAATCTATATGCTCACAATAACTGTACCGGACCAGTACATGGGTGACATCATGGGTGACATCAGCTCCAGGAGAGGAAAAATAATCGGTAGCGAGGCTCATGGAAAGATCCAGGTCATAAAAGCAACCGCCCCGCTTATCGAAGTACAGAGGTACGCAATTGACCTTGGCTCCATCACAGGAGGTAGGGGATCTTTCAGTATGGAATTTGATCATTACGAAGAAGCACCGCCAAGAGTCGTTGAGGAGGTCGTTGCAAAGGCAAAAGCCGAGCAGGCCGAACAATAAGGAGGAACTGTGGACAAAAACTCCGCCGTTCAGATAATACTGTCTTCAGCCGAGGAAATCCGTTCATGGAGCCATGGCGAAGTCAAAAAATCCGAAACTATCTCATATCGCAACTTTAAGCCCGAGCCAGATGGGCTTTTTTGCGAAAAGATATTCGGACCAGTCAAGGATTACGAGTGCCGTTGCGGTAAATTCAAGGGCGCAAGGTACAAAGGCGTAATCTGCGACAGATGTGGTGTTGAAGTAACAATCAACAAGGTAAGACGTGAGCGCTTTGGCCACATAGAACTGGCCGCCCCGGTCGTGCACACATGGTATCTAAAAACCATGCCTTATATCGCTCTCCTGCTCAAAGTCACTGGCAAGGTACTTGAAAAGATAACATACTTCATCAACTACGTTGTTGTTGACCCAGGAAATGCACCAAATGTCCAAAAGATGCAGCTTCTCACCGACGAAGAATACAGGGAGCTTAGAAGAAAATATTCTTTCAAGGCCAAAAAAGGCGCCGAGGCAATCCTGGACCTTATTGGTGAAATCGACCTCGAAAAACTCAACACTGAACTCTATGAAGAGCTTGGCTCAGGCTCAGCACAACGCAAAGCAAAAGCCATCAAGAGGCTGGATGTTGTCCAGGCATTCAATGAAACAAGCAGGTCCCCAATAAATATGATACTGGAAGTAATTCCGGTTATCCCACCAGACCTCCGTCCATTGCTCCAGCTTGATGGTGGAAGATTTGCCACATCTGACCTTAACGATCTCTATCAGCGCGTCATCAACCGTAATACCAGGCTCAAAAAGCTCATGGAAGTCAAGGCCCCTGACATCATGATCCAGAACGAAAAAAGGATGCTCCAGGAGTCCGTTGATGCCCTGTTTGACAACTCAAAGAGGGACCGCCCGATACTTGGAACGGCCAACAGACCACTCAAATCTCTGTCAGACATACTCAAGGGGAAAGAGGGAAGATTCAGGCAGAATCTGCTTGGAAAACGTGTTGATTACTCTGGCCGTTCGGTCATTGTCGTCAACCCGAACCTCAAGATAGATCAATGCGGGCTTCCAAAAGAAATGGCCCTCGAACTCTTCAAGCCATTCGTGATGGAAGGTCTTGTCAGAACTGGCTTCACCCAGAGTCTCAGACAGGCAAGGTCTCTAATCGAGCAGCAACATCCAGAGGTTTACAGAATCCTATCAGAGGTCGTCAAAGGTCACCCGGTGCTTCTAAATCGCGCTCCAACACTTCACAGGCTGGGCATTGAAGCATTTGACCCAATCCTTGTTGAAGGCAAAGCACTCCAGATACCACCTCTCGTCTGCCCGCCATTCAACGCTGACTTCGACGGTGACCAGATGGCAGTTCATGTTCCTCTGACCATTGCGGCACAGATGGAATCAAGATTGTTGATGCTTTCATCGCGCTCGATTCTTTCGCCAGCCTCTGGACAGCCGATCATCAAACCAATCCAAGACATCGTTTTAGGTTGCTACTACATCTCCCTGGAAAATGATACCTATCATGAGAAGAAAGTTTATGACAGCTATTATGAGGTAAATGCTGCACTGAATGCTGGCCTTGTAAGCCTTCATGACAAAATCAACTTCAGGATTCCAAAGGGTGAAAGCCTCTTCCAAAAGGGTAAAACCGTCCAAGTCAAAGACCTCAAGGGCCTTGAGATAAAAACATCAGTTGGAAGAGTCATCTACAATGGCAGGATCAGAGAAGCCCTTGAAAAGAGCATTACCCATAGGGCAGCCGTTGCTGAGATGGCTGGCGACAAAGCCCCAACAAAATGGAACCTTCCATTCTTCAATGAACTGATGGCAGTCAAGATGATCCAGAAGCACATTTCAGAGTGTTTCAGACTCAATGGACCTGCAATAACCGCAGAATTGCTCGACATCATCAAGGACATCGGATATGAAATGTCGACCCAGGCCGGTGTAACAATCGCCCTGACAGATATGAAAATCCCACCACAAAGAAATGAAATCATCAAGAAAGCAGAAAAAGAAGTAGATAAAATAACAGAATATTTTGACAACGGTCTTATTTCTGACAACGAAAGATATCAAGCAATAGTAACACTCTGGACTGGTGCAACTGATGACATCAAGGGCGCTGTTTTTGCCAACTTCGGCAAGTTTGATTCGGTCCACATGATGGCAAACTCGGGAGCAAGAGGATCACCTAAGCAGATCAATCAGATGGTCGGAATGAGGGGACTTATGACCGACCCTACCAATAAAATCATCGAGTTTCCAATTAAATCCAACCTCAGAGAAGGCCTTACGGTTCTTGAATACTTCATGTCAACCCACGGTTCCAGAAAAGGTCTCGCAGACACCGCTCTAAGGACATCAGACTCTGGTTATCTTACAAGGCGTCTTGTTGATGTTTCGCACGACATCATAGTCAGGGAATATGATTGCTCCCAGACAGAAATTTATCCAATAATCATCGCCAACAAGGTTGTAAAACCCATTTCAAAACAGGCTGTCGGGAAAATTGCCATAGAAGATATCGTCAATCCTGAAACTGGTGAAGTAATCATCAGTGCGGGGCAAACAATCACATGGAAAAAAGCCCAGCTGATGGACGAAGCGAACATCAAGATTGCAAAGGTCAAAACATCCATTGATGGCGTTGTTTACACAGCCCTCTATGACGACAAAACAATCGTTGAACAGCTTGGCGACAGAATAATAGGCAGAATAGCAATCGAAGATATCCTTGGTTATCCTTCAAAAACAGTGCCAGTTGATGATGAATCAGTTGTTGGCGGGATTTTAGCCCATGACATCGTCAAACGTGGTAAGATTCATTATGAACGTGGGTCCAAAATAACCAAGCAAATGCTTAAAACAGCAAAGAATCTTGATTTCGAAAAGATTGCTGTTGCAACTGGCGAGCCATGGGCAATCGTCAAGGCAGGCCAGATGGTTGATGAAAAGGCAGTCGAAGAGATCAATGATGCTGGAATAGCACAAGTCAGAATGCGTTCACCACTTACTTGCCAGAGCACCGAAGGTGTATGCGCTCTTTGCTACGGCAGAGACTTATCCTCCGGAAACCTTGTGAATGTTGGCGAAGCAGTTGGAATCGTCGCCGCCCAATCAATCGGAGAACCAGGCACACAGCTCACACTCCAGACATTCCACACCGGAGGCGTCGCTTCGGCCGACATCACCACCGGTCTTCCAAGGGTCGAGGAGCTTTTTGAAGCAAGGAAGCCAAAGGGAGAAGCTCCTGTCACTGAAATATCCGGCAAGATAACAATCGATCAGGGCAAGGATATGCTCAATGTTATTGTAACCTCCAAAGACGGTGCCCAAAAAACATACGAAGTGCCATACACAAGCCAGCTTCTTGTTCAAAACAATGAGGAAGTAGAGGCAGGAACGCCAATAACCGAAGGCTCACTCAATCCACACGAACTATTGAGAATTAAAGGTGTAATGGCCACCCAGTCTTATCTGATCGAAGCAATTCAAAAAGTCTATAAATCACAGGGTGTAGACATAAACGATAAGCATGTCGAAATAATCATCAGACAGCTCCTCCGCAGAATAAAAATCAAAGATTCGGGAGATTCAAGATTCTTGCCTGGTGAAACTGCCGACAAGCAGGAAATTGAGGAAGAAAACAGATATCTGATTGCACAAAACAAAAAACCTGCAACATTCGAACCAATACTTCAAAGGGTCACCAAATCAGCTATCACATCCGAATCATTCCTCTCTGCAGCTTCGTTCCAGGAAACACCAAGGGTTCTTGCTGAAGCAGCTGTAAAAGGCAAGATAGACCCGATACACGGCCTCAAAGAAGCAGTCATTGTAGGACAACTCATACCTGCAGGCACAGGAACCCCATGCTATCTTGACATGGTTGTGGAAACAAAGGAGGAAACTCCTTTCACAACGGATCAGGAAACTGCACCACCCAAACAGCAGGATTAACTTTCGTAAACAAAAATTTACAAAAAGGCGACCCTATAGGGTCGCCTTTTTTATTTTACGGCCTATAATGGTTCGGACTGGGTTGTTGAAATTTAAATTTTATTATTTACAATAACTTGTTGCCATAGGAGGGACAAATATGAAGAGGACGATATTTTTGGCAATAATAACTATTTTTCTTATAACAACACTGACCACCGCTATTGCAATTGATGATTGCGACTGGAATTTCTTTCATGGTACAGCTGAATCACAAGGCTATTCATCATGTGGCCCAGGCTCTGCGGAACTTAGAGAGCTTTGGACTTTTACTGCGAATGGAAGAATAGATTCTCCAGCTGTCATATCTAATGGAAAGGTATTTTTTTGTGATCATGCGAGAAGCACTCCAAATGCCAGTTTGCACTGCATCGATCTTACAACTGGAAAAGAAATGTGGAAAGCAAGGATGAGTGGTTATGGAAACTATTGTGCTCCTGCTGTCTATGGCGGGAAAGTTTACTCCGGCTGTTTCGCAGGTTATAAACCATCTGAAGAGTTGTTTCGTGGATGCAAATTTTATTGCTTCAATGCACTCGATGGCAAAGAGCTCTGGAAATTTGATACAAAATGCCCTGTCATGTGTTCACCAGTTGTGGTTGGATCGAGTGTTTTTTTCGGTACATTTGATGAAAACAATTTCATTTACTGCCTTGATGCCACATCAGGGGCAATGAAATGGAAGACAAAAATAGGAGCTATGATTTATTCATCTTCACCGGTCTGCTCCAATGGGAAATTATATATAGGCGCATCTGATGGAACAATTTATTGTTTAAACCAGGAAAATGGAGCTATCGTCTGGAAAAAAACATACGGCCAATCAGATAATGATTTTATTGCAAGCTCGGCCCACAAAGATGCGAAGATTTATTTTGGAAATTCTAAAGGACAGTTGTATTGTGTTGATGCAAATACCGGAAATGAAGTCTGGATGATCAAACTTGATCATCCAATCGCGAGCACTCCGGGAATATCAGGAAATATGTTGGTCATTGGCACAATGGACCCAGAACAGCAGAACATAAAGGATGGATCATCGGATTGCAGCATATATGGCATCGACATCGCATCAGGGAAAATAATATGGAAAAAATTTGCTGATATTGGTAGCACAACAGACCCTGCTATCTCAAATGGAATTGTGTATCTGACTTTTGGCAAAGGAATAGCATACGCACTTGATCTCGAAACAGGTGCAACACTATGGCAAGCTAGTTTGGATTCATACGCGGGTAGTTCTTTCTCAATTTCCAATAATATGGTAGTTGTTGGAGAAGCCGATGGAACTTTGCACTGTTATACTGAATCAATCGTCAATCAGCACATTATTGATTTTGGCGAAATCACATCTGGCCAAAAGCTGGAAAGAGAAATTAATGTCAGAAACAACCAACAATCCCAACAAGAATTCAAAGTCACCATAACAAATGGTGATTGGATAAGGATAGATAAAACAAAGATATCGCTTAACGGGCGTCAGGATGGGAAAATCAAAGTTTCCCTGATTCCTGATAAAATGGCCCAAAGTGGCATTTATAAAGGTAAAATCACAATAAGTTCTGGATCTTTGGAAGCCAGCGTTGAATTGATGGCATACACACTGTCAGGATCAGAAGAGGATCCAAATTCATGTGAATGGAAGAATTTTGGCAAAACATCCACTCACAGCTTCACTTGCGACCCCAAATGTGCACCGACATCAAATTACTTGAAAAAAGCCTGGATAACAGCATTAAAAGCTGGTGAATCAAACTATTCGCTACTTTCTGACCAGTCAAAAATTTTTGTCGCACTCGCTAATTCGAATCACTATGGAAAATTGTTCTGTTTGAAAAGATCAAGCGGTGAAAAACTCTGGAATGAATCCATGGAATCAACAAATGAGGGTTCGGCCTCTATTGAAGGTGGCAATATCCTCTTTGGTTCCAGCTACGAACTATATTCGATGAGTGTGGAAACCGGAAAAGAACGATGGAGCTTCAAAATAGACGCAGATAAAAATAGTAAAGTAAATATTAAACCCATAAGTAGACCGGGCAGGATATTCTTCACAGCCAGCGATGGGAATCTATATAGTGTTGCCTCCGATACAGGAGAAAAAATCTGGTCTACTCCACTAGGAGAAAGTGTATCCGCATATCCAGCATATGACAAAGGGAAAGTGTACGCTGTATCAGCCAGCAAGTTATATTGCATTGAATCCAGCACAGGATTAATAATCTGGGAATCATCCCTTAGTGGAAAACCAACAAATTCTCCATCAATAAGTAATGGCAATATTTTTATTGTTACCTCTATTGCATCTACTAACAACATAGGTGCATCAGAACAAACATTCGTTAATTGCATTGATCTAGTATCTGGGAAAAATGTATGGTCCTCAAAAATTGAGGGGAAAATTCACTCAAGTATCATCTCAGACGGTGAATTTGTGTATTTTGGGTGCAGTGATGGTTTCATGTACTGCCTTGATGCAAAAAAAGGTACAAGGAAATGGATTTTTAACTCCGAGGGCATAATATCAGCAACGCCAGTTTTAAGCGGCGACAAACTCTTTTTTGGCAACACAGCTTTAAAAATATTCTGCATCGACAAAAACGCTGGTTCCTTGGTATGGACAGTTCCAACAAAAGCGCCCATCACAAGTGGTGTAATCCTTGTAAATGGAGACCTTTATGCAGTCGACGACGAAGGAATCGTTTATTGTTTAAATAACGATGAAAATGCAGTTCCAACAAAACTTGAAATCAGGAATATTGGAGAAAAAGTAGAGCTGGAACAAACAGTTCAGCTTGAAGGCGCAGTACTGGATGCAAAAGATAATCAGATGAGAGGTTATCCAGTATCCTGGGCGTCAGAACCAGAAGGGATTGTTACAATAAGCGATAAGGGTGTCCTCAAAGCAACAAGTATCGGCAAATGCAAAATAATATGCCGCACAGAAAAACTTGAAGCAAATCTTGACATAGAAGTTGTAGGGAAAATACCACCTGAATGTTCGGACGAAATTGACTTTGGTACGGTCGAGCCTGGTGTAGAAAAAACCCTGGAGCTAAAGGTAAAAAACCAGTCTTGCACCTCAATTGATATTAGAATTAGTGAGAGCGACGAGTGGTTTGAATGCTCGCTGCCAAGTGTTCATATCCAGAAAGGTGAAACATACACTCTAAAAATCAGGACTGTGCCAGATAAACTGCCTGATGGCGCCTGGTTAACAGGAAAACTGAATCTTGATTGGGGAGATGACAAAAAAGACATCAAGGTGAAAGTGGTAGGCAAGGGAATATCATTCTCAAGAACAGAAATTGATATTGGGGACATCCAAGTTTCGCAAATACAGTCTAGAACGATCATAATATCAAACAACACAAAAAACGATGTTCAAATGGCCATTTCTTCCAGTGCTAACTGGATCAAATACAGCCCTGAAAGTGTAGCAATCAAATCTGGCAAGGATGGGTCGGTTACAATAACTATCGAAACTTGGGAATTTGAAGGGAACAAAACATACAATGGACTAGTCATGTTTGATTGGCCCCTTGGAAATGTCGAGGTACCCGTAAAAGTCAATGCCCTGCCAGACAAAACGCCTCCACAAATCAGAATTTCCGATACCATAACGATATATAACGCAACAGAAGCAGAAATTACCGGAGAAACAGAAAAAGGCTGCTCTGTGATTGTGGATGGGATTCAGGCAAAACTCACTGGAACCCAGTTCAGCGCAAAAATAAAAGTTGTCCAAGCACCTTCTAAAAAAACAATAATCATTGAAAGTACTGACAAATCAGGCAATAAAACAGTCAAAGAAGTGCTTATTGTAAACATAAAAAGAAGAAAGGTTGTCATGACTGTCGGAGTGGCAACTATGACCGTAAATGGGAAATCAGTGGCCATAAACCCACCACCAACTATACTTCGTGGGGCAACAATGGTACCTGTAAGAGCAATCGCCGATGCTTTTGACGCTACAACAGAATTTAACAAAGATACCAACTCTGTCACAATAACACTTGATGGAAGAAAGATAATCATATTTATTGGCTCCCAGACTGCAATCGTTGATGGAGAGACCAAATTGATAAAACCACCAGCAATTATCTACAACGGGAAGACAATGGTCCCGTTTAGATTTATTGCTGAAGCGCTTGGCGCGCAGGTGGAATGGGACCCAAAAACAAAAACAATAACACTTAACATGGACAAAATGCCATGAGGGAGGGCAGAATGAAAAAAACTATCGCTATTTTGATTTCACTGGTGGTCTTTTGCTCAATCACACCGCCGATGATAACCGCAGAAGATGATGATGACAATAACAGCTGCATTTATCCAATGTTTGGTGGAGATGAAGAACATTCAGGTGTTGCTCAAGATCATTGCATTGAAGATGTTTCACTTCTGAAGAAAAAATGGGAATCCAAGATACCAGAATCAGATTTTATTGGTATAGAATCACTAGTGACTGCTAAAGGAAAAATCTACACCATTACAGAAGATCTCGATTTCAAAAAAACAATGATGCATTGCCTGAGATCAACTGATGGCAAAATTATATGGTCAAGACAACTGGATCTTCCAATGTTGTTTTCTCAAATGGCAATTTCAGGCGAGAAAATCTTTTATGGCGATGCTATGGGCATGAAATGTCTTTCAACAAAAAGCGGCATGCCCTTATGGAGCTATGATGTCGACATCTCAGAGGTAATGCAAACAATCATTTACTCCCCGAAACCAACAATTTACGACGACAAGATATACACAACTTTTGGCCTTGGAAAAATAGCATGTTTTTCCATGTCAGGAGGAAAACTCTGGCTTGATAAAATTACAAGCAGTTCAAACTATTATTCCTATTCATCCCCAATCATTTCTAACAATAAATTATTTGTGCTAATGGACAATCTCTATTGCCTGTCCCCATCAAATGGTCGCCAAATATGGAGTTCATTTGTTGGCAATGGTGGAACAGGTTTGGCAAACATTTCTTCATACAAAGATAAAATTATCGCGTCAATAGATCAGAGAAGTTCCAATACAAACTATTTTGCAAATGATGATGAAGATAAACCAACACCAAATACAATAGTTTGTGTCGAGCAGGAAAAAGGGAAAGTTCTCTGGAAGTTCAAAACCCAAGATGATGTCTTTTCTGGCTTTGCAGTTGATCAAGATTCAAATTCAGTTTTTTTTGGTTGCGTAGACTCAAAAATGTACGGGCTTGACATAGAAACAGGAAAAGAAAAATGGAACCTTACACTACCAGAAAAAATAATTGGTTCCCCTACAATTTTTGGAAAATACATTCTTATTGGGTGCTATGATGACAATCTTTACTGTATCAACAAGCTTTCTGGCAAAATAGCTGCAAAATATGAGACCAATGGAGCTGTTCCAACACCACCTGCTGTGCTTGATAACATGGTCATTGTTTCAACTACAGACAACAACATAATCTGTTTCGAGGGGAAATCTGGTCCAAAACCAACTTCAATTGATATTTCTCCAAAAAATCCAACAGCTTTTGTAAATGAAAAGATACAATTTGAAGCAACAGTTCTTGACCAGGATGGCAAAAAAATCATTGGTTTGCAACCGGTTTGGAAAGTTGATCCTCCAAAATATGGCACAATCGACCAATTTGGAGTTTTCCTTCCAGCTGAAAAGGGGAATTGCACTATTACAGCCTCAATTGGTAAACTCTCTGCATCTACAAATGTTGAAGTTTATATGAAACAGCCACTGGAATTTACAGAAATATTGGATTTTGGCGAAGTTGAACAAGACACAACGCGTACAATCGAATTCGTAATTAAAAACCCCGAACCATACGAAGCAAAATTCAAAATAACTACAAAAAGCAAGTGGGTTACATTTGATCCTTCAAGTGGGAAAATTGACCCGGAAAACACAATAACTATCAAAGCGACAGCAAATCCTGAATCGCTTGAGATGGACCAACTTGTAACCGAAAAAGCAGAGCTTGAATATAATTATGGTGAAGGCGAAATCACTATCCAGGCTCAAAAAACATATAATCCACCACCACTTCTTGCGCCAAAGGAAATTGAACTGGCTGGTGTCAAGCAGGGTGAGAACATCAAAAAATCTTTCCAGATCATCAACCAGGCAAAAAAGGAATATAAGATAAGCTGCAAGTCCACCACGCCATGGTTGAAAGTTCCAGTAGAAGAAATAATTATTCCGGCAGACAACGAAGCCACTTTTGAATTTGAGATATCAACGAATGGCCTCGCACTAAGTAAAACACACACTGGCATCGTAATAGTCAAATGGCCAAAGGGTGAACTAGAGCTGCCTGTAAAAGTTGAAATGGTGAAAGATGTTACATCACCCAAAATAACAATCGATAAGATAGGGGACCTAGTAAATCAGGATTCCTATGTAATTATGGGTAGTGCCAATGAAACTGTAACCGCTAAAGCTATTTTTGGTGGCATCGAAATAAATGGAAAACAAAATGCCCCAAATACATTTACTATTACTGTCCCGCTAAAACCGGCCCCAAGCAAAAATATATTCAAGATTGAAGTAACCGACGAATCAGGCAACAAAACAATGGCTGATGTTATAATTATAAACATTGCCGAAAAGAGAGTGGAACTCACTGTTGGCAGTCAAACAATGATGGTTGATGGAGTTGAGGTACAAATTAATCCTCCACCTTATATAAAAGGTGGGACAACAATGGTTCCACTGAGGGCAATTGCAGATGCATTTGGGGCCGAGGTCAACTATGATGGGAAAACCAAGAGTATCTCGATAAAATATGGTCAGATAAAAATAACTATGGTTGTGAATAAAACAGAGGCTATCGTAAACGGAAAACGTGTAAAAATATCACCTCCTCCTGAAACACATAAATCCGGAAGAGTAACAGTGCCATTCAGATTTATAGCTGAGGCATTCGGGGCTGAGGTCACTTACGATGCCACAACAAAATCAATAATCCTCACAAAACAAATTCGGCCATAAGATCAAAACCTACTTTAAAAGCCCGAGGATATCCTCGGGCTTTTTTATTGATTTTTACATTATTATCTTGGTATATATGATTGCATTAAAGGATAATTTAATTTAGTAATATGATAGTTTGAGTTCAAAGATTTATAACAAAAAAATGGGTAGATTTTTTTGGGGGGTATTCCTATTCCTCTCCCTGTTGGTTTCTTAAAAATTCAAAAATAATAGGTTATTTTAGATGATCAAAAGAAAATAAGTATAGATAATTATTTCTTGTGAATCATTTTAGAAATGATATATTTACTTGGGTAATTTTCTCTCAAAACCTTTTCCAACAACTTCTGAAAGGTCAGACACCATCATAAAAGATTCCTGATCAACCTCCCTAACAAACTCTTTTATCCTGCTTACCTGAGATTGAGGAACTGCACAAATAACCATTTTCTTGGGATCAAAGCGATAGCCGCCTTCAGCATCCAATATCGTAACGCCTCTTCCAAGTTTCTCCATAATTACATTTCTTATCTTATCGCACTCGTTGGTGATGATTATCACAAGTTTTGTTGACGTCATCCCAGACGCAACCATATTCAAAACCATTGAATAGATAAAAAGGGTGATGATTGAATAAAGGGCCAGTTGAATATTTCTAAAATACAATGTCACAATAGCTATAATAACCGAATCAAGAACTAGGACAGCTTTTCCATATTCATAGCCAGTCGACCAGTATAAAAGCTGGGAAATGACCTCGGTTCCTCCGGCACTTCCTCCGCTTCTGAAAATCAGGCCGACACCTATCCCAAGGAGAACTCCTCCAAATATGGATGCCAAAACATAGTCCGGCCCATTTGGAAAGATATTGAGTTTTGGGACTATAAACATGGCACATAAATCCATGGTAGCTGATGAAACAGCAATGGCAACGCCGGTCCTTAAGAGGTACCTTGGCCCAAGAAGTTTGAACGCCCATAGAAACCCCGGGATGTTCATGAGAAAATACGCAAGACCTACGGGAAAACCGGTGGCACTATTGATGATAATGCCAAAACCATTCAACCCACCTGGAGCCAATTGTGCTGGAACAAGAAAAGTTACCTGACCAAAGCCAAATATCACAGCCCCTATAACAAGTTCTGAATACCTTACGATTTCATGCCAGATAGGACCAGAAAAAAAGGGCGTTTTCTTACCCGCCCTTTTTTTCTGACCATCTTCTGTAGCAATAATCCTATTATTTTGGTTTTTCACTTCTTTCTCCAAAATGTTTAGAGAAGTAGATAAAATCCTTTTCGTCGATGACCTTGTCCCTGTTAATGTCGCACAGCTTGTTGTAGTCGGGATCTCCCTCTTTCTTACCAAACTGCTGACCGAAAATAACAAGATCTTTGTCATCTACCACCCAGTCTACGTTGAAATCACCGATCAAAAGATACCGATCGGTTATAAGCACCTCAACTGGCAACGGTCTTACGAATCTAATATTTTTAATTTCATTGTCAAGTATTTCTACAAAAGAAGTATCGAACTCCGTTCCACCAACCCTATTGCAAGTAAAATCAATCTCCATGAGATCGCCTGTTCCATCCAATGTTAAACCAGCATAAGATGGCGAGATCTCCACGGTCATTTTACCGTCCTGGTTATCCTCGATTGAAATCATCATACTTGTTGAATCTTCAGTCATAGAACCTCTTCTATAATTGCCAGTGTAAGTTACCATTTTTGCATCATAGAGCAGAGAGAACCTTATGACCTTATTTTGGCTCGACCTTGCAAGAGACATCTTCACTGTGAGTGTTTTATTCAATGCACCAAACTCTGGGTTAACACTAAGATTCAGCTCAGGAAGCGGTAATTTGTCTGAACCAATCACCTCCACCCAAGCTTGAGCATCCCTTGGCACTGAACTCTCAACAAGTTTATTTTGCGTACTACCAACTATGGCTTCATAGTACATAAAACTTCCTATGCCATTTGGCCCATTTGGCAAGAACAAATCTCCATCAATATCTTTTCCGTCCCATTCGAATTCATAATCACCTGGAATGAGATAATTGCCTTCATAAATATCTCTCCACCTATCCAAGATCTTATCTAGAACAGATATCCTTGTCATATAGGCAAAATTGTCATATTGGTTGCCCCAGAAGAACGATTTTGAGCCAACTCCAACATGAAACTTGACTGTTCCAGGTTTTTCACCCTGGGCAACATCAATCTTGTCATTCTGCACGAGAAGATTTGAAAACGATTTAAGAGAGTTGTAAATCTCTATCTCGCCAAACAAAGCCATGAACGGAACATGGATCTGGGTTGAACTATCGATGGTGATTTCAATTGAGCCCTCAACAACTCTATTTTTTGGAACTTTTTGCTTGTCCAGATTTATTTTGAGATCAAGCGAAGCAGTTGCATCCCTTGGTGAGGATTGTGGCGGTGGAGAGACCACTTCATCTGATTGAGTAATTGATATATCAACACCTTCAACATCCCCGACAAAGGTCACTTTGGAAGTGAGTTTTACTGTAGCCCTCTTCGAATCAACATTGATAAGATTTATCTTTACTCCATCCTTGTAGTTACCACCATGGAAGGTAAATGCTGGAGGGTCCGTTATTACTGGCGTTGTACAAGCATCATAAACATTGGCAAGCCCTGACCCCTGGATTACCAATGGATAGGGGTCACCATTGAGTGGATTGATCTGGAACTTGGCTGTATTCATAAGTGAGGCTTTTATTTGCCATGGTAGCCAATCAGGGTGATAACTCTTTACAAGTGCTGACATGCCAGTTACGAATGGTGCCGCCATTGATGTTCCAGAATATGAGTCCCAAGCATCCTTCGGATTCTTCTCATCATAAACCGTTGAAAAAATCCACATTCCAGGCGCAGAAACTTCTGGTTTGAATTTCAGACCCCTTGGTCCAAGGTACGGACCAGTCGAGGAAAAATCTCCAGGGTATGATATTCTCTTGAAATGTATTTTCTGCCCTTCTTTTACCGCATCCAGAAGTATCTTTGCATCCCTTCTGTTCAAGGTATAGATGGGCACCTGAAAAGTCATTGCATCTTCAAAGCTTTCAAAATAGGAGAGGGTAAATGGTGTTCCATCAAAACCATCGGACCAGAAAATAAAAGCTTTGCATTTGAGTGTTTTTAGTTTTCGAATGAAATTTTGAGTTTCCAATCTGTGCCAGCTTCTGATATTGTCTTTATATTGAATCAATAAAACCTTGCCAGCACAATCAGGAATTTTGTTGGGATCAGTGCCACCATCAACAACCTCGTAAAGGGAATCATCCGGGTTTATGGATGGAAGGCCCCATATATGATTGTTTGCCAACATCCTCTTTGTTTCACCAGTTTTTGTCATTACCTCTATGAGACATTTGCCACGCTCATCAGTTGCCGCAACACAAAGTGCCTCCTCTGTTACTGCTGGAACACCTATTGGCAATGGCAACCTATCCGAGCGATAACCGTCATTACCTGCTGCAACTACAACAAGCATTCCGGCTTTTGTGGCGTTTTTTATTGCCTGATCTTCAACTTCATTCTCACCACCATAATATAACGCTCTTCCAAGCGACATATTGGCAACAGCACACTTATCTTTTGCAGCCATCTCAAGCGCCGCGGCCACATTGTCCGGTCTTGCTCCACCCTCGTCGACAGTAAAAACTTTGTATGCACCAAAAGTAGCTTCCGGTGCGACACCAGTTATTGGAGTATCAAGATACTTGCCATTGGCACCAATTATTCCAGCACAGTGTGAACCATGCCCCATAAAATCAAGCGGGTCAGAATCTTTATCGGCAAAATCATACCCAAATTTGACCCTTTTGCCCCAGCCATCACCAAGAGCAAGGTGCTTATAGTTTATTCCACTGTCAATAACACCGACTCTTATGCCAGCGCCTGTCGCTTTTTTACCATCAGGTGTTCCTATCTGCCTCAGTTTTGTTACACCAAGATATGGAAGGTGCTTGTTGATTTGCATTTCATATCTGAATGTTGCATCAACAATTTTTTTCACCGAAGGCAGTTTGGCAAGATCAATCAATTTACTTGCATCGACTTCACAAGAAAAACCATTAATCACCGTATTAAAAACCCATCTTTTTGTGAGATCAGGTGAAATGGACTTGCACCGCAGATAAACGCTCTCGACGGAATTGTTTATACAAGACTCAATTGTTCCCTGGAAAAATTTGTTGGAGTAAGAAAGATTACCAACATAATCGACAACAGTTTTGTCACCAGTGATTATTATGACATTAACGGTGCCTGTTTTTCCAATTAGAGCTTTATCTATTTTTGCATACCCATAATCCTGGGCCGCAAAAGAGGGACCACAAAAAAGAAACATGGAAAAAATGATAAGACCTACAACAATGTTTTTGAGTATTTTCATATCCCCTCCATGTCTACAAAAAAAGGGAGGCCAAAAGGCCTCCCTTTCAAAAGTTTATCAGGGCTTCGGATGAGTGATTGTTATCTGCTTGTTTGAAGCCTCATACTTTACATCAGCACCAAGTCCAGACGAGATAGCACGTAACGGCACGAGCGTTCTTCCACCAATTATCTTTGGTGCCTTACCAAAATCTAGTGGCGAACCATTGAGTCTTCCCATGGTTTTGTCAATCCAGGCTTCAAGGACTGTTTGTGTACCAGAGCATGGATCTGTGTATGTATATGTTGCTTTCTTTTCTTTAGCGTCCCAATCAACAACACAGCTGAGAGCATTTCCAAGGTCACGCATTGGAACATATGTTGAACCACCGATAAGCTGCGGAGCAGCATTAAGGTTCATATTGGAACCATTAACCATGTAAACGAGCTTTCCAACCCACATGACAACAACATTTTTTGTTGCCTGATTGATTGTAAAGGTATAGTCTTTTGAATTACCCGCTGGATCAGTTGCTGTAATTGTGAAGTTGTTGGCACCTTTTTTCAAATTCACTGTAAACTTGAAGCTTCCATCTGCACCAACTTTTATGTCCTGGCTTCCATCAACAGTCTTGAGTACAAGTTTTGCATCTTTTTCAGTGGTTCCGGAACCGGTAAATGAAGCATCCCAAGAACATTTTGGAATATTGACATTTACTGGTGGTGGCGTGCTGTCTTTTGGCAACACTTTAACTTTGGCATTTGTGACTGAAACTTGAATATTGTTAAGATCTGGATCTTTAACTAATACCTCTGATACTTCGAGCTTTGTGTCGCCCTCCTTGACACCAACGAAACGGAACTTTATAAGTATGCCTTCACCATTCATTCCAGCAACCGCTGATGTTCTTGTCGGGCCACCAATTTTTACTGTACCCTTTGGCTCATCTTTGTAGATAAAGAGGTTTTTGTTTCCGTCAGAGGAAAGGAAATTCCCCTGTTCGCACTTGTCAAGCTGGAGATATTGCGGGTCATATTTGAGTGTCATACCAACACCATAGACATTTGACGCATACCTGATGCTGATATTGATGTCTGATGATCCACCCGATGGAATTTTCACATCTGATGGCTGGAAGTAAATCTCACCATCTGATGGGATATTTTGTGGGGCCGGTGGTTGTGGTGGGAGCGGCGGTTCTGGACCAGTTTCGCCAATTCCTGGTGGTGTGTAACCATTGATGTTGAGCCTGTAAATTACATTATGGAAGTTATCTGTGAGATAAACCTTCTGGTCCTTGCCCCAGCACATTCCCTGCGGAACATAGAACATACGAGGAGAAGTATATGTGGCCGTGAAATCAGAACCCTCTTTGCGTTCAAAAATCTGGATTCTTCCATTTTCGCCATCAGAAACAATTACTGCTCCATTATTTGCGAAAAGAACTCCATGGGGATAATAGAGTTGTCCTGGTTTTCTTCCCTGACCACCCATACTGGCGATGTCTCTGCCTTTTTTGTCAATGACAACTATCTGTCCATCGGTTGCACAGGCCATATTGCGGAATGGGTCAACCGAAACATTGCTGGGTGAAGTATTGACACCAAGTTCATCCCTTTTTCTCCCCTTGCTTGTAAATATGATCACTGACTGTCTTGCCCTGTCGGCAACATAAAGGTTGTCCATACGATCAACACACAGACCTGCTGGAGTTCCAAGATCACCTTTTCCGATTTGCTCGGATGAGTAAGAAATAGCGGTCCTTGAATTTGGGGTTACCGTTGAAAGCATTTCGGAGCCAGTTGCAATCTTTATGATGTAACCTGGAACCTCGCCCCTAAAACCTTCATTGACAGAAACATAAACATTATCATATGAATCAACTGTTACGTCAGAGAAGAGAGCTTGATTTGAAAGATTAAGATCATCAGTTGAAATCGAGTTCTGATAGTTTCCTTTTGCGTCCCAAACAAGGATATTACTAGCGTATTTACCACCCTGATCAACATTGATGTTTGAAACGGCATAGAGTGTCCCATCTGAAGTCACAGCGCATGATGTGATGTTTCCACCCCTGCCCTCTTGCATCGGGTTGTATGATTCCTCACCCTTTTTGGAACCTGATTTGTCAAATTTGATGAGTCTTTGTGAGCTTGGCACAATAAACGGGTTGTCAATCGAGACGCCAGACCCTGGATTGATTGAACCATAAACATGGACATAAACACTGTCTGCTCCAACTGCCATGCCATCAAGATACTCCTCATTGGAAGCAACGCTCTGGAACCTTGACTTTTCTTTCCCATCCTTGTCAAAAATCTTTATTGCGTTTGAACCATCTGCACGATCAAGGAGATAGAATGTCCCGTCTGAACCAACTTCGAAAGCACCCAGCTTTTTAAAAATGGGATTTTTTTCGTCGGTTGATTTGACAACTGCCTTTACAAAATCACCGGATGGTTTGAATTGATAAATGGTCCCACTTTTCATTTCTGCAACAAAAACTTCATCATTTGGTCCAATTCTGATCGGTCCAGGAGAATCAAGAGCAACGGTCTCACTTCCAACATTCATTAAGTTTTTAAATTTGAAGGAAGAATCAAACTTTTGTATTCTGGCTGTGTTGCCATCGGAAACATAAATATTTCCATCACTATCAACTGCTATTCCACCTGGTGCAATAAACTGCCCATTCTCCTGGCCTTCAGAGCCAAAAGCGCCAATAAATTTGCCATATTTGTCCCATTTTGAAACCTGGCAATTATACATGTCTACAAAATAAAGGTTGCCATCCCCATCTTCGGCACAATCAACTGGATATTGAAACTTGCCATCGCCAAAACCAAGGGATCCAAAAACACTCTTGTGGGAGAGATCCGAGCCAAGCACATGGACTCTTCCATAGGCGGTATCGGCAACTATCAAATTGCCATCACTTGTTACCTTCATCGCACACATCGGATAATAGTAGCCAACCATATAGTCAGACTCCACTGTATTCGGGCCTGAAAGGTTGAATGAGCCGATGTAAGAATCAGGCATTACACCATAAACCTGCTCCACTGTAATTTTCACATCGGAAGCGACGGTGTTTCGAGCCATGATGACTGGCAAACCTGCCAGCACGGCAACTGCGACAATCAATGCAAGCGCTTTTTTCATTTAGACTGCCCTTTCTTCACTCACTTTTGCCAAGATTATTAAGCAATACTTTCAAATCTTCGAAGTCAATAATACCATCCGAGTTGAAATCAGCAAGAGGGTTGTAGTGTAATTCATCCCTCTTTGCACCATACGATTGCGCGAAAATAAAGTAGTCTTCCATATCTACAATTCCATCGAAATTGAGGTCGCCAAGTAGTGGTTCGACATCGGTAACTTCAAGTTCCAGTGGGAAACCCATGTGTGGGATCATCCTTCCTCTTGGATCATATGGACTAAGATCATCAAATTTAATGGTTGGCGCAGACGGATTGGGGAAGATGGCCAAGAACTTCAGAATGATACCATGTCCGCTAATGCCAGTTTGATTTGCTCTCTTGGAAATAACTTTGATTTTACCATTGACATCATCGAGATAAACATCGGATTCTACCGGCGAGCCGTCTGATTGGAGGAATCTCCCAGGCCAAACCTGGAGTATTTTAACCTCATCCGGATTGTAGGCTACATTGAAATTAAGCGATGAAATATCTTTTGCAAATGTCACATAACAATCCACAAGAACTTTCTGGTTGGCAGAGGGCGTATGTGGTTGTGCAACCATAAAGAACCTTGGTGGACTTTGCACTTTGCTTCCATTTATTCTTATAGTGTCTTTTGCAATCTGAGATGAATTCTTGGTTTTCAATTTGGCGCTTCCTGGCTCCAGAACTGTTTCGCTAATAACAATCTTGAGACCATAAGAACCATCAGGTATTGAATGCATGCCCTCGGCATCTTCACCAAACCAGTCAAATTTGTAGTAACCATACTGGGTGTTCTCAAAGCGTTTTATTGTCACCCATGTATCACCATTACCATCAATAAGATCAAACTGGACACCAGAAATCATCGTTTCTCTTGGCTGCGGAGCTTCCTCATCGCTCTGCATTTTGTAAAAAAGAGGCTTGTATGTAAATTTATCGCCCATCGCAACACCAAATTCGATGGTTACCTTGTCGCCCTTCCCATCATAATTGATGTTGTTTCCTGTAACTTTGAGTGAGGTAATATTCCTTTTCTCACTTGTGGCATAGCCTTTCCAGCAAATGACCGGAACATGCAACTTTATCTTGTCGCTTTCAAACCAGATAACGCACTCTACATTCCATGGGATTTCAGTCGCAGAATAATCAATTGAGAAAGTGTATGTTGCTTCATTTTTTGAAGGCACACTTACAGTCTCCTGACCAGTAAACTTGACATAATCATCAAGCTTATTCAGAACTTCAAATCTCACTTTGAAATTTGCATCAGTACCAAGGCCCTTAAATGTAAGCTTTACGTCCTTTGATTTGTCTTTTGTGACTATCAACCCGCCTGGTGAAATAACGCATGGGGCGGATGTTGCCATTTTGGCATTTATCTGTCCAGCACCCTGCAACAAAAGACTGGAATATTCACCAGTTATTGGATTGATAAGAAGTTTTGATGTGTTCATGAGGGCAAGTCTTATATCAGATGGTGTCCAACCTGGATTGGCCTGTTTTATCAAGGCAACGGCTCCAGATACAATACCGGCACTTGCGGAAGTACCAGAGAAATTCTGTGTATATTTTGAGGTGTTTCCATCAGTCGAACTTGTGGAGAGAGGAGCAGGCACTCCAATTCCAGGGGCGCAAACATCCGGTTTGAATGTTAGGTCCGATGTTGGACCAATAGCCGTCATTCTTGCCACTGTATCGGCAATTTCTTCTGTGATAGAGGTCTTGACTTCCTGGCCTGAGACAAGCTTTTGGAGGAAGAGTCCATCAGAATTCCCTATAAAACATGATGGGACAATTTCTTCATTTCTTATTGGTTCTCCAGTTATTGAATTGAAACCAACAAACATCTGGAAAACTTCTCCAAGACTATGGTTCCAGATAATTGCACCAACAGCACCCCTCTTTTTTGCATTGAGCAGTTTCTGGAAGAATGGGATTGCTTCGCCAATCTCTGGCCCTCTTTTTATAAGAACATACTTGCCAAGAACATTAGTTTTTGAAAATTCCTCTTCGGATCCATATCCACCATCAACAAGCTCTATGGATTGTGGTCCAGCAAATGAAAGGGGTGGCACAGACATCATTCCAAAAATGCTTCTGTTTGAGCCTTCAATTTTTACCCTGCAAGCTGGCCTGGTGTCTGAAGAACCAACGCATATCGAATCAAGGGCTAGGGATGGCCCACCAACCGTTCCACCTTCAATGCCATCACAATAAACTCCAAAATCACCGGCTGAGCCAACAACTGAAATACCAGCCCTTGTAGCCTGTTCTGCTGCAAGAGCAGAGGCTGAAAGTTCAGAAGAACTGCCACCTGGTCTTGCAAGAGAGACATTGATTACTTTGCATCCATCTTTTACAGCTGCCTGAATCGCCGCGATAACAACATCTTCCATTACATCGGGATTCTTGTTTGAGAAAACCTTATAAGACATCAATTTTGCACCTTGAGCAATACCCGGCGCTTTTGTGTTGTCTGCAGCGATAATGCCTGCTACTGAGGTTCCATGACCCATTACTTCATCATCAAGCGGAGGTGCCTTTGGTTCCACAAAATTGGATCCACCCACCACCTTTGCACCAGGTCCATACATTCCATTTCCAAGGTCCTGGTGTCTATAATCTATTCCAGAATCGATCACACCGACAAGAATGTCTTTGCCATTAACAAAATTGCCATTTTGATCCTTAACTTCATAAAGCGGCGAGGCCCCAACTGTTTCAGCAACAGTCCTGACTGCTGCTGGTGCTAGACTATTAATTCTTGTAATCGACTTAACAAATGACAAGCTTTTTACCACTTCAGCATCCCGCTTGTCAAGCTCAACAGACATTCCATTTAAAAGGTAATCAAAATCAAACCTGAATGAAGCCGAGTGGCAATTTTTTCTGATAGCATCCTTCGCACTGGCAAGCAAAGTTTTTGACACGAGCATCGAATGGATCGGCGAAAAACCCATACTTTCCATTCTGCAAGCCGATTCACCATTAATGGTAACCAGATAGATATCAGAAGCCGACAAGACCCGGCTGGCCGGAAAAAGACCTGCCGAGAGAACAAAAATCAAAGCCCAAACCAGGTATCTTCTCATTGAAGCTCCTTAAATCTAGTATCGCGTAAGAATTATACCAAAATGAAATGCTTATGCTAGTCTATGGGTACATTGTTTGCCCGTAGTGTTTTGCCAATATTATAAAGTCAATTACGGTTATTTGTCCATCTCCATCAAAATCCATCGATTCAGTATAGTTTTCTTCCCCTTCAGATGTTCCAAGACGGTACATGAGTATGTCACCATCAAGCTCATCAACAACACCATCCATATTTAGATCATAAAAACTGTAGCCCTTTTTTATCTCAAAAACTGCTTTGAGAGGTATTGGAGCAATTTGGCCAAAAGAAGAGGTTGCGGTACATTCTTTTATGGAAACACTCGAGATGCCTTCCTGATGTGAGATGCACTCAATAGCAAAAATGGTGCCCTTAAAATCCACGGAAGAACCATTGGTGGAAAGATACTTTATACCCACCTTGCCCTTCTCATTGTCAACGGCGTTTTCAAACAAAACATTTTCTTTGGAGTTGCCATAAACATCCAGTGCTTTTATAGAGCTCACCTGATAAAATGCGGGATCAGTATCAATGTCCAGTTTTATGGAAGACAAGCTTGGGATAAAACTCGTTTTTATAAGAAGAAGGAAAGGTTCTTCAGGGCGTGGTTTCTCTGGAACACACTTAATAAATATCAGAGGTTTTTCCTTTAGAGGTGCGCCAACAATCGAAATTGGCTTCATTTGACGGGGCGACTGTTCTACTATCGTACCACTGGCATTGGCCGAGAGACCAAATGCATTTACAACATAATCGCCATCTTTTACAAACAGCCTTCCAAGATTGTCCGGCCCTTTCCATATGATATTGTGATAGCCTATCTCCAGGGTATCATCAAAAAATATGTTTCCAGTAGGATTTTCTTCGTTATCGTAGAGAACTATTTTTGCTGCACCATAATTTGATGAAACATCCTGCCCCGGACCGCCAGACATGAAGGTGCCATAATTGAACCTGAAGCTGATTGTTGTCCCAGCCTCACTGCCCTCACCATGTGTCATAATTGATTTGCTGACCCTTAAGTCAGAAACTTGTGGCGGGACATCTGGAGAACCATTGAGGATTATTAGCGGGAGATGAACATTTTCTTGACCCATATTGGCGAAAATCACACCTTCAAGAAAACCTTTTGAATCGTCATCGCAAACAAAAGATGCTGTTATCGTTTTTGTCTCACCAGGTTTTAGCTTCTCTGTTTCCCTGTCAAAATTGCACTTTGTGGTATCTCCAAGCGAATGATAACTCAAAGCAAACTCGGTTTGCTTTTTGGAAATATTTGTCACCTTAAAAGATGCCTGTTTTACTTTCCCGGAGATTGCCCTCAAGGAAAGGGCAGGTGGATCAAATATCATCTTGGCACCAAGTGCAGCAGGAATATTGATTCTTCCGGATCCCTGCGACATCAGGGGAACGTATTCCCCGGCTTCATCATTGCGAAGCAGGTCGCAGGTCGCCATAAATATGGCCTTGATTTGTTTTGGTTCGGCCTTTGGATATGCCTGCCTCAGTATTGCGGAAGCCCCAGCAACATGAGGACCAGACATTGATGTTCCCTGCATTACTGCCCACTGAGGGTCCCTCTTTTTTGGGTCAGCGCTGTTTGGTTTGGTAGTTACAGTGCTTCTTATGCCAACACCAGGTGCCGTCACCTCTGGCTTGAAATAATAATCGGCGGAGGGCCCTGAGGAAGAGAAATCAGCTATCTGGCCAAAGGGATTCCCTGAAGAAACTTTCACTTTAAGACCCTTTGCTATTAATGACTGGAGTTTAAGACCCTGAACATTTGTGATCGCAAGTGCAGGTATGAACTTCTTTTCCAGGTCTGCATCATCTATTTTCATGGTTCCTGCAAAAGAACCAGGGCTATGATTGTAAATTATGCAACCTGCAGCACCTGCTTTTGCAGCATTGAGGTCTTTGTCCCTAAAATAGGCATTCTTGTCGGTTATCGGGCCTCTTTGTATCAAAGCAATTTTGCCTTTGACGTCAATACCCTCAAAATCGCTAGGATAACCGTATCCGCAATCAACAACCTCCCATTCACTATCTGGCCATTTTGGGGGAAGGTCAAACTCCCTTCCCAGAATGCGCATATTTTCACCTGGTGGGTTTGTTACGGAAATCTCTGGGTGCTTCATATCGTCAGATGCGGCTACAGAAATAACTGGCATGTAAGTGCTTGGCGTTCCTACAACATAAGGCTGGGTAAGGCAGCGTGAACCATTGTTGCCTGCAGATGCGACAACAACAATGCCGGCCTTTACAACCTTGTGATAGATTGAATTTCCTTCTTCGCCACCAGTGCTCCCCCCTGGAGAACCTAGCGAAAGATTGACTACCCCGCACTTCGATGTGATTGCTTTCTCAAGTGCAGCATTGATGTTTGCACCAACATTGACTGATCTACCCTTTTCACTGGTGAAAACTTTATATCCTGCGAGATTTGCTCCAGGAGCAACGCCTTTGACTTTCCCATTTGCTGCACAGATGCCAGCAACATGAGTACCATGCTGTTCTGTATCATTGGATATATCAGCGCCATCGGCAAAATCATAGCCATCAACAACTTTTTCCTTCGAACCCATTCTTGAACCAAGGTCGGGATGGCGCCAGTCAAGGCCAGTATCTATAACACCAATGATGACTCCTGTTCCATTCAGCGGTTGGCGATTTTGATCAAGCATCTTCCAAGCGTCATTGGCACCTATGACGGTTGTTGAAGTATCAAGATCGAGCTTGTAATCCGGAATCTTTTCAACGCTCTTGATCCCAGGAATACTGGCCAGTCTTTTAATATTTCGTGTTTTTATCTTGCAAGCAAAACCTTTTGTAAGAATGCTGTATTTTTGATAAACTTGTTCGACAATGCCCTGGCAATTTGAAGATATAAAAGATTCAACCGATTTCATTGTTTCGCGTCCAGCAAAGGCAAGCGATGAATCCAGGGAGATTGAGTCTGTCTGGACATAATTTTGTGGCAAGAAATCCGCAACGGTATTGCCATCCAGAACTACCAGCATGTCAAGAGAAATATCAGGTTTGTTTTCAGCTGCATAAGCAGGTTGTACCATCAAAATAATGGTCGCTACAAGAACAAGACTGAGATGGCGTCTCATTGGACCTCCAAAGTCATTTGGTTGGGAATTATAGGTTGAAATGCAATCCAGTCAACAAATTTGGAAAGGTCTGAATGCCCAGTTTTAATCTGATTTTTTGGGAGATTTGATTTTTCTGAGTTGGCTATTTGGCGGGATCGAGGGGATTCGAACCCCCGGTCTCCAGCGTGACAGGCTGGCGTGTTGACCGCTACACCACGACCCCGCGAAACGTCCACGTATTATAAGCAAGGCCCAAACAGTTTGTCAATTAAGAACGCTAAGCTGACCTGGAGAAGAGTAACAAATTAATCATTAATACAATATTTTATTGTTTTACTTTTTTAATTTATTGCCTAAAAGACGCAAGAAAAAATCCTGCTTGCCTGCCAAGGTTATATTGTCTTTTGAAAAATCAACCCACCTGAAATTGAAAAGGATCAGGTCGAATGAGCCATCACTTGGCTTTGTTTCATAATGGGCCCATGTATCCGGAACATCATCCGGGACTTCAAAATGATAATAATGCCTGTTGATTAACATCTTTCCTTCAGGCTTTTCCAACACCAGTGTTTGCATACCAAGAAAATCCCTAAGGTAGAGCTTGTTCAGACCAGTTTCCTCAAAGACTTCCCTCATCACTGCAAAAGTCGGTGTTTCACCATCTTCAATCGTCCCTGCCGGCACTTGTGTCCCAACTTCTGGAAAATTGGCATGATCAAAAACGAGAAGTTTTGTACCTCTTGTGATGTATGCAACTACCTTATTCTGGTTTTTCATTGTCATTTCAAAAAAATGCTAGGGCAATACTGTTAGCAAATGATTATACATTTAAGATAAAGATTGTTGGGTATTAGAGTTAAGAGGATCGAAAAATGGTGGGCGAAACAGGATTCGAACCTGTGACTTCTTGCGTGTAAGGCAAGCGTTCTACCGCTGAACTATCCGCCCAGAACAAAAATATTTTAGCGTCTACTTCTTTCACGTCAAGATTACTTACGTTTGACCATTGGTAACAAAAACTACCGGTTTGAAGAACTCTTTTCTTGTGCCAGGATGACAAAACACATTTTACCAAAAATGAAAAAGGCCGGCAAAAGCCGGCCTTTTGGTTTTTAAGTGGTGCCGAGGGCGGGACTTGAACCCGCACAGGTCTCCCCATACGCCCCTCAAACGTACGCGTCTACCAATTCCGCCACCTCGGCAAACAAACTACATAGTCCAGATTGATGGATCGACAATAGAAAGAACGAAGGCGCAAACCCCAAATATAAGGGCACTCCAGAGAATCAGCTTGTCCAGAAATAAGTCGCGTGATTTCCTCACCTTAAACTTCTGAGCAGTGCCACCAATGGCACCAAGACCAGATGCTTTTGGTGATGAAACTATGTAGCCGAACACCATTCCGATTCCGGCGATTATTACAACAGTTACCATTATGTTCCTGAACAATACCACGTTTCATCCTCCAATCAATCTTGAAGCTTAGGTTTATATATCCATTTGGCCAACATATTTCAAGGGGGTAATCTTAAGAACTTAAAATTACCTTGCGTTTTTCACAACAAATAGTATCTTTTTATAGCTTAAGGAGGAACATGGTTACTATATCTGAACTCGGAAAACATGTAGGCGAAGATGTTAAAATTTCAGGCTGGCTGCACAACTCGAGATCGTCCGGCAAGCTGGTGTTTCTTGTAATAAGGGATGGAACTGGCTTCTGCCAGTGTGTCGCTTTCCAGGGTAACCTCTCGCCAGAGCAGTTCAAGCTGGCAGGAGACCTGACACAGGAGACTTCGTTCTTTGTTGTTGGTACAGTCAAAGAAAACCCGAAACAAAAGGGTGTTTTTGAAATTGATGTCAAACAAATTGAGAAATATGGAGATTCTGTTGATTTCCCAATTTCACCAAAAGAGCATGGTGTGGGATTTCTCATGTCCAATAGGCACCTGTGGCTCCGTTCCCAAAAACAGTGGGCAACGCTTCGCATCAGGGCAAGAATCGTAAAATCCATAAGGGATTTTCTCGATTCAGAAGGTTTTGTGAACGTTGATGCACCATGCATAACTCCATCATCATGTGAAGGAACCACAACACTCTTTGAGATAGACTATTTTGGCAAACCAGCCTTTTTGAGCCAATCTGGCCAGCTTTACAACGAAGCTACAGCGGCGGCGTTTGGAAAAGTCTATTGCCTCGGACCGGTATTCAGGGCAGAAAAAAGCAAAACAAGAAGACACCTTATCGAATTCTGGCAGGTCGAGCCAGAGGCTGCATTTGTGCTCCACGAAGAGAACATGAAGATACAAGAAAGGCTCGTGGAGAGGATTGTAAAGGATGCTCTTCATGATTGCGAAACAGAGCTTAAAATACTCGAAAGGGACACGACAGTCTTGCAGCATGTTATCACTCCGTTTCCAAGAATAACCTATACAGAAGCGGTAAAAATCTGCCAGCAGGAAGGTTCCAGCATAGAATGGGGCGGAGACTTCGGGGCACCAGACGAGAGTATCGTATCATCAAAATTCGACAGGCCGGTAATGATCGAGAAATATCCTGCCCAGGTTAAAGCCTTCTATATGAAACAAGATCCTGAAGACCCAAGAGTTGTTCTCTGTGACGACATGATAGCCCCGGAGGATGTTGGTGAAATAATTGGCGGCTCCCAGAGGGAAGACAATCTCGATGTCTTGCTCAAAAAGATTGCAGACCACAATCTCCCACGGGAGATGTTCGACTGGTATCTCGACCTCAGAAAATACGGCACCTTCCCACATTCCGGCTTTGGACTTGGAATAGAGAGGGCAACTTCCTGGATTGCCGGCTCACAACACATCAGGGAAGCATCACCTTTCCCAAGACTTCTTGACCACAATTATCCGTGAACACTTTTACCGACGAGCTCCGAAAGATCAGAAAAGGGGAACAGCCAAAATCCCTCTATTGGGTTTGCTGTTCCAATCCATATCTTGAGCGTGAATTTCTGGAGCTCATTGCTTCATCTGTTGGTGGTGGGGCGATGTCAAAAGTCAGCATTGACCTCACCGAAACCGAGATAAATGATTTCGTATTTACAGTTACCTCCGGAAGTCTTCTTTCAGGCGGCAAGGTGATAATTGTTTCTGGCGCATTAAAGATCAAAGGCGACGACGGAAAAAGAATCACTGATGCAATAACAAATGCAAATCCTGCCAATATTGTTATTTTCACTGAGCCAGATATACCAAAAACCACATCGCTGGGAAAACACCTAGCTTCAAAAGCTGTCCAGATAACAGAATCTGGCCTAACTGAGAAGATGCTCTCGGCATGGGTAAAAAAGAAGTTCCAGGAAAAAAACTGTCAGGTGGCTGACGATGCTTCATCAATAATGGTAGAACGCTCCATGGGTGACCTTGTGGCACTCTCCGGGGAAATCGAAAAGATAGCATCTTGGCTTGGCGAAGGCGCTACAGCAACGCGCAAGGACATCGAACAGTTGGTCCCCGAAAATCCAGAAATCATTGTATTTCAGGTCTTTGATGCACTCGGCGCAAAACAGACATCGAAGGGAATCAAATTGCTCCACGGACTCGTTCGGAACGGTGAACCCGCCGAAAGAGTCATGGCAATGCTGTACAATCACTTCATGAGAGTACTTGTGGCAAAAGAAATGTCGTCCCAGAAGGCAACAGAAAAACAGATCGCCGAAAGATTAAAGTGCCACCCATTTGCTGCTAAAAAAGCCCTTGAATCGGCAACACAGTTCAAAAAAGATGAATTGATCTCTTATCTTTCGGCCATTGCCAATGCAGATGTTGCCGCAAAGACAGGAATGGCGGATGCCCTTTCTGCAATCGAATCTGCGCTTTTCCAGCTTGCAGGAAACTAGCCAATATAGACCTCATTGACCAAACAATTGCATAAAACAGCATGGCTCCAGTAGTAAAACCATGTAAAATAAAAAAGGACCTTCCCTACCTGGGAAAGGTCCTCTAATTGACAATAGTTTTTGCTTAGGCTTGTTGCAAAGATTTGTTCAGCTTTGCCATAAGTCTGGATTTCTTTCTGGCAACGGCATTCTTGTGCATGATGCCATGGGATTCGAGTTTGTCTAGCGACTTAATGGCGATCTGTACATTTGTTGTTGCTTCACCGGTCCCGATTGAAGCAATGGCTTTCTTTATGGCTGTCTTTGCGGCTGATTTCTGGGTCACGTTTCTTTCGTGCCTTTTGGCCGATTGCCTGACTGATTTCTGTTGTGCTTTATGTCTCAGCATGTATCCTCCAATATTTCAAAACCTTAGCGATTGTACAAAAGAGTTCTCACCTGTCAAGGGTTGACATGTCGTGGTTAGATAATATACTTGCCGTTTGCGTAACCAACAATACTCGGAGGATTAAGATGCCTGAACCAAAAAAGAAAGTAACACCCCGCAGAAGCAGACTTCGCAGGGCTCACCAAAAAATTGACGTTCCAGCACTGGTCGAGTGCAAAAATTGCGGAAAAATGACCCGTGCACATCATGTTTGCACCTATTGTGGTTTCTACAATGAAGAGCTTGTTGTAGTACCGAAAGTGAAAAAAGTAAAAACTTCCAAGGAAGAGCAGGATTGATAAGGATAGCACTTGATGCCATGGGGGGCGACCACGCCCCCAAGGAAATCATTTCTGGGGCAATACTTGCCCGCTCCTCCATGGAACTTGATATCACCCTTATTGGCGACAAAACGGCGATTGAGGAAGAACTTAAAATCCAAAAATCGCCTTTTATGTTTCCAGTAGTTCACACGACAGAAGTTGTCACCATGAATGACCATCCTTCAGAGGTCCTCAGGACCAAGAAGGATGCTTCAATTTTTGTAGCAACAAGACTGGTGGCCGAGGGCAGGTGCGATGCAATCGTGTCTGCTGGCTCAACTGGGGCACAACTGGCCGCCGCAATATTTATCCTTGGTCGCGTAAGGGGCATAGAAAGACCAGGAGTGGCAACGCCAGTTCCACAGGTAAACGGCAAATTGGCAATGATGTGTGATGGTGGAGCTGTATCAGACTGCAAACCAAACAACCTTCTTGAATTTGCCCAGATGTCATCTGCTTATTGCCAGAACGTAATGGGGATAGACAACCCAAGGGTGGCGCTTCTTAATATTGGTGAAGAGCCAGAAAAAGGCTCAGAACTTACACAGGCCACACACAAACTTTTGTTAAAATCAGGGCTTAATTTTATTGGGAACATAGAGGGAAAAGACGTTCTTAAGGGGAATGCAGACGCAATTATAACAGATGGTTTTACTGGAAATGTGATACTCAAGGCGATAGAAGGTATCGCAAGCGACGTTATGGGTCTGGTAAAAAAAGCCGCCAAGACGTCCCTCAGCTCAAAAATGGGTGGATTGCTTCTGCTACCAGCAATTGGTAATATCAGAAAAATGATGGATTATTCAGAGTATGGCGGGGCGCCTCTTTTGGGTGTGAATGGCATATCAATAATTTGCCATGGCCGTTCGAATGGCAAGGCCATCTCCTCCGCAATTAGACAAGCTGTAAACTGTTGCAATGCTCAACTTATTTCAAAAATTTCGTCTCAGACAAGATAGTAATCTAACAGCCCAGCAAAAAGCTCTTTTCAAGCGTCTTGGGCTCCAAAATAGCTATAAGCAAATCTTTCTGGAAGCCTTGACCCACCCGTCATACACAAGCGAGAACGATTCTCCCTCATATCAGAGACTGGAATACCTTGGAGACGCAATCCTGGGCAGTTATGTGGCCTATCGCTTGTATATGAGGCACAGAGATTGGCAAGAAGATAAACTCACAAGAGCAAGGGCCTCAATAGTCTCACAACCAGCCCTCGCAAAATCAGCAAGAAAAATGGGGATCCCGCACTGCCTTCTTTTGGGAAAGGGTGAAAGAGCAAACGGAGGTTCTGAAAGAGACTCAATTCTCTGCGATTGTTTTGAGTCTATTGTGGCTGTTGTGTTTATTGCAAAAGGCTTTCAAAAAACATGTGATTTTCTTGATGCTTTGGGGATTATCTCTATGGCGACAGATAAGGAAGACCCAAAAAGCGAATTGCAATCGTTATCTCAGAAAGAAGGTCTCGGGCTTCCACATTACCATATTGTTGGGAGCGATGGACCTGCCCACTGCATGAGATTTGAAGCAAAAGTCTCTGTTGGGGAAAATATCATAGCTACTGCCTGGGGAAATTCAAAACAGGAAGCTGAACAAAACGCTGCAATAGAAGCACTCAAAAAAATCGAAAAATAATAGTTTTACATTTCTCAACTCTACAAATTAAAAAAGGCACCCCAAAAGGGTGCCTTTTTTAATTTACTTTAGTCTTTCCTGATTACGGCTCTACAAAACCAAATTTCCTCTTTGCCTGGTTAACTGGCTGTCCTGCCTCAGTGAGTTTCTTGATGTACTCGAATATTGTTTTCCTAAGGTAAATGCAAGAGGAATTAACATCAGTAGTAACATTCCTTAGAACTTCGTGGCCAAAACCTGGGAGTGTGTGATACTCTCTGGATGGCATGGCAATTGAATATGTCTTGGAAGTGTCAACCGGGGTTTTCTCATCATTCTTGATGATATAGGCTTCTGAGACACGGTTACCTGGGTCTTTTGACCTTGTGAAGACAAATGAAAGACCCCAGAGCTGGAGAACACCTCTTTCACCAGAGACTGATGACTCACAAATTTCTTTTATCTTGGCTCCAGAAATCTTGCCTTTCACCCAAGTGTCATCAATAGGTAGAATCTGATAGACGTCTTTGACTGTTATGCTTCCTGGTGCAATACCTTTCTTGGTCTGATCTGATGGGAAAACGATTATATCAACACCGAGTTTATCTGAAGCATATTCAGTAATGAAATCGCCGAGAAGCGACTCATTGGAATCATTGAAATCAAAACCAGTTTCAGTTCTTCCGATAACACGGTCAACATCAGCTTTCATTGCTGATCTCTGTCCTTCAACAAAGGTTTTGACAGTATTTGCAAATGTTGCTGCAGCTGGTTTGATCTCGTTATCGAGAAGATCGTTGTATGTGTAGTTAAGGGATGGATCGATTGCATCAATAGAACGGTTCTTTGCATCGAATCTAACTTTTGCAAAACCAAGCGACGAACCACCAATCCCGGAGGAAATTACCCATATTCCGGAGTTTGTTGGTGCAACAAAGCTCATTGGTGCACCAGAGATAAACATGATGTTTGCGCCTGAGAGTTGGCTTGCAAGTTGGGCTGCTGGACCCTTAAAACCATCTTTTGCGCTCTTTCCAAGTTCGATATACCCAGAAGCAGAGGCTATTACAACAACAATTTCTGCACCCTGTGATTTGAGGGCCTTGATTTCAGCGTTAACTGACTGTGCAATCTGATTAATCTTTATCCCTGCAAGATCGCCATCACAGATGTATGTATTTGTGTCTGGGTCAACTGCTCCAACAATACCGACCTTAATTCCAGAAATGTTCTTGAGAACGGATCTTTTTGCTCCATCAATTCCCTCGACATTGGCCGCGAGAACTGCGATATTCTGCGGAATCTCTTTGGCTCTTGCTTTAATGGTCTCTCCGCCAAGATAGAAATCCCTGATTCCAAACGTCATTGCATCATAACCAAGTGCATTCATGAAACCGGTCGCCATCTTGCCGCCAGCAAGCTCTGCCCATGCCGTGCCAGAGATCATTCCACCGGCGTCAAGAAGTACATTCTTATCATACAGCGCACGAATATTGCCTACTGTATATGCAAGGCCATTCCAACCTCCGATTTTGCGATCATTGGTCGGATCAACTCTTGTAGAATCAATTTCGGTTCTGACATCAGATGTTGTCATTACTGCAACCATTGGGAAGCGGGCCTTTGCCATAATTGTGGCTACTTCGCCTCTCTTGATGTTGGCTTTTGGATTGACATAGAGTTTGCCATCTTTTGCTATTCCACCAACAATGCCAACTTTTGTTCCATAAGCAATATATTTCTTTGCCCACGGGGAACATGTGGAAGCATCAGCAAAATTGGCCTCAAACTGTGCCATATCAGCCGGAGAAATCGCCTCGGCTTGTGCCTTGGCGCCAACAGAGAATATTATGTTTGTAAAGACTTCTTCACGAGTAACGTTTGCATTGAGCCCGAAGGTGTTGCCCATCCAGCTCCACATTCCAACTTTGACTCCGCCTTCGATAAAACCATAGGCCCAGTGTGATTTTGGAACGTCTTTGAACTTGCCCTTTGCTGGTGATGATGGTGAAAGATCGTAGATCGAAAGAAGGATTTTTGAGGCTTCGGCCCTTGTCATATTGGCATCTGGATTGTATCTGCCATATTTGTCGCCTGATACAATCTTTTTGCTGATAAGGATGTCAATGTATTCATTGGCCCAGTGATCAACATAGTCCGGTACGACAAACCAGTTCCTGGTGGTATTGCAGCTGAGCTGACCACCTTTCTCCTTAATATAATTCTGGATTGCATCAAGGAGCTTCTTTCTGGTTGGTTCAAATTTTGCTTCAAACTTGTATCCACCCTGGCCAAGTGCGATGTAGCTGTTGGTGGCAACAGTGTAGGTCTTCTTTGGGTCTATTGGTGAATTGCCGATCATCATGTATCCAACACGATCGGTGACCCCAGGTCTAATGTCGAGGTAATAGTTGAAACCTTTTCCAATGATGAAGTTGGTGTCGGCTTCTGTGTGATAAAGTGTTGCTGCATGGGAAAGCGCATTCTCAAGCTGCTGCCCAGTGAGTGTCATTTTGTAGATTTTGCTGTCTTTGGGGAAAAGATTAAACAGTTCTCCAAAAGTGAACGAACCCTTTTTTATTGTTGCAGTTGTCGACCAGATATCAGTGATTGCAAATTGCGCATCAGTTTCTTTCATCATGACATTGCAGGCAAGTTCAGCAATCGGGTTGTCTGTTCTTCTTGCATTTGTTGACGAGATCTCACATTTTGACTCGCCGATCCTGACATCAAACTTTGTCTTAAGGAGCGAATCCTGCGGCCTAAACTTGTCCATGATGTCCTTGTCCGGGTTAACAGACTGGTCAAGAATCATGAAACGGGACTTCATGTCTCTTCTGCCATTGACCTTGCGGAAAACAAATGGTTTGACTGGGCAGGTGCATTTTTCAAAAACGAAATCCATACGACCCATGGTTACGCCATCTTCTGGGAGCTGGCAAACCAGGGTTTCGTGAATCTTTCCAGATGGTTCCGGAACCGTAAAAATTTCCTGCTGTATTGACTGGCCAGGAGCTGAAGAACAAATGAAATCAACGTGGGTTACTTCCTGGATCATTCTGTAAAGTTCATTTTCTTTCCAGGTGCCATCAGCATTCTTCTGGAGGCCAAGATCTGTCATTACAACAATAAAGTCAGCCTTTTCACCAGTTTCTTTGAGTGACTCTGCATGCTCTCTTGCCTTCTCTACATAATCGTCAAGGGCAAGCTTGGATGAACCGAGGGTAAGGTTATTTGGGTCTTCCCAGTTGAAGACAGCTGGATTTGCCAGACCAACAATTCCGAAACGAAGTGGATGGGCAGCTGTTGGGATCTTGTAGATCATCATCTGATATTCGTCTGTCAGTTTTGAACGATCTTTCCCAACAACCACATTTGCATTTATCCACTTGAAGGAGGATTGCGTGTGTAGCTGCTCACGCACGGCCGGCTGAAGTGAGAACTCGCCTGCACCATAGCTCATAGCATCATACTTAATGGCATTCATCGCTTCAATGGTTGGGTGTTTCTGGTTCTCTGACAATTTTGTGTTTGCAAAAAACCAACCTGTTTGGGAACCCATTATCGTGTTTCCAATATCAAGGACCATTGTATTTCCACCATACTGCCACCAGGTCTTGTCCTCAAGAACCTGTTTGCGTACTTCATCAATCTTGGTCTTTGCTTTTGCAAAACCACCGAAATTTGGCTGGCCCTTGTAATCAAAAGGCTTCACATTGCCATGCATTCCGGCAGTAAAGACAACGGAAAACGGAAGGTATTCCACAGCTTCAGCATTCACAATCGAGACTGGAATAAACGAGAAAATCCCAAAACAAAGTGCGAGGATTGTGAAAACAGACAAGCTTTTCGTGATGCTTGCTTTCATTAATTTATCCTCCTTTAAAGGTAGGGTTCCGCATTTGTGCGGATTAGCGAAACCGAGTATAATTGCGGGGTAGTTAAAAACAAGATTCACAAGGAAAATTTGGGTTAGGTTAAATGTATTAACGAAACATAGTTTAACCATAGTCTGGCAATGCTTTGTGCTTGGTTGACCTTCACTATTGACACAATAGAATCAATTCACAATTAGCTTTTCCTGGGTTAACTCAGGAGAGGGGAGAACAAATTGATAATGAAAAGAACGTGGGCGATAACACTAACCATAGCGATAATCGCATCATTGACCCCCTTTACTCCAGTAGTGCATGCACAGACTTCGCTGGATTCCTCCTCCCCCCAAATAATAGGCGGACCAATGCCAGCAAGACTTTTCCTTGGGCCAACATTCCTTCATGCGGATGGCTCAAGGTTGTACGTTGTTGAGGAACTTGCTGTAAGGGTCCAGTCATTATTCCCACAAAATGACTATCTGTTGGGAACTTTTGGTTTCAAAACTGGCCAAATGTTCAAGCCGGGTGGAATCACAACTTACCAGGGAATATCCTATATCACCGATACAGCGCAAAGCAAAATCCTTGTTTATGGAAAAATGGGTGAGTATCAAGGTGAATTTAAAGTAAAAGACCAGGCCCAAAAACCTGTCCTTGTGAATCCAATAGGTATCTCTTCTTACCAGGGAAGGCTTTATATTGCTAACTCCGGCGACGGAAACATAGCAGTCTGTGACACAAACGGCAAGTTTATACAGAGGATATCAAAAAAGGGTACCGGTGAAGGAGAACTCCTCTATCCAACAGGTATTTGTGTTGCATCCGGCAAAATATTCGTGACTGATCCTGAAGCAGGGAAAATAGAGGTTTTTGATCAGGATGGAAACCATTCTATAACAATTCCTTCCCCCAGACCATGGGCAGTTTTTCCGACTGAGGGTAAAGTTTTCATAACAGACATATCAACTAATAAAGTAATAATGGTGGGTATTGATGGCACACAAGTTGGCGAGATCCAGGCCAATGGTTTCATCAAAACACCAAAGGGTGTCGCCTTTATGGATGGCAAAATATATATCTCTTCATATGAAACAAACAAAATCGAAATCTTCGAAGTTGATGGAAAACATTCTGGAACATTTGGTCATCCTGTTGAACAGGCCGCAGGAACCCTTGGAAGACCAACAGGATTGGCCATTGGAAATGACAAGCTCTATGTTGCCGATTCAACCAGAAACAAAATTATAGCTTATTCCAAAGATGGGAAATTGTCCGAGGAATCAAAAGATGATATAGCTGATTCGAAGATGGCCTCGCCAAGCGGCGTAGCTGTTGATATATCAGGAAACTATTATGTTGCTGACACTGCAAACAACACAATAAAAATGTTCGAAAAAGATGGGACCTTCAAGAAGGCTTTTGGTGGTTTCGGTTCCGGAAATGGAAAGTTAAACACACCATCAGATATTATAATAATCAACCCGCAAAACAAACTTTTTGTCACAGACACAGGAAACAATCTTGTCCAGGTCTTTTCTCTCTCAGGTGACTTCCTCTACCAGTTTGGCGGCTTTGGATCAGCCCCAGGGCAGTTCAACAATCCGATTGGCATTTGCACCAATGGCACTAATATATTTGTTGCAGACTCAGCCAATTGTAGAATCCAGGAACTTTCAAGCGATGGAAAGCCAATAAGAACTTTCGGTCACAGGGGTAGAGGCAAAGACATGCTCCTTTTCCCAATGGACTGTTCAATTGACAATTCTGGAAAGATATATGTTGCTGACACATACAACCACAGATTGACCGTCTTTGACCCAGAAACAAACTTCTCCTGGAATTTTGGTAAAAATGGCGGGCCAGGTGATGTTCCCTATGTCGCAGAAGCTACATGCGATGAACCACCACCAGATAAAATCGTATACGGAAAATTTAATTTTCCATCAGGAATAGTTGCCAATGATCAAGGTTGCTTTGTATCAGATACTTATAATCATAGAGTGCAATTCGTTGACTTCATCGACATCTTTGGCGATTCCAACTACCTCATTTCACCATCTTATGTTGATTTTGGCTTTATCTCTCCTGGTTCGATAGCCGAAAAGAGTGTATACCTTAAAAATATTTCCGGCGGGCCACTCACCGGGGTAGTCATAATACCAAAAGAAGCACAATGGCTTAAAACACACAATCCGACATTCAAAAGCGACGAAGAACCGATTGTCTTCTATGTTGATTCAAATGGTGTCCCTGCAGGTTCTTATGAAACAGATGTAACGATCGCCACAAACAAAGACGGGCAAAACCAACCAAAAACAATCCACTTCAAGATCCAGATAGGTGATTCTTATGGTTTCCTCATTGATACAAATGCTTTCATCACAAAAGAATCTAACTCCAGAATTGATATAGTCATAAATCTTGTAGCACAAAATGGCTATACTGGTACAGCAGCACTCGACGTAAAAGGGACCCCAAGAGGTACATATATTCAATTTTCTGAGCCACTGCTCACACTTTCGAAATCAACATCAACTGTAATGTCAATAAGGGCAACTACAATTATCGCACCAGGAATATACAACATAACGATTATTGGCCAGAGCCCAAAAATAAAATATGAAACAAGGCTTGACATCACTCTGATTGTCTCAAGAAACCAGTCATTCGAGCCAAGAACTTCAATTGGAGAGACTTTCACTGCTGTCTGGTGCATCAACTGTCCATACGCCCACAGGGCTGGAGAAATGCTTGTCAACGAGTTCGGAGACAAGAGAGTTGTTTGGCTCATGTATTATGTCGACTCAAAAGAAGATGATGCCCACCTATATTATTCACCTGCAGACAAGAGGTATAAATGGTACCCCGGACAAGGACTCCCAACCACTTTTATAGATGGCGTAAACTCCATCATTGGAGGAGACACTCCGGAAGAAAGACAAAAGCCCCCAAAAGACAAAAAGAAATGCGACAAATTCTCCGGGACAACATTTACCTATTTGAGATATAAAACTGAAGTTGAGAGAAGACAGAGCATGTCTTCTCAACTATCAATATTCACCGAAACAGAAGTTCTTGATGATACCGTTGAACTCGGAATTGAAATCGAGACGCTTCAGGCATTTGAAAACCAGAAAAATATTGCCCTGTATGTCATTCTCGCCGAAAACAATATTCCCTTTGAAGCTACAAATGGTGATTCATACCACAACATGGTAGTCAGGGAGATGTACACTGGCCCCCTTGGAGAACCAATAACACTTGTTGAGGGTCAACCAATATACAAGAGGATGACCCTAAAGCTTCCGCAGTGGGTCAACAAGGATAACGCCAACATAGTAGTCTGGATCCAGAACAACAACTCAAAAGAGATCTACCAGGGTTCGAACATCAACCTTTACGAACAGCCTGTTGTTAATCAATATACAGTAAGGACACAAACAGAAAACATAAAACTTGAAGTCGACAAGGAAGCCGAGTTCAAATATTACGTGACCAATACAAGCACACATTCCTTCCCAATCCATTGTTCCCCAGTCATCAAAGCAGCTGGATGGGATTATATAATCCAGGTTGATGGTAAAGAGCAGAAGGCCGAGAATTTTGATATCCCCCTAAGGCCAATGCAAAGTGCAATTGTATCAATAAAAGCCCTGCCACCTGAAGATGCCCAACCAGGAATAACCGCTTCTTTTGACATCAAAACAAGTTCAAGCCCGATTGACGCCAGGAGCAACATTACAAGCATAGAGACAATCCCGAGATTGCCACCAGACTTCACTTTCACGTCACCAGTACCAAGGGTCGAGCTGACATCAGGATCAAAGACAGAGTTTGACATAAGCATCAACCCAATCAACGATTTTGACGGACCAGTAAGCATAAGCAACTGCACCGATAACGCATCCATAAAGGTAACAATAACACCAAACACAGGCATCCCGCCCTTCAAAGCCCATGTGATAGCTGAAGGTGGTTCTGCACTCCAGATTTCAGAAGCCAAGATGTGCATAGTGGCAACAGGCAACCCTACAAATGGGCAGGAAATGCAGCACAAGATTGAAATACCAGTGGAAGTGCTCTATGCAAGGCTCTTGCTGGAAGCCAATCCAAAAAAGATCATCAGCTGTTCGGAAAACCAGTCCTGCCATAGCTCAAGGGTTGACATCAACATCAGCACACCCATAGGCATCAAGGAAGCCAGGTTCTCTGTAAGGTACGATGCTTCAGTGCTTACAGTGAGCCACACCAGCCTTGGCGACTTCTTCCCCAGCAAGGACACAACGTATGATTTCATCGACAGATCAAGCGAGGGGATCGCAACAGTACAGATAAAATCAACAGAATTCAGGAAAGGTGAAAACAAGCTTTTCTCAGTGGTTCTCAGAGGTGTGAAGGGCCAGACAAAACTCGGAACACAAGTCGAAGTCTGCGATGTAACAATGTATGGTGAAAAGGGTGATAAAGTCCTTACAAATGTTGGTTGCTCAACAGCAACCATGGATATCATATCCCAGATTGCACCGCCAACCCTCACCGCTGATGTCAAAGATGATATAATAGTCGACCAGGAAATATATGTAATAAAGGGCATAGCCAAAAGCAGCGATCCGCAATATCCAATCACCCTTACGATCAATGGTAGACTTGTTTCTGTAAAACCTGATGGCTCCTATGAATACGAGGCAAGGCTCAGGGAAGGCAAAAACAATTTTGTCATAATCGCAACTGATGAATCAGGTGGCTCGACAGGAATAAGAAAAACAATAATAAGGGACAGCACACCTCCAGAAATCAACCTTATCGGAATTGAAGACGGCATGACAGTAAACGATCCAGCTCTTGAAATAAAAGGTTGGGTTGATGAGGTAGCATCAATCACTCTAAATGGTGAACCACTTCAGGTAAACGAATACAGGGAATTCCAGAAAACAGTAACACTGAAGGACGGCCCAAACAAAATAACAATCAAGGCAACGGACCTTACAGGCAAAACGACAACACTCACAGTCACTGTCATTTTGAAGAAGAGGACCATCATCCAGCTCTGGCTCGGAAAAACACAGATGTTCGTAAATGGAAGTGCAGTAACTTTATTGACCGCCCCAACCTCATCGTCACCACCACTTCCAAAAGATCTTGCCGGATCAACGTTCATGCCCATCTCGGAGGTCGCAAAGGCCCTCGGCGTAGAAGTACAGTGGGATGGCAAGGAAAAACGTGTAACACTGATTCAAAAACTCGAAACTGGAACAAAAAAGATAGAGCTATGGATTGGCAAGAAAACAGCAAAGATAGATGGCAAAGAAGTATTCATAGACTCAAAAACGAAGAAGCTTTACCCAACAATAGTGGGTGGAAAAACACTGCTTCCACTCAGGTTTGTTGGTGATGCTCTTGGGGCCGACGTCCAGTACGAGGCTGCCGAGAAGAAAATAACCCTCACCTATCCGAAACTATGACAGAAAACCATCCTGTCACTGCAACCAAAAAGAAGGAAGCAATAGAAACAAGAAAGGCCCTTTTATGGGGCCTTTCTTGTTTTCTGGCAGGCTGCTCTGTGGGCATTATCGCCGGGATAATGCTTCCACAAATGGACACCGTGCGCCATGAAGACAATCTGGAGCTGGCAAAATCCGCATCGGCCAAAATTGGTTGGCCAGTAATGGAAAGAGTTATAGCAGTAACAGATGCACAGTTGCAAATCGGCTCTATGGCTGATGCTCAAAACAAGATCGAATCATCCCTCACACAAAGATTTGAGTTCCTGGAAAAAACAAAACAGGCTACCCAAGTTTCATCCATACCAGCACCCAAAAAAAGTGGCATGGTTTCGATTCAGGCAAAACCAACCAGCAACACTAAGTACAGGGATGGGTCAGGCCCAGATGACATAAACACCGCCACTTTTGACAAACTCGACAAAGTCCCATACCTTAAAGCAGAAACTGCAAACGAGATAATAAAATTCATCAAAACAAAGGGTAGGATTTCAAACTTCGACCAGTTGGGGGAGGTAAAGGGTGTTGGTCCAAAAACAATCGAAAAACTCAGGCAATATTTCCATATAAAATGACGCCTATTGTAATCTGTTCGGTTGTATTTGTGGCCGGAACAATACTCGGGCTTTCATTCCAATCCCCATGGTATATCCTTATCTCAATTGCCGCAGCAGCACTGTCTTTTATCATTGCACCAGCTGGTAAAAAGATATATAAGCTCACAATTGGCTTTCTTGCGGCCGGTTTTTTGCTAGCAAGTCTCGGACAAACAACACAAAAACAGGATGAAACGAATTTCCCAAAACAGGCAAATTTCTTGGGGGTTGCCATTTCCATTGATGAATCCACAGACAAAAGGCTGGTCGTCAATGCGAGGATCAAGGAATCTGAAAGTGACATATTGATTGGGAACATAGTAAGGATTTATTCTCCGCCTGTAGAAAATCTGGAAGCAGGAGACATCGTAAGAGGTAGCGGCAACGTGGCAAACCCGGCCCATGCAACAAACCCCGGCCAGTTTGATTTCTCAAACTATCTTTTAAGAAAAGATGTTTTTTGCGTCATTTTCACAGAAACTCCCCTGAAAATTGAAGGGAAGGGAAGTTTGTCACTAGACAGTATCGGCGCAAAAATCAGGGCAAATGCGTTTGAGACATTCTCCGAAGCTCTGCCAAAAAGATATGCTACGACAATGGACAGTATGGTCTTTGGAAAATCCGACATGCCAAAAGAAATACTGGACATATTCCAGAGGACGGGTACATCACACATCCTGGCCGCATCAGGATTCAACCTTACCATACTCGTTTTTGCCTCAATCTGGCTGCTACTCTGGATAACTGGTTCAAGAAAAACAGCCATAGTGGCTTCAATTGCTGTAGCCATACTCTACGCCGCAAGTGCCGGCTTCACACCATCAATATCAAGGGCGCTAGTCATGTCCGTTCTTTCGTTGTCTGCGGTATTGCTGGGCAGGAAATACACTGCCGGTTCAGGACTGGCGTTTGCCGTAATACTGCTATTGGCAATAGATCCAAAAACAATCTATGATCCAGGATTCCAGCTTTCTTTTGTTGCATGCCTTGGGTTCTTTGTGATGACAAGCTCCTTTGAAAACATAATCCCGAAGAAAAGATGGTACTCCGGTATCGCCATAATGGCCATCCAGACTATTTTCGTTCAGATGGCGACACTGCCAGTACTGGCATACCACTTCCACACATTCTCGACAGTTTCGGTCGCTTCAAACATGGTGGCCATAACAAGCTCGGAAATAATAATGCCACTTGGCGCACTCTCCGGTTTCCTGGGAATGATTTTCAGGCCCCTTGGTGTTCTGCTGTGCTACCTTGCATGGCCCATTCTGGCCCTCCAAAACATGGTTCTTGGTTTCCTTGCCTCTCCGGAATGGGCCACAATCTCCATTGGCTCCTATCATGTTCTCGTCTGGCTTGCATATTACACCTCATTTGCTGGCCTCTGTTTTTTCATCTGCCGGCCAAAACCTTTTATTCATGATATAAGGGTAAAAAAAGCTTTTTTAACAACAATGACTATCTCTATTGTTCTCTTTGGCGGATCACTGGTTGGATATGCAAAAGATGGCCAGGCTCAGGTTACTTTTCTGGATGTCGGACATGGAGACAGCTGTCTAATACGAACATCCTCCGGAAAGACAATACTTGTCGATGGAGGCGGACTTGGAGGTAACTCTTCCTATGATATCGGAGAGAGGGTCGTGGTCCCATTTTTGAGGTATCTGGGAATCAACAGGATTGACTATGTTGTTGCATCACACAACGATATTGACCATCTGGGCGGGCTTGTTCCTGTAATGGAACAGTTCAGGGTAGACAATATTATCGGATCAAAAGTGCCTTCCGGAACATACAAGGAACAAGATTTCTGGGACCTGGCAAATTCAAAAGGGGCACAAAAAATCTTTCCTTTCCCCGGGCAAAAACTAGACATTGATCCAAAAACATCGGTCATTTTTCTAGGCCCTCCAGCTGAAAAACTTGGCAAAGACTCAAAACAGATAAACAATGCAAGCGTCGTATTCAAAATAAACATCGATGGAGTAGAATTTCTTTTTTCTGGTGACTTGCAGGAAGAAGGAATGGCATTCGAGATGAAAAACAGCCAGTGGCTTGATGCCGATATCATCAAACTGCCGCACCACGGAGGAAAAAACACCAACCTCAAATCGTGGCTTGATGCCGTTTCACCAAAGCTGGCCATCAACTCCAATTCGGCAAACCAGGGGAATGGCGCTCACAAAGAAACGGCAAAGGTGCTCGATGAAATGAAAATCCCCGTTCTCTCGACTGCAGAGAACGGGGCCATAACACTCACCGTGGAAAACGGGAAATACTCTATTCTTGCTTTTAAGAAGTGATTCTTTTTGCAAAAACCAGAACATTGCCGTCCAAATCCAGGCTGTAAGCAGCAATGTCTCCCCAACCGCGCTCCCTCAAAGGGCTTAGCTCGACTGCACCAGCATTCAAGGCCCTTTTGTGGTATTCAAGTGGATCGTCAACCATCATGTAAATTTCACTACTTGGGTGCTTAATGGAAGGTTCAGGGAGCAACGACCCCAATATTCTCTTAATGTCAACGGCCGGCATTATGCCCAGCAGGCAACTGTCCGATAGTGCAAATTCTGTCATTCCAGGCTCAAAAAGGACCGGCTCGCTGGCAAGAACTTTTTTGTAAAACTCAGTGCTTCTTTCCTGGCTTGCCACATAAAGTATGAAATATGTTTTCAATGCCAAGCCCCGGCAGACTACAGAACCACTCTCGACATCTGTCTTCTGGAAATGGCCCTGAGGCATGCCTGGACGATCTCGCAGGAATTGCAGTGGAAATGCTTGAGGAGCTCAAATGGCTCGCCGGATTCCCCAAATCTGTCACCCATGCCAACTATCTCAAGAGGAACAGGCAAATTGAGTGAAAGGAGGCTGGCTATTATCGAGCCGATTCCACCTGTGATCTGGTGCTCTTCTGCCGTTACAATGCAACCTGTTTTTGCAACAGAATTGAGTATCGTTTCGCCATCAAGCGGCTTGATTGTCGAGAGATTTATCACTTCAACTGATACGCCAAAATTTGCAAGGTCGGCGCTGGCTATAAGGGCTTCGTTCACCATTGTTCCGGTTGCAACAACAGTGGCATCTGAGCCCTTCTTCATGACGGTTGCTTTGCCAACTTCAAACGGCGAATCAACCTCGGTTATGATCGGTATCGGTGCCCTTCCAAACCTTATGTAAGCGGGGCCATCAACATAGGCAGCGGCCATCGTTGCTTTTATCGTTTCATAATAATCACAAGGCGAAAACACATGCATGTTTGGAAGAACATTCATTATTGCGATATCTTCAAGTGCCTGGTGGGTTGCTCCGTCCGCTCCAACTGAAACACCTGCATGACCTGCAATCCTGACGGGGAGCTTGGAATAACAAACCATTGTCCTCATCTGTTCCCATGCCCTGCCAGTCACAAAAACGCCATAACTTGAAGCAAAGGGTATTTTACCGGATAGTGCGAGTCCTGCCGCAACATCAACCATGTTCTGCTCGGCTATGCCCATGTTGAAAAATCTGTCGGGAAATTTGTCCCTGAACCTCGCGCTGGATGTTGATTTTGCAAGGTCCGCATCAAGTGCAACTATACGGTCATCTTTTTCACCAAGCATCAGGAGCGCTTCACTATAACCAAAGCGGGTTGCCTTAGGTTCCATTTCTCCTCCTAGTCAACTGTTATTGTCTTGGAGCAGTTCCTCGGGAAATCTGGACTGTATCCTTTAACTACAGTCAAATGATAAGCGAACAGTTGCATAAAGACAACCGACAGTATCGGGACAAGCGCATACTCTGAATGTGGGAGCGGGTAGAATGCTGTTGAGTTTTTGGCCAGAAGGTCAGAGGGTGGCGCAACAGTAATGGCACTGCCAAGCCTGCATGTGACCTCGTTGATGTGGGAAAGGGTCATGTGCTGGTCTTCAACGGTTGTGAGATAGAAAACAGGATAGCCTTCAGTGACGATGGCAAGCGGGCCATGCTTGAACTCTGCCGAATAGAGCCCTTCACAATGGGCATAGGAGATTTCCTTGATCTTCTGTGCGGCCTCAAGCGCAGAACCATAGGTCGCGCCATAGCCAAGCGTGTACATGTCAACGCAATCCTTGTATTTTTCGGCAAGTTCCTTGGCCCAGCCGTTCATCTGGTCGATGGTGCCCTTGATTGCTTTTGGCGTTTTGGCAAGCGTTTCCGGAAGATCACCAGCCCTGCCTTTGAGCTTTGCAACTTCAATGGCAAGCGCCAGGAAAAGAACTGACTGGTTGATAAAAGTCTTTGTTGCTGCAACAGCTATTTCAAGATTGGAGAGCAATGGAAGGTGCCTTCTGGAGCGCATCATGAGGGTAGAGCCCAGAACGTTAACAACCCCAAGGACATTGTTTGCCATTCCTCTGGCAGTAAGCATGTTCAACACGTTTATGACGTCTTTTGTTTCGCCTGATTGTGAGACAAGGACAAAAAGGTCAGTGGGTCTTATTCCTTCACCAAAATGTTCGATAAATGACCCTGCAACAACCGGGAAAGTTGCGCACCCGCCAAGCTTGTTGAGGTAGTACGATCCTATTACACAAGCATTGTACGACGAACCGGAGCCAACGAGGTATACTCTGTCACCAGAAGCTATTTCTTCTGCAAACGGGACAAGCTCATCACATTCGGCAAGATAGTCAAGCAGGGCCTGGGCCCTTTCTGGCTGTTCAAATATCTCTTTCTCCATGAAAAACGGAAAATCGCCTTTTGAGGCCGACTCTGGGGAAAGAGGTGAAGTGATTGGTTTTCTGTCTATCTTCTCGCCATTCTCAATGTTGCGGATCTCGTAAGAATCGCTGTCAAACTCGACGTACTCGCCATCATTGAGTGGAACTATCTGGTTTGTGAGATTGAGTATTGACGGCAAATCGGAGGAACAGCAAACAAATCCGTCACCGACTCCCAGATAAAGTGATGAACCCATCTTTGTGCAAAACATCTTCTCGCCCTTGAGCGCTGTGATCGCGTAAGCGTAGTCGCCCTTGAGTATCTTTCTTGCTTCCCTGATTGCCAGATCGAGATCTCCATGGCGATTGAATGAGTCTTCTATTACATGAACCACGACCTCGCCATCGTTCTCACCCCTGAACACATGACCCTTTGCTGTGAGTTCTTTGATGAGATGTATCGTATTCACAACGTTTCCGTTGTGGGCACCAACAAGCCTTCCTTTTGTGTCAAAATGCGGCTGGGCATTTCTCTGCGCAGGGACTCCGAACGTAGCCCAGCGGAGCTGGGTTATGCCCCTGTTGCCACAAAGCTCCTCAAAATTGAGCTTTTTGGCAACCTCATCCACTTTACCGATATCTTTTCTGAGGTCAGCTTTGCCGGTTTTCGTTACAGCAACGGCACCCACCGAATCATAGCCCCTATAGGTAAGGCTTTTTGCGGCCTTCGTGAGTGTCTTGCCCATATCATCCTTGTCTTCTTTGTAAACAATGCCAAAAATTCCGCACATGGTTTTCTTACTCCTTGGTTAGATGCACCCTGCCCTTTATGGATTCTGTCAGGGTCACACCGTCTGCAAATTCAAGCTCGGTGCCGATCGGGATGCCAGAGGCAATCCTGGAGATTTCGACATCAATCCCGTCAAGCTCTTTTTTTATGTACATTGCTGTCAAATTACCTTCATGGGTCAGGTTTGTGGCAAGGATAATTTCCTTTATCCCACCATTCCTCACTCTGGCAATCAGGCCGTCTATATTAAGTTTTTCAGGCCCAATACCCGATGCAAGCCTAATTGTTCCGCCAATAACGTGATAAACTCCTGAAAATGAACCAGCCCTTTCAATAGCCAGGACATCCTTTGCTTCTTCAACAACAAGCACGATTGAATGGTCTCTCTTTTCATCAAGGCAAACCGGACATTCACCACCATCCGAAAGATTAAAGCAAACTGGACAGCGCTTTACACGCTCATGCAGTTTCCCGATTGCATCAGAGATTTTCCTGGCCTCTTCCGGGTCCATCCCCAAAATAAACAGAGACAGCCTTTCGGCTGTTTTTGGGCCAATGCCTGGCAGCTTGTGGAGGTTGTCAACAAGCTCTTGAAAGGCCTTGACCGGATAGTTCATCCAAGTTGGAGGTTGCGGGCAATCTTTGCGGCCTCGTTCTTTGCCTCGGACTGGGCCTTTGTGATTGCGCCAAGAACCAGTTTTGTCAAATCTTTTATGTCAAGTTTCTTGGTTTCTTCGGACTCGGTGATTGATAGACCTATGACATCAAGCTTGCCATTTACCAATGCGGTGATCTTCACTTCACCCTTTGATGACTCGCCTTCAATTTTCATTGCGGCAAGCTCTTTTTCGATCTTCATTACCTGTGCCTTCATCTGGGAGGCCTGTTTTATCATGTCAAACATGTTGTTTCCCATTTTCTCTTCAATTCTCCTGTATTTTTCCTTTGAACAAATCAAAAGCAGCTTTTACCTGGTCATCTTCAGCCAGGTTTTTTGTCTGCACTTTGAGCAATTGTGGTTTGGCAGTGACTTCCTGCCCAATCAATTTTGACACTATTGTTGAAAGTTTTTCCTGGTTCGGGCGCTCCGAAAGCCTTGCTTTCTCAAATTCGGCATCCGATGGCAAAATAAGCTGGGCAATATTGCCTTCAATTATCACATCCAGAAGCCTCGTCAGGAAGGCAAAAAGAATAATATCAGTTTCCTTGACTGCTTCCTTGACCTTGTCTGCAAGGCAGGAGCATGAGCTGGTTTCAGCTTTTGGTTTGGAATCCTGTGCCACAGAAGGCTTCACTTCAGGGTCTTTTTGGGTCTGCTCTTTCATCGGAGCAACAAGCACATCTTCTTTTTTGATCTGGGTTTTTGGTGCTTGCTCTTTTACGGCCTGCGGAGCCTGTTCCGGCAATTGCAAAACCGCTCCAGAGGCGATATCGGAAAGTTCGAGTGTCGTCATCTCGAGGGAAGCCAGTGCCGAGAATGTATAGCGCATCTGAGATACAAGCTCCCTGAGCTTCATTTCTATGAGTCTTAACGAACTGAAGCTGAAGGACGATGATTCCTGGGAAATGAGTTCTGGATCAACAGCATAGTCTGAGAGCAGTTCCTGCTTTGAGACCCCAATGGCAGAGAGAATGAGAATGTGAACCCTCAAGAGTAGGTCTTTTGAAATCTGCTCCGGCTCCTTGCCATTTTTATATGCTTCCCTGACCAACCCAATCGCTTCGCCGGCCTTGCCCTCTGCAATATGCAGAAGGTACTTGTGCAGGAATTTTTCACCGGTCACGCCAAGCATCATGGCTATGTCCTCGGTGCCTATTTCACCATCAGTAAAAGAAGCCACCTGATCAAGCAGGCTCTCGGCGTCCCTGAGGGAACCGTTGCTGTCAATGGCAAGCAACCTCAGGGCATCATCGGTAATCTTTATCCCCTCGGCATCAGAAATCCTGCGCAACAGCTGGACTTGCATGTCAGTCGGGATCCTCTTCAGGTCAAACCTGATGCACCTTGAGAGTATTGTGACCGGTATCTTGTGCGGCTCGGTGGTGGCAAGCACAAAAATCACATGCGGCGGCGGCTCTTCAAGCGTCTTGAGCAGGGCATTGAATGCCTCGCCCGTGAGCATATGGACTTCGTCGATAATGTAGACCTTGAACCTTGAGGAAACCGGTGCGAATTTCACCCTTTCCCTCAACTGCCTTATATCATCAACACCCCTGTTTGAAGCGGCATCGATCTCGATTACATCAAGGTTTGTCCCGTCAGTGATTGACTTGCAACTCTGGCATGTCTGGCAGGGGGCCGGAGTAATGCCTGTTTCACAATTGACAGATTTGGCCAGTATCCTGGCAAGACTGGTCTTGCCAACGCCCCTTGGCCCACAAAAAAGGTAGGCATGAGCAATTCTTCCAGACTTGAACGTGTTGTTCAGGGTCCTGACTGCGAACTCCTGGCCAACGATCTCGTCCAGCGACTGCGAACGCCATTTGCGATAGAGAGAAATATATGCCGATGACACGAAAGAGAGTGTAGTTTGGGGCAACTTTCAAGTCAAGGAACCAAGGGCTTTTTGTCTCTCTATCATTGCAAACCGGCACCCTTTATAGTATATGGAACCTGGAGGGCAGGAATGAAGAAACTGGCGCTTATTATGATCATTCTGGCAATTGGGCTGTCAGGGTGTATGTCTGGGACAAAAAAGCAGGAAGATGATATACAAAAAAACAGCAAAAATGCCCCCGAAACAGAACAGCAAGGTGACAAAAGTGACTTGGATGCTTTAAAAAATATGTACGGAACTAATTTGGTATCTATTAATAATAATCCTCCAGTGTGTATTCAAGCTATCCCAGAAATCCCAAAAGATGATTTTTACTGGAAGAACAAAAATGTCGGAAATATAAAGAAAAACAACGAATACAAAACTTCGATTGAATACAGCCAATACAAAGCGGCCACACTTGGCAATGGAATTTTAAAATGGATCAATGACAGTAAAACTCAAGAATCTTTTATTTATTATTGGACCAGGAGCAACATGGCAGTTTGCTTTTTCTCATCTGATAACGGCCAACCATTTGGGACAATGGACACTAACAAGCCCGAATTTGACACAACAATCTCCGGTAAACTTATTTTCTTTTTTTTGAACACTGAGAAAGAATTTTACTGGTACGAATTGTCCAGGAATGTTTTTCCATTAACAAAAGAGGTACCCTTCTCCATATTCGATATTGACAACAATGGGATGGAGGAAGTTCATTTCAGACATGATGAAAACATATATGAAATAATCGGCATAGGAAATAGGCCCGTAGAATTCGATCTAATAATGAGCGTGGATATAAACAATGTAAACAATATCTACGAAAAAAATAATTTTCCGATAATTAAAACATACAAAGAGTATGGAACCGGTGATTGCATAATGGCGATCAAAATCGGGTCTGTGGCTGGTTTTGTATGCCCTGACTATGAGTCCAGAATTCACCTAGTCAAAATCTCCGGGGAAGATTTGATAGACGTTTCCTATATATTCCCAAACATCTTGAGAGGGCTGTGGACACCAGAGAGGCTAAGAAATCCTTTTGAAAAATACATTTTCCTTGAGCAGATAGGGCCATTGAATCAATACAAACGCAATGCGCTAACAAGCAAAATCAAAGAAAAACGGGAAATAGAAATTGTCGAAACACTTGCCAGATTTTCATTACCCTTGCAAGCAGGAGATTCATACGAACACGAAAAATGGTATAACCGTGAAGTGTGGCTCCATATGGATAATTTTAGATACAACAAGTTTCCAAATTACAAAGATGCCTGGAAAACTTTGAAGGAAGCTATAAATAAAAAAACCGTTCTATCTTACGAGGAAGTTGAAGAACTACTATTTTTTAATGATTCAAAAAATATGATTTTTATCCATTCGCCATATCAAGATAAACCTTTTGAAGGCAGGAGCTGGGAGATTGAACCTGGAAGCTACTGGCCAGAAAGAAGGCTTGGAAAACATGAGATGGCAAAGATAAATTATAACAACAAGGAAGATTTGCCACAGATAAAACCAGAAAGTTCTCAAAGAGATCTCATCAAATTTGTGAATTTCACGCTTGGAGGTAAAGAGCTTACATGGAATCGAGGCAAATTTATAGCAGATGAGAGGAATTACATGGTAATTCCAGTTTCAGAGGATATAATTTTCATTATAACCGATTACCCGCCATGCATGACTGCCATCAAACTTGGGAATGAAAAAAATAATTATAAACCAACCCAATTGATGGACTGGATCGAGGGAGAAATGGCAATCTTAGTCAATGGGATAGGCGATGTAAATTGCGATGGGATTACAGACTTCGTTTTTCAATTCCAGAATTTTGGTGCGACTGAAAACACCAATGATACAGTAACATTCTCGGTAATAAACGGGCAATTGCACCAGCTTGTGATGGATGTTGAAGGATTGGGATCGGTTGAATATTTCTTTGGGTCTTTCGGTGGCAGGGGCCATTATGGCACCCTTGAGCTAGGGTGCGCACCAGTTCCTGATGATTTTTTTGGACGGGATCATGCATCGATGAAGTTTAGTTCAATGCATAGAATGGAACTGAGGGAAGATGGATTCATATATGATATTACATATAATTATCCTACTCCAGAGCATATTAATTCAGTTAAAGAGATACAGAATGGAAATTATTTTTTCCGAAGAACTATTTGTAATTGTGAAACGGTTGGTCTTTCTAAGATTGCATTGAAGAATATCCCTAAAGGCAGTGAATGCAACGACGATGATTGCAGAATTTATCGAGATTGTTTGTTGCTGGAGAAAACTTATTATGTCCAGTCGCCAGAAGATGCCATAAAAAACTGGAGCATTTATCACCCACACAGATAAATCCACCACCAATGGAATGTAGGAATGATTGGCAATCTGTAATAAAACGTTGAAAAACACCTCAATTCCGATAAAATGACATGAATATCAATTTTTGGAGGTGCAAGATGAAAAAGTATTATGTGACAACGCCCATTTACTACATCAACGACAACCCGCATATCGGACATGTGTACACAACAATGGCTGCAGACATTATCGCAAGGTACAGGAAGTCGATGGGACGCGAAGTCATGTTTCTCACTGGCACCGATGAAAACGCTGTAAAAATCGAAAGGGCTGCAAAAGAAAAGGGGCTCACAACACAGCAATTTGTTGACCAGCTTGCAGTACAATGGGAGGACTATTTCAAAAAATTTGGCCTCTCGTTTGATGATTTCATAAGGACAACCCAGCCCAGGCATGCTGCTGCAGTCAAAAAAGCAATCCAGCAGCTTTACGACCAGGGTGATGTCTACAAGGGGAGTTATGAGGGCTGGTATTGCGTGCCATGCGAAACATACTTCCTCGAGAGCGACCTTGTCGATGGAAAATGCCCTGATTGCGGAAGACCAGTCGAGAAAATATCTGAAGAAAATTACTTCTTCAAACTGACTAGCTACAGGGACAAGCTCCTGAAGCATTATGACGAGAACCCTGATTTTGTAATGCCAAAAGCAAGGTTCAATGAGGTCTATTCAGTCATCAAAGAAGGATTGCGCGATGTCTCGTTCACAAGAACAGGGGTGGATTGGGGCATAAAGGCACCATTTGATGAAAAACATGTGGTTTATGTCTGGGCCGATGCGCTGATAAATTACATAACAGCCGCAGGGTTTGAATCCAATCCCGAGGGCTTCAAAAATATCTGGCCTGCCGATGTTCACCTCGTAGGGAAAGACATCATAAGGTTCCACTGCATAATATGGCCGGCAATGCTCATGGCACTTGGCCTTCCATTACCAAAACACATTTTTGCCCACGGCTGGTGGACATGTGATGGCAAAAAAATGAGCAAATCGCTTGGAAATTTCGTCAAGCCACACATTGAGGTTGAAAACCTTGTTGCAATCTCGGGGTGTAAAGAGGAATTGGCACAAGATGCTTTCAGATATTTTCTGTTCAGGGAACTCCCATTTGGTGAAGATGGTGATTTTTCAAGGGCAAATTTCGAGGGTAGATATAATTCTGATCTTGCAAACGACCTCGGCAACCTTCTGAACAGGTCGCAACAGATGCTCCAGAAAAACTTTGAGGGCATCGTGCCGAACGGAAAAGTTCTGTCTGAGGCAAGCGAGAAGTTCGCAGAAACAATGAAGGTTTTCACCGAGCGCATGGAAGAATTCAAGTTTGGCCAGGCGCTCGAGGCAATATGGGGCTTCATCAACACACTCAACACACTCATCGAAGTCAAAAAACCCTGGGAGCTCGTGAAGCAGGGCAAAAAAGAGGAGCTTGCCGATCTCCACTACACACTCACCGATGGAATAAGGGTAATTTCAGCGCTTGTGAACCCTTTTGTTTTCAACACCGCAAAAATACTCGCAAACGCAGTTGGCCTAGACACTCCCCCAACAATAGCGGGCCTCGCCCTTGGCCAGATCAAACCAGGAACGATCACAAACAAGGCTGATGTTATGTTCCCAAGGATACAGAAAAAGCAAAACCTGCCTGCCGAAAAACCTGCAGAGCCACAAAAAGTCGAATTTGTACAACAGGATGAAGAACTGATGGCTATTGAAGACTTCCAGAAATTCAAATTCAGGGTGGCAAAAATCCTAAGCGCTGAAAAGGTTGAGGGTGCCGACAAGCTCTTGAAGCTGACAATCGACATTGGCACAGAACAGAGAACAATTGCTGCAGGAATAGCAAAATTCTACAAACCAGAAGACCTGATCGGCAAAACAATTGTGGTTGTTGCAAACCTGAAGCCTGCAAAATTGCGCGGCATAATCTCCCAGGGAATGCTCCTTGCCGCAACCGACATGGAAACAGGAAATGTTTTTGTCCTGTCTCCAGAAGGTCCGGTGGTCCCAGGTTCCATGGTCAAATAATGGAAATTATTGATACTCATGCCCATCTTGACCTCCCTGATTTCAAAGGCGAGTTTGAAAGGGTGCTTAAAAGGGCAAAAGAGGGCGATGTTTGCCAGATAATAAATGTTGGATTTGACCTTGAATCATCTTCAAGGTCGGTATCTCTGGCACAAAACAACAGAGAGATTTTTGCCACAGTTGGCATCCATCCGCATGAAGCCAAAAAATGGGGCTCCGAGATCAGAAGCTGGATCATTGAGCTATCTGGCAGAGAAAAGGTTGTTGCCATTGGGGAGATTGGCCTTGATTACTACCGTGATCTATCATACAGGCAAACCCAGCGAGAAGTATTCTCGGAGCAGATCGAGATAGCAAAAAATCTTGGAAAACCAGTAGTGATACATAGCAGGGACGCCCAGGGTGATGTAATGAGGATGCTTGAAGAACATTCACCAGAGTCAGTTGTCCTGCATTGTTTTTCAGGAGACACTCTCATGGCAGAATGGGCATTTGAAAGAGGTTACCATCTTTCTTTTGGCGGGCCGTTGACATATCCAAGAAACGAGCGTCTCGAGATGGCAGCCACCATTGCACCAGAAGACCTCATCATGGTTGAGACAGATTGCCCTTATCTTTCCCCTGTGCCCCTGAGAGGCAAAAGAAACGAGCCTTCCTATATCAGGCATACCCTAATAAGGCTAGCGAATATAAGGAAATGTTCAGTAGAAAAGATGGCTGAGATTACAACGGCAAACGCAAGGAGATTTTTTTCTATTACGAACCCTTGATCGTTATCTTTATCTGACTGGCAGAGATCATTACCCACCTAGCATCAAAAGCTTGGGCCATGAATTGTACTGGAACAAACGTTTTTCCACCAACAATAACCGGTGGGTCCTTCATCAGGATCGGTATTTTTCCACCACCGCGGCGGTATTCAATGAAGGCTGTCTTGCTTCCAATGGTAACATAAACTGTTATTCCTCGGCGGTTATAGATTATCGTTACCGTTTTTGTTGGCTGATCCCAGATGACCTGGCATTCAAAGGATTCGGCAACAAATCTCAACGGAACCATGATTGTTCCACTCGGAAGTTTGTATGGCTTGGCATCAATTTTCTTGAAGGAACCATTCACAAGAGCGTTTGTGGAGCCAACAGTCAAAACGATGATTGTGTCCTGAACCGGTACTATATTGAGATCTACAGTTATTGAGACCGAACCACCATTGGTTATAACCTTAATGATCGCCGAGTATCTGCCAGGAGAAAGACCCTGAGTATTTATCATCATCTGGATCGTGCGGGATTTTCCACTCTGGAGGGTCAACTTATCAGGATTTACTGTTATCCATGATCTTGATGACGATATTTCGATATCCAATTCACCGCCACCAACATTTTCAACCCAAAGGTCATCATTGCTGTCAATCTTTGAGTTGGGCGTTACATTCTGGTAAGAAAAGTTTGATTTTGAAACAGCAAGAGTTGGTGGGTCCTCACCATGTTCCAGCGAATAGATGTTTCCGTCATCCCCGCCAAAAAAGAGCTTGCCGTAGGCTATTGCTGGTGATGATCTTATTGCGGTACTAGTTCTCTTGACTGACAGCTGGGCACCGTTTGACAGGCTGAAAACATACACTTTACCATCAAGGGAGGTAACATAAACATAATCTTTACCGATAGATGGCGTTGAGATAGATTCTTTTGTTGTAAGCGTGTCCCAGACAAGTTTACCGTTTTCATCCAGGCAAATGATTTTTCTTGCCGAAGCAATTACGATCCTGTTGTTGGCAGAAATGGCCGGTGAGCCATCTATCTTGCCCCCAGCATCGTAGGTCCAAATTATGGAACCCGAAGAAGCTGAGATTGCATATATTTTCCCAGTTTCTGAGCAAACAATTATTTTTGCTGTATTGACACTTGAGCCAGTTGATGCGGGTGAGCTTGAAACGGGCCCATCAAGCTTCGTCACCCATTTCAGTTCTGGAGTGTCCTGTGTTCTAACACCTTTGTCGGAAGCAGGGATCTTCAATTCAACACAATAGAAACTCCTCGAATTTGATCCAAAATACACATTGTTTCCAAGAAGGACAGGACTGCTTTCAATCTGGTCCCCGGTGCCTGATGGTTCAGGCATTCTCCACCTTATCTGCGGGTCCCTGCCTTCAATATCAAATCCATAAAGCCAGCCATTGCTTGCACCAACAATAATGACCTTGTGGAGCTTTGACACCAAAGGAGATGTTGTAATGTTTGCCCTGTGCCCTGGGCCCGAAAGATCAACCCTGAAAAGAAACTTCCCTGAATCAGCATTGAGAACAACGAGCATTTGGCCATAGGGGAGATAGACCCTGTTGTCAAAGACTGTTACTGGGGTTGTGAGTCTTGCCCTTTGAAAATCTATTGCGCCATTTGGCCATGGTCTATTACCATCGTCATCAACATAATCCTTTACGGAATTATTGGGGAACTCCCAGTTTTTGGTACCATCATTGGCATCAATGCAATATACATAGCCATTTTCGGTGCAATCATAAACCGAGTTCTTAGTTGTGACTGGCGAGCAGGATATGGAAGAACCAGAATTAAATTTCCAGCTTACCTTTTGGACTTCTGGCTCGACATAGACTTGAGTATAGGAACTTCTAAGGTAGCCACCCTTGAAAGTAAACCATTCGTTGGAAGCCGCACTGGCACTTGAGCCAGCAATTATACAAACAAGGACAAAAAGGAGTGAGAAGAACCTAAAACGGCTGTGTCCAACCATTTGTTATCCCCACCTCCTCAAGGCAGTCAAGTGCCTCTTCATATTCATCTTCTGTTATGTTCCTGTTTAAACCTGGCTCTGAAAGCGCTCTGTGAGCAGGAAAATATTGGCTCATCAGCGAAAGATGGACGTTTGGAATATTTTTTACAATCCAGTTCAAAACTCCTTTTGTTCCAGCCCTTCCCTCCGGAAGAACCAGATGCCTTATTATGAGACCTCTCTTTGCGATCCCATTTTCGTCCATTACTAGATTACCAACCTGCCTGTACATCTCAACCAAAGCCACCCTATTGTTCTCAACATATTTTACCGCACCAGAATTTCTTAGTGCTTCGCTATCTGAATCATATTTCGCATCTGGAAGATAAATGTCAATAAATCCTTCCAAAAATTTTAACACTTCAACTGATTCAAAACCAGAACAATTATAAACAATTGGAATAGAAAGTCCACCCGCTTTAGCAATCTCAATTGCTTCTGCAATTTGTGCAGCATAATGTGTTGGGGTCACAAGGTTTACATTGTGGCAACCTCTTGTTTGCTGCTCCAGCATAATTTCTGCAAGCTTTTCAACCGTTACTTCATAGCCATTATGCAATTGAGAGATCGGATAATTTTGGCAAAACTTACACGACATTGTGCAATATGTGAAAAAGATTGTGCCTGAACCATTTTTCCCAGAAATTGGCGGCTCTTCTCCTGGATGAGGACCGGTTGAGGATATTTTCACAGTCATGGGCGCGCGGCAATATCCCACCTCACCTTTATTTCTCATTGCTCCACATTTTCTGGGGCAAAGGTTGCATGGTGAGGCAAGCCTGTAGAGCTTTGAAATTTTCTCGCTTCTTTGCAATGCTTGAATCATGGCCCTTCGAACGAGGAATTTTAGCATCATATCCGTATCAAAACAAGTCCCTTGATAAAAGATTTCTTTGAACCAAAAAACACCAAAAACTGTATCTTCAAGTAAATAAGAGGAGGTAAAATGAAGAAAGTTTCAATAATGTTTCTTGTCTTTCTTCTCGCGATACCGGTGACTTTTGTGCAAGCAGCCAATAACACTGCTGATGGGATAGACAAAACACTGCAGCCAGTCTCAACGCTCATAGTGTCAACTACGCCAAATGTCCTTACTGCTGGTGTTGTTCCTGAGCTTGTTGACACGGCAACACCATTCACAATAAAAGTCACCGATTCGTCAGGAACACCGATTGACCTTACACAAGGCGGATCTATTGAAAATAAAAATGTATGGAACAATCTTTTCAAAGACCCGCATCCCGAAACGCTAGACCAATACTATTGGGTAAGGCTCGATCTCCACAATGATGATGGCACAGACATCAACAATAAAACACTTTTTGGCATTCAGCCAATTGAAATTGACTTCTCAATGGCAAGAGATGGGGTCTACATCTTCAAGGGTTTTTGTGCAAACGATGTTGGAGAATTCAAAATCCAGGTATTTACGCCTGACAGGAAATTTACCGGCATTACAACCGTAAAAGTCAGAGCACCTCTCATTGATTATGCCATATTCAACATTGAAGATCCCGAAAAAAGGGTCTTTCACACCCCAGGTGACCCTGATTTTGTAATGACAGCCGCAGACAACAGGATTTATGGCATCACAGCCACTGTCCAGACTTCCGATGGCAAACTGATCAGGGGCAACTCAAAGGGTGTCCAGACATGCAGCAGCTATACCGCCTCAAGACTGACTGTTGGCACAACAATGCTTGCAAATTTCTATTACAGCAAACCACACATCGTGCTTGAGAGAGACCCACTCACCGGCAAAAATCTCGAATACATCGTCGATATGGGTGACAGATACTACATAAATCTTGGTATTGATTACAACAATAGTGGCTCTCTGGAAGAAACCAACAGGGAGATTTATGATATAGCAGGATTCAGGGTAAGAAACTGGAACCCGTCAACCAGAAGGTTCGAGGAAACAAATTATAAAACTTTTTACAACACAACATGCACAAAATGGGATGATGGAACTTATGCAACCGGCTATCTCTTTGACTACACCGACCAGACAACCGGGTGGGGAATGGGGTGCATCTACAATTCCCCATACGCTGGCTGCTATCTGTTCCCTGACATAAATGAGGATGGCAAGCTGGATTACAGAGACTCTCTTGAACTCGATTTTGGCGGAAAAACAATGTTCTACATCTTTGCCAATGATGTTTGCGGAATAACTTGCCTCGTTGGAGCAAACCATTACGGGCAATCTGATTTTGCCGGTAGAGGACCAATAAATGAAACGGATCCGCAGGATGTCAGAAAAAGATACAGGCCAGATGGCACTTTCATGCTCGATATGGACGGATGGGTGGCATTCAACCTGGCGTCTGGCAGACAATCAACCTCACAGATCAGCGCAACTGTTTCCGTTTCTCCGGAAAAACTCGAAGTTGGGAAACCAGCCCACATTGAAGTCACTGTCACAACAAAAAATGACAACAAGCCAATCGACAGGGCAAGGGTCCAGGTCATGGGTGGAGGCATCCTCGAAACACAATACACAAACGAACTTGGAAAAGCCAATTTTGATGTCATGCCAGACAAACCCGGCAAATTGACAATCAATATCGCTGCAGGCAACTTTGGTTCTTTCTCGCAAGACATACAGGTAAAAAGGGACGAAACTCCACCAGAACTCACAATTAACAACGTTCCGTTGCTTTTCAATAATCCAAAACTGAAAATCACAGGGCAAACTGAGCCTGGCGCAAAAGTGAAAGTCGCAGAAACGGATGCAACAGTAGGTCAGGATGGCAGGTTTTTCGCTGAAATATTCCTTGGAGAAGGAGACAATGCCATAACGATAGTTGCAACTGATACCAACGGCAATTCCACACGCAAAACAATAACCATCACATTGGACACGGTCCCGCCCGAAATGCAAATTGAGGCTTTGGATCCAAAAATAATTGAAGCCAAAACGATAAAGATAAAAGGTAAGGTGAACGAGTCATCCAAAATTATCATTGGTGACAAAAACCAGAATACTTCTGCTGGTTTTGAGTTCGAGCTTGAGTGCACATACGGCAAAAACACCATCACAGTTGAAGCGTGGGACAAAGCCGGCAACAAGGCCGCCTCACAAACATTCGAGTTTGAAAACTTCAGAAGAACAACCGTCGTGCTCCAGGTTGGGTCAAACTCAATGCTTGTCAATGGATCAACAAAACCAATCCCGGTACCTCCCTTCATTGAGCGAGGAACAACAATGGTGCCCATCAGGGTCATTTCAGAGGCCCTTGGGGCCACAGTCCAATACGACCAGGCATCAAAAAGCATCGAGATCGTCCTTGGCGAAAAACAAATAATTATGCAGATAGGCACAAAGATAATGGTGGTCAACGGAGTAAAAAAGTCACTCACTGTTGCGCCGCTCATAAAGAACGGCTCAACGTTTGTACCTTTCAGGGCAATCGCCGAAGCCTTTGACTGTGACGTGAAATGGGCCTCCGAGACAAAGGAAATAACAATAGTGAGGCTCTGGTACTAAAAAATCAGTTGGAACCAGTTAAAAGGCCCCAGGAATTTTTCCCTGGGGCCTTTTTTGTTTGGGTGTGATTGACTAATAAAGCATAACCGCTATCATTTTGTTGAAATGCCCCAACCAAATATTGGCTATATTAGAAACATTCTGAACCAGATGGCTGCAAGCAACCCTGATATTTTGGGGTGCGCACTGGTTTCTGAAGATGGTCTTCCGATATTCTCCGTAATACCTGGCGAGATCGAAGAAGATTCGATGTCGGCCATGTCCGCCACCCTTTATGCGCTTGGTGAAAGAGTCATCAGCGACCTTACAAGCGGAAACCTTGAACAGGTCTATGTGAAGGGTGACCAGGGCTACGTTGTAATCTCATCAGTTGGGCAAATAGGCACGCTGGCAGTTATCGCAAAACCAACAGCAAAGCTGGGTTATGTATTAATGGTGCTCAGACAGGTCATCTCTGACCTGACATCATCCCACTGACCAGTCTTTGATATATCTAAAATCCTGATCGATTGTTCTTCCGGTTATTTTGCACACTGGTGGCAACACCCTCTTGAACTGCGACTTGCGCATCCTCAGCTCAATTGTCTCAATTTCTTGTAAGCTAAAACCACGCTGTGTGATTTTTTCCTTTGGGAGCCTCTGGTCAACCAGCATGTCAAGTATCTGGTCAAGTCTCTCATATGTATTGCCTATCTCACCCTCATCAGTTTGCCCCGGCCACAAGTCCGCAGAAGGGGCCTTTTCTATTATCACGTCAGGTACACCAATGTACTTTGCCAGCGCTCTCACCTGGGTCTTGTATATATCGCCTATGGGATAGCACCCTGCGGCCATGTCGCCGTACCACGTTGAATAGCCCAGGAGCATTTCTGTTTTGTTGGAAGTCCCCAAAACGATGCCTTTGCCAGCCATTGACTGGTCAAATATCACGCACATTCTGAGCCTTGCCAGAAGATTGCCAAGCCTGAACCTGTCAATTTGTTCATGGTAGCCATCGGCCATATCGGAAATATCAATGGTTTTGGTTTTTATGCCAAATTTCTCCGCAACTAGCTTGGCATGCTCTATCGAATCCTTGCTTGACTGCCTGTATGGAAGCAGGAGCCCCAAGACATTATCTGGCCCAAGGGCCTTTGAGGCAATTGCAGCCACAAGGGCCGAATCAAGGCCTCCTGAGAGTCCTAGAACAGCACCCTTCATTGAAGCGCCATTTACACAGGAGTGAATGAACCCTTCAATGAGTTTTTGCGCTCTCTCAAGATCGATTTCAAGCATTTTTCTCAATCCTTTCCATTTCATTAAGGACCGTTCCAAAATCGCTTTCCCTGTAAAGGCTCATGTTGTATCTTGCCCTTGCGAGGATCGATGAATCAATATCGACGATCTGGACATGCTCTACAAGCTCTGGCAGAATCGCCAGTTCATGGCCATCCGGACCAAAAACAACGGAATTGCCAAAAAATGCCACACCATCTTCATACCCAACCTTGTTTGCACTCGCCAGAAAAACCTGGTTAGTAAAAGCAATATTGCCAGTTGTTCTTTCAAAAAACTTTTTTACCGAGAAACCACTTTTTCCAAGGACCCTTGCCGGTATCGCCGAACAGGCAATTATCATCTCGGCGCCATCCCTGGAGAGTACATAAGCTTCTTCCGGGTGCCAGAGATCACGACACACCATTATCCCAAACCTGCCAAATGGCGTGTCAAAAGCCTTTATGGTATTGCCTTTTCCAAAATACCTCGCCTCCTCAAACAGGCCATGCGTTGGCAAATGGATTTTTCTGTATATCTGGGCAATTTCACCCCCGATATAGAGGCAGCCGCTGATTCTTACCACATGGTCCGGGCACATCTCCGGAAAACTGCATAAAATGGCAATCTCTTTTGAGGCCTCAATTATCGGACGCATCTCCTTGCCATCAGGCTTGATGGCAAGACTATACGAGAGGTCCCTTAAACTGTAGCCTGAAAGCCCCAGTTCAGGAAAAAGCACCATATCGGCGCCACTACCACGCAATTCCTTTGCGACTCTAGCATGTTTTTCTATGTTGTATGCGAGATTGCCAAATTTTGATTCGATTTGGGCTACTGCCAGCCTAAAGTCCTTCATTCAAAAAACCAGTCCTTTTTAGTACATATGCAAGTGGAACACCAAGAACGCCAAGGGCCACCGCCTCACCAAGCATTATCTGCCCGGCAACAACCATATACGCCCCGATTTTAAAATTGGTGAACGTGGCTGTAAACCCCTGTAATCCTTGCGGGATTCCAATATCAAAAAATCCTTGCAAAACAGACACATAGAGTCCAACCACAAGCCCATTGATGACAATCGGAGGGATGGCACCCAGCCATATTTTTTTTGTTCTGGACAGCAAGAATGTGAGTGTTGCCGCCAAAAGCGTGGCAAAAGTACCAAGTGTCCAGTCTATGACACCAAATGGAGACCAGAGCAGATTGGAGATAAAACATCCGACTGCAAGCCCGGCAATAGCCTCTGGCCAGAAAAATGGCAGTATAGTGAGTGCTTCGGCAAGTCTTACCTGTATGGCACCAAAAGAAAATATAGCAAAAGGCCCAGTTAAAACAACGTATGCAGCAGCAATGGCCGATCCTCTGACGATCTTTTTAAGTGCGTTATTTTTCACTGCTCACCCCTCCATAGTTTGTATAATCCATAAATGACAAGCGATTTTGCATCTTCGATGCGCCCATCGGTAAGCATTCTTTCAAATTCTGCCATCGGCACTTCTATTGGGTGCACATTTTCATCTTCATCAGGATTGGGTATTCCCTTTTTGAGGTCCCTGGCCAAAAAGTAATGCGATCTTTCGGTACTTATGCCTGGCGTGACAAAAGCCTTGCCAAGGCTGACCATGTTGCCAGCCTCATAGCCAGTTTCTTCTTCAAGCTCGCGAAAAGCCGCCTCGACAGGAATCTCGCCCTCTTCGATCTTTCCAGCAACAACTTCAATCAAGTCACTCCGGACAGGGGCCCTGAATTGCTTCACCAGAATAACCTTGCCATCGCCAGTTATTGGCAGAACAACCGCGGCCTCAAATTTGGTTCTTATAAACTCCCTTATGTACTCTTTTTCATCCTGATACGTTTCTCTCTGGACGGAAAACAGGATGCCGTCAAACAGGTTTTCTTCTGAAATCTTTTTTGGCATCATATCTGAAGAACCGTTGGAAGTATCATCGGCCTTCTCCTTGTAGTTTCCAGCAAAACATCAGACAATTTCTCCCTTATCTGCCTTTTCAGCTCACTTGTTGATGAGCCTTCGCCCTTCCAGTTTTTCACTATGTTAATGACAGCCTGCTTTACAACTTCGATTGTCTCTGCCGATTCTTTCATGTAGATGAAGCCCTGGCTGGTTATGTCTGGCCCTGCCAAAATCTCCCTGGTGTCCTTTGAAACTGCAACAGATATTGTCATAAAACCATCCCTTGCAAGCTTTGATCTTTCCTTGAGGACAACAGTGCCTATGTCTCCAACTGAACTCCCGTCAATGTATACGGCCCCGGCAGGCACTTTCTTTACTATTTTCCCTACCTTCTCCGAGAGCTGTATCTGGTCACCATTGTCGCAAATAAAGATGTTCTCTTTGTTGATTCCGATGTTCTCTGCGATCTTTGCGTGGAACCAGAGCTGCTTGTATTCGCCATGGAGCGGGATGAAATACTTTGGTCTGGCAAGCGCCAGGACTATCTTCATTTCTTCCTGTGATGCGTGGCCAGAGACATGCACTCCGTCAACATTGCGATAGTAGACATTTGCACCGAGTTTCAGCAACCCGGAAACAGTCCTTGAAACAAGACTTTCATTGCCTGGAATGGGGTCAGCAGAAATGAGAACAGTGTCAGTTTTCTGTATGTGGATTTTTGGATGGGTGGCATTGGCAATTTTGGTCAGGCCAGACATTGGTTCACCCTGTGTTCCAGTTGTAACAATGGCAACTTTTTCTGGAGGCATTTTGTTTGCCTGCTCTGGCGTGATTATCATGCTGTCCTGCATATTGAAATAGCCGAGCCTCTGCGCGACTTTGATCGTATCAACAATGCTCTTTCCATCTATGATGAGCTTGCGTCCAAATTTTACTGTTGTATCGACAATCTGCTGGAGCCTGTGAATGTTTGTGGCAAAAGTGGCCACAACAATCCTGCCAGGAGCAAACTTGTACAGTTGTTCAAAGGTCTTGCCAACTGTTGATTCTGAAGCGGTGTAGCCCGGCTCATCAGCGTTTGTCGAATCAGCCATAAGGCACAGTATACCCTTCAGCCCAAGGTCCCCGAGTCTTTGAAGGTCCATGGGATTTCCATCAATCGGATTGAGGTCAATTTTGAAATCGCCAGTGTGTAGGACAATCCCGGCCGGAAAGTGGAGTGCGATTGCCGCACCATCTGGTATGGAGTGATTGACCCTTATGAATTCTGTTCTGACACCAGCAATAAAGTAGTGCTTTCCAAATTGCACTGTCCTGAAATCTACGGGCCTAACTGAGCCTGGAAGCACCTCATCAGCAAGCCCGATGGTCAATTCCGTCCCGTAAACAGGCACTTTGACCTTTTCAAGAACATATCTGAGGCCACCGATGTGGTCGGCGTGTCCATGGGTCAGGAGTACAGCCCTTATCTTCTTGGAAATAGTATCCAGATATGAAAGATCCGGAATAACTTTGTCAATTCCTGGGAGATCGGCATCTGGGAATTTGAAACCAGCATCAATTATTACAGCGTTGTTTTCCCACTCGATAACGGTCAGGTTTTTGCCAATCTCGCCAAGACCGCCAAGCGGCGTTATCAAGACAGAATGTGGTTCATTTCTGGACATTATTTTATTATTGTTTGATCCAGGATGAGCCTTAGCTCCCTGAAGTCTCTTTTCATTGCTTCCAGTAGTTCCGGGTCCCTTTTGTGGAGGTATGCTGCCGGATGGTACATTGGGAGGAATCTGAGTCCCTCCTTTAACTGGAGCTTTCCGTGTGTCACGCTTATGGACATTTGCTTTGACAACATTGTTTGGGTTGCCGGTGCCCCGAGCGTGATTATTATTTTTGGCATTATGGCCGCTATCTGGGCCATTAGATATGGTTTGCATGATTCTATTTCGTCCTGTTGTGGCGTCCTGTTTTGAGGAGGCCTGCATTTTACTATATTTGTTATAAAAACTTCGGACCTTTTCAGTCCTATCATCAAGAGGAGTTTGTCCAGGAGCTGTCCAGCAGCCCCAACAAACGGTTCACCCTTCTCATCTTCGTTTGCACCAGGACCTTCACCAATGAACATTATTGATGCATCATAGTTTCCTATGCCTGGTACTGGATTTTTTCTCATTACGCCAAGACTGCACTTACGGCAGGTAGAAACCTGTCTGGTGATCTCATTCAAGATCACTTCGGCGTCAGTCACTCACAAACCCCTTTTGGTCACAAATGCCCTTTCCTACAAGTGAAATGGCATAGTCTTCCGGTATGTTTTGCTTTATGTAGTTATTGAAACTCTTTATTCCCAAGGAGTCTATTCTGTTTAGCGTTTCTTCAAGTGACGGCACCTGCCCAAGAAGTAGCCCGAATTTTCCGCTGCGGTCCATCCTTGCCATGTTGCTTTCGAGGGACAGGGTTGTCGAACCCTTTATCATCCTCTTTGCCCTCTCGAGCTCCTCTTCAGTTACACCATGGTTGCGAAGGTTGTTCAGCTCATAAAGCAGAATATCACGGCTCTTTTGGTAATTTTCCTTTGGAACAGCACCATAAACACCCAGGAGCCCGGCAGATTTCGAGAAAGAAGACATCATGGAAATATTGTAAACCAGACCCTCTTTTTCCCTAAGTCTCTGGAAGAGTCTGGAGCTTATTGAACCGGCAATAATAACGGAGCTAACAAGCGCCTCGGCCATTTCTGCATCACAAAGCGTTGGCCCTGGCCACACATAGGTGAAATAGACCTGTTCGGAGTCCCTGTCCATGCAGAGTTTGTTTGGTTTGAATTCTGGCCGGTCTTCAATATATGAGGTTTTCCCATTGAGTGGCTCGTGTGGAATGCCAATCTTTTCGAGTTTGGCCGACAGCTGTTCGTAGGTTATCCCGCCACAGGCAGACAAAACAGTATTTTCAGGCCTGTAATGGTCTTTGTGGTATTTCCTGACATTGTTCGGAGAGACTTCCTTTATTACTTCCGGAAAACCAAGGACCGATCTTGCAAGCGGGTGTGTTCCCCAAGCCGCCTGAAACGCCCTGACAGAAGCAATCTCATCAGGGGCGTCCATAAATTCAGCTATCTCAGAGAGAACAACCCCTCTCTCCAGATTGATTGAATCATCCTGAAGTGAAGGGTTGTAGGTAACATCAAACAAGAGGTCCAGCGCGAGGTCAACATCATCCACAAGAACCTTGGCATAAAAGCTTGTCAATTCAACCGAGGTATAGGCATTCAGTTCTCCACCTGTACCATCGATTTCAATTGCTATATCACCGGCACTCCTTTTTGGCGTCCCTTTGAAAACAAGGTGCTCAAGGAAGTGCGAAAGGCCCTGCTGGTCCTCTGACTCAGTATAGGCACCTACCGGCATGAACAAACCGAGTGCTACCGAGCCAAAACCCGGCATGGTGTCTACTACTAGCTTCACTTTCTCCTGTCCTTGCCATGCCTCTTGCCATGGTGATCGTCTTCACGACCATGATCTTCATCACCGTCAATGGCTGGTGGGATTGTTCCTGAATCAGTTTCCAGGAGGCCCTTGCGAGTGAGGGAGATCCTGCCAGTTTCATCAATCTTTTTGACTTTAACCATGACTTCCTGGCCGATCTTGAGTTCGTCTTCGACCTTTGCGACCCTGTAATTGGCTATTTCAGAGATGTGGAGGAGACCTTCCTTGCCACCTTTGCCGATATCGACAAAAGCTCCAAAGTCCCTTATTCCGGTTACTCTGCCAAGATAAATCTTTCCGACAGTGACATCTTCGGTTATCTCGGAGATGATTCCCTTTGCCTTCATTCCAGCTTCTTCATTTGGGGCAGTTATAAAGACCCTTCCATCCTGTTCGATGTCAATCTTGCAGCCTGTGTCTTCAATGATTTTCTTTATGACTTTGCCACCCGGTCCGATTACCTCACGGATCTTCTCTGTGTCTATGGCCATTGTGTAGACCCTTGGAGCATTTGGTGAAAGCTCTGATCTTGGCCCTGGAAGGCATTGCCCCATGAGACCAAGAATGAACATCCTCGCTTCCCTGGCCTGTGCCAGAGCGCGCCTGATAATATTCATGTCGATACCCTTGATCTTGATGTCCATCTGGAGGCCAGTTATGCCTTCAGTTGTTCCGGCAACCTTGAAATCCATGTCGCCAAGGGCATCCTCAACACCCTGAATATCGGTGAGGATTGCAATCTTATCATTGCTTGTGATAAGTCCCATCGCTATTCCGGCAACAGGTGCCTTTAACGGCACACCCGCATCCATAAGCGAAAGGGAACTACAGCAAACAGAAGCCATTGATGAAGAACCATTGCTTTCCAAGACTTCAGAGAAAACTTGAATGGTATAAGGGAATTCTTCTTCGGTGGGAACAAGCGGCACCAGCGATCTTTCTGCAAGATTGCCATGTCCGATATCTCTTCTTGATGGGCCTCTCAATGGCCTTACTTCACCAACCGAGAATGGGGGGAAGTTGTAGTAATGCATATAATGCTTGATCTCTTCCTCATACAGTCCTTCAACCAGCTGGCCCTCGTCTTTGGCGCCAAGAGTTGTTACGGATAAAACCTGGGTTTGGCCCCTGAGGAAAATCGCTGACCCATGAGTCATTGGAAGTGTGCCAACCTCCATGGAGATTGGCCTGATCTCATTGGTTTTTCTGCCATCAGGGCGTTTGCCCTGGATGACTATTCTGTCCCTGACAAAAGATTTTAGCTCTTTTTCGAATATAAGGCCAAAATTTGACGTTTTTTCCGGGAGCTTTTCCTGTACCAGGGCCTTTATCTCGTTCTCAAATTCGCCAGATGCACTTTCACGCTGTGCCTTGTCCGGATTGAAAAGTTTTTCATCACCTTTGCTGAAAAGCTCATCATGGACGAGTTGTAAAACTTCTGGATCGATCTCTGGCGGAGGAACAACAATCTTCGGCTTCCCAATTTCTTTTTGAAGCTCCATTTGCAGGGCAATAATGTCGGCAAAGGAGGCCTGTGCAAGCTCCATGGCTTTTGCGACTGTCTCTTCGTCCACCTGGATTGCGCCACCCTCAACCATCATTATTGCATCGTTTGTTCCAGCAACCACCAGATCAAGCGTTGATTTCTGGAGCATAGTGACGGTTGGATTTACAACAAGCTCTCCGTCGATAAGCCCAATCCTTACTGCTGCGAGTGGCCCTTCAAACGGGGCATCAGAAATGGTGAGAGCGCAAGAAGCACCAATTATTCCAAGAAAATCCGGGATGTTCTCCCCATCTGACGAAAGTGTGGAAACAACAATCTGGACATCTCTGCGGAAATGCTTTGGGAACAACGGCCTGAGGGGTCTATCAATAAGTCTTGACCTCAATATTTCCTGGTCAGACGGCCTTCCACCCCTCTTGAAAAACCCGCCTGGGATCTTTCCTGCCGCATACATTTTGTCGAAATAATCGACAACCAGCGGGAAGAAATCTATGTCAGGTCTTTCTTTATCAGCCACAACGGCAGTTGCAAGAACAACCGTTCCGCCGAGTTGCACCATAACAGAACCACCGGCCTGCTGAGCAACTTTGCCGGTGGTGACTGTTATTTCCTGCCCCGCTATTTCAGCATGGGCAATATAAACGTCTCTATTTAGCTCTGTCTTTTTGTCTATTTTCATTACTTACGCAGTCCGAGGGCACTGATGAGCTTTAGATACCTGTTTTCTTCTATTGAACGAAGATAACCAAGCATTCTGTGTCTCTCACCAACCATCCTCAAAAGTCCTCTCCTTGATGTAAAATCATGTTTGTGGGTAAGCAGGTGAGCTGAAAGTTCGTTGATCCTCTGGGTAAGAAGTGCAACCTGGACTTCTGGTGAACCTGTATCACCTTCGTGGGTGGCAAATTTCTCAATGATCTGCCGCTTTTTGTCTTTGTCTAACATTAATATTTTCTCCTTTCCTGTGGCCACGGTGTCGTCGCGGAGTACGTCCATCCTAGCCAAGGTTAGGCCAATATAACACGAAAACTTACCGATTCAAGGACTGGTCTTGAACCTTTATAAAACAAACGGCTATAATTCTAACTTATGATTAAAACCAAAAACAAACCGCAAGCCGTAATCTTCGACTTCTGGAATACACTTATTTATGACTTGCCGGATGTTGAGGAAAAGAGGGGTAAATACAGGATTGAAAAGATCCATGAAATACTAATCAGACATGATATTAGAGTTTCAATCTCTGACGTTTCCTTTGCTTACGAAGCCGCAGGCAAAATGATCACCGAGCTTGCAAAAAACAATAGAGCATTGACCATCAGGGAACAGATCAGGCTTATGGCAGAAACGATAAGATTCATACCAGACAGGGAACTCATTGAAAAACTTGAGGATGCCTACAACAGGGCAAACCTCCTCTTTTTGAGTCCACTTGTTCCAGGCGCTGAAGAAATGATCGAATCGCTCTTCAGAAAATACAAGCTTGGTCTCATATCCAATACAGAACGCTCTTCCGGAAAACATCTCACAATGGCCTATCACAATTTGATGAAAAGATTTAGTGTGACATATTTTTCCGATGAAAGAAAACTGAGAAAACCACACCCCGAAACTTATCTTACTACTGCCGCAGAACTTGCTGTCGATCCCATCGATTGTGTCATGGTTGGCGATGACGAAGAAAAAGATTGCACACCTGCTGTTGTTTGCGGCATGAGGGCAATACTGTTTGCAGACCCAAAAAGGGGAATCAAGTCTGATTTCTCACCACAGGCTTCAACACTCTCCCAGTTGGCTCAAATCCTGGAAAAAATGTAATGGCAAAAATACTTGTCGGAATGTCTGGCGGTACAGACTCCACAGCCGCAGTCCTTGTTTTGAGGTCTTACGGGCATGAAGTGTGTGGCGCGTCACTTCCGATCTGTGGTAGAGAAAGCATCGACACAGCCATAAAAGCCAGCGAGCAGATTGGAATCAAACACTATGTGATCCCGATCCAAAACCTTTTCAAAACGCAAGTTATCGAATACTTCAAAAATTCAATAATCCGAAACGAGACCCCAAACCCGTGTGTCATGTGCAACCAGATGGTAAAGATGCATGTTCTGCATAAGTTTGCCATGCAAATGGGTTTTGAATACATCGCCACTGGTCATTACGCAAAAAAAATCTCCTACGCAGGCCACATTACCGTTGCAAAGGCTGATTATGAAATCAAGGACCAAAGCTACATGCTTGCCAGGGTTGATGAGGTCATACTTCAAAGGTGTCTCTTCCCGCTGGGAACGCTCACGCGGGCAGAGGCAGAATCCAAAATCAGCGGCATTCCCACCACACCCCCCAGCCAGGATGCCTGTTTCATCAATGTCCCAATGAAGGAATGGATAGCCAGGGAAATCGGGATAGGCCAGCCCGGTGATATTGTGGATACTGACGGCAACGTCATTGGCCAGCATTGCGGACTGAACGCTTTTACCCATGGGCAAAGAGAGGGCATTGGTCTTGCAGATGGTCCATGGTATGTTGTCAGAAAAGACGTAAAAAACAACACGCTTGTAGTCGGGCACAAAGAAAATGTGCAAGTCTCAAGATTCAGGGTAATTGATCTAAGGCTGATTTCTGATGATAAACCCCAAGTGATGATACGCTACAGATCAAACCCCGTTGAATGCAAAATCGAGCATGAAAGCAATGGCGACATATTTGTGTCTACAAAAACACCTGTTTTTGCACCAACACCAGGTCAATTCGCAGTCTTCTATTCAAGAAATATCCTGATCGGTTCAGCAATAATCACCGACTAAATTAAAAAGGCCCTTCCCAATCGGAAAGGGCCTTTTGGTATCCTGTTTTTCTTGTTAGCTCAGATCAATTCATACATCTCAAATTCTACCGGATGAGGTGTTCTTTCGATCCTCAGGTGGTCCTGCATCTTGTCTGATATGAATTTTTCAAGCATTCCCTTTGTGAAAACTCCACCATCGAGAAGGAATTGGTGGTCCTTCTGCAATGCTTCCAGCGCTTCCTTGAGTGATGCTGGAATGGAAACTGGTGGCTCCCAGCCCTTGTCCATTTTTTCGAGCGGGCCAAACTTTCCCTCTGGATTAAGGTCCTTCTTGACTCCATCAAGTCCGGCCATGAGGATGGCGGAAAGGGCCAGATATGGGTTGAAAGTTGCATCACCAACACGGTATTCAAAGCGCTTTTCCTCTGGCTGGGTGGCGTAGGCTGGTATCCTTACTGCAGCGTTTCTGTTTGCCATGCCATAGCAGCAGTTGCAAGGTGCCTCATAACCTCTGACAAGCCTCTTGTAGGAGTTTGTGGACGGGTTGGTGATGGCTGTAATGGCCGGTGCGTGTGTGAGAATTCCAGCAAGGAACGAGAGTGCCATTTTCGAAAGACCCATATACCCATTTGGATCGTGGAACACGAGTTCACCATTCTTGCCCTTCATCAGGAAGTGGACATGGAGTCCGTTTCCGGCCTCTCCAAAGATCGGCTTTGGAAGGAAGCTGGCATATGAGCCAAACTCCTGGGCGGTGTTGCGGATTATGTATTTTCCAAGGATTATGCAATCAGCAGCAACCATGCTGTCCATGAGGTTGAACTCCACCTCACACTGGCCAGGACCACCAACTTCGTGATGGTGGTACTTCACATCATATCCAAGTGAAGTCAGCCTTCTTACTGCCTCGACTCTGGTCTGGTACTGGGTGTCATTTGGTGGGACAGAATGATATCCACCCTTCTTAGGGAGCCTTGTTGCGAAAGAGTAATCATCATCCTGTGACCCCCAATACCCTTCATCGGAAATAATCTCTGCCGACATTGCTTGTGGATCGGTCCTTACAAGCAGATCATTGAAGAGGTAGAATTCAAGTTCCGGGCCCCATGTGGCTACATCAGCCACCCCAAGAGATTGCATGTAAGCGCAAGCCTTTCTCAGGATGCCTCTTGGATCTGATTCGTATGGTTTTACATCCTGGGCCGCTTCATAAACATCACACATGAATGTTGCGGTTGGATCTTCAAGGCAAGGATCGAGCTCAACAAAATCTTTTATGACCGGACGGGCAACAAAATCAGACTTGCCGGTCTCTGCAAAACCAAAATTGGAACCATCAAAACCAAAACCGAACTGTAGCTTCTTTTCGGTGATATTGGTTGTCGGAATTGTCACATGGCGGAGCCTTCCATAAAAATCAACAATCTTGAAGTCAACCATGTCGGCCTCAAGCGCCTTTATCTGCTCGATGATTTTTGTGTACTTATCCATTCTTGACCTCCTGGGCTATTTTGTAACCAATGTCTAGGGCTTTTTGGTTGTTTGTTTTGAATTCAGGTCTGAAATTCTCATGAACAGCACGCTCAAGAGATTCTCTGCCAACTATCTCCGTGAAACCAACGATCAATCCAAGCGACATGACATTTATCGCGGTTCCTGTTTTCAGCTCTTTTATCAGTTCAGACCACATTGGAATTCCAATTGCAAACGGTCCATCACCGGTTGACTTCTCGTCTGGTATTAACACAGAATCAAAGATTATTAGACCGTCTTTTTTGACATCAACTCTGTATTTTTCAAGACCCTCAGAAGTCAGTGCCAACAGAACATCTGGATTAACAAGCTTCGGGAAATATATATCGCCTTCTCTGATGACTGTTTCAGATTTTGTTGAGCCACCTCTTGCCTCGGCACCATAAACCTGTGACTGAAGGACATTGTGGCCTTCATAAACACCGGCTTTGGCAAGAATTACAGAGGCTGTTACAAGTCCATGTCCGCCAGAGCCAGTGAATCTTATTGATTCGGCCTTTTTCCCTCCAAAAATTTTGTGGTTTATGCTCTTCCAGGAAAAATCACTCATGATGGACCGCCTTTCTTGTAGAAAGTATGCAAGCCCTGTAGTGGTCAAGGAATGTCGGCTTCTCAACGTCTTGTATTATGCCCCTTGCAAATTTTCCGGCTTTCTCGCTCTGTTCCAGTGAATCATACTTTTCTTTTGGCACGAGAATTGAGGCCTGGGTCTTGATCAGGTCGATTGGTTTGCCAAGACGGTTGTTTCTACCATAATTGGTTGGGCACTGGGTAAAGATGTCGATCGCTGCAAAACCATTTTTGGCAAGGGCCAATTTCATGAGTTTCACCAGCTCATTGAAGTAGAGTGTTCCAGTTCTCGCAACGAACGGTGCACCAGCTCCAACGAGAAGGTCTGTGATACTAAAGGGGTCTTCCACGTGCCCGCATGGCGAAGTGGTCGTGAACGAGCCAAGTGGTGTCGTTGGGCTGTATTGTCCGCCAGTCATTCCGTATGTGTAGTTATTGACGATAAAGAGGGTCAGGTCCATGTTGCGCCTTGCAGCATGGATAAGGTGATTGCCGCCAATTGAAGAGGCATCACCATCACCACTCACAATGATCACTTTGAGGTTCGGGTTAGCAAGCTTTGCGCCAACAGCAAAAGCCACTGGCCTTCCATGCAAGGTGTGCAAAGAATCAAAGATTGTATATGTGGCAATTCTTGATGAACACCCTATTCCACCTACAATCAGTATCTGTGTTGGGTCCCAGCCAAGCTCGTCTATGGCCTGGGCCATTGCATGCATTACTTCACCATTTCCACAGCCAGGACAAAAAACATGTGGCAGCTTGTCCTGTTTGAAATATTTCAGGATTTGTTCCCTCATGCCTGCTCAGCCACCTTTCTAAGCTGGTCTGGCGTTATCAGTTCGCCGTCCCATCTGTTGACGGAAACAATTTTCTTTGTGTCGCCAAAAAGCCTCTGGATCTCTCTGACCATCTGACCCATGTTCAGCTCTGGAACAACAATAACTTTGGCTTTTTTCAGTTTTTCCTTGACGAGCTTGTCATGGAAAGGCCATATTGTAACAAGCCTTAAAAAGCCCCATTTTGGGTTCTTTGAATCGTTTAGCACCTGAAGAACGGTCCTGTGAGAGGCACCGTAGGAAACAAAGACAAGCTCCGAGTTTTCGAGGTTATACTCTTCTGTTTCATAAAACTCGTCAATATATTTTTCGACCTTGTCCACCAGCCTCTTGTTGAACCTTTCTGCAACTTCGGCAGAGGTATTCTGGAAACCGGACTCATCATGATAAAGTGCTGTGACAACCGTCCTGAAACCAGTTCCAAATTTAGCCTGGTGAGGCACCAATCTTTCGTCAGGCTGGAATGTTTTGTAGCTTCTTGGATCTTTTGGCTCTACGCGTGGTTCAACATAGAGCTTTTCATCAACATCAATCTGGACCCTCTCCCTCATATGGGCAATGGTTTCATCGGTCAGGAAAATGACTGGCGTTCTGAACCTTTCAGAGAGATTGACTGCTTTCACCATGAGGTAATAAGATTCCTTGACCGATGCTGGACAGAGCGCAATTATTGGATGGTCACCATGTGTGCCCCATTTTGCCTGCATTACATCGGCTTGGGTTGGCTTAGTGGGAAGGCCTGTTGATGGACCACCCCTCATTACATCAACAATTACAAGTGGAACTTCCGCCATTATGGCATACCCAAGGCCTTCCTGCATTAAAGAGAATCCTGGCCCTGATGTTGCCGTTATGGCTTTCGCACCAGCAAGTGAAGCACCTATGAGCGATGCAATCGATGCAATCTCGTCTTCCATCTGAATAAAAATTCCATCTCTTGATGGCAGGGCATAAGCCATGAATTCAGCTACTTCAGTTGAAGGAGTTATTGGGTATCCGGCAAAATAATTGACCCCGGCCTTCAGGGCGCCCTGGGCTACAGCATGAGACCCTTGCCAAAGATATGATTCAATCGCCATTTTTGGTCACCTCCAGTGCGAAATCGGGGCAAATATTATAACACTGCAAACACCCGATGCACGGCTCGTCGTTTAACACAACAACCTGCCCTCTCTCATTCACACCAAAAACTTCCTTTGGGCAAATGAACATGCAAAGCTGACACGACTTGCACATTTTCCTGAAAAGCTCAACCTTGAATTTTTTCATTTGACACCCTAGATTGCTATCTCGACAAAATCCGAGACCTCTCTATATTTTTGAAGCAAACCTGAAAGAAAGTTCTTTCTGTTTGCTTTTATCTTCTCATCTTCAGCATTGACCATAACTGTATCAAAGTATTTTTCTGCAGGATCAGTGAGATTGCAAAGCAGTCTCAATTTTTCTGCAAAATCATTGCTAGAGGCGACAGATTTGAACACGTTTTTACAGGAAACTTCAAATTCCCTCTCGACATCATCTTCGAAAAGTGCTGTGTCATAGTTTCCAGTTGGAGCATAATCCCTGAGGATATTGTTGAGTCTTTTTGCAGTAGCAACTATGCCGGCAAATTCTTTTGACTCATATATTGCCTGCATTGCATCGGCCCTGCCCATGACTTCTTTCAATTGTTCAATCCCTGGAGAAATCGCCGCCCTGACAACATCATAACGGTATCCCTTCGACCTCAGGTAATTCTCAAGTCTTGCCTTTATGAAATCAACAGATTTCTGGACAGCATCGTCACTCCGCTTGAATCCAAGCTTGCTGCATGAAACAAGCAGATCGGTCAAATTCACAGAGAGCGATCCTTCCACAAGGACTCTTATTATTCCGATGGCAAAACGCCTCACTCCAAACGGATCTGCTGAACCCTTCGGCATATTGCCAGAAGCAGCAATATTTACAAGTGAATCGGCCTTGTCGACAAGCGAAAGGGCCTGCCCAAGAGCAGATGATGGTACGGGATCGTCCTCGCCTGCTGGCAGGTAATGTTCGGATATCGCCAGAGCCACTTCCCCGTCTTCCCCGTCAAGTTCGGCATACAATCCACCAATCCTGCCCTGGAGGTCATCATGCTCATGGACCATTGAAGAGGCAAGATCGGCCTTGGCAAGCGAGGATGCTTTTTCCAGCTTGTTTTTATCAACACCAAGCTGGACCATTTTTGAGAGTTCAACAAGCCTCTCTGTTTTGTCACGAAGCGTGCCAAGACCTTTAAGGAAAGCGACTCCAGACAATTTGCCTGCAAAATCGACCAGCTTTTTCTTTCTGTCTTCAGCAAAGAAGAACCTCGCATCAGATAGTCTTCCCAGGAGAACTTTCAACTCACCCTCAAGGACAGTCTGTGCTATCTGCGCAGGTCCATTGATTACAAATGCAAAATTGTTTGTTAGTTTGCCGTCTTTTGTAAATGGGATAAACCTGAGGTCTCCCATAAGAACGGTTTTGATGACCAGCTCTGGTGCTGACTCAAGATAATCAAATGGGAATTCCCCCTGCCACACAAGAGGTCTTTCAACAATGCTGGCAAGCTCATCAAGAAGATCCTTGTTCTTCAATGCTTCCATTCCCAATGAAGAGGCAAGTTTTTGTGCTTTCTCAAAAATATGTTCGGAGCGTTCTTCCAGATTGCCCACCACACCCATGGAGGAAAGCACTTCAGGATATTTTGATGCAGTCGCTATCTCGACTTTTCTTGAACGTTCCGGCCTTGGCGACATGGTAAAATTTGATGATTTGGCATTGCCAATGGAGACATCAATCACAACGTCATCGGACATTGCAACAATCCACCGGATCGGTCTTACCCAGGAAATACCTGTTTCATCCCAGCGCATCGAATGCGGGTGTGGGAATGACAGCACCACTTTGGAAAGCGAAGATGAGACAACTTCTTCGATGGTTTTTCCCGGAACAATTTTTTTGGCAGTCGCATAAACACCGCCACTGATCTCACCAAAAACCACATCCTTAGGTTCAATCCCGACTTTTACAGCAAACCCTTGAAGGGCCTTTGTAGGATTTCCATCTTTGTCAAAGCAGGCCGATTTCGGTGGCCCCTTCTCTTCAACGGTTTTAGATGGGCCAGACTCCTGCACACTGTCAAAAAGGAGCGCAAGTCTTCTTGGGGTGGCAAATGTCTTTGGGCTGGAAAAGGAAAGCTCGGCTTCCTTCAAAGCCCCACACATTCCCTCCATAAGATAAATAATGGCTGGTTTTACCAGCCTGGAGGGTAATTCTTCGCAACCGATCTCGATTAGGAGGCTACGCATTCCCGACCTCTTGGTATAACATCGCGCATTTTCGGGTCAAGTCTCTGATGCGAGCAATAATAAGCGCTCTTTCCGAAACAGACACGGCCCCTCTTGCATCTAGAAGGTTAAATAGGTGGGAACACTTGAGTGCATACTCATAGGCAGGCATGTAAAGCTGGGCCTCGATGCACCTACTCGACTCTTTCTCACATATCCCAAACATGGTCCTTAAGGATTCAACATCGGCCAGCTCAAAACCATACTTGCAAAGTTCGTATTCGGCCCTCTTTCTGAGATCACCATATGTGACATTTTCATTCCAGCCAAGTTCAAAACCGTTGTCTTTGCGCTCAGAGTACATGGCAAGTCTCTCAATTCCGTAGGTCAGCTCCACAGATGGCGGATTGAGCTCGCAACCACCGGCCTGCTGGAAGTATGTGAACTGGGTCACTTCCTGCCCATCCATCCAGACTTCCCAGCCGACACCTGCGGCACCAAGGGTTGGAGATTCCCAGTTGTCCTCGATGAAGCGCATATCATGCTTTTCATAATCAATTCCAAGAACTTTCAGGCTCTCAAGGTATATGTCCTGCACATCTGCTGGAGGTGGCTTCAGTATTACCTGGAACTGGTGGTGGATGTAGAATCTGTAGGGGCTGTCACCATACCTGCCATCAGCAGGTCTTCTGGAAGGCTGGATATAGGCGACTTTCCACGGCCTTGGCCCAAGGACGCCAAAAAAGCTGTATGGCACCATTGTCCCAGCGCCCACTTCCATGTCAAAGGGTTCACCGATGAGGCACCCTTTTTCCTTCCAGTAGCCCTTGAGAGCCAGGATTATAGCTTCAATCGTCATTTAAGCATTCCCTTTATTATGTCCTTTCTGGACAGGATTCCAACAAGCTTGCCGTCTGAGATGACCGGCAACTGCTTTATTTTTGTGGCCGAAAAAATGGCAACGGCCTGGGACAATTCTGCGTCTGGATGAATGGTGATGGGATTTTTTGTCATGAGCGTGGTGACATTCATGTTTGTAAGTTGCATTGGATCAAACTCTCTTGAGAACATCTCTGATCTGGAAATGATGTCTCCCTCGGTAAGCATTCCGACCACATGCATGTCCTGGTCTACTACCGGGAGCCCGTTGATTCTTCTTTTTATGATTGTTTCCAGCATCTGGCCAATGCTTGTGGTGCTGTAAACGAAAAGCACCTCGTCTTCCATCAGGTCACGAATCCTCATTCTCATTCCTCCTTTCTTTGTATGCAAAGCTGGCGGCCAAACCCGCCATTACCCAAAAAGATATGTTGAGCGGAGTGATGTCCCACAGGTTTTCAAAGAGCAAGTGGACACAAAAAGCCACCATTCCACCGATTATTCCAGCAACGAGATACCTGTCTTTTTCAAGCGCGACCCTCAGGCCTCTGAAAGCGTCCCTTATCGATGATACAAGGAGAAACAGGAACGATGCAATTCCGAAAAGGCCATAGTTCGACAATATTAGAAGGTAGTAGTTATCTACATATAGTCCACCAAAAGCCTGGATTCCATAGGCCACCGCTCCACCAAACCCGCCTGGGCCAATACCAAAGAACGGGTGCTCGGAGAAAATCTGGAGGGCCGTGTCCCATCTGAATGTTCTGCCAAGGGAAGCGTCTCTTACGGCAAACTCATCAGAAAAGATGGTCGAGAAACGCAATCTCAAATCTGGCAAAAGCAGGATGGCCGAGGCAAGCAAGATCATGAATATTCCGATCCACCATCTTTTATTGGAAGCAATGGCGAAGACACACAGACCAATGCCAAGTCCTATCCAGGCAGCTCTGTTGAGAGTTGCATAGAGCCCAAAAAAGATTATGGCCGCAAGGGCAAAATAAATTATTTTGGGGAGCATTTTTTTGATTTTGAGGGCCATCCCTATCGACATTGGAAGCACAAGCGCCAGGAAACCAGCAGTTGCATTTGGACTTCCAAGGAAGCTGGTTGCCCTGGTAATGTTGACCGCTTCTTTCTTGTCAAGCCAGCCCTGCGGGGTAAAAGCTCCAGATGCCCTCTGCAAGAGCCCATATCCGGCCACCACCACAGCACAGAGTATCATCAGCGAAGCAACATGAAGGATAACCTTTCTATCAAAATTGGCATTGATTATAACAAAGAAGATTATCGATCCTTGCAGCACTGACCTTATGGCAGTCAGGATATGTCCATATGGAAGGCCGGAGAGCAATCCGGAAATCACGGACATGGCAAAAAAAGTTGCCACTGCCCACCAGACAATGCCCGATTTAATCTTGAGTTGGCCTTCTTTTGCCAGCTTCCATATAACAGCGACAACGATCAGGGCGTACAGGGCATCGTCCCAGTATGAGCCAACTCCACCCGCGTATGTTCTGACAAGGCCATCTGCCACCGCAGAAAAAGAGAGCGCCGCAATACCAATCTCCGGCCTGAAAAAAACCGCCAGCCCAAGGGTCACAAGTGCAACAAAAACAAAAATGATCGGGACGTTCCCAAAGATGGCAATAACAGCAAACAGCACGCCAAGGGCAATCAATACGATTGGTAAGTTTATTTTGTTGTTATTCATCAAGAGAGTCCACCCATTTTATGATCCAGCTTGTTTCGATCATGTCTTTCAGGGTGCCTTTCGTCATGGTGAGCAAAATCGACAGACAGAACATGCCAAAAACCAGCAACAAACCTCTAAGAGAGATACCGACAACGACAAGTCTGAAAATGCCATATACAGAGAAAAAAGCAGATCCGAGCCAACCAATTACCCAGAGCGGCCTCTCGACAAACACCAAACGGACAGCCAGAAGAACTGGAATGTATCTGGATTTTGCAAGAGATGAATCTTCTTTGTTCGTCTTGGAGAGATTTTTCAAAAAACCTTCCCACGAAATCTCAAGTTTTTGGCTAAAAAAACTCTTATTTTGTGTGATCGGCCTGAGCGAAAGTCCCCTTCCCGTTATCCAGAAAATAAACAATGACCCCGAGCCAAGTCTGTCAAAAAACCCGACAAGGGCATCAAAAACCTTTCTGGTAACAGATTTCTCCCAGAAACCACAAATTATACAAAGACAATTACGGGTTTGGCTTGATTGGATCAGAGCCTGCAAGGAAATTTTCTGAAACAAGTTTTTCAATCTCCACCTTATTTGGGATGACATAGCTTATTTTGTTGACGTACTGGTCTGTACCCGGAAAACCCAAAACCTTGATTCCATCAGGCCCAACATCTTTCATTTTTGTTGCCAGCCTTATCATCATGGACGGGGTAAGATCAGTCTCAATTGCATCAGTGGCGGCCTGCATGACTTGGCCAAGCTTGAACCAGTTCTTTGGTGAAGAGGCCTCTTTAAGGATTGCCTTCATAAAGTTTGCCTGGCGGGCGACCCTGCCCATTGGTTTCCCATCAACGAGGACAAAATCGGCAAGATCAGATCTATACCTAACATACTGGAGCGCCATGCTTCCATTGAGGTGTTGGTATCCCTTTTTCAGGTCAATCTTGAATTTATCAATTGGATCGTAATAGAGCATGTCTTTCTCGACATTGAGATCTATGCCGCCAAGCTTGTCTATTATGTCGGAAAACCCTCTGAAATTCGTTTTTACATAAGCATCAATCTTTATGCCAAGGAGTTCTTCGACTGCTTTAATGAGGAATGGGGTACCAAATTTGATATTAAAAGCCGGATTGTTGCAAGCATTTATTTTGCATACTCCAAGCCCTTGTGGATTGACCATTGTGTCTCTTGGAACAGAGAGCATTTTCAGGTTGTTCTCTTTGGCGTAGTAAGAGGCAACCATCAAAACATCTGACCTTGCAGATTCCTTGAGTGAGGGCGCATCAACACCGATTATCAGGATGTTTACTCTCTTGCTAAAATTTAGGCTGGCCACTGGACGCCCAGGATCCGAAACAAACTGGTTGGAATTAAACTGGCCGAGCAGCCCATAGAAGTAGTTGAAAACGAAGAACAGCAATATAAAACCCACCGCAAATATTCCGAGAAACCATGGAAGACAGGGACTCCTTTTTTTTCTTTTTCTTATGGGACTGCTCATGCAGATTGCCCCCTTCTTTTAAAAACAACCAGCATCTGATTTATCTCTTTGCGGTCAATTATGTAAAGAACAACAGCATAAACTGCCACCCCAACAACTATTGCAAATCCGACCTGGAGACTCCTGCCAAAATTGGAGCCAAGATTTACAACATAGTTTGCCCTGATAGCAATCAAATAAGCCACAATACTCATTACAATTGATGCCACAGTTGATTTGATAATTGACACCATGAGCCCAGAGAGGCCAAATATGCCAATCTTTTTCCGCATTGCGATAACTACCATCAAGATCCTTACAAAAGCACATATTGTTGCACCCAACGCAAGCCCGACAACGCCAAGACCCATTTTGACAAATACAACGTCAAGTATCACAAGCATTATGAGATTGCTCAAATAAATTTTTACAGGCGTCTTCGTGTCGCTTATGGAGTAAAAGACTTTTACAAGTACAGCTTCAATGGCCATGGGGATTATCGCAAGACCATAAAAGGCCAGAGGAGCAGAAGTCATCACGGTGTCCACAATGCCAAATTTTCCTCGCTGAAAAAGCATCATGACAATGGGGTGTGAAAGAGCGAGTAACCCGAAGCCAGCTGGAATGATTATCATCACAACCAGCTTTAAACCCCATTGGATATTGGATTTAAGCGCTTCCGGATTGTTTTTTGCTACGGCCTCTGCAAAGAGGGGATAAACTACCGAAGAAATTGCAAGCACAAATATACCAAGAGGTAGCTGGCTTATCCTGAAGGCATAAGCAAGTGCCGAAACAGCGCCATTTGCAATTCCAGAAGCCAGGAAGGTTTCAACGAAGGGCACCAGATAATTGATTGAAGAACTCAAAAGTACTGGAATGACAAGACTCCCTATACCCATAAGGGCTGGGTGCCTCATGTTGAAGTTTATGTCCAGCTTCATGTGTTTCCCAAATAACCCTGGCAATTGGACAAGAAGCTGGAACAGGGCACCAATACACACGCCAACTGCAAATCCTCTTATACCCCAGGATTGTGGGAATATCCAGGCAGGAAGGACCATCCAGATGTTAAAAAGGAGGTTTCCAACTGCCGGCATTGTAAAACGCTGGAAGGAGTTGTGGATTCCAGAAGCAAGACCAGACCAGGCCATCAAAAGAACAGCCGGCATCATGAGCCTGAAAAGCACTATTGCCTCGTCAACAGTTTCAGCAGTTGCGTTGTGAGTGAGGACATACATAATGAAAGGCCTTGCAAAAATCTCGGCAAGGATTATCAGCACGGTAAAACCAACGGTGATAATAATAAAAAGTATCCCGACGAGCTTATTGAGTTCTTCTTTTTTGTTTTCAATTATGTATCTGGTAAAGATGGGCAAAAAAACTGCAGTGAAAACACCCATAACCAAGAGGTTTGCAATCGTAAGCGGAACCTTGGATGCGATATTGAAGGCATCCATGGTGTAGTCCAGGGCAAACCTGGACGCCATGACAACGTCCCTTATGAAACCCACTACAGAACGGAGGCCAAGAAGAACGGTTACAATCCCAATGTCTTTGATTACTTTTTTTGTGTTCACGCTAGTTGCCAGCCTTGTTTATTGAAACACACAGGGCTTTTACGTGGATACCCATCATTCCCTCCGAGACAAAATCATATTCAAGTCTCGATCCAACAAGCATGTTGTTTGTGTTGTACTTTACTCTTGTGCCCTCTGGGGTTTTCACTTCAACAGTTATGTCCATGTCCTTGAGTTTGGGCTGGACGCTCTCGACTATAAGGC